>Ga0068712_1004436_pt1 | contig 11852 bp, 10 predicted proteins | sample MTBAKSrepl1MetaG_FD_62987 | JGI IMG/M metagenome (GOLD analysis project Ga0068712, IMG submission 62987) | Enrichment culture microbial communities from Arthur Kill intertidal strait, New Jersey, USA, that are MTBE-degrading - MTBE-AKS1... | ecosystem: Environmental > Aquatic > Marine >... | reverse complement strand
GGAAATGTGTGCAGTCAGCCGCCCATGCTGTCGATTTCCGTCCGCCCGCAACGCTATTCCCATGAAATCATCCAGGCCACGAAACAATTTGTCGTCAACGTTCCGTCTCTCAGGCAGGCCAAGGCCACCGACTGGTGCGGTATGGTTTCCGGGCGCAAGGTGGACAAATTCGCCCAAACCGGCCTGACGGCTGCGCCGGCCCTGAAGGTGCAGTGCCCGATCATACTGGAATGCTCGCTCAACATCGAGTGCCGGGCCCGCCGATCACTGCTGCTAGGTTCTCACACCCTCTTTGTGGCTGAAGTGGTCGCCGTTCAGGTGTCTGCCGCGCTATTGGATGCCAAAGGACGCCTGCGCCTGGAAAAAGGCGGCCTGCTGGCCTTTGCCCACGGACAGTATTTTGCCCTGGGACGCAGTCTGGGCCACTTTGGTTTTTCAGTGCGAAAAAAAAAACGAAAAGCATGATCGTAACGAACCCGTTTCCTTATTGTCCACTGAATTTTTATAGAACATACAGAAAAAATTTACTACTTAGGATCAGGGGTTGAAACAAAATTAAGACTTAAAGTTCATTCTTTTCGCAGCATCCATTTTGCAATCTCCAAAATCGGCACTACCGTAAAAGCGGCACATAATATAATGAGGGACTCAATTGGTGAGAGAGGCTCCGCATCAAACACATTTTGAAGAAATGGAATGTAAATAACGGCTGCAATCAACAATATCTCCGAAAAGATGGACCAGTTAAGCCATTTGTTGGAAAAAAGACCATTCATTACAGAATGTCGGTCAGATCGGAAGTTGTAAGCCTTAAAAAACTGTATCAACACCAGTGAGACGAAAGTCATGCTCATGGCCTTTTTCAAAACCAGCCCGGAATTCAGGGCCCATGTAAAGATCCCCAAGTTAACGATCGCTGACCACAGGCCGCCAACCAGGATGAGTATGACCACTGGACGGGTGAAAATACCTGTCTTGGGATCTCTTGGCGGTTGGCGCATCAGGTCCTCTTCGGGCGGATCCACCGACAACGCCAGAGCCGGCAAACCGTCCGTAACGAAATTTACGAATAAGATCTGCAAGGCTGTCAGGGGTAGCGGCAGGCCAGCAAAAGAGGCTCCGGCCATTAACAGGATCTCTCCGATATTGGAAGATAGAAGAAACATCAAATACTTTTTTATGTTGCCAAAAATCTTTCTGCCTTCTTCCACTGCCCCAACAATAGAAGCGAAATTGTCATCCAGCAGAGTCATTACACCCGCTTCTTTGGTCACGTCAGTTCCGGTGATTCCCATAGCAATACCGATATCGGATTTCCTGAGGGCCGGGGCGTCGTTCACTCCGTCGCCGGTCATTGCTGCGATGTGGCCTTTTTTTTGCAGCGCCGTGACGACGCGTAGCTTATCCTCCGGAGAAACCCGGGCGTAAACATCTATATTCTCTACCTCATGGTCAAAATCGGAAGTACTCATAGCCGACAATTCCGCGCCGGTTACCACGCGACCGCTCTTTAGAATTCCTAGATCGCAGGCAATAGCTTGCGCGGTGAGAGGGTGATCCCCGGTGATCATGACCACTCTGATACCTGCCTGTTCACAGGTTCGAACGGCATCTTTGGCTTCGGAGCGGGACGGGTCAATCATTCCCAGCAGGCCAAGAAAGATCATGCGCTGCTCGGCATCGTCCCTGACGGCATCAGGCTTATACGCGACAGCTATTACTCGCAAGGCTTCGTCGGCCATCTGCTGCGCCGTTTCCAAAAGGGCATCCTGGCGGATTCGATCTAGTGGAATAATTCCGGAAGCCGAAGATTCTTGTGTACAGGCGTCAAGAATTACCTCGGGAGCGCCCTTGGAAAATGCTACCATGCCTTTAGGCATGGAATGAAGTGTGGTCATACACTTTTTCTCCGAGGAAAACGGGATTTCATGCCTCCGAGGGTAAAGTGTTTCCAAAGCTGGCTTATCTAAACCGACCTTGCTTGCCGCCGTCACCAAGGCACCTTCGGTGGGATCTCCTGTGATCTGCCAGCGGCCCTCTGAGGCATCATGGCTGAGCTTCGCATCGGAGGCGAGTATGGCGGCCTGCAATAAATTTTGCAACCCGGCTGAAGGATCTATAACAGCGCCTTCAACATAGAACTGACCTGTTGGCTCATAGCCTGATCCTGACACCGTGATCATCTGGGATTCTGTAAAGATCTTACGCACGGTCATTTCGCCTTTGGTCAAAGTACCCGTTTTATCAGAGCAAATGACCGAAGTGCTGCCCAGTGTTTCCACGGCCGGCAGTCGGCGAACGAGTGCGTTTCGCTTGGCCATATGCTGCACTCCGATAGCTAAAGAGATAGTTACAACGGCTGGAAGCGCCTCAGGTACAGCCGCCACCGCTAGGGCAATTCCGAAAATGAGCATCTCCAGAAACGGCTGGCCGCGAAATACACCAAGGACGACAATGACTGCCACAACTGCAACGGCAACCATTGCCAGAGCCTTTCCTACTTTGTCCAAATTCTTTTGCAATGGGGTCCGGCCGACTTCTACTGTCTGTAACATTGCAGCAACTTTCCCGAATTCGGTCTTCATTCCGGTTACGACTACAATGCCGCGGCCCCTGCCATAAGTGACGTTGGTGCCGGCATGGGCCATATTGGTACGATCCCCAACTGAAGGATTAAAGTCGTCAATGAGGGCTGTCTGCTTTTCAACGGGAATCGATTCGCCGGTGAGCGCAGCTTCGTCGCATTGCAGGTTGACCGCCTCGATCAAACGCAGGTCGGCCGGAATACGATCACCTGTATGTAGCAGGACAACATCGCCGGGAACCAGTTCACGCGCTGGAAGTACCGCCTCCCTGCCTTCCCGAAGTACGGTGGCAGTCGGAGCGGCCATCCGACTCAGGGCTTCTAAGGCTCGTTCGGCACGATACTCTTGCAAAAAACTTAACAATGTCGCGAGCAGAACAATGACCCCGATCGCTACAGCTTCCGTCGTGTGTCCTAGAAAGGCCGAAAGCGCTGTCCCGGCCAACAGGATAATGATGAGTACATTTTTGAACTGTGCGGCAAGAATGACCCACGGCGAGGTAGGTTCTGAAGCCTGCAATTCGTTGGGGCCGTATTGCCCCACCCGGGAGGCAGACTCGGCGTAGGATAGACCGCGAGGATTGGATTTCAAACGGCTAAAAACATTTTTAATGGGCAGGGCATGCCACTGTTGTGCTGAGGTATCTTTTAAGGTTTTCATAAAACAAATCTTTCTCTTATCATCTTATAATTTAGGTCTCGCAAATTATTCGAAATTTCAATTGTATTTTTTCATGTTGCGGCATTACTTATCTTTTGTCCTGTTTTCCTTTTTTTAAGGTCGGTGTATCTATGTGTGTCTAAACACTATGGGCGCATTATCCGCTGATTGTAACCGGCATGCCCATTAGCGGCCAAAGGATCCATGCCGATAGGGCTATTACCACCAGCAGCAGTATGCTTGCAGGGATGCCGTACAGAAAAAATTCGCCGCTGGTAAATTGCTTGGAATCATAGGCAATAGCATTGGGCGCTGCGCCGACCAGCATCAAAAAAGGCATTCCGGCGGTAACAAGCGAAGCGAACAAAATAATTTCAGGTGCTACATTCAGGTAGGGTGCAATTACCAGCGCCACTGGCAGGGAAATCGCAATGGCCGCTACGTTCATGATAAAATTCGTCATAATCATAACGAAAAAAGCGATACCCAGCACAAAAACAAACCAGTTGGCATTCTTGAAAAAAGTCAGCCAGTTGATGGCCAACCACTGGGCCGCTCCGGTTTCCCAAAGACAGAGCCCGACGCTCATGGCACCGCCGAACAGCAGAATGATGTTCCAGGGAATTTCTTCAAGATCGTCGATGTCTAGGATGTTGGTAATAAAAAAAAGGACCGTCGATGTAAGAATAATTGCGGTTTTATCGACTGAACTCAAAACCGGTACAAACGAGCGCAAAGATAGCATCAAAATCGAGCCCGAGATGATCAGGGCTGCCAGAATTTCCTTATGAGTCAGAGGGCCCAGTTCTGCACTGAGCTGTCGAGCTTTTTCCCGCAAGCCAGGTATCGTTTGTTTTTCCGGCTTAAAAAAGACCAGAAAAAAACCCCATAGCAGAAAGACCATCAGCCAGCCTACCGGGAACATGTAATAGCTAAGTTCGAAAAAACCGATGGACCTGCCAACAATATTATTGAAAAAACCGATGGCGACCGCACCACGAGCAGCGCCCAGCAAGGTGATGATACTGCCGGCACCGGCCACGTAGGCCATACCAATGAAAAGGCCCTTGCCGAAACGTGTCTGCCGGTTGCCTTCGCCATATAGCCCATAGACCGACAGCAACAGGGGGTAGATGGTGGCAGCCACCGCGGTATGCGCCATCACATGGGTCAATAAAGCCGTGACCACAAAACAGCCGAGGTAAATCATGCTGGTCCGTTCACCGACGATAAGCAGCATTTTATAGGATAACCGCTTGGTCAGGCCTGTTTTAGTGAAGACCATGCCGATCACGATGGATGCGAAAATAAACATGACCGAAGGGTCCATGAAATTTTGAAAGGCTTTTTCGGCCGATCTGATAAGAAAGGCAGCCTGCAGGATGCCAATCATGATACCGGTGACACCAATCGGCAGCACCTCAAAGACCCACCACGTGCCGGCCAACAGAAAAACGGCGAGAGCGCCTTTGCCTTCCTGGGTCAGGGTGAAATGCTTACCGGTTGGATCGACGGCATCTGCCCAGGGGGGTGAGAAATTAACAACGACAAAAAGAATGATGCCGATCGCCAGAAACAAATATCTTTTCCAATCGATTTGCATGAACCCTTCGGTTAAACCCAGATGGAGTCCGGGCAATAGATTTACTATTAAATAAAGGAAACTTTCCCCTCAGTTGAGCCTGTCTCAATGGCTTCATTGCCATCACCGGTGTCTTTTTAATTTAAATTTTCGTGCAATGCGTGCATGTTTTTGCTCCTGATATCCGGTAAAAATACGGCAGGCGACTTTTTGAAGAAATGAGCGCCTGCCAATTATTCAAAATTGTTGAGAGTCTATTTTTTTGGTTCGTCCAGAACTTCGGCGAACATATCGAGATCCCAGGTCCGCATATCGGCCACATTCTGCCGGAACTTGATAAAGTCGATGGTGTCCATGCCGGTGGACTTCTTGGTGTTGAAGGCCCCGAAGCCCAGAAATGCCTCGCCGCCCATGTTGGCCGCCAGCCAGTGCCGGTTATAGTTCTTGGAATAATCCCAGAAGAATTTCTTCTTTGCCCGGATGCTGTCCATGGATTTGATCAGACAGCCCGGAAACAGGTTGGCGAAGGTCCAGACCACTTTGTTGACTTCATTGTCCAGCAAGTCGAAGTCGGCATTGGGCTGATGCTGCTTGACGAACTCACGGGCTTCCTTGAGTGCATCCCCCCTCTTAAATTCACCGTAGACGATTTCGCCGTCCTCGACGTACTTGTCGGTAATGATCATGGGGTTGCGCACCCATTTACCGTCCACCTTCAACACCGGCACCACTTTGCTGATGAGCGTTTTGGCCTTCATCTTGTAGGCCGACCACATTTCACAGGAAACACAATTCCACATGGCGTCTTCGATTCCCAGAAACCAGGGCAGAAAATCCGATGAGCCACCGTCCGGTGCCGACCCATGCTTGGGGCCGGCTTGGCCGAATATGGCCAGGTCCGATGAAATCGCCAGGTCGCAGGCCATGCCGATCTCCTGACCGCCGGCCACGCGCATGCCGTTTACGCGGCAGATCACCGGCTTTTTGCAGGCGATAATCGCATCCACCATATGGTTGAAGAGTTCCATGTACTGGCCGTATTCGTCGGGTCTCAGGCTGTAAAATTCACTGTATTCCTTGGTGTTGCCGCCGGTGCAGAAAGAAAACGGCCCGGTGCCGGTAAAAACGACGGCCACCACGCTGCGGTCCAGGGAGGCATTTTCAAACCCGGCAATGACCCCCTTGACCATTTCCGTGGTATAAGAATTGTACTGCTTGGGATTGTTCAGGCGAATCCAGGATACAAACAGTTTGTCCACGACCTGGCCGCCCGGGTCCGTCAGGGGACGCTTTTCGTAGACCACGCAGGGGGCTTCCGTCCCCCAGTGGACATCCGTGTGCAAGGCATGGTCTTTGGGGTGATTGTCGCGTGGCATCCATTCTAAAGCCATAATTTCCTCCTTTTCCTCATTCTTTGATGATTTTAAGGTTTAACGCGTTTTCAAAAAGAGAGCGACTTGTCAGGCCGTTACAATACCGGATGATTCACTGCGGCTCACTTTTTGACACCTCTACCAGAAATACGTTGGTTTGACGGACTTTGCGGGCAAACGCCGCCAATTCAGGCGTTGCCGGGGAAAGTCGGGTCACGTCCTCCTTGTTTCGCACCGCCGCCATGGAAGGAACCAGCATGCCTTGGGGTATCACCGCATCCTCCACCAGTGCTTGGTGCAGGACGATGGTCCCGGCGCCCAGCGATGCTTTAAAGACCACACTGTTAAACCCGACAAAGCTATCCACACCAATCTCACAGGGACCGTGAACAACGGCTCCGTGCGCGATGGATGACCCGGATCCGATCCGCACGCCGGTACCGCCCAAGGCATGGATGATGACACCGTCCTGCACGTTGACCTCCGCTTCAAGGGCAATCATTCCCACCGTGCCTTCCGGACCTGGCTCGTCGGCACGGATCACGGCGTTGGGGCCGATAAGAACTCTGTCTGCGATCTCCACATTTCCGATTATCACCGCCGTGGGATGCACCCATGCGGCTGGAGAAATTCTTGGTCGATCACCGGTGTGATTTTCCAAAATCATTAGCGTGCCTCCAATTTGGAGTGTTCAGGTGTAAGCCGCTGCAGCGCCTCATTATACTTTTCCGCCGTCTTGCTTATAATTTCCGGGGAAAGTTTCGGCGGGGGCGGGGTTTTGTCCCAGTCAAGACTTTCCAAATAGTCCCGTAAAAACTGCTTGTCGAAGCTCGCTTGAGGTTTACCGGGCTGGTACTGATCCTTTGACCAGAAACGGGATGAATCCGGCGTCAGCACTTCGTCGATCAGAATCAGCTCGTCATCAATGAGGCCAAATTCAAACTTGGTATCGGCAATGATGATCCCGCGCTGTTCGGCAATCTCGCACCCTTTTTGGTAAAGCGCCAGGCTTGCCGCGCGTGCCCGATGGGCCAGATCCGTCCCGATGATATCAGCCATCTGATCAAAGGAAATGTTGATGTCATGAGCGCTTTCAGCCTTGGTGGAGGGGGTAAATATCGGCTGCGGCAACCGGCTGGACTCCAGAAGTCCGGCGGGCAGCGTATGCCCGCATACTGCGCCCGCTCGACGATAGTCTTTTAATCCCGAACCCGCCAGATATCCCCTGACAATGCATTCCACCGGAAGGGGCTTGGCCTTGTGCACCCACATGCTTCGGCCCTCAAGTGTATCGCGGTGGGGTTGACAAGTCTCCGGAAAAGCACCGGCACTGGTTGAAATCATGTGGTTGGCAATGATGGTTTCGGTGACCCCGAACCAGAACTCGGAAATACGGGTCAGTACGCGGCCCTTGTCCGGTATGGGATCGTTCATGACCACGTCAAAAGCGGAAATCCGGTCGGTGGCCACGATGAGGAGGGTATCCCCAAAATCGAAGATATCGCGGACCTTGCCCTGCCTTGCCGGTTTCAGGCTCGACAGATCGGCTTTTTTCATCAACGTTTTTGTATTCAATATCATTCTCCTTTTTACCGTTGGGTATTTGTATTAAAAGGTTTAGAAAGCTCAGCCGCCAGGGCCCTTACAGCGGGGATGGGCAGAGACCATCCCGTCATTTGGGGGCGGCCCCGGGGATCCAGCGCTCTGATTTCAGCATGAGAAGGCAACAACAAGGCAATTTCAACAAGGCTCGATCTTCTCTTTTTTAATTCCAAAAAATGAACGCCGCTGTTGCGCCACCATTCAGCAACCGATCGGTTCATTTTCCAGCTTCGGTAGCTGCGGTCTTGCGGTGATTCATACCACCGAAGTTCCACGGTCTCCGGATTTAAAAGAACAGTCTCAATCTGCGTATGCTCTTCAGATCTTTTTGGAAATTTCATTTTATTCTCCTTTGCACGTGGATTTGGTGATGATGCGTTGGTGGATGGTCGTATCTGTTTTGAACACAATTTCTTTCTTTCTCCAAATCTATACCTGAAATTTCTATCATGTCTTCCAGTTCGCACTCAGGAATCCACCCGAAAAAAGGGATTGTGATATAGCATTGATGACCCCAATACGGTCCCTCTTCAGCTCGCCACCCTTTTATTAAATTTATCCTTTTGCCTCGGTACTTTTCAACTTCAAGGTCCAAGCAGTTATTTGATATCGTTTTTAAAGTAGCCTCATATTGCATGCCGAGCCTCCCTTGCTGATGAAAAAAGCGCGTGGAATCAATGGCATCCGAACCTCTTCCAGTAACCAGAATTTTCAAAATCATCCCAGGCTCGAAAGAGGTCCGGATGCTGAAGACGTTCCTTTGGCTATCCGAACACGAAATAGCTACTGTCGGTTTTCCAGGAATTTGGATACGGATTTGACATAAGTTCTCTACCTTTCCCAACTGGCCGATATTGATACCGACAACCACACGAATACGCCCGATTCGGTTTGCAAACCGGCTTAGCGCAAAATAGATTCGACCACGGATGTAAGCTTTTAATGCGCTGTCAATTTTAGTCCCTCTACCTGTAATGAGAATGTCCACATTTAGACTCCCAAGGTCTGATCCATCCGTAAGCGCAGTTGAGATTACTGTTTGTTATTGATTCTGTCTATTCGATAAGTTAGAATCCATCGTTCGATTTAAACGAAAAGGAGGTTTTCCGTGTATTCACTAAACTACCAGCATCTCAAATACTTTTGGACTGTGTCTCGCCACGGCAATCTCACACGGGCAAGCGCCGAGCTTCTTTTGACGCCCCAAACCGTGAGTACCCAGATCCGTGATCTCGAAAATGGTCTTGGGGTGGAATTGTTTTCCCGTGAGAGACGCCGCCTCGTTCTTACGGATATTGGACGAGTCGTTTATCACTTTGCCGACGAAATTTTCAATATCGGCAGGGAGATTCAAGACGTCGTTCGGGGCTTTCCAGGCCGGCCCCTGTACCTTGTTGTTGGAGTAGCGGATGTCGTCCCCAAACTCATCGCACATCGTTTGATAGAGCCGGCCATACAGTTAAAGGAACCGGTACGCATCATTTGTCGAGAAGGAAAAACAGACAGACTCCTTGCCGAACTGGCAATTCACAATTTGGATGTCGTTTTGACCGATATGCCAATACCTCCTGGGGTGAAGATCCACGCATACAACCATTTACTTGGAGAGAGCACGGTAACTTTTATGGCGAGCGATCGGCTGGCCAAGAGACACCGAAAAGGATTCCCGAAATCGATAAGCGGTGAACCAATTCTTCTTCCCGCAGAGGGGACAACCCTTAGAGGTTCGCTTGAACACTGGTTTGACAGCATGGAAATTCGTCCTAAAATTGTGGGAGAGTTTGAAGATAATGCTCTTCTCAAAGCTTTCGGGCAGGCTGGTGTCGGAATTTTCGCAGTTCCTTCAGTGATAAATGAAGAAGTTAAAAAACAATATAATGTAACATCAATCGGTTTGGCAGAAGGAATTACCGAACGTTTTTATGCTATCTCATTAGAGCGAAAGGTCCGTAATCCGGCAGTAGCCACAATCTGCAAGTCGGCTCGGTCGGAAACATTTGCTTAGACCACGGGCCTTTTTCGATTGATTCCCGATTTTGAGTTAACCTTCGCAGGGGGGGAGTACTCTACTTTTTGACAGGATCGAGCTTTATTCAGAATATGGACCAATAAGTATCAAATATCGTTAACTTTATTGGTGCGCAGCACCCATTTGCCGTCAAAGCGCGCTTTGTTTTTTCTTTTTCAAAAGCGATCAAAGCCGATTTCGAGGTTTAGTTATCCGGAACACAATCTCATCGACCACATCGTTTTCGATAATCGGCCAGGCCTGGGTTTTGGGTTATTTGAACAGCTTTCTCACGGCAGATAAGCCACAGGGATTCTGAAATTTGGTGTCGAATGTGTTGATGACGAAATTGAAAAATGACCTAATGTTTGAATAGCGGTTGCTTTTGGTGTTTTGTTTGTTCCCGGCGGTCAGTTGGTTCGGAAAGGTGAGGATTTCATCGGTTGTAATGGACTGGAGATCCCTATTGCCATAGTTTTCGCTGAATTTTTCAAGAACGTACAAGTGGCTCCGGGCGGTATTTTTTTGAATTAGCCGTGTGATAATCGAAAAAATACCTGGCTGCGTGGAATACTTTCATGTTGCACCTCCTTTTGGGGTTAAGGATAGGCTTTGGTGCCTATCTTTTTATACCAGCAATTATACGATTTGAATACCTAATCAGCAACATAAAAGTCTGGAGAGGGTATCAGTCGAGGCAAGAAATCATCAGTTTTGAAAATTATGAAGTTTTATGATGGACAGAACATATCGTGATGTTGATGATAGCATACTCGTGATAATCTCAAGCCAAAATTGGAAAATCAGGACGGGACTAATAGCCGTATACCCAACTTGCGAAAAGGTTAAACATACATTTGGTAGTGTGGAAGTTTGTGACTCCCCTGCGTTCATGAATAGGATAATAAACCTTAAACATCCATAGGCAAAAAACGGAGACTCGTTCACATAATCCTCATCCCTTCAAACAGAGGTACGTCGGGAATTATAGCCGTAGTTCCCAGATTTATATTCTGTGAAAGGCGGGAACCATTATTCTACCCAGAATTAATTATTTATTAAACTAATAATCCAAAAAAGCATTATTTACATAGGCTTCAATATGTCTTTTGTCTGAATTTTGATAATATCGTTTACCCAAACGGTAACATTCACCCGTAAATGATATTCTATCTCCAATTTTTATGTCTTTCTTACTCCCCCAATAGTCACCGGCATTAACATATATAAAGACATCGTTGCCGCAATTTACTATTATTGTACAAGTGTTTCTGCCGCCTACTTTAACATCGTACACCTTTCCACTACCTTCTACTCTCCTCCCTGCAATGTAATCCTTATGAAATTCCTCCATTTGGGCTGTTGTCATCGTCAAAGCTTTTTTGCCAATCTCGCATATATCGGTAAAAGCAAAAGACGGTATAACAATAACATGCATACCAATTAATAAAAATAAGATTGCTGTTTTTTTCATAATGTCCCCCCCTTCTTAAGACCGACAAGATAGCAGGTGTCATTCCTGAATCTTCGATGCCGCCAAATTAATGATAGAAAATATGAATCATCAATCCGACTCTCTGTGGAAAAGCAAACAAATTGTTGGAACACTGAAGTTGTGTTTATTTGCAATTATCCATGTTGACATCAATCTATGACATGTTGAGAATATTAAGACCGAGCATTCCTTGCCATTTCTGATAATATTGCAGCTCAGTGCCAATTCTCAAGAATGAATCCGACAATCCTCAAAATATCGGTAACGGGAATATTGCCTTTTCATAGCCGTTGTCCTCGTTAACGGGCTGCTCTGCGACGAGGAAACCGAGTCCGCAGAAGCATTAGGTTAAGTGCTTATTTCTTCTACTTTTTCCTTACCTTGCTTTGCAGGAGGAACATCGCCGTATCTCTCGCGAATACTGCCTGTTATTACCTTAATTTTGCACGGTCGGTGATCTGAAAATTGAAAAACCATCTGGGCGCCTTTTATGATAAGGGTTTATTAGCGTAAACTAAATCATAAAGGAGGTACCCAGATGGTAAAA
>Ga0068712_1004435_pt1 | contig 11853 bp, 7 predicted proteins | sample MTBAKSrepl1MetaG_FD_62987 | JGI IMG/M metagenome (GOLD analysis project Ga0068712, IMG submission 62987) | Enrichment culture microbial communities from Arthur Kill intertidal strait, New Jersey, USA, that are MTBE-degrading - MTBE-AKS1... | ecosystem: Environmental > Aquatic > Marine >... | reverse complement strand
GAGGGCGGCTTGGCCCCGGTCGACGTCATCGCCCCGCTGGCCGAGAGTCTCCTGGAGAACGGGATCGCGGCCGGAAAGGACGGGGTGCGCTACGCCGGTGCGATAGTCTGCGCCGTCCTGGACTGGTCCATCGCCAACAACCTGCCCATGGCCGACATGGCCCGCAACGTCTCCCAGGCGGTCCTGGGCATCAGGGCCTCGCTCAACAGGCACGGCGATCTTGATCCGGAGAAGATCAAGGAAGAGATCAAGAACTGCCCGGCCATGGACGATGTTATGAGGCGGGTCGTGGACGCGGCCTACGACGAAGTGGTGGCCGCGACATACACGCCGTTGGCTCCGCCGCCCTTCACGGTGCCCCAGCCGAACGCCTTCGATCCGAGCACCCTGCCGGGTCCGGTCGGGACGACTGGCGGTACGGCCACGGAAACCGGAGGCGGCGTCTAGTAAAGCTCGGGTGGACTACAGATTCGGGGGGCGAGGAATGAACATGAACACTGGTGGTACGCGGTGTGTTCTGCCTCTGATTGCTGCTGTCTGGGGCCTTCTGATCGCGGGCTGGCTGCCACCGACGCCAGCGTGGGCGGAAGTGAAGGTCGTCCCCGTAGTCCTTGTCGAGGGGGAGTACAGCGATAACTACTTCCGGGCGCAGGACAACGAAACGACCGTGTACACCCTTCATGTCTCTCCCGGCGTGACCATTGACGCCTACACCGAGGAGAGCCGTTTCACTCTTTCCTACAGACTGCACGCCTATTGGTATTCTGAATGGGACGAGGACATCGATGTCCAGGAATACGATTACGTTGGTCACGAAGCTTTTGTCGAGGCTTACACCCTGGTGGGCAGCCGGGTGACCGTGGGCGTGGCCGACACGTTCTTCGTGACCAGGGAGGCGGCCTCGGCTGACATATACAGTCTGGACGTGGGCCGGGATCTCTACTGGTTGAATCAGGTCAGGCCTTACGCCAAGTATGACATCGCCGAGAAGGGCCAGATCCAGGTGGCCTACCAGCACGAGATGCTGGACTACATCGATTCCAAGCGTCCGGGCAACCAGGGCTCTGTCGAGGCCCGTGGAATCGTGACCCTGACTTACAACATGACCGACACCCGCCACCTGGACTTCGACGCCCAGGCCTGGCGGCGCTGGTTCGAAGAGGATTTCAGCCGGTACGACTCCTATCAGGCCATGTTGATCTATCGGCACGAGTTCAACGAGTACATGAGAGGAGACATCGGGGCCGGCTATCACTGGCGCGACTGGGATGACGAGGCGCTGGACGACTGGGATTCCTGGGTCGGGAGAGTCAGCTTCACATTCGCCGGTGAGGACACCCTCCTCAACCTGGAACTGACCAGAAACATCAACGACTTCAGCCAGGAGAACACCTACTACACCTCCTACCGGTTTACCGCCTCCGCCGAGCGCAAGTTTTACGAGAGCGTCAGGGCCCGGCTGGGCGGCTATTACCAGTTCAGCGAATTCATCGACTTGGACCGGGACGACAACGTCTGGAACGTTTACGGCAGCATCGGTTACATCTTCCTGGGCGAGATGTTTGAGGCCACCCTCAAGTACAGCTACACCGAGCGGGACAGCGACGTTGAAGGCGCCGACTACGACGAGCACCAGTTATTTCTCTCTGTCCAGTTCACATACGACTGGGAGAAGTACCAGTAAACGGAATGATCGAGCCGGGGTTTGCAAACGGTGGCCAGAACCGGAATCCGGGGGGCTTGGCTTCCGGTCGGCAGGAAAAGTATTTTTCTCCCGGTCACGAGTCAACTCGTGACCGGGAGAGGTAGTTGATCACTCCGAGCCATGACTAAGTTTTGTCTGGCGACCCTGTTCGGGGTGATGTTTTTATTTACGGCGGTCGGCGCGGGCCTGGGCCTGGAGTCGGGCTCGTACTTAATCGGTCCGGATGACGTTCTGTCCGTGACCATCTTCGCCGGCGGCAAGACCCAGGAACAGCTGGACATCAGCGTCTCGTCCAACGGGACCATCAACTTTCCCTTTCTCGGCGAAATCAAGGCGGAAGGCTTGACCGTCCCCAAGCTGGTCGACTTGGTGACCAAGCCGCTGGCCGAGGATTACTTCGTCAATCCCCAGGTCATCGTCCGGATCAAGGAACACAAGAGCAAGAAAGTCTACATTACCGGCGCCGTGGAAAAGCCTGACCTCTACCCCCTGGAGACGGACACCACCTTGCTCGAGTTGATCGCCAAAGCCGGCGGAGTGACCAAGGACAGGGGGCACTTCGCCCACATTCTCAAGGGTTCGATTGATGAGGTGAAGGACAAGGACTCGCAGTCCATCGACCAGTTGATCGAAAAGAAGAAGACGATCAAGATAGACCTGCGGGAGTTGTTGGACCAGGGCATGTCCGACCGGAACATCAAGCTGGACCCTGGCGACGTCATCTACATCCAGCCGTCGGCGTTCTCCACCGCGGCTCAATACAAGGTTTACGTCCTGGGCAAGGTGAAGAACGCTGGAGCTTTCGAGTACCAGGACGGCCTGACCGCTCTAGACGCCTGCGTCATGGCCGGGGGATTTGACAAATACTCCGCCCCCAACCGGACCGTCATAACCCGCCGGCACGAGGATGGGACCGTAGAGACTCTCAAGGTCGATCTGGATGCAGTCAAGAAGGGCGAGGAGAAAGACCTCTTGCTCAAGCCCGGCGACCGAATTTACGTGCCCAAATCGTGGTTCTGATTGGCGGAAGCAACAAACTGCGGCTTAACTTGGCTCTGACTGGGCTCTGTCGGCGGGCCGTTGGCCGCAGTAGCTTTTAGCACCCGAAAGAAGAAGCAAGAACATGGAAGCAAAGGCCCATTTAATAGACTATTATTATCGTTTGCGCAGACGGAAAGGGGTCATTTTTACCTGCCTCTTTCTAGCGCTGGTCATTACGGGTCTTTACTCTTTCACCATGAAGCCGGTTTACCTGGCCAGCGCCGCCCTGGTCATTGAGGACGAGAGGCAGCAGTCTCCCCTGACCGGGGAGAGTATCGGCGGCGAGAGTCAGTTCTCCCAGTACATGACCTTTCAGACTCACTTCAAGATGATCACCTCCAAGCCCGTGCTGGAAAGAGTGCTGCAGAGAACCAAGATCAGCGACGAGTCCCTGCAGAGCGGACCCATCTGGCGGTTCCTGGAAACGATCAGGCTGAACCTGAGAAGGGTGGTCTACGGCGCCATTGAGGCCTTTACGCCCGGGGTTCGGCCCAAGCAGCCGGCCGTGTCCGCCGAGGAGAAGGCCCTGGCCGGGAGAGTCATGGCCCTGAGCCGGAAGATTGGCATCGATCAGGTCCGCAACACGCGCTTGCTGCGGGTTGAGGTGGAGGACACCGATCCCCGGACGGCCCGCGACCTGGCCAATGCCGTGGCCGAGACTTACATCCTCTATGACTCCGAGGTCAGGCTGGCCAACTCACGGACGATGATGACCTGGCTGAACAACCAGCTCTATGAGATGCGCAAGAACGTCGAGGACGCGGAGAGGCAGTTTCTGGCCTTCAAGGAAAAGGAGAACCTCTTTTCCATCGAAGGCAAGCAGAAGATCGGCGTCCAGAAGATCGAGGAGATGAACGCCTCCTACCTGCAGATCAGGAGCCAGCGTCTGGAGATTGAGGCCAAGATCGAGGAGCTCCAGAAATACATCGAGCGCAGCAAGGGGGCGTCGGTCGAGAACATTCCGGCTTTTCTGAAAAGCCAGTTGCTGGAGACTCTCTTCAGCGATCTTCTTAAGGCCGAGGTCGAGTATCGAAAGCTGAAGGGAGTCTACAAGGAAAAGCATCCGGAGATGACAAAGCTCGTTTCCGAGATCCAGGGGCTCCGGAGCAAGATCGTCCAACAGGTCGAGAAAGCCATGATAAACTCCCGGGCCGAGAGGGCGGTGCTCATTGCCCGGGAAAAGGCCCTCGAGGAGGCCCGGGATCGCTACGAGACTGACGCCATCAAAACCAACCGCAAGGAAATGGAATACTCCATCCTGGAGCGCGAGGTTGATACCAGCCGAGAGCTGTACAACACCCTGCTGAGCCGGATCAAAGAAACCAACATACTCGGTGAGATCACCAGCAGCAACCTCCGTTTCGTCGAGCGAGCCAGCACCCCTGTCTGGCCGGCCAGGCCTAAAAAGATCCTCAACATGGTCGTTGCCTTTATCTCAGGCACCTTAGCCGGGTTAGGGCTGGCCTTGCTTCTGGAGTATCTCGATCAGACCGTCCACAACCGAGAGCAGGTGGAGAAGAGCCTCAAGCTGTCGGTTCTCTCGGAGATCCCCCTGGAGAAGGACGGGCGGGGTCACGGTCAGCTGAAGGGCGGCTACATATCGCCCAACGTGCTCGAACGGCCCATGAACAGCCATTTCACGGAATCCTTCAGGGTCTTGACCACCGGGCTGAGATTCTCGCGCCTGAACCGGGAGAGAGGCGTTTACCTGCTCACCAGCGCCTCGCCCAGCGAGGGCAAGTCGACCACCGCCTTCAACCTGGGCCTGACCATGTCGCTGCAGGGAATGCGGACCATCCTGGTTGAGGCTGACTTGCGGCTGCCCACCTCCAGGAAGGTCAAGGGCCTGGGCGACCGGCCCGGTGTAGCGGACATCCTGACCGAGACTTTCAGCACCCAGGTGGGTGAGGGCACGCTCGGTGAATTGACGGTCGGCGACATTCACCGGCTGCTGGAGATCCAGGAAAAGACCGGGGTGGTCCGCTACTGGAACGACGAGCACACCTTCACGGTCTCGTTCCTGAGAGGGCACATCATCGACGTCGACTGGCCGACACGGCCTCCGGAGGAACGCCTGGGGACCCTGCTAGTCAGGAGCGGCCTGATCACCAGGGAACAGGCCAGCATAGCCCTGTCCAAACAGAAGACCACTTCGGGCCGGCTGGGTCAGGTCTTGATCCACCTGGGCTTCCTGGGGATCGATAGGCTGGCCGGCCCCCTGAAGCTGCAAATGCAGGAGAACCTCAAGGCCCTCCATTCCTGCCAGGATGCGCATTACTCCTTCAGCGAGAGGGAGCTCGGCCCGGTCCTGACCTCGACCGACGCCAAAGAGGCGGCCCTGATCGAAGCCATCGGCCGGGTCGACAGCGTCGGGCAGGTTCGGACCCCGTTCCTGACCCAGCAGGTCAAGAACCACCTTCTGCAGATAAGCGGCGAGCAGATGTGGGTCTTGACCGCCGGAAAGGTCTTGCCCAATCCTTCGGCCCTCCTGACCAGCGGCCGGATGAGGGTTCTGGTCGATATGCTCCGGTCAGAATTCGACGTTGTTCTGCTGGATTCCCCGCCAGCGGCCGCAATCAGCGATCCGGCCGCTCTGGCCCAGCTCTGTGACGGCGTCATTCTGGTCGTCCGCTTGGGCGTCACTCACATGAGTGAAGTCAAGCGCGCCCAGGAGCAGCTCGAGGCGGTCCAGGCCCCCATCGTCGGCACCGTGCTCAACGCGCTGGAGATCAAGAAGGAACCCTACTACTACAGCCGCTACTATCACAAATACAACGATTATTACGTTAAATCTGGCAAGTCCAGCCGCAAGAGAAGGGCATCGGCCAAGGCCCAATCGGCTCCCAGGGAGTAAGCGGGTCCGGGCGATTGTTGCGACTCTCCAGGCTTGACCAGGCGATCAGGAGTTGGAGGGTCGGATACGGCTTTGACCAGTCACTGGATCCGGGAAGGGCGATGGTATTCGCTCTTGGGATCGAGGATGCGGAGCTTTGTTAAAATTCCTTAGCCTGACTCAGACCGTTCAGTACGGCGCGCTGCTGGTTCTTCTGGTCTTCACGCCCTTGGCCAGAGGAGCCACCCCGCAGTGGGCCTTTTTTATTTCGGTCTGGCTGGTTCTGGTGGCCGTCGTGGCCATGACGATCAGGCGTCTCTGGCGCGGCCGGCCCATACTCCCGCGCTCGGCCCTGGACATCCCCATTCTCCTGCTGGTCATCTGGGCCGGGGTCTCGCTCTCCGTTTCCATCTACCCGGCGGCGACCCACTGGGCCCTGCTGCGCCTGCTCCTGTACGCCGGGGTCTTCTATCTCGCCCTCGACGCCGCCTCCTCCGGCAAGTGGGCCAGGTTGCTGGCCCTGATGGTGGTGGGCATCGGCGGCGGGCTGGCTGTTCTGGGCCTGATCAAGTACTTCGGCGGACATCTGCCGGCCCTCTGGGATCAATCGGGCAGAGGCCAGGAATTTTATCTGACCTCCACCTACTTCAACCACAACCACATCGCTGGTTACCTGGAGATGGCCTTGGCCCTGGGTCTGGGGCTGCTCCTCTCCGGCGCCCTGGGCCGGGGAGTGGTCTGGCCGGTGAGCCTGATCCTGATCCTGGCGGCTCTGATCCTGACCCTGGCCCGCGGAGGCTGGATCTCCAGCTTTATCGCCCTGGCTTTCATGGCCCTGATAGTCTGTCGCAAGCAAAAGGTCCGCTTCAAAAGAATACTGGTCGTCGGCCTGGCCGCGATTGCGCTGCTGGCTCTGGCCGTCATGGGTTCCAATCCCGTCATCCAGAAGCTCGGAAGCATGGGCAATACTGCGGAGCCCAACATCGAGGCCAGGTTCTGGGTCTGGAGCGGCTGCCTCAAGTTGATCCAGGAGCATCCCTGGCGCGGCACGGGCCTGGGCACTTTTCCGTGGTCTTTCCCCAAGTTCAAGCCGCCGGGATTGAACCTTCGCTACCGCGAGGCTCACAACGACTACCTGAACCTGATCACTGATCTGGGCCTGCCGGTGGTCATTCCCCTGGCCTGGGGTCTCCTGTTGATCTTGCTGCGCGGTTTGAAAACGTATCGATCAACGGAAAGCCGTTTCGTCGCGGGAGCGGCCATCGGCGCGCTGGGAGGCATCGTGGCCATCCTGGTGCACAGCCTCAGCGACTTCAACGTTCAGATCACCGCCAACGGGATAGTCTTCAGCCTCCTGGCGGGGCTGGTCATGGGCCTGGCCAGGCTGGAACCGGGACAGAAACCGGACCGGGTGGAGCCGCCGGATCAGGAAGAGGAAGTCCAGAGAGTGATGTTCGTCGATTCGGGCGGGGTCGCCGTTTCCTGAACCGTCGGTTCGCTTCCTGGACCAGGGCAGGGGTTGTACTCGATTGACTGACAAGACGAGCAGAGCTGGAGTCATCGTCAGGGTTGTCGTGTCAGGCCTGCTCCTGGCCCTTCTGGCTGGCGGCAGCTATCAGCTCTTCCGTCTCACCCGGGCGGCCTTTTACTCCTGGATGGGCTCCGAGAGACTGAGGGTCGTCGCTTTTGACCGGGCCTATTACTACTCCAAGAAAAGCCTGGGCTCAGGTATTTCGCGGTCGGAGTTTTACTACAACTACGCCGAGAGCCTTTACGGCATCGCCAAGGAGTCAGAAAACCAGGCGGTCATGCGGGCCTTCATGCAGCAGGCCAAAGAGGCCTATGAGAAGGCGGCCGGACTTAATCCTCTAGAGGGCAACGTCTGGCTGGGCCTGGCCCAGTCGTCCTGGTGGCTGTCCAGGCTGAAGGCCCGAGGCCAGGAAGCCGCGGAAGTGGAGCCTCTCTTCCTTAGGGCCCTGTCTCTTGATCCGGCCAGCGCGGTCCAATTGTACGCCGTGGTCAGCTACTACCTCTCCTCCGGCCAGATCGAGAAGAGCCTGCCCTACGTTGAACGGCTGGCGGTCGCTCTGCCATACTCTTACGTCTTCATCAGCCATCACCCGCAGTGGTCAAAAGTCGTCCGGGAGCACTTCCGGGAGGGCCTGAAGAGTCCGGCGGCGAGGCGATTGAACGAGCGCCAGGCCCTGCCTCTGGTGGCCCAGATGGCCGCCGAAGACAAGGACTGGGCCCAGGCCGCCGAGAGCATGACCAAGCTCATCGATCGTTTTGGGGCCGCCGCGGGCAACTACGCCTATATCAATCTGGGCGCTTACTATTTGAAACTGGACAAACAGGACGAGGCGAAAAATGCCTTCCTGGAGGGGTTGAGACTCTCTGGTGATCGCGCCGGGGTGCTCACCAATCTCATCTGGCAGCAGCGGGACGAGGCCGACACCGGATTCTTTGAGGAGATTGCCCGCCAGACCGCCGAGTTCGATGAGCGGGTGCGGATCCGCCTCTCGCTCATCCTGGGCAAGGCCTATCTCCTGGCCGGGGATCTGGACGCGGCCGAGCAGGCCTTCAGGCGCTCGCTCCAGGACAGGGAGACCGCCGAGGCGCACGGCAAATTAGCCGAGATCGCGCTGAAAAAGAAGGACTTGGACACGGCGGAGCTGGAGAGCCAGCGAGCCACGGTTCTGGAGCCCGAGGAGTACTTCTATTACTACCAGCTGGCCTGGTCCCTGCAACTCCAGAACAAGAACGAGGCCGCCCTGGAGGCGATGAGCCAGGCCATCAAGTACTCCAAGGGCCAGCGGGCCTTTGTTTTTTATGACCAGGGTCTGATCTACTGGAAGCTGGGAAAACGGCCAGAGGCGGTTCAGGCCTTCGAGACGGCCAGCCGGCTTGACCCCAACAACGTTACCTATCTGGTGGAGATCGCCAGGGCCTATCAGGAGGGCAAGAACTACGAGAAGGCGGAACGCTACTGGCTGGCGGCTCTGAAGCTGAATCCGGCTGAGCCGCGCCTTCGCGCCGCCCTGACTGAGATCAGGAGATTGAGAAACCTGTCCGAATCTGGTTTCGGAAAGCGCAACTGAAGTTTGGCGGAAGCCCGGTGCTGAGCGAGAGAAAGCTGTCCGACGCGCCGATTTCGTCTTGGGTGTTGCAGAAGGGGTGACCGGTGCCGCCGGAGGCGTCCAAAGACAGAGCTTTTCTGATCACGATCGACACGGAGGGCGACAACCTCTGGGCTCAACCGAAAGCAATAACAACCAATAATTCTGAATCTATTGGTCGTTTTCAACAACTGTGCGAGTCGTACGGCTTCAAGCCCACCTATTTGACGAACTATGAGATGGTCAATGAGCCGAGGTTTCGGGAATTCGCCCAGGACGCCATGGGGCGATCCACCGCCGAAATCGGGATGCACCTGCACGCCTGGAACAGCCCGCCCCTGATCCCTCAGACGGCCGATGATTACCGTTACCAGCCTTATCTGATCGAATATCCCGAAGAGGTCATGCGCCAGAAAGTTGAATTTCTTACTAAATTAATGGAAGACAAGTTCCAGGTGGCCATGACTTCCCATCGGGCGGGCCGGTGGGGGTTCGATGATCGATACGCGCGCATGCTGATGGAAAACGGCTACCTGGTCGACTGCTCGGTGACCCCTCATGTTTCCTGGCGCAACCACCCGGGCGACCCCGACCAGAGCGGCGGGCCGGACTTCAGGCGGTTTCCGGAAGCACCTTACCTGCTGGACCCGGAAGACGTCGCCAGGCCTGGATCATCGAGATTGCTTGAAGTCCCGGTAACGATCATCAGGAAGAGAAGAGCCTGGGCCGATTGGCTGCCCGAAGAGGGCCGGAGAAGCCTCCTGCAGCGGGGGCTGAACAGAATCTGGCCGCTGGTTCTCTGGCTGAAGCCGAACGGCAGGAATCTGGCCTCCATGTTGGAGGTGATCAAGATCGCCGTGGCGCAGGACCGGGACTACGTCGAGTTCGCGCTGCATTCTTCGGAAATGATGCCCGGCGGCAGCCCCACGTTTCCTGAACCCAGGGACATCGAGCGCCTCTACTCACACCTGGAGGAACTTTTCGGCTTGGCCAGCCAGTTCTTTGTCGGCATGACCTTGACCGATTTCTACCGTCGGACTGTCGGCCAAGAACCAGCGGCCGCGGGCCGGGCTCAATGAGGCGCGGACCAGGGAACATCGGCCGGACGGGAGGAGGCGGTCGTCTGCGCCTTGGCCGAGACCGGTCGGGACCAATTCGGAGCAGCCGGGGAGTCCCTTCGAAAAGGAGGTGACCGGACTAAACCATGCAGTTGAGACTATTTGAGGTTGGCCAGGACATTGGCCGAATTCAGGCCGTTTGGACGGAGTGCGCCGCCCGGTTCAACAGTTCGTACTATTTGTCTTGGGGGTTTGTGGAGAACTGGTTGCGGACCCTGCCCCAGGACATCGGCCTCCAACTGGCCCTGGTTTACGAAAGCGGCGAGCCGGTTCTCGCCTTTTTCTTTAGAATAGCCAACAGCGCCCGCGCCAAAATCTTCAGTAGTCGGGCTCTTTATATAAATGCCACGGGGATAAGTGAATGTGACAGTGGAATAAACATAGAATATAATGAAATGATCTGCCCTTCGTCCCAAATCCCTCCGCTCGTCGAGGTCTTGGAGCTTCTCCCGGAGGGTTGGGAAGAAGTCATCCTGCCCGGAGTCAACACCGAGACGTATCCGGGACGGTCCCTGTTCGAGCCCCTCAAGGGTTACGAGGTGAATTTTTACCGGGATTCCCCATCGCCCTATGTCGACCTGGGGATGATCCGGGAGGCCAAAGGCGACTACCTGTCCCTGTTGAGCCCGAACACGCGGAGGCAGATCAGGCGTTCCTACCGGAAGTACGAGGCCCAAGGTCCGGTCCGGCTTGAAGAGGCTGGGGATGTCGGCCAGGGACTGGCTTTCTTTGATGAAATGGTGGACTTGCACCAGGCGCTCTGGCGGGACAGGGGCAAACCCGGCGCGTTCGCTTCTGGATACGCCTTGAAATTTCACCGGCGGTTGATCGAGAAGCGGCTGGATTTCGGGGAGATACAGCTTCTCAGGATCAAGATCGGATCAGAAACCCTGGGCTGCCTGTACAACTTTATATACAATAATAAAGTATATTTCTATCAGGGCGGCTTGAAGTACCAGCCCGACCAGCATCTCAAGCCGGGCTACGTCTGCCACGTTGAGGCCGTAAAACACAACGCCCAGCTTGGCCATTCAACCTATGATTTCCTGGCCGGCGTGGCCAGGTACAAGGACAGCCTGTCGACTCACCGGAGCAGACTCGTTTGGGCGCGGATCCAGAAGCCTCGCTTGAAGTTCAAGGTGGAAAACCGCCTGCGACAGATTAAAAAAAGGTTTTTCAGCCAGGCATAAAGATGATGCCCAAGCAGCCCCCATCGTTTTGACTGCAGATCATAAAAGCAATTATTTAATTAATTTATAAACAAGAAAAACACAGATGCCGGCCTGATAGCCGGCCGGCAGGTGAAAGGTGATACGTGGCCGCGGGCTGGAACAGATTGTCATTGAGAATGAATTTTTCCTGGACGCTGGCCGGCAACGTCGTTTTTGCCGGTTGCCAGTGGGTAACTCTGATGGTTCTGGCCAAGCTGGGTTCGGCGGCCCTGCTGGGCCGATTCGTCCTCGGGCTGGCCGTGGTCGCACCGGTGTTCATATTAACCGACATGGATCTGGGGACGGTCCAGGCAACCGACGCTAAACATTCCTGCGATTTTAGTGATTATCTAGGATTAAGAATTATTACAACTATTATTGGATTTTTAGCTGTTGTCATAATCTCGCTGTCTCTCGGTTACGATCGCGATAGAATGCTTGTTATTATCGGCGTGGCTCTGGCCAAGGGCTTCGAGTGCATAAGTACTATTTATTATGCTCTTTTCCAACAAAACGAGAGAATGAATCACATCGCCCAGTCAATGATGATCAGGGGCCCGCTGTCGACCCTGAGCATGGCCGCGGGGGTGTATCTGGCAGACAGCCTGGTGATCGGAGCTTTTGCCTGGGCCGCCTCCTGGGCGGCCGTGATGTTGGTCTACGACCGGCGTCTGGGGACGGTCCTGGTGAAGACCGTCTCTCAGGAAAGGAGCTCGGAGGAGGGGGTGGCTCGTCCTGTGGCCGCGACCAGGCCGAACTGGAACCTGGCCAAGTTGATGCCCCTGGCCTGGATGGCCCTTCCCCTGGGGCTGGTCATGATGCTTTCTTC
>Ga0068712_1004419_pt1 | contig 11884 bp, 12 predicted proteins | sample MTBAKSrepl1MetaG_FD_62987 | JGI IMG/M metagenome (GOLD analysis project Ga0068712, IMG submission 62987) | Enrichment culture microbial communities from Arthur Kill intertidal strait, New Jersey, USA, that are MTBE-degrading - MTBE-AKS1... | ecosystem: Environmental > Aquatic > Marine >... | reverse complement strand
GTCCAGGATGCGGGGCAAAAACCGGGGCCAGTCCAGGCATTCCACCTTAACCTTAAGGCCGGTCTGCTCCAGGTAAAGGCCTACGGCCCGGGCCACGCTCACCGCCCCCACGTAGCGGCCCCGGGGCACGGCCAGGGTAAGGTTGAGCCCTTGGGGGGCCAGGCGCCGCACGGTTTTTTTGGCCTGATCCGGGGCATAGGCATAGGGTCTGGCCGGGCCGTAACCGAGTATCTGGTCGTTCAGCGGGCTGCTTAGGGGGATGCCGTTGCCCAAAAGCACCAGGTTGATGATCCGCTGCACGTCCACGGCCTGGTTGAGCGCCCGCCTGAATTCGGGGTCGCCTAAGGCCAGTTGATTGGCCGGCCGCCGGGCGCGGGGATTTATCACCATGAAATACTGGCGGGCCGAGGCCTGGGAAAAGATGCGCACTTGAGCCCCGGCCCTTAGCAAGGATACCTTGGAATGCGGGTTCAAGTTGATTATCAACTGGGTCTGGCCGTTAAGAAGCCACTGGCGCCTTTGGTCTTCGTCCGCCGAATGATTGACGACCAGCTCGCTCGCCTTGAAGCCGGGGCCTTGGTTCCAGTATTCCTGGTTCCAGGCGAGCCTGATCTGGTCCTTGTCGGCCGCCACAAAACGGTAAGGCCCGGTGCCCACCGGCCGGTCGGCCAAAAGGCCGCTCGAGGCGTGCTTGGGCGGCAGCATGAAGCCGCTGTAGGCCAAAAGCGGCAGCAAAAGAGTGGTCGCGGCCTCCACCTCCACCTCGTATTGGCTAAGGGCGCGGACCTTGCTTACCATCAGGTTCTGGCTCTGGCGGGTCTTGGCCAGCCTTTTAAGGCTGTAAACCACCGCCTGGGCATCAAAAGGCTCGCCGTTGTGGAATTTGACGCCGCGGCGCAGCTTGAAGCGCAGGTGTCCGGGTCCCAAGGTCTGCCAGGATTCGGCCAAAAGAGGCTTTATCTCCCCGGCTTTCTCCACGATCACCAGATGTTCGAAGATCTGCAAGGCCACCCGCCGGCTCACCTCGTCGATCTGGTTCATGGGGTCCAGGCTGCTGGGGCTGGCCGTATCCGTTAGCACCAGCCGCGGCCACGCCTCCTGCCCGGCGCCCGCCTGCGCAGGGGCCAAGCCCGTCAGGCAAAGGACCGCCAGACAGGCGAATGCCCCCAGTTGCCACCTCCAGCGTATGATCAAGCGAGCCATGAGCGCACCATCAACCCGACCCTTATTCAGTATCTAGGTAATTTATGGCATACCCGAGCATTTACGGCAATCCATAAGAAACGGTTGGCTGGGACGGGAAAAGTTAATCTCTTTCGTACGGGGTGGTAGCCGCCTTACAAACCGGGCCAGGGATCAGAAGACGTGCACCGCTTGGGGGCTCACGGTTACGATGACCGTTTCGCCCGGGAAGGGCCTGGTCTCCAGAAGGGAGCTTTTCGGCAAGAAGGATTTAAGGGAAAGGCCCTTTATCCGCACCTCGATTTCATACCAGATTCCTCGGTCCGCCAAGCCCAGGACCTGGCCGGGCCAGGCGTTGCGGTGGGCCACTTCAAGGGTCCGACGCGAGAGGGAAACGTTTTCAGGCCGGATGGCCAGATAGCCTTGGCCCGGCGCCGGGCGGGCCTCGATTTGAAACGCCACGTCCTCCACCAGCGCCGCCTGGCCGGTGAAGCGGGCCGGGAACACGTTTTTCATGCCCACGAATTCGGCCACAAAAGGCGTGCTGGGCCGTTCGAAGATGTCCTGCACGCTGCCGGTCTGCTCCAGGCGGCCCTGGCTTATCACCGCGGCCTCTTGGGCCAGGACGAAAACCTCGGCGAAATCATGCGTCACCATGAGGCAGGTCAGGCCCATCTCCCGGTGGATCTGGCCCAGCATGGACCGGATGTCTTCCCGGAAATTGGGGTCCAGGGCCGAAAGCGGCTCATCCAAAAGAAGCACCTTGGGGTTCACCAGAAGGGCCCGGGCCAGGGCCACCCTTTGCCTCTCACCGCCGCTTAGGTTTTCAACCCCGCGATCCAAAATGCGCTCCAACCCCAGGCGCGCGGCCAATTCCGGCAGGCGTTTTTCCGCCGCCGGCATTTCGCTGCGGTGATAGCGCAGGCCGTAGGAAATGTTGGCCCGCACCTTGAGGTGGGGGAACAGGGCGCAGTCCTGGTAGACGATGCCCACGCCCCTTTTTTCCGGGGGCAGCCCGGTGACCTCGCGGCCGTTTATATGGATGCGGCCGGAAAAGGGCTTGACCAGGCCGGTTATGGCCTCCAGGACCAGGGTCTTGCCCGCCCCGGTGGGCCCTATCAAGGCGAAGAATCCGCCCCGGCCGACATTAAGATCTATGTCGCGCAGGTTGAATCCCGGCAGGCGCAGGTTTAGCCCCTTTACGTTGATCATGCTCTTGCCTTGCGCGGCGTGGAGAGCACCCGCAACAACACGAACAGCAAAAGAGACACTACAATCAGCCACACCGCCACCGGCTGGGAGTATTTAAGGCCGTAGGCGGTGAAGCGCTCGTAGATCAGAACCGGCGCGGTCATGGGATGATAGGCCACGATCACCACCGCGCCGAACTCGCTTATGGCCCTAGCCAGGCACATTATCATGCCCACCAATATGCTCCGCCAGGCCAAGGGAAGGGTTATGCGGAAAAAGGTCTGGGCCAGGCCGGCCCCCAGGCTGCGCGAGACGTTCTCCATCCGTGCGGGCACGGCCGCAAAGCCGGTGCGCACCGCGTTTATGTGAAAAGGTAACCCTACAAAGGTAAGCACCACCACCAAGCCGGTGACGCTGCCCATGATCCGCACGCCTATTTCACCCAAAAAATTGCCGATGGGATGGCCGGCGCCGGCCAGGCTGAGCACGGCGATGCCGATGACCGGATGGGGGATCATGATGGGTAGGTCCACCGCGCTTTCCAGAAGCTTTTTGCCGGGGAATTCCTTGCGCGCCAGAAGATAGGCAAAGGGCGTGCCGAAGACCAGGGATATCAGGGCGGCTAGGCCCGAGGCATAAATGCTGAGCCAGATGGCCCGGGCCACATCCTTGTCCTTGAGCGCCTCCCAGAGGTCTTCGGCCGTGGGCTGGCTGAACATCTCCAAAAGCGGCAGGAAGATGAAGGCCAGCACGGTGAAGGCGCAGAAATAAGTGAGCCAGCCGAACGGGTCTAAACGAGTCCGCATGCTGCAACCAAGCCGGGTTCAGTTTGCGGCGGCGGAAAGCCGGCCCCTCCGCCGCCGCAACATCATACCAAAATCAATCTTTCACCGCGACCAAGGGGGTCAAGGCCTTGGGCAGCTTGGCTTTCATCGCGGCGGTGGGTACCCTGACCGGGTCCAGGGGGGGCTGGCCCATGGACTTCAGGATGGCCAGCCCGCCGGCGGGATCAAGCAGATAGGCCAAGAAGGCCGTGGCGGCCGGGGGGTTGGGCGCGGTTTTCACCATGGTGATCCCGTAAGTGCAGGACTGGCCCTTGAGGGTGATAAAGGTGCCGGGCTTTTTGCCGGTTACCTTTACCTCGGCCTGCTTATAGAAAGCGTCCTGGCGGTAATCGCCCAGATTTACCTCGGCGGGCAGGATCACGTATCTCAGCTTGTGCTGCACGGCCACGGAAAGATACTCCCAGGCGTAGTCCATGTTGCCGGTCTTGAGCAAAGAGACCAGCTCCACCGACTTGGGCCGGATGTTCTCCTTGGGCCGGTTGGCGATGAGTTTATTATAGAGGCCGGGTTTTTTATAGTATTTCTCGGCCAGTTGCAGGACCATCAGGCTGCGGTAGCCGCAGGGGTCCAGGTTGGGGTCGGAATGCCCCCACACCACGCCCTTGCGGGCCAGGATATCGTACCAGTTTTTGGTATTGATCTCCTTGGCGAACTTGCTCTTATCGGTATAGCAGAGCACCAACTGGTTGGCGGCAAAGCGGACGTTCCAGTCGGCGTATTTGGGCATGAGGGTCTTGGTGATGACCACGTAATCCGCCGAAGCCAGTATGTCGGCCGGCTTATGCAGCTCGGAGATCATGCGGGCCATCTTGGTGCTGCCCCCTGCCTCCCGCAGGATATCCACCTTGGGGTGTTTGGCCTCAAAGGCCTTTTCCATGGCGACAAACGGCACGGTCAGCGAACCGGCATGAAAGACGATCACTTTTCCGGCGGGTTCGGCGGCCAGGGAATTGGCCGGAAAAGTCACGGCAGCCAAGCAAAGGCAAAGCCAGCCACACAAAAGGGGAATTCTTTTCATGATTAAGCCTCCGGTCTTTCCGAATTGAACGATCCTAGGACAACCCTCAGCGCCCAAAGAGCATGAAGGCGCAGATGGCAAAATAGATATTATGCTTTTTTTGGCATAATATTCCTTATACGTCAAGCATTAGGGGTTTACTAGGGATTTTGCGGGGAAGGCCGGTAGTAAAAAGGCGGTTTCCGCCGGAATCGCGCAGTTAAATTTTCCTTTGCGCCTCCACTATGATGTCCCAACCCAGCCGGTTGAAGGGGAATATCCTACCCCCGAGCAGATCGAAATTCTTAAGGCCGCGTAAGACGATCCTTTTGCGCAAAAGAGTGAGCCAGGAGAGGATGTCGTAGGGAACAATGTACACTCCACGCCAGCGCAGCGGTGCATAGCCCGCCCCGCGCAGGCGCTCTTGCAGGGAAAAGGTGGTGTAAAAGCGCAGATGGGTGGGGTCCCAGCCGCACCAGTCCTTGTGCTTGAGCCAGATCCGTTGATAGGAACCTTCCAATAGATAGTTGAGGGAGAGGCGGTTTTGGGTGCTCAGGATTATCTTGCCCCCTGCTTCCTGGCAGGCGCCCAAATCGGCCAAGAATTGCCGGTCCTCCGGGATATGCTCTAGGATGTCCTTGGCCAGGATCACCTCGAAGCGCTGATTTTTCAATTCCGGCGGGAAGGTGTCGGCCTGGATGAAATCGATCTTTTCTTCCACCCCTTTTTTGCGCGCATACAGGCGGGCCACCTTAAGGGCGCTCTCCTCGGCGTCCACCAAAACCACCCTGGCCCCCTTTAAGGCGCATAAAACGGACATGAACCCGGCCCCGCCGCCGTAATCCAATACACGCAAGCCTTGCAGGTCCGGCCCCAGAAGGTCCTGGAACATGGCGGTCTTGACCTGGTTGAACGTCTCGGCGTAAAGATCCAGGTATTTCCGCAGGGCCTCTTCCGGGTCCGGGTGGCGGGCCCAGTGATCTGCGTCGTATCTTTTGCGCTCGGCCATGGGTTACCGCCTACAGATACATCCGCCGGTAGATTTCTTTCCGCTTTTCCTTCCAATCCGGGCTGAATTTGAGGTGGCGATAGATATTGAACTGCTCCGGGTCAGGTGTGAGCAGGTCCGCCTCGGACAGGGGGATCAGTTGCAGGCCGTCCTCAGGCAGAATCTCGGGATGGGCCGCGGCCACGATGAGATGCGCCTGGGGATGGGCGGCCTTGATCTCGGCCAAGACCTCGCAAAAGGCCAGGTGATCGTCCGGCGAATTGTTCAAGACCACCAGCTTGGCCTTCTTGAGCCTTATACCCCAGCCCTCCAGCTTTTGCCGGAATAAAAGCTCATCCTTGCGCCAGTATTCTCCGGCCTGGTGGCTGCGCACCCCGCCCTGGGGATATTTCAGATGCCAGGTGACGGCGCTGGTGTCCACCAGAAGCGAAAAGCCCGCGCGCTTGATGGCCAGGGTCAAGAGGGTCTCCTCCCGATAGGCCGCCGGGGAAAGTTCCAGACAGTAGCCGCCGCTTTTTATCCCCGCCTTTTTGCGATACAAAAAGGTGCTGAAAAGGTGATCCGCCTCCCGCAGGGTGCCGTCCTGGCGGTACCATTGGATATTGGGGGCGAAGAGTATGTCTTCAATGCGGGCCGAGGCCAGACCGGGCAGGGGCCTTTGCTCCTTGGGGTCGCGCACCAAAGGCGCCACCGCTCCCACTCCGGGCGTCATATGGCCGAGCAGCCTGGCCAAGGTGTCCGGCTCGGGCACTTCATCGTCATCCAACCGCCAGATCAACTCCGTTGCCTCCATAAGCGCCTGCTGGTGGTTCCAATGCTGTCCTTTTTGTTGGCCGGACCGCAGCTCCCAGGCGATGCCCTGGCAATCCAGCAGCGCGAAAAGGACCTGGTACAGGGGATCGGCGGATAAATCCTCAGGCTCGCCGTCGTTGAAGATCAAAAACCGCTCCGGCTTCCTCGTCTGCTGGGCCACGGCCGCTATGGTCAAGGGCAGGGTGGTGTGCAGCCGTCCCTTGGTGGAGACCTCGGCCAAGACGTGCGGCTTTTCGTTTGGGGCCATGTCAGGAAACCTCCCCGGCCCGGTTTAAGGGCCGTGCCAGCCCCTGGGCCGCCAGACGGGCCACCCGCTGAACCTGTTGGTAAAGGCTTAGCTGCTTGGCTAGCTGAGGCTCGAGCCCGGGGTCGTCCAGGGATGCCCGGCGGTGGATCAAATAGATGACCAAGGGCTTGAGCAAGGGCTCCGCGATGCCCAAGGCCTTGATCTCGTGGGACAAGTTGGTTAGCTCCCCTGATAGGGGGGCCAAGGCAGCTGGTCGCCCCTGCTTGACGGCGGCCAGCATTTTCTCCAGGGCTGCGACGGCCCGGCCGGCGAGGAGATCGAAGCCGGCCCAGGGTTCTATCCGGCAAGACGGGGGCGGCGGGTCCGGCGGGCCGCTGATCTCTGCCCCCGGCCTGAGCACCTTCAGCCAGGCCCGGCGGAAGGCCGCGTAAATACGTTGATCCTGTTCGGCGGTGCTTAGAGCCCGCCAGTCCAAAAAGCCATCGACGGCCACGGCGGCCTGGAAAAAGCGAGTCCGGCTCTCCGGCGGACGCTGGAAGGGTCCGCCCAGTAGGTGTTGCACACCGGCCCATACGTCTACAGGGCGGATGGTCCTCAAGCAGAGGTGATTCGGGCAGGCCTCCGGTTCGGCGCAGGGAGCGCAGGCAAGTTCCGGTTCCAGGGCCAGGCTGCCGGGCAGATAGGGGCCTGTGGCCCGAAACTGCACCTTGCCCAGGCTGATGCTTGCCACCGGCACCTTTAGGGCGGCGGCCAGGTGGATGGGTCCGGAATCGTTGCTTACCAGGGCCTGGCAGCGGCGCAGAAGAGCGGCCAAAACACCCAGGTCCTCGGTCAGCCCCGCAGCGGATAGGGCTCCGGGCCCGATATCGGCCGCGGCCCGGGCGGCCTCGGCAGCCTCGCCGGCTCCGCCGGTGAGCACCGGCTTAAGCCCCTGGGCCAAAAGCAGCTTGCCCAAAGCGACGAAGTGGTCAATCGGCCATCGCTTGTGCGCGCGGGTGGCGCCCGCGTGCAGGGCGATCAGCTTGTCTTGCGGTCCGCAGCCCAGGCCGGCCAGCATTTGGGCCGCCGTCTGCTCGTCTTTTTCGGTAGTGAAAAAAACAAGCCCCGGCCGGGCGGACCGCACGCCGGCGGCCAGGCAGTGCAGGTCCGCCGTGTGCAAGGCGTTAAAGGCCGGCTCGTCGAATATCAGGTGCAGATAGGTAGGCCAGTCCCCGCGCAGGATCAGATACCCTTCCTGCGTGAAATCCGCCCCCAGCACCCGCCGGCCGCGGCTTAAGAAGGTCAGCGCGCCGGCCAGGTCGTTGTAACAGGGGTTTATGACCCAGTCGTAGTCAGCGGGCAGACGGTCAATGAATTCGGCCAGCCGGGTCAAGGCCGCGGCAGGGGCCTGTCCTGCGGGTAAGTTGGCAAATTGGTAAAGCTCCAGATAGGGAAAGGCCCGAAAATCATCCACCGCCGGGTTGTGGGCCAGGACCCGGGCGTAGGAACCATTGGCCAGCACCTCCAGCCGGGCCTGGGGATATCCGGCGCGCAGTCCCTCCAGAAGCGGAGTGGTCATGAGGAGATCGCCCATGGCCAGGGGCATGATCAAGAGGATGCGCTTCACGAATCCTTCACCCGCAGGTAGTTCAGGATGATGGTGCAGGCGTTGAGCGTATCCAGGGGCCGGCCGGGCGCGGCCCGGCCTTTCAAAACCTCCCAGGAGAGGGGAGTCTCATCCTCCAGCGGGGCTAAAAGCCGCCGTAAGGCCGGCTGGGCCTGCACGGCCTGCTTGACGGTCATAAATTCGGCGCGTTGTGACATCAGGCATCCTGGGGGTCACGGGGCCTACAAAAGATTCAATTTGCGTGCCCATGTTACCACATGGCCACGGTGGTAAAAGCGGTAAAAAAGGCCGGAACCGCGGGTAAGAGGTTCCGGCCCGTATTCTATTTCGGCTCGCCGCGAGCTTGGGCGGTCTTTTGGTTTATCTCTTACGCATGGTTGCCTGGTAGCGGGAATAATCCGGGTAATTGTAGATGGCATCAGGATGGATGTCCAGAATGCCGGTGGCGGTGCGTTTGCGGGTGTCGGTCCAGCTCAGGGCGAATTTCATCTCTCCCTGGGTGGAACTGCAATAGGCGTGATTGGTGAACTTTATACAGTAGGTGGAGTCTTGGTTAAAAAACATGGACGCGCTGAGTATCTGGTTGGAACACCGGGAGTTGGTGAATTGGACCAGCCTGCCGCTTTGAAAGGTCATGATGCCGGTGAAGGATCCGGCCTCCCAATCCCAGCTTCCCTCCATGTCTTCATCGGTGGCGATTTTGATGTTGGAAGTGGTGGTGGTGGTAGAGGTGGTGCTGGTGGGAGTGGTGGTGGTCGAGGTGCTGGTATTGGTGCCGCCGCCGCTGCCGCCGCCACAATCGGCAAAAAGAAATGAACCGCATAGAATCAAAATTATAAGCAGGAGCGGCCACCGTTTCATCGACTTATTCTCCTCAATAAACGTGAACTCCAGGCTCGTGAATTTCAAAAGAGGACTCCGCGATAACTTGCCCTTCCGGCGTGGTCACCTTTATTGTGCGTGGTCCATAACATCTGGAAGTGTTCCAATCCTTGAAACTCCGGACCGACCGCAGTCCGCCAAAAGAGAGAAATTTACCACCCACCGAAGGATCTGACCAGATGGAGTATTCGGCCATGGGGAAGGGGTATCCCGGATGATCCGTGACCACTTGGGTCACCGGCTCGGCAAAGGTCACGGGGTCTTTTTGGTGATACCATCTGAACACCACGGTCTTTCCCCGCCATTTTTTTTGGTCGTCTATCAAAATGGCGTAAAACTCCGTACGCTCTGTAATATCGGCCCGTTCCTTAACAGGCTTTAATTTAAGGGCCAAAAAAGGAGACCAGGCCCCGGCCTGGTCGGCAAGGTTTTTTTTCTGTGAGGCAGATACCGCCACCACCTTCAGCTCCACCGCCAGGGCTGGCAAGGAACTGACCGTCACCGCCATGGTCAAGGCAATTAAAAGGGCTATGCTTTGCGTTCTTGACATAAGGATTTGTTTTGTTTCCCTTTACCCGGCCATGGCCGGTTGGCAAGACAGAATATAGCACCAGCGGCGCCCCAGCACTAGCCCCTTGTTTCAGTTTTTATGGGCAGGCATATTTGCGGTGGGTGCGCGCAGGCGTCCGGCCCCGCGCATCCTAGGCTGGGCGAAAGTTAATTTTACCGCGCAACGGCCTCTATTTGCCAATCCGGCGATCGTTTTAGACGGTCGTCGATATCATCGGGCGTGCACCGGCGCCAATCTTTTCCTTCGAAACGGACGGCCAATTCCACCCAATAAGGCAAGGCCACCAGGGACGAGCAGATCATCTGGCCAGGACCCAAGCGCATGGTCAGCGGTCGGCCCGTGATTTTCTATCCTGCCTGGGCCAGTAGCCTGGCTAGGCTATAGGGCTACGCGGCATAGGTCAAGGCCAGACGCACGATGCGCTCTTGCCCGCCTGGGCTTAGCCTAAGGCGGCGTCCTGCTGTAACATTTTGATTTTGCAATAAAAAATTCTCCCAGAGGTTGATTCGCACTTGCCAAAGGGCCTCGATCGTGCATGATTGGCCCACCCAGGCCGGAGGTATGGCATGGGAGATGGCGGCCAGGTCCCGGTGGCGGCAGCGGGTCATGAAAAAGGCCAATCCCGCGTGATTGCAAATGGCCGGTTCGCTGGGTTCGCGCTGAAACCAGCTGATGGCCCGGGCCAGCAAGCCTTGACCCTGCACCAAGATCACATCCGTGTCTTGAATCCCGCGCATCAAAGGGCACTTCCGGGCTTATCCGCCGATGGATAAACTTTGCCCTGCTTGCGGGCGGTTATGCCCAAGGCGGGGCACCGCCGCCGGAGAAAGGTGGCTTGTTTTCCGCCGGCAATTAATCGCCCCGCGGAAACCCGCGGGGTATCGGCGGGAACCAATAAATTACCGAAGCAAGCTCCGGGGTATCAGATCCGCGACGAATAACAGACATATCTCGTTCACATGAATAAAGTCAGGCGGGGTATTGCATGATTAAGCCGCGGGGAAAGACTTCCTCAAAAATCAGCCGGTAACCGTTTCGCCTGCCCTTTGCGGCTTGGTCCGTGCAAAGTTCAGGGATTTCACGCGGGCCACTTGCCCGGTTTCAGGCGGCCTGCAGGCCGTAACCAGGACCCGCCTCCATGCCGCAAGCGGTCCCGCTTAAGAGCAACAGCGCGGAGTTTTGGCGCCGAACTGCTTCTGGTTTATACGGCCCAAGCGGTCCAGGTACCGCCGCCACCAGCCCTTGGGCTTGATATAGGCCTGGGGGTCGGCCAAGAATTTGCGCTGGCAGGGCTCGGCGCAAAACCAGTAATTACGCCCCTGGTATTCGGCCGTTAGATCGGCTATCCTTAAATCCACTTTCATCCCGCAAACCGGGTCGTAGATTTCCTTGGGTGGACGTACGGTCATGATGTTATCCTCCTTTGAGGGAAATAAAACATACTAAAATAATAGGCTTTATATAACAAAGATAAGTCGCGAATAGGTTCGCCGCCAGTGAATTATCGTTACCAATGCGCAGATAATCGGTAACTTATCCAACCAGCTGTAGCTCGGGGACTTGAATGCATTTTCGAAGTTTGCAGCAACGGCTCATTTTTCTTCTCTTGCTGCCGGTGGCCATGCTTCTTTTCGGCGTGGGAGTGGCTGGTTTCATCAGTATCCGCGCGAGCATGCTTCAACAGTGGCGGGAATCCGCCTTGTTCAGCCTGGAACGGGCCGCCCATTCCATCGACATGCGGCTGGAGCAGCCGGTGGATGGGGTGAACCTCATCATGGGCCTGACCGATACCGGGACCGCCTCCCTGGATACCTGGGAATCCTCTTTGCGCCGCCTGCCTGGGGTAGTCAAGGTGGATTTCAAGTTGGACCAGGAGCTTGCGGGTTTCAGCCGGGGACCCATGATGCGAGGGGCAGGGGGCATGCGTTTTCACCGGGCCAGGATAGCCCAGGTGACCAATCCCCGCTTTGACACCACCTTTGGGCAAAGCACGGTGGCCATGGTCTTCGAGCTTTTTGACCAAGCGGGCGCCTTGCAGGGGCAATTGTCCCTATCTATTCGATTCGACTATCTTTTGGAGCATATCAAGGCCCTTGATTGGTGGAAAAGCGATACGGTGTTTTTGGTGAATGGCACCGGCCGCATTCTGGCCCAGGGCGCGGGGGTGGCGGAAAAGCGTACCCGCCTGGGAGAAACCGGCGATTCGCTGGAACGAGAAACCCTCAAGGCCCTGAGCCAGAATCCCTCCGGCACCGTGCTGGGCGCGGGGCATCCGGCCAAGCGGGTGAGCGGCTTTTACCGGCTTAAGCGCGCCCCCTGGACCATGGTCCTTTTCGCGTCGGGGGAAAAGGTCCTTTTCCCCATCTTCACTTTCCTAAGGCATTTCGCCCTGGCCGGCCTGGTCTGCATAGCCTTGGTGATTCTTTTGATCCGCCTGGTCACCGGCCGCCTGGCCAGATCCGTGCGGGAAGTGGCTCAGGCGGCCGGTGAGGTCGCCAAGGGAAATTTCCAGGAGGTGGCCCCCTCGCCCAGCCGCGACGA
>Ga0068712_1004413_pt1 | contig 11899 bp, 12 predicted proteins | sample MTBAKSrepl1MetaG_FD_62987 | JGI IMG/M metagenome (GOLD analysis project Ga0068712, IMG submission 62987) | Enrichment culture microbial communities from Arthur Kill intertidal strait, New Jersey, USA, that are MTBE-degrading - MTBE-AKS1... | ecosystem: Environmental > Aquatic > Marine >... | reverse complement strand
CATTTTTCATGGTGTGACAGGCCCGGGCGGTGCGTATCAGCGTCTTGCTCGGCACACAACCGACATGGAGACAGTCGCCCCCCAGCACGGCTTCCTTTTCGATCAGGAGGGCCCTGGCACCCAGCTGCGCCGCGCCCGACGCCACCGTCAGCCCCGCCGCCCCACCGCCGATAATGCCGATGTCATAATCGTATATTGTCTTCATGTCTCTTCATGGGGTCGGACCAAGATAAAGGATTGCAAAACTTACAGAAAACATGCAAAAGAGCCCCTTTCAGCCGCTTATCAGCCCCTTTTCGAGCACAAAAAGCATTCTCTAAGGACAGAAGCGTTCAGGCCTGCCCGCAACCACCCCTCTCCCTTGCCTGTCATAACAAATTCGCCATATAAGCACAACGTGATAAGGCCGCATCCCCACCCGTGGAGATGTTCACCTTCCTATGGGATTTTCTTTGGAGCATCATAGCCATGCTTCCCATTGCTTGGCAATCAGGCGCCTTTTTGCATGCTGCATGGTGCTAACCACAAACAAAGCTGCAGATTGACGCCCGGATTGGCAAAAAAGCCCTTTCGGGCGCAGACCCCGGAAACCAGCGTCTCTCTTTATAGCTGCAGCTGGGAATAGAACCCTTCATAGAGTAGGCGGGCAAACCGCCTCTTCTTTCACCTGCGGACCGGAGAAAAAAATCCTGGATTTTGAATGATTTTTTCATGGAAAATAAATTCTGGCTCGCGAAAAAAATCGAGTAAAAATCCTTGTGCAAAAAATAGACGCGATCACCGAAGCGGTATTCTTCCCAAGAACGCTTGAAGAGCGAAAGCGCGTTTTTCCTTGAACTGCACAACCTGAAGGCATCCAAGAATGATTTGCTGACGCAGTCTCGCTGCGCATCACGCTAAAACTCATGGAGGTGCGAGGATGAAGGCAACAGATGAGCTCAGAAGCGAACACCACGGCATTGAAATCATGCTTCGAATCCTGCAGGCCGTTGCGGACAGGTTCGGACGCGGTCAGGAGGTGGACGGGAAGGATCTCTCCAACATCCTGGAGTTCCTGTCGATTTTCATCGACAAATGCCATCACGGCAAGGAAGAGGAATTCCTTTTTCCAGCCCTGGAGAATGTTGGTGTGCCGCGTGAAGGAGGCCCCATCGGGGTTATGCTGCAGGAGCACGAAAAAGGCCGCAGACTGGTTGCGAAGCTCAAAGACGCCCTGTCAGGCCATGAGTCCGGGCTCGTCTTGCGTAAGGAATACGCTCAGAAGATCATTAGAGAATACGTGGCACTCCTCGATGAGCATATCGCCAAGGAAAACACGGTTCTTTTCCCCATGGCGGAGGCAAGATTGGGCCCGGATAAAGACAAAGAGCTTGTTGAAGCATTCGAGCAACTCGAACGGGAACGCATCGGCGAAGGCAAACACTCTGAGTTTCACTCACTCCTGCATCGTTTTCAAATGGCTTTCACTGCCGGGGCCGGACCAAGATAATCAATCGGAAAGCAAACAAAAACAGGGCTGAGCTCTTGGGCAAAGAAACCGACGGCACGAGCCTTCGTAAAACGGCCTTTGCGGCCGTTGAAGCCCTATGCACTCTCGCTGCGGAGCTCCGCATCCCGGCCCCATCTGAGCCTTTTTGGCATTCAGGAATCGGACATCTGGAATCTGGCTCATGACGCCATGTGGGCCACCCGGTTGACGGCCGGCAACCCCGAATGCTGACCCAGGAAGATGCCCGGAAGATTTATCCGAGCGTCATTTAAGGCTCGGCGCCCAACCCGCCTCCCACGGAATAAACCGGCCCGGATGAAGGGGGGCTTCTTTCCGAATCGATACGCCTGGAGGAGACACCCCATGTTCGGCTTTTACAACACGGTTCTCAGTGTGGATGTGTCACGCAAGACCTTTGAATCCAAGCAAATTTCCGATGGCCTCCTCAAGAAAACCCTGGGTGGCAAGGGTTTGGCGACCCGCCTGCTGCTGGAGAACAACCCGGGAGGCGTGGACCCGCTGGGAGCCGAGAACCGTCTCATTTTCGCCATCGGCCCGGTATCCGGAAGCGGTATATGGGGATCCTGCCGCCACGGGGTGTTCACCAAATCCCCACAGACCGGGTTTTACTCCGAATCCTACTCCGGCGGCAAACTGGCCGAGCAGATGGCTGCCTGCGGATTCGACGCCCTCATGATCCACGGTGCCGCCGATGCCCCCGTCTGGCTCGAAATCGACGAGGAGACCGTCTATTTCCATCCCGCCTCGGACCTGTGGGGACTGGAAACCTATGAAACCGAAGACCGTGTCAACGACTGGATCAAAAGAAACCGCCCGGCCGGCGGCGGCTGCGGCACGGTCTGCATCGGACCGGCAGGCGAGAACCTGGTCGCCTTCGCGGTGATCGAAAACGATCACTGGCGGAGCGCCGGCCGCACCGGCGTCGGGGCCGTCATGGGGTCCAAGAAGATCAAGGCCATCGCCTTCCACGGTCGGTGTAAGAAGTCGTTCGCCGATGACAGGCTGATCAGGCAATTCAATCACGAGATCGCCGCCGAGTCGAAGGACAATCCGGTCGTCCTCGCCTACAAGAACAAAGGCACATCCATGCTGGTGGATATCATGAACAGGGTCGGCGGGTTCCCTACGCGGTACTGGCAGAAGGGTCGTTTTGAAGGAGCAGCAGGAATCAATGCCGATGCGCTGCATCAGCGCTGTGAAGTCCAGCCCCGGTCCTGCCTGAAATGCTTCATGGCCTGCGGGCGGCTATCTACGGTCAAATCAGGCCGCCACAAAGGCCTGCGCCTCGAGGGGCCGGAGTATGAAACCATCTACGCTTTCGGCGGGCTGTGCGAGATCGACAGCATCGAGGAAATCCTCTATCTCAACGATCTGTGCGACCGCCTCGGCCTGGACACGATCACCGCCGGGAACCTGGCCGGGCTGACGATCGAAGCCGCCCGGCAGAAGCGGATCGATTATGAGATCGACTACGGCGACGTGGACGCCATCGCACGGCTGTTGGAAGACATCGCCGCACGGCGTGGGATCGGCGACCTTCTGGCCCAGGGCATCCGAAACACCGCGCAGGCCTGGGGGATGTCCGATCAGGCCGTCCACGTCAAAGGCTTGGAACCGGCCGGCTACGACCCGCGTGTGCTCAAGGGCATGGGACTCGCTTACGGCGCATCGGAACGCGGCGCCTGCCACCTGCGGGCCACGTTCTACAAGCCGGAGTTGGCCGGGATCGTCGATTCGGAAACCATCGAAGGGAAAGCGGCCGTCTTCGCCGAGTGGGAAGACCGCTTGACCGTGTTCGACACGCTGATCCTCTGCCGCTTTTACCGGGATATCTACCAGTGGGAACAGCTCGCCACCATTCTGAAAGCCGTGACCGGCCTTGAATTGGACCGGGATTCCATGCGCGCCATCGCCGCCAGCGTCAAAGACGACACGCGCCGATTCAACATCCGCGAGGGCTGGACCAGGCTGGACGACAATCTCCCTCCCCGTTTCCACCAGGAAGCCCTTCCCGAGGAGGGCAAAGGGATCACCGAGGCTCAAATGGCCACAATGCTGGCCGAGTACTACCGGGCGCGCGGCTGGAATGAAGCCGGCGAACCTCCGCCGCGCTAGTCAACGGGAAGAGGCCGGCCCCACAACGATTTTTTCCATCCTTTACATTGATGTAACGGTTCATGCCGTTCCTTCTTTAAAGTCTCCTTGTGGGTGCCCTGATTCAAAAGTGCCCGCTTGAGTAAGAATTCATCCGTAAATAAGGCGTACTTTTCTCTCGACATTTGCTATGCTGGCAGCCATCTTTAACCCTTGCGATGGAGGCCCTATGACAAAAATTCAGTCGTGGGGGATATCCGATGCCTTTTGGAAAAGAGTTAAACCATTTGTGCCGGCGCCCGAGCGGGATCCGCAAAAATCTTACCAGCGCAAAATCGGCGGCGGAAGAAAGCCGATGCCGCCCCGGCAGATTTTTGAAGCTATCATATACGAGCTCAGAACCGGCTGCCAGTGGAAAGCGCTTCCCAAGGAACGTTTCGGAAGTCCCAGCGCGATCCACGCCCATTTCATGCGTTGGATGCGCTCAGGCTTTTTTCTCGCCTTGTGGAGAGCCGGGCTTGCCGAACACGATGAAATGGAGGGCGTCGCCTGGAACTGGCAAAGTATCGACGGGGCCATGATCAAAGATTCTATGGCGGTTGAAGCGGTTGGTCGGAATCCGAGCGAAAGTGGAAAAATTTGTGATCAAACGACATCTGCTGGTGGACGGCCGTGGTGTCCCGTTGTCACTCGTCGTCACCGGAACAAACCGGCATGATGTAAGTCAGTTGGAATTGGTGCTGGAAGAAATCGTCATCGACCGTCCCACCGATATCCAGCGGAATCGGCGCGTATAAAGTCTATGATAGCCGACCGGCATTGGAGACCATCGTTGCCCACGGCTATATTCTCCACGTGAAAAGACGTGAGGAGGAGATACAGGAAAAAAAGCGCAACTTTGCATGGAAAGCCAGAAGGAAGGTGGTTCAGTTGAAGTGAGTCATTCAAGGTTCAATCGCTTCAGTAAAATCCTGGTTCGCTATGACAAGCACAGCGATTCCTATATAGGTTTGCTGCATATGCCTGTTGCTGTCATCGTCTGCAAAAAAATTATCCATTGTTGATTTTTTTGATTTGGAATCTTTTGCGGGGCTTAACCTTAATTGCAATCCAAACGATTGCGCACAGTCCCAAAACCTTCGAAAGCGAGACAATGGTGGCTGAATGCTATTTTCAGCCATCGCCCGATTGTGAACAGACCAATGGAAAAGTTTATCAAACGAATAGTCTCTAACTCCATTTAGGATAACATTTCAGGTCCGCGCCGCGCAAGGGGACGTTTTTTTATACGGCCTGTCTCGCGTCAAACACCCAGGTAATCTCTCAACTTGCGAACGGCCTGCCGGTGTTTTGGCCTGTCCATCCTTGAAATGTTGAGCACTTTCCATTTGACACCGGGGAAATTCTCGACCCCTTCGAGCCCGAGCAGGTCCCATTCCGGCCGGCCTTCCATTACTGAAACGATGAATCTTCTTTCCTCCGCGCTCAACCTGTGATCAGCGGCTTGAAAGGGAACCATTTCCGGCGGTGAAAAAGGGATCGACCTCCGGCGGTGAGAAGGTTGCCAGCAGCCTATTTTCTTGTTTTTTATTTTGAGCGGTCTTACCCATTCTATCTTCGGCCGGGTGATCCCGGGTCGGAAACAGCCCGGGATCACCCGGCCATCGGTCTTCATTCGGGAGGCAAAGGGAGAGAAGGGATTCGGGATCAAGGGAAACCCGGAAAAGAAATCCAGAGTGGCCTTTTATGCCAATCCCTCGAGACCCAAGGCCGGCGAGCGATGTGTGATCCTGAGCCTGACCAACCTGGCTCTCTTCGAACACGCCCTGGGTCTTCGCAGAACCGGGATTCCGTTTTCATTGCAGGGGAAAATATCCGGGATTCCGGGTCGGATATCGGTGGATGTGTACTGTTGTCAGAAGGGACACGCGAAAAGATCAGGGACCCCTTCATTCGGTCTTTTGAAAACCTGGAGGACCTGGAAACATAAGCCCAAAGACCTAGACGATTTCCAGTTCGCCAACATGGTCGAGGCGGTCAGGGAATATGCCCGCATCCTGCCCGATGCTGTTTTCGACATCATAAAGATCTCGAAGAGCACGGCCCCGAGACGCCCAACAGCCCAGACATCATCCTCTCCACGGTCCACGGGGTCAAGGGCCAGGAATAGGACCGGATCTATATCGCTGCCTACATCGCGGAATCGCTCTCCAGACCGGAGGCCCTCGTGACCCCCACATTCGGCGACGAGGCCAATATCGCCTACCTGGCCTTCACCCGTGCCATCCGGCAACCCTATCTCCCCCCGGACTTCAAGGACATCCTCACCCCCGAGTGGCAGGCGGCCCTCGAGCGGTTCGAACCCCCGCCTCCCAAGATCGCCCATGCTCCCCGACCCAAACCTGCACGAACGGAACTCCGTGCTCATTCAGCTACCCGCTCCGCCCCATCGCCGGCCAAGGCCCCCGAGCCCAATCCGCTAAGCAAGAAACGCTTCAAGGTCGGCGATAAAGTGAAAACCAGCACGGCACAGGGACGGTCGTCGAGATCGATGGCGAGAAGTATCTGGTGGATCTGGATGGGCAGGGAGCCAAACTTTGGACAAAGGATTGGGCGCTTCGAAAAGCCTGAAGGGGGGATCTCAATCAGCATCAAAACATTTTTGATTCACCAAACAAGAAGGGTACGAATTCTCTGTGGTGTCTTCATCCTGGTATTGGTCCGGGTCAGAACGAGCCGTTGAATGCAACCATGGCGGCAATAGGCCCAATTCCATCGGACATGCCGGTGTACCCCTTCGAAGGATTTTCATCTCCCTTCATGCAGTTCTTCGGCTTTGGGCGGGATAATTTTCCAAAAGAATACCGGTTACGATGGGCAATTAACCTGTTGACATTATAAAAAAATACGATTATACTCAAGACAAAAGTACGGAAAAATATCTATTCTCCCACCGATATCTCCCGGTTAGCTATGCTCAAAGATAAAGAAATCTCAACAGATGATCTGACTGCCGGAGAAGAATTTTATTTTCAATGGCACATCACGGAAAGATGTAACCGCGCCTGTAGACACTGTTATCAAAATGGTATTCCGGGGGCAGAACTCGCCCTTCCAGATCTCCTGACCATTATAGATCGAATGGAAGAGGCTGTCAGGAAGTGGGGGAAGAAGGGAACCCTGTCTATGACGGGGGGCGAACCTTACCTCCGCCGGGACGATCTCCACGCACTGATGGACCGCATAGACAGATCGGACTGCCTGGCATACTATGACATCCTGACCAACGGTTCCCTGATTTTGGAAACGGAAACGTCGACTCTAGCAAAACATTCCCGTTTGAGACGCGTGCAGGTATCCCTGGAAGGAGCCTCGGCCAGGACCAACGATGAGATTCGAGGTCCAGGAGCTTTTGAATCCACGGTTTCTGCGATACGGCTTTTGAAGGACGCGGGCATTGCAGTCTCGGTAATGACCACCATCAGCCGATTCAATAAAGATGAGATCCCTGCGTTGATAGATCTGGCCGGTAGAGAAGGAGTGACTACCCTGGCACTGGAACGGCTGATCCCGGAAGGGACAGGGGCAAGGCTTTCGGATCAGGTGCTCAGTCCCCAAGAGCTGAAAACCGTGTATGAGGGCATCTATCATATTGCCGTAAATGGTTCGCCTGTTCGGATACTCCTTTATCGGCCTCTGTTTGCCCTCCTGTCGCCAGGGGATCCCACTGTAGGGGCGCTCTGCTCGGCTGGTAACAATGCCCTGACCATTATGCCGGACGGAACCGTATACCCGTGCCGTCGGCTGCCCATTTCGATCGGAAATGTCCTGACGGACGGCTTTTTCAAGATCTGGTACGGCTCTGAAGTTCTCTGGCGACTCAGGAACCCCGCTAACCTCGGCGGCAAATGCAAGGAATGCGACCTAATTACCCAATGCCGGGGCTGCCGCGCCATGGCCTACTTTACCACCGGCGACTATATGGCGGAGGATCCACAATGCTGGCGATGAAGTTGGGCACCCGGTTGGCTCTGACAGAAGACATCATGCTCCAGGCCATCCCGGAGCTTGACCACTATTATGCCTTCAATGTGGCAAACGGAGATCACTTCGAGTTGAATCACACTGCATATTGGGTGTTGGAGACAATTGGGCAAGGCGTAACCTTAGCAGAATTACGTGAACGCTTTGAAGGTCAGTTTGATATCGATCCTGGAACTGCGGACGAGGACCTGACCGAGGTCCTCGGCTTTGGCATCGAAAACCACATTATCAAGGAGGTGGAGGCATGAAAGAGAAGCAAAAATCAAAAGAATATGAGAAACCAAGAATCGTGAAGAAAGACAAAATGCGATTCCCCCTCGACATCATCGAGGCCACGGGTAAAGGGGTTGTGTGCAAGCAGTGTTCTTCGTGCCACAATTGCCGATAGCTGCCATATTAATGGCAACCTACTGATTTGACTAATCCATTGTCCCAGCGACATGAGCGTGGCGGTGGTTTGTGTTCGCCGCAGCTGCGGTGTTCGGGAGGATCTTAATGCAGGACGAAGAATTTGAGAGCCTTGAAAAGGCGAATGCGCAGTGGGATATTTGGATTGATCAAGAAGAATATGGAAAAATCGATGATAGTATCCAATTTGAGGGCCCTGTTGACCTTTTTAAGAAAGCGTTTGATCACGATCATTGCACATCCGCAGCCACTAATCAATGGAACGAACTTTTTCAAAAACGCAACTTGTCGAGCATAGTCCTTTCTTCTTGGCAACCCCCTATCACTCTTGACTCCAATTGGATTCCCTTTTTTTGGGCCAAATTCATTAGGGCCAAAATACAAGAGAAAGGGACTGACTGTTATTTTAGGAGACTAGATCAACAGGTTCTTTTTTATCTTGAACGATCCCTACCTGAAATCATATCGCAAGATAGGGATAGTGCCCAGGAAACAAGGCAGAAAATCAAGCTTACAGTTCTTTATCTTTTGGAAATGGCAGCGGCGGGCACCGGACCTGACCAGCGCAGTTTCGCCGAGCGAGCGAGGAGGATATTAAAAGAGCATTTTGCTGAGAAGGATTTTTTCAACAAGTTTTATGAGCTTTTGGCCCGTTACAACATTGGGGTCGGCTTCCAACATGAAGGTCAAAAGCGGAAAGCGGTCCAAGAATTCAACTACATCATTTACAATCTTAAGGACATATATGACATACATGAGTCAGGACTTCCAGAGGACAAAAAAGAGTGGAAAAAATATGCTGACCACCGTAATGGGTTAGAGTTAATATATATTCCTGCTCTGTTCATGAGGGCAGCCATACAAGTAAAGCTTCAGCTTGCTTATCATGCCATTAAAACCCTTATCCTTGTAGAAAATCTCATAGTCAATTATCCAAAACACAAGTATATAAAAGCAAAGGTGAACATTCAAAAGGCGGAAGCTTATCGTTTGATCGGAGATTTCCCTTCATCGGAAGAGTGTCTAAAAAAAATAAAACGGTTTATTTGTAATGACAACAAATTAGACCCCAGTGAAATTTCCCGATTGGATATCAAAAGATACCCAAACATAACCGGAAGGTTTATTGACATCCTTGTCGCGTTAAGATTGGATCAGATGAGAAGCGTTAACAGAACTGATGCTGATGGCTTTTGCTCATTGCTGAAGAAATATTGGGACACAGCCAGATTTAGTTCAACTAATAGAGAAGGATATCTACTTCTTACCGCTGAAATATTAGCTTTTCTCGCAGAAAAAAAGGATAGCATCTACTCCAACACCCTAAAAAAGATTTACGAAGTCAACAGAGAACCTCTTCTGGAGGTTGAATCCCATAGAATTGGTGGTTGCATATATTGCGATACAAAAGGAATAGACCTCCGCAAGATGTCATCCAAACACTATGAAGACTTCAGAAAACACATCTCAGATTTCTTCAAGAGATATGATGAAGATCCCCAAATCCCAAACGACAAAAAGGAGTTGGGAAATCGTCTAATTGCTATTGAAAAGGAGAGAGAGGATTTAGAGTGGCGCAAGAGACAAATTGATTATCTCTTGAGAGATACTGGGGATTCTTCCAGTTGGTGTGAAAGTTGCGTCCCAAAGCAAGATTCTGGGTTCATTGGGCTCCTTGCATGTAGAAAAATCCTGCAAAGCCCTGATGGTGGTGAGATACACGAAAAACGCTTAACTGCTTTTGACTATGAACACATCATGGACAATTGGGATAAACACTTCCTAGATCATTTGCAGTGGCGCACTGTCCATCAGCTAAAGAGTTCCTCTCTGCACTTCCTTGGGCTCCAAAGATGGAATTCCACTTCACCTGCCCAAGGGAGGTCCGTAGGAGGGGGATACCTGCTATACCACACCGATGGAAGGGGAAAGGTAGACCTCGGCATTGCAATAGATCCTGGCTTTGACTTCGTGCGCAATTTGTTCCATGCAGGGTTCAGTCTTTCCGATATCGATCTTGTATTACTTAGTCACGCGCATATCGATCATGTGCGGGATTTCGAATCAATGGTTACGCTGTTTTTGGAGTTGGAGAAAAGGAGTGAGTCCAAGGAGAAAAGACGCCCTCATGTAATTATGACATTGGGGATCTATCACCGACTTGCCCACATCATTGAAAGTCCTGCGTTACGTAAATATTTAGAGCCATACATTGTTGACATCGGAAAGGAATTGGGTGATGAAGAGCTGAAAGCCCAAGAGTTTGATTTCACAAGTAACAAAAATTCCAAATTCCGCAATTCGCTGGCTCCCGTTTTGGACAACGCAAGTGATAATGCAACGAGAGAAATGCATATTAAAGTTAAGCCGATTATAGCCTATCATAATGATTTTTCGGAGTATTCCGACAGCTTCGGGTTTCGAATCGAAATAACGACACAGAATTCGTCGTTCTGTCTTGGGTACACCGGTGACACGAGTTGGCATAGCGGTATCATGGATAATTACAGGGACTGCGATGCGTTGCTGGTTCATTTGGGATCTTTGATTGACAGAGAGAAGAAAGATCGACGCAAATTCTCTTATTACTCCGAATCAGAGAAGTGCTGGGAAATAGCGATAGAAAAAAATCATCCATACCTAATGGGCATGTTGCACTTCTTCAGGGAACTCCAGAAGCAAAAGGAGAAAAATGGCGAGCCTCCGCTTGTTTTGATGGGCGAATTTGGAGAGGAACTTCGGGGGAGAATCCGCCTAGACCTTATCGAAAGGCTCCGCAACACATTCAAACCCATACGCGTACTCCCCGTAGATGTGGGGCTTGATGTGCTCCTTAGCACTCAGGTCCAGGGTGCCTTGGCAGTTCCAAGCGTTCTATGCGTTATTTGTAATGAGTTCATCAAGTTAGAAAATATTGAATTTGAGACTTATGGGCATGACGAGGCGCTTTTTTGTGTTTGCAGGACTTGTTGGAAGTCAACTCCGATGAATGTGTTACAGGAAAGGCTAAAAACCCTATCTGAGGTTGGCCGCAGGCTGCAGAAGGAAGACGCTAAAGAAGGCACAAAGTGAAATCATGGAAATTGTAACGGCTTCATCGGCTTGCCTATCATCCTTTATCCTCCAATCACTTGGCAGGAATCTTGAACTTGTTCGAGCAGTGCGCCCAGGATTGGCATTGGTTTTTGCTGGCATCAACCCAGCATCGGATATTTTTTCGAAAGTCACCGACCAATTAATTGAGGCCCAAAGGATGGATGGCGGGTGGTCCGACCCAGAGGAAACGGCTTGGGCCGCTGGTGTTATTCGTGCTCTGAAGGGGGACAAAGACGCTGGACTTGCGGCTGCGAAAAGCTGGCTCAAGTCGGAACGTAAAGCGGGAGGTGGATGGGGTCGGCACCCCAGGGACATGGCTCGGATACCGATAACCGGTCTGATCTCGGCGCTGGTTCCGGAAGTGATCGAGCAAAGGGATATGGACTGGATGCGATCCGAATGGCAACGGGACTTCGAAGGACCGGTGAGGCTGTCATACAAGGGAGGTTTCTTCCTGCTGGGAACGCCCAGAAATCAGGAAAATGCCCTTGTGTTTCGGACGATAGAGCATCTGGCCAAGGATCAGAACGAGGACGGCGGATTCGGCCCATGGAAAGGTCACCCCATTGGGAGTGACCCCTGGTCAACAGGGGTTGTGCTATGGGGTCTTTCCAGATGGATAAAGCATGTGGACCCAGTTGTGATTGAAAAGGCCCTTGAATGGCTCAGAAAAACCCAACTGCCGTCCGGTTATTGGCCTTACCATTATCTGGATGACGGGACATCTCTGGCATTGATCGGGGCCGT
>Ga0068712_1004402_pt1 | contig 11931 bp, 11 predicted proteins | sample MTBAKSrepl1MetaG_FD_62987 | JGI IMG/M metagenome (GOLD analysis project Ga0068712, IMG submission 62987) | Enrichment culture microbial communities from Arthur Kill intertidal strait, New Jersey, USA, that are MTBE-degrading - MTBE-AKS1... | ecosystem: Environmental > Aquatic > Marine >... | reverse complement strand
CGACCTGCTCGCCGAGCTTCAGCAGCGCAAAATCCACCTGGCGATCGTGGTCGACGAATACGGCGGCACGGCGGGTCTGGTGACGCTCGAAGACCTGATCGAAGAGATCGTCGGCGAGATCCGCGACGAATACGACTTCAACGAAGAGGAAGTCTACCAGCAGGTTGACGAGAACGAGTACATCTTCGACGCCGGGATCGACCTGGACGACCTCAACCGCCTGCTGGACATCCACCTGCCGACCGACGAGAGCGACACGCTGGGCGGGTTCGTGTTCAGCAAGCTGGGCAAGGTGCCGGACGAAGGCGAGCAGATCGAGACGGAGCACGTTCACATCGAAGTGCTGAACGTGGACGATCGCCGCATCCGCAAAATCCGCGTGGTGAAGGTCCCGCCCGCCGCCGAGCCGCTCGAAGATTCGCGCGAGGAGCCCGCCGCCGCCCCCGATTGAAGAGCCGCGCGCGGGCCGCGCTGGCGAGCGCTGTGGCCCGGACGCGCCCCGGCCAACCCTTCCGAAACCGGGATCGCGGGCGACGGTTCGTGGTGATCCCGGCATACACCAGCGAGGTCCGACCATGCCTGACCCCACATTCATCCCGCTCGCGCAGTACCGCGAATATCCCGTGGACGAGATGCAGCGGCGCGCAGCCGCGTTCTACGCCGAGATGAACCGGCGGCGCACCGTCCGCGATTTCGCCGACCGGCCCGTGCCGCGCGACGTGATCGAGAACTGCCTGCGCGCGGCCAATACCGCCCCCAGCGGCGCCAACAAGCAGCCCTGGCATTTCGTGGTGGTCAGCGATCCGGCAGTCAAGCGCCAGATCCGCGAGGCCGCCGAAGCCGAGGAGCGCGAATTCTATGCACGGCGCGCCACGGCGGAATGGCTGGACGACCTGGCCGCGCTGGGCACCGGCTGGCAGAAACCGTTCCTCGAGGCCGCGCCCTACCTGATCGCGATCTTCGCCCAGTCCACCAGCCGGGGGCCGGACGGGGAAAAACTCAAAAATTACTACGTGAGTGAGTCGGTCGGGCTGGCGACCGGCCTGCTGATCGCCGCTATCCACCACGCCGGGCTGGTGTCGCTGACGCACACGCCCAGCCCGATGCATTTCCTCTCCACCATCCTGGGCCGGCCCGACAACGAGCGCCCGTTTCTGCTGCTGGTCGTGGGCTACCCGGCGGCGGATGCGCGCGTGCCGGACATCCAGCGCAAGCCGCTGGATGCCATCGCCACCTTCGTCTAAAGCACGAGCGGGCCCGCGTAGTGGCCCGCCCGGTGAGTGTTGTCTCCGGTTGTTGCGCCGCGCCTAGCGTTGGAGCACCGCTTTGTTGCGCACGTTGCTGTACTCGCCGTGCAGCAAGGCGTCGATGATCTCGGTGGCCGCCTGGACGGCGACCGCTTCCTGCGCCTCGACCGTGCTGGCGCCCAGGTGGGGCGTATACACCACGTTGTCCAGCCCCAGCAGCGGGTTGTCCGGCGCGGGCGGCTCGGTGTCGTACACGTCGAGCGCCGCCCCGGCGACCTTGCCGCTCTTGAGCGCTTCGGCCAGGTCCGCCCCGTTGATCAGCGAGCCGCGCGCCGCGTTGACGATCAGCACGCCGTCCTTCATCTTGGCGATGGTGTCGCGGTTGATCAGGCCGCGCGTGTCGTTGGTGATGACGGCGTGCAGCGAGATCACGTCGGCCTGTTCGAGCAGGGCGTCCAGCGTGGGGCAGGCCAGCCCCAGGTGGCGGGCGATCCGCTCCGGCACGAACGGGTCGTAGGCGACCTCCTTCATGCCAAAGGCTTTGGCGCGATCGGCCAGCGCGCGCCCCACCCGGCCAAAGCCAACGATGCCCAGCGTTTTGCCGTGAAGCTGCGTCCCCACGAATTTCTTACGATCCCAGCGCCCGGCGCGCATCGAGGCGTCCGCCTGGGGGATGTGCCGGGCCAAGGCCAGTAACAGGGCGAACGTGTGCTCGGCGGTCGAGATCGTGTTGCCGTCGGGCGCGTTCATGACCACGATGCCCCGCCGGGTGCATTCGTCCAGGTCGATGTTGTCCACGCCCACGCCCGCGCGCACGATCACCTTCAGGTTGTCCGCTTTCGCCAGCAGGTCGGCGTCGGCTTTGGTGTCGCTGCGGACGATCATCGCGTGCGCCTGGGGGATCAGATCCAGCGTTTGCTCGCGGGTGAGCTTGCCCGGCGCGTGGACGGTGAACTCGGGGATGCTGCGCAGTTGGGCCAGGCCCGACGCTTCCAGGTTGTCCGGAACAAGGATGAAATACGTCATGGCGCCCCCCTACGCCTGCTCTGCCAGAAAGGCGTCCATCGCGGCGAACAACGCTTCGAGGTCTGCGGGCTGGGTATCGCCCATGTGCGCGATGCGAAACGCCTTGCCCTTCAGCTTACCGTACCCGTTGGAGATCACCATGCCGCGCTCGCGCAGGAAGGCGTTCAGCGCCGCGACGTCGATCTCGCGCGTGTTGGCGACGTTGGACACGGTGGGCGAGTGGTAGCCCTCCTCCGAGAACATCTCGAAGCCCGCCCGCTGGACCCACTCGCGCGTCATGGCAGCCATCTTCTCGTGCCGCGCAAAACGGGCTTCCAGCCCTTCGGCCAGCATGTCGTCGAGCTGGCGGTCGGCGGCGTACATCAGCGAGACCGGCGGGGTGGCCGGGGTGTTGTTCTTTTGGTGGTGCTTGTCGATCTCCAGCACGTCGAAATAGTAGCCACGGTGCGGGATCTCGCGGGCGCGTTCCAGCACGGCGGGCGACACCGCGCCGAAGGCCATGCCCGGCGGCAGCGCGAAGGCTTTCTGCGTGCTGGTCAGGCACACGTCGATGCCCCAGGCGTCCGTCTCGACTTTGGCCCCGGCGTAGATGCTCACCACGTCCACCAGGAACAGCGTATCGGGATACGCTTCGAGCACCTTGGCGTAGTCCTCGATCGGGTTGCGCACGCCGGTGCTGGTTTCGTTCATCACGCAGGCCACCGCGTCATACGTCCCGTGATCCAGCGCGTCGGCCAGTTGTTCCGGCTTGACGGCCTGGCCCCACTCGACGGCGATCACCTCGACCTGCTTGCCGTTCAGGTGGCTGACCTCGGCCCAGCGCTCGCTGAACGCGCCGCAGGTCAGGTGCAGGACCTTCTTGTCGTCGCGGACGGCACAGCGTGACGCCGATTCCCAGATGCCGGTGCCGGATGACGTATAGAGATAGACCGGGTTCTGGGTGTAAAACGTCTGCTGGAGCTTGGGCTGCATCTGCCCGTAGAGCGCGGCGAAGTCCGACGACCGGTGGCCGATCATCCAGTCGGACTGGGCATCCAGAATCTCGGCGCGGACCTCGACCGGGCCGGGGATGAACAGGCGGACGTGCTCGGAACGTTTGGGTGACATAAGGGGAGTCCTCCGTGACTAGTGCGAACGGGCGAGCTGTTCTTTCAATTCGACAATCGGCGCGATCGCGGTGGGATCGGCGCCGTAACCGATGGCGGTGTAGTAGCTCAGGTAGTCGCCAAACTGGATGGCGTGCAGCAGCCGGGCCAGCAGCGTGTCGCCCTGGGGCTGGAAGGTGTCGGCCATGATCCCGTTTTGCAGGCACATCGTGTACATCAGCTCGTGGCGCAGCCGCACGCGCGGGTGATCCTGCGCCGGCGAGGTGATGAAAATTGCCGATAGCTGGACGCTGTTGTCCGCCGGGAAGCCGATCGCGGCCACGGCGTTGTGGTTGGTTTCGGGCATCGGCTCGTATTCGGCCCACACTTTCGCGTTCTCGTTGAGCTGGCATTTCCAGCGCCGCGCCACCGGCTCGAAGATCCCCGCGCCGACGAACACCGGCACGCGCCCGATCAACTGGCCGGCGGTGCGCTTGGCCGGGTTGGTCGCCAGCCCGCTGCCCGCGCCGTAGCCCTGCGTCGTCTCGCGCAGCAGCGCGACCGCGCCCGCCAGATCGGCGCCCAGGCCGGGGGCCAGCTTCAGCCGGTCGGCCAGGCCCAGCAGCAGCCCCAGGCTCCATCCCAGCGCGGCGCGCGGCTGGCTCTTGTAGTCGAACTGCCACAGCGGGTAGCCGTGACGCGCCGCGTGCTCGGCGAGCTGGCCGCCGGTCGTGACTGCCAGCAGGCGCGCCCCGCGCTCGCGGGCGATTTCCACCGCCGAGAGCGTTTCCTCGGTGTTGCCGGAGTGGCTGCTGGCGATGACCAGCGTCTCCGGCCCGGCCACGAACGCGGGCAGATCGTAGCCGCGCAGCACGACGAACGGGGCCGGCGACGTGGGCGCGACGACCGCCGCCGCCAGGTCCCCGCCGATGGCCGAGCCGCCCATGCCGCACAGGACGATCAGCCGGGGCGCCTGGTGCGACTCCGGCAGGGGCAGCGCCTGGGCCGCTTCCCAGGCATTTTCGAGTTGATCGGGCAGCGCGTCGATGTGCGACAGCATGTCGTCCACGTCAATCGCGCGCATCCGATCGAGGTCATCCAGGTTCATATTGTAGGCCATGTCACCTCCCACTGGGACAGGTTCAGATCGCCACAAGGCGCCTATTGTAACGCCGCTGGTCTATCCTATCCCAAACTGGCGACTTGTCCACGTCAGGATGACCAACGCGGGCCGGCGGGCGGCGGGGCGAATTTCGATTCTGCCCCCAAGCCCGGTACAATCAAACGATAGCGCGCACGCGAGAGCCGCGACGGCGCTGCCCGTCCGGGCTCCCCGTGCGAGAGATATAGCAGTACTGAGGAGGGTTGATCGAATGGACTTCCTGAAACGACTGTTTGGCGGCGGCAAAGCCGGTGATGGCGATGCCGAGGGCATCTATTTTTACGTCCGCTCCAACGCCACCGGCGAGGTGATCAGGGTCCGGCTGCACCGGTATAACGACCTGTCGCAGACCGAGGACCAGCAGGGCTATTACGCGCGCAAAGTGATCGTGGGCCAGAAGAGCTTCGACCGCATGGAGGCCGAGTTCTTCTTCGACAAGAATCGCCGCTTCGTCTCCGGCGAGGTCAGCGGCGGTGCCCTGGTCGACGCCGAAGACTACGACGCCTATCTCGCCGCGCAGAACCAGCCCGGCCCGGCAGGAAGCTGATCGGTGGCAGGGGAAAGCTCTGCGCGGCGCACGCTGCTGCTGCTCGACGTCGACGGCGTGCTGGTGCACCCGCTCGGCTACAAGGACGCGCTGCGCGCCACGGTGGATTACTTCGCCGGGCGGATGGGCCAGATCGTCGCGCCCATCACCGACGACGAGATCGCCCTGTTCGAGGCGTGCGGCATCACCAACGAGTGGGACTCCGGGGCGATATGCGTCAGCGCGATCCTGCTGGCCGCCCTGGCCCAACAGCCGGACCTGCGCCGCGATACGCTCGACGCGACGCTGGCCGCGGTGCGCGCGGCAGCCCGGCCCGCCCCACGCCCGGACTTCGTGGCGCTGGCCCGCGACGTGCTGGCGCACAGCAGCGATGGGCTGGTCCCGTCGGCGGTGCACCTGGCGCGGCTGACCGGCCAGATCGATCCGGCGTACCTGCCGCTGGTGTCGGCCCTGCTGGGCGACGTGTACGACATCACCACGCCGACGACGCGCGTCTTCCAGACTCACACGCTGGGCAGCGAGCGATTCGCCGCCACCTACGGCCACCCGGCGCCCTTCGCCAGCCCGAGCTACCTGGCCGCCCACGACCGGCCCTTGCTCAGCCCGGCCAACCGCGACCGGCTGCTGGCCTGGGCGCGCGATCCGCGGCACGGCGTGGCCGTCTTCACCGCGCGGCCCAGTCTGCCCCCCGCCGACCTAGATAGCCCGGCGCCGCACGGCTTCGCGCCGGAGGGCGAGCTGGCGGTCGAGCTGTTGGGGCTGGACGGTAAAGTGCCGCTGATCGGCCAGGGGCGCGTCAAGTGGCTGGCCGACGCGCACGGGCGGCCCGTGTCCGACTACATCAAGCCGTCGCCGGTGCAGGCCCTGGCCGCCATCGGCGCCGCCGCGTCGGGCGTCGAACGCGCCGCGTTGGAATCCGCCGCCGCCCTGTTCGAGCGTGGCGAGCTCACCGGGCCGCTGGCCGCGCTGGCCGGGACGCCGGCCCGCGTGATCGTGTTCGAGGACTCGACCGGGGGAATACGCGCCACCGAGCGCGCGGGTGAGGCCCTGCGGCGGGCGGGGCTGGACGTCACGGTCGAGGGGGTCGGGGTGTCGCCTCACGCCGACAAGCGCGCGGCGCTGGACAGCGTGGCGGGGCGGGTCGTAGACACGATCGACGAGGGCATCGCGCCGGTCATCGGCGGGTGAGCCGCCCGCGTCACCGGGGCGCGTACCGGCTCGTCTGGTCGCCGCCCTCGCACCAGCGCAGGACCATCTGCCGCTGCGCCTCGGTTTCGGGCGAGCCGCTGTGCAGCCGGTCGGCGATCACCTTGAGCGCCATCTCGCCCGACATGCCATACCTCACCATGTGACAGCCGACCACCGTCCCGGTGCGCCCGATGCCCCCCAGGCAGTGCACGTAAACGACGAGGCCATCCATCAGCCCGGCGTCGATGAGATCGAGGATGCGGCGCATGTGATCGGGCGTGGGCGTATGCATGTCCGGAACGGACAACTGCCGGTACGCGACGCTGCCGGGCAGCAGCGCCGTATAGGGAGGCCGTTCCTCCGGCTCGGTGAGGTCCATGAAGAAGGTGATCCCTGCCAGCAGCAACTGCCGGATGCGCTCGGCAGTGAGCGCCTCGTCATCGCGCGCGCTGGGGTGAGGCCCGGCCATCAGCCGTCGGGGATGAACCCAATACGTCCCGGCGAGCGGGCCGGAGAACTGGCTAGCCATGCTCGATCTCCGCCTGGTGTGCGCCCAGCATAGCCGAAAATGAGCCGGCGGGCAATCCGGCGGGCGGCGGGGCCGGTTGCCAAGATCGGCGGTTTGCTCCACAATTCAGGCCATCATCCGGCAGTTCAGGAGTAGTCACAGTGGATCTCGAAGAACGGGCAAAACTGTTGAACTCGCTCAATAAAATGATGACTGAGCGAGCGGATATGCAGGCCAGGCTGGACGCGAGCTTGAAGGAATTCTCGTCCCGGCTGTTCAACGCGCTGGAGCAGGTCCTGTCCGAGATGGCCGCCGCCGGAATCCCCGGAGTGGGCAAAACCCGCCGCCTGGTGCATCCCGCCGGCAAAGGTCACGAGGGACTCCAGGTTTTCATCGAGGACTGGAGCATCATCTTCGTGCCGCTGTCGGGCTTTGCCCGGCCCAACCCCGTCGACGAGGCGCGCATTCCGCCGTACCAGTTCAAGGAACTGTGCGCCCGCATCGCCGTCTTCCTGACCGACGACCCGGCGGGCCAGGCGTTCTACGACTTCATTCTCTTTCAGGACCGCTCCTGGTTTGCCTGGGGCTATGGGTGGCCCAAGCAGCAGTCCGACATCGAGAGCACGAACTTCGAAGCGCTGGCGCTGGAACTGGTCGAGAGCTTCATCAAGGACATTTACGTCACCTGGCACGTCCGCGAGGACACCTCGCTGGCGCAGGTGCTCGACGTCAAACAGCGCGCCTACAGCTATGGACTGCCCGGTGAAGAAACCCGCTGAACGGTCACAACCCGGCAGCAGCAGGACTCCGACCGCGCGCTAACCCAGAGGGCTTGGCGCGCGTTTTTTGCGCTTTCGAAATCCCACACATTCCCACGAAAACCCAAACGCCACCGCCTAGATTCACAAAATGTGAGTTCGATGGCGAATCTTAAAATTTCGAATCCGGCCCAAAATTTTAAGGTGGGATATGCTTCCGAAATCCCACTTCATCCCACATTCGCCAAATCTGGCCGAGTCCGTGGCAGAGTCCCCCCACATATAGCCCTTATGCCTTCTGCGACTCATTCTGTGCGCGCGAGCTTTCTGATTTTGGGATTCCAGTCTCAGGAGTCCAACCTGGGGAATCTTAAAACTTTGAATTCTTTAAGGTATAAAGGGGTGAATCCGATTGAGTCTGTCGCCATAGTTTGTTAAAATGGTTTTACTTTCAAGTCGGGGACAACACCCCCCAACGGGCCGGAGACACCCAGCGTCGCACGCGCATCCGGCCACACAGAACCGCCCCCTGGCGGTTGTACCATCGAAACATAGCAACAGACATATGATTACAGCTTTTCTAAGGCAGCCCACGCTGTGCTGGCCTGTCGTTCTACGCGGCTGTCTGCTAATTTGGGGCACGTTCACATGCTTACACCTAAAGATGCCTGGCAAGCAACGCTCGGCCAGCTCGAACTCCAATTGAACCGGGCCACCTTCGACACGTGGCTCAAAGGCTCAGAGGTGCTCGCATATGAGGACGGCGAATTCGTCATCCGGGTGCGCCATGCCTACGCCAAGGATTGGCTCGAACAACACCTGAACCACCAGATCATCGAGACGCTGGGCCGGATCCTGGGGCGGGCGGTGACGGTGAATTACGTGGTTCACCTGCCCACCGCGCGCTTGCACCAACCGCTGGCCGGCCCGCTCTTCGCCGGGCTCGAGTCCCAGGCGGGGGCAAAGACCGAAAGCCACTCCGCGGCCACCGCGCCAGCGCCCGCCGATTCGCCGCCCGCAGCCACCGCCGGGGAGGACTCGCCTTCGTCGCCCTGGCTGGCCTTCGCCGAATGGGATCCGCGCGTCAGCGACGTGCGCCGGTCTAGCGACCTGGACAAACCCATCCGCAGCTCGACGCGGTTCGACGCGCGCTATACCTTCGAGTCGTTCGTGACCGGCCCCACCAACCATTTCGCGTTCGCCGCGGCCCAGGCGGTCGCGGGGACGGAAACCCCGGCCTATAACCCGCTGTTCATCTACGGCGGCGTGGGGCTGGGCAAGACTCACCTGCTGCACGCGATCGGCCAGGTCGCGGAGGCCGCCGGGAAAAACGTGATCTACATGACGGCGGAAGCCTTCACCAACGAGATGGTCGCCGCCATTCGCGGCAAGACAATGGACGAGTTTCGCAGCCTGTACCGCACCGCGGACGTGCTGCTGATCGACGATGCCCAGTTCCTGGCCGGGAAAACGAGCACCGAAGAGGAGTTTTACCACACCTTCAACGCCGTTTTCAGCCGGGGCGGCAAGATCGCGCTGGCGAGCGACGTCCACCCGCGCGGCATCACCGGCCTCGACGAGCGGCTGCGGTCGCGCTTCGAAGGCGGCCTGCTGGCCGACATCCAGGCGCCGGAATACGAAACCCGCCACCAGATCGTGAAGGCCAAATCGGCGGCCCAGGACGTGACCCTGCCGGACGACATCGCCGAGATGATGGCCCGGCACGAGACGGACAACGTCCGCGAGCTGGAGGGACTGCTCACCCAGGTGTTGGCCCGCGCCAAGCTGACCAAAGAGCCGCTCACCCCGGCGTTGGCCCAGGCGGTCCTCGCCAAGAACAGCGCCCGGCCTGCCCCGCCCACGCGGCGCGCGACCAGCCTCGACCAGGTGCTGCAGGCCACAGCCAAGTATCACCAGTTGTCGATGGACGACCTGTTGAGCAAGCGCCGGACCAAAGCCGTGGTCCGCGCCCGCCAGATTGCGATGTACCTCGCCCGCGAAGAAACCGAGGCCTCGTTCCCGCAGATCGGGGCGGCGCTCGGCGGGCGCAACCACAGCACGGTGCTGCACGGCTACCAGAAGATCGCCGGGGAAGTGGACCTGGACGACGACCTCCGCCGCGAGGTGAGCGACATCCGCCGCCAACTGCACCTGTCGGCGAACTGACGCCGCCCTTCCCACCGCCCGAATCGACCGCGCCCCTGGCCCCCCAGGGGCGTTTTTGCTGCCTGCCGCCGGGCCATCGCCGGCTGTCGATAAACCCGCCGGTTATCGACAGGGCCGCGCAGCCCGGATTCTTTAACACACGTTATCCCACCGCCACATACAGCCCTCTCTGCTCCGGACTCACCCCCATATCATGGGGCCGGAGCCGGTCGCACGAACGGACACTCGCCGCCCTGATTCCTCCCCCGGCGCCAGCGACATCCCCGGCTGTGGAAACGGCGCGCAGGCTGTCGATAGGCTGTCTACGGAATCTATCCCACATTACCCACCGGCCAGATATGGCGGCTTGCCGGCGCGGAGTCCCCCCATCGATAGGGGGCGCTCGAAAGGCCGGAATTCGCCCGAAAAACGGCTGTCGATGGTGTTCAAAACCGCCGCCGATTGTCGACAGGCGGAGTCCACAAGGGGAATCCAGCGCGTGGGATTGGTGTGGGAAATCGGTGGGGGCGGGGATCGTCCGGACCGCCATATATGGGGCCGGGAACGGCTGGCCCGGCGCTTTTCCAACACGGCGGCGGCGGGTTGTGCACATTTCGACATCCTCTACTACTACGACTAAAAAATAATAGAAAGACGATACCTTCCTGAATCGCGATCTCGTCGCCGTATCCCACGCAACTCACGCGAATTGCTCCCCGAACGAGACTTGAGTACAGTAAGGTGGGGAATGGGAAGGGACTGCGGCAACCCGCATGAATGACGATGACGAGCGGCTCGCCCGTTACGAGCGCGAGATCCGCCAACTGAACCAGCTTGTCGAAGTGAGCCTCGCGATCAACTCCACCCTGGAACTGGGGCCGCTGTTGAACGCGATCATGGATTACGCCGCCGATCTCGTCGATGCGGAATCGGCGTCAGTGATGCTGCTCGACCGCGCGACCGGCCAGCTTCGTTTCATGGCCTCCACCACCGCCAGCCGCGGCGCGGGCGCGCTGCTGGACATCCCCGTCCCGCTCGACGGCAGCCTGGCCGGCGCGGTCCTGCTCGAAAACCGCGAGATCGCGCTGGACGACGTCTCGCGGGACCCGCGCCATTTTCGCCAGGCGGACTTGCAGAGCGGCTTCGAGACGCGCTCGCTGATCGGCGTGCCCATGCGCTATCGCGACGAGGTGATCGGCGTGTTGGAGGCGGTCAACAAGCGCGCCGGCTCGTGGACCGCCGGCGACCGCCACAACCTGTTGATCCTGGCCTCTCAGGCGGCGGTGGCGATTTCCAACGCCCGGATGATCGAGCAGCTTCAGAAGGCATACGACGAACTGGACAAGCTCGACAAGCTCAAAAACGACTTCATCTCGATCGCCTCGCACGAGCTGCGCACGCCGTTGAGCGTGATCGTAGGGTACGCGACGTTCCTCAAAGAAGATGCCGCCGGCGAGATCGGCCAGCACGCCGAAGTGGTGCTCAACAGCGCGCTGCGGATGCGCACGCTCATCGAGGATATGACCAATCTGTGCTATCTCAAGCGCGGCGAGACAACGCTGAGCCCCGCGCGCGTGCCGCTGGCCTACCTGTTCCGGCTGGCGCAGAACGACGTCGCGGGACTCGCCGCGGTCAAGGGGCACGACCTGCGCGTTGCCATGCCGGATCCGTCATTGATCGTGACGGTGGACCAGGTCCGGATCGTGATGGCGATCACCAACGTGCTGAACAACGCGATCCGGTTCACGCCGGGCGGGGGCCAGATCGCGTTGACGTACCAGGTGAAACCGCGCGCCGTCCGGATCGTGATCGAGGACACGGGGATCGGAATCCCGCCCGAACACCTCGAGCGCGTTTTCGAAGAATTCCACCAGGTCGAAGATCATATGACGCGCCAGCACGGGGGGATGGGGCTGGGGCTGGCGATTGCCCGCGAGCTGGTCGAGGCCCACGGGGGCCGCATTTGGGCGGAGAGCGAGGGGGCGAACTGCGGCAGCCGGTTCGTCATCAGCCTGCCGCTGGCCCGCGACGACGCCTAGAGCACCGGATAGTCGAGCAGCAGCACTTCGAGCGCCAGCCGCGTGTTGGCGTTTTTCCCCAACAGGTCGAGCGTCCGGCGCGTGGCCTGCAGCGCCTGATGGGCCGCGTCGATCCCCGCCTCGTGCGCCAGATCGCCGAGCGTGGCCGCCCGGTCGTGATTGGTGATCGGCGCGCGGCTGCCCCCCGCGATGAGCAGCATGTCGCGCCAGAATCCCTGCCACGTCT
>Ga0068712_1004385_pt1 | contig 11967 bp, 10 predicted proteins | sample MTBAKSrepl1MetaG_FD_62987 | JGI IMG/M metagenome (GOLD analysis project Ga0068712, IMG submission 62987) | Enrichment culture microbial communities from Arthur Kill intertidal strait, New Jersey, USA, that are MTBE-degrading - MTBE-AKS1... | ecosystem: Environmental > Aquatic > Marine >... | reverse complement strand
CGAAGTTTACAGGAGTATTGTCCTTTCCTCTGATGAGGTACTTATCCATGAATCCCGGCTTTACAAGTTTGTCTATCTTGTTGAATTCAGACTCAACATCAGCGAATGGCGGAGTTTTCAGCTGACCTTTATATCCTGTAAAAGGGAATCCGTTGGCTTCAATAGGATTATTTCTGTATTTCTCTACATCCTCATAAATTTCGGGAGCGTGGCTGTACTCAACAACAAGGGGTCTTGGAGCTATAAGTGTTGCTATCTCTGCATCTCCGAATTCAGTGAGCAGGGCCCATACATTCCTGTAGATAGGTTCATCCCACACCTTCTCTCTTGATGTGAAGTAGCCGCTGACCATCACGGCATCAATCCTCTTGTCGACTGCTCCTGCATAGAAAGCCAACAGACCGCCCTCTCCGTATCCTGCAACACCTGTCTTCAGATTTTTAAATTCAGACTGTTTGAACCAGTCGATGGCCGACAGTATCTTCTGAACTTCATAACCAATAATATGCCGTCCCATGTGGAAAGCCTGTCTGTATACCCTTTCCCTGTAAGTCTGTTGCTGGGTTGTTCCGGGGAACAGGTAAGTGCGGTCGACAAGCACGGGAATCAATACCTGGTATCCGTTCTCTGCAAGATGTCTTGCAAACTGTGATCCTTCCGGTATTCCCTGTGCGAGTCCGGCTAACTGCTCCGGCGTCTGATCTGCATCGGGCAGGGCAATTATATTTCCTGCCGGAGCTGTTTTGGGCTGCAGGAGGATCCCCTCTCCGTTTACCCTGTTAAATACAGGCCAGCGCACTTGGTATATGCGGTATTCAGAGGTCTCGGCTATTAAAGCGGGATCACTGTCATATGATATCCTTTCCATTACTACAGGAGGATATTTATCTTCCAGTCCCTTGTTATAATTTACATAGGGCAGACTTTTATCAATCACGCCGATATACTGCATGAACCTTTTTCTGTTTGGCTCTGTAGAAGCCTCGTAAACTTCACCTGAGGTCAGGTTCCGGTTCCAGTATTGTGAGCGTTGATTTACTGATTCATCTGTCTTTCTCTCAATAAATTTATGAGCTCCGTCCATCATCTGCGACGAAAGATCCCCTTCCATGGTTAACTGTACTGTCCCCGGCATAATATCAGGCATATTATCCGAAGGAAAAGCTTCCTGTGCCCTTGTGGATAAATTCACTGAGGTTAAAAATCCCGTTAAAATTACAGAGATAAAAATCATTGATACTCTGTTTATAACTGAGCGGGATGGTCTGTGGTATAAATTTTTTATCGGCATGATAAGATATAATTGTTAATGAAATAAATGTTGTTTTATCATACTTAAATGATCAACTTTTATCTGATAAAAATTAATGCAAATTACAAAAATACCCTTATTGTTATATTGAAATCCATTTTTATCTTTAGTATTATTTAAGTCCTTCGGATTTTAAGAAATATAGCGATGTGTTTTGAAAACAGAATAATTCTTTTATAACACTGCAGAGCATTTGCCTGCAAGTTAAAAAGTACGTATATTTGTACTTTATTAAGAACTTATAAATATATTTTATTATGATAGCTGCAAATTATTCGGAATTCAGGACAAACTTGAAAAAGTATCTTGACAGTGTTGAAGACAATAATGAAACATTGATCATAAAAAGAAAGACCGGTAAAGGCACTGTCCTGATATCTCTTGATGAATATAACTCATTAATGGAAACGATTCATTTGTTAAGCTCAAGGAAAAATGCTGACAGATTATATGAATCTATTCAACAGATGAAATCAGGAAGGGTAGTGAAACCGGAAATTGATATTTAAATGGTTATTACATTTACAGAGAATTCCTGGGAAGATTATCTGTATTGGCAAAAAACAGATAACAGAATCTCAAATAAAATTAATAAATTGATAAAGGAAATAAAAAGAAATCCTTTCGGGGGAACAGGTAAGCCTGAACCATTAAAATATGATCTTGCAGGACTTTGGTCCTGAAGAATTGATCATGAACATAGAATTGTTTATCAGGTCAGTAATGACAATCTTCTGATCTATGCCTGCAGATTTCATTATGACTAAAAAAATACACAACCTGATAATTTTTTTGTAATTATGTATTAAAAAATAAAATCATGAAAATTTCACTGACTTTGCTGTTATTACTGTCTGTTGCAACACTCCGGAATAGCGTTGCCCAGAACCTGAATTCCAACATTCCCTATTCAGATGACGGTCATGAACGTCACGTCCTCGACATATTTTCACCTGCAGGCGCGCAAAACCTTCCGGTGGTATTCTGGATTCACGGGGGCGGATGGCAGTCGGGTGACAAATCGGATGTTCAGGTTAAACCAAAGGTGTTTAATGAACGCGGATGTATTTTTGTTTCGACTAACTACCGTCTCCTTCCTGAAGTTGATATGTATCAACTCATCCGTGATGTTGCTAAATCATTGGGATGGGTGCACAAAAATATCACAAAGTACGGCGGTGATCCGGGACGGATTTTCGTAATGGGGCATTCTGCCGGTGCACAAATTGCGGCCCTGCTTTGTACTGACGACCGTTACCTGAAAGCGGAAGGCGTGCCGTTCAATGTTCTTAAAGGTTGTGTGCCGGTTGACGGCGATACTTACGACGTGCCCGCTATTATCATGTCGGTTGAGTTGAGCAGGACAGTGCACGGACTGCCACTTCCTGTACCAGGTCACCGGGGCAAGTTTGGAAATGATTCGAAAAAACATATTGATCTTTCAGCCGTAACTCATGTTGAAAAGGGTAAGGGTATCCCACCGTTTTTTATTCTGCATATTACAGAGAATCCGAATACCACCATGCAGGCACAGCGCCTGGCGGCTGTACTTCGCGAAGCGGATATACCTGCAACTGTTTATGGTGCAAGGGGCACTACCCATGTAATGGTAAATGAAAATATAGGTGTTCCCGGGGATCCTGCTACATTAGAGTTATTCAGGTTTCTGGATCCGTTGATCAATGACCGCTGAGGTTAGAAATAACATTTGGTCAGGGATTGATTCCGGTTTTTTAGCGCTGAGCTACTAATGTGAATATTATTTTTCTTTTGTTTTATACAAACTTTTACGGCGCATTTATAATAGTCAGATACTTAAAAGGTGTGTATTCCGAACCATGGCAGTTTTATTATAGTGATTTTAATGAGAAGATAGAATTATAAATTTTTAAATGTATAAATATGAAAATAAAAGTATCAGGATTTTTAATGTTTTTTGCTGCATTTTACCTGTTCAGTTGTTCATCAGATAAACTGACCCGTCTGAATACAATAGCTGAACTGAATATTGGTGAGTCAAAGGAGGTCGAGCTTACAAATGGTGAAGTTGTTAATTTATCTATTCTGGATGTGTCGGTGGTTCGCGACAGCGTGAGGGGAGCAATAAGGGACGCTCATGTCAGGGTCTCGGTCGACGGAAGGGAGATAACCATTGGCTCAGGTTTGTTTTATCTGCCGGTAACTGTCGGGAAGGTGCAGATCGATTGCCCGCTGATTAAGGAGTATAACGTTTCCGGGTATTATAACAACTATGGAAAGCTGACTAAAGATGCAAAGATCAGGTTGTGGCCAAAGAATACTCCTTTAATTCAGCCTGGCACATTTGGTTTCCCTCTTGAGCAGGCTTTTTTGGCCAACAGGTCGCAGTCGCAGCACGAGCTGGCCGGACTTGGATGGGCTGAAAATCCTCAGAATAAGCAGGATCACAGCTACCACCCGACACATGATTTTGGGGGTGCAGAGGGTATGGATGAGGTTATTGCGGCAACTGACGGACTTATTGTTTCTTCAAAAGATTCGGTTCTTACGGAGTACAAAGACCTTCCGGGTGATGTAAGACCCGACGTGGTGTGGATTGTCGACGGTCGCGGGTGGTATTACCGTTACAGTCACCTCGACAGCGTTGAACCTGATATTAATCCTGGTGAACAGGTGAAGCTGGGCCAAAAAATAGGCAATATGGGTAAACAGGGTGGCAGCGGCGGCTGGGTGCATCTCCACTTTGGTGTTCACTACAAGAATCCTGAAACATCAATGTGGGAGGTTGAGGATGCATATCCCTATTTGTGGGAGGCTTATGTAAATCAATATAAACCTGCTGTTAAAGCAATTGCCAGGCCAAGACTGGCGGCATGGACAAACCAGGAAGTGAAGCTTGACGGCTCAAAGTCTGTAAGTCTGGCAGGTGACATTACCTCTTATGAATGGATCTTTACGGATGGCACTTCGGCAAAGGGTCCTGTGCAGAAAAAAAGCTATCCTGTGGCAGGAGAGTACAGTGAGATACTGAAAGTCACCGACTCAAAAGGTAATGTGGATTATGACTTTCTCTATATTCAGGTTTTCGACAGGGAAGATCCTTCAAAACAGATCCCTACGATCCAGCCTGCATTTCATCCGTCACTGGATATCAAGGCCGGTGATCCCGTAACCTTTTTGGTGCGTACTTTCGGGAGTGAGACAGGTGAGGAGGTATGGGATTTCGGCGACGGAACTGAGAAGGTCACTGTCAATTCGGGAGTTGTTGAACGCAGCAGGCAGAATTCTATGCCATTTGCTGAAACGGTGCATACATTTTCAAAACCGGGACAGTATATTGTCAGGGTAGAGAGGACAAACCAGCATGGTTTCCCGGCAATCGGGCATCTCCATGTGAAGGTGAATTAAAAAGAATAAGAGATTTCTAATCAGGCGCCGGCATATTAATGCTCCGGCGCCTGATTTTTTCATGACTCTTCTATAATTTTAAAACCTGTAGCATCCGCAAGTTCGTATGCTGCTTCTTTCAGGTCTCCGTAGAAGGTTACCCTGTGCCAGCCCCAGCGGTCCCATTCCGTGAATAACTTTTCAATATCACCGGCAGGTTCTGCGCATAACTTTGTCCGGCATGCACGGTCGTCCGGGTCATTGGCAACCGCCTTGGCCTGGTGGAAGATTATCTCTTTCCTGTCGTTGTTTATTTTCATGGAGGTTGTCATGTAGCCCTCCGGCAGTATGGACCTGACTGCCGCACCCTGCCTGTCCTCCGAGTGGGTCATTATGGAATAAGGATTTTCCTGTCCGGCCGGACCGAACATCTTATTGGGTGCAACGCAGTGTGCATAGATGATCTGACGTTTGGATGTGTCGATCACCGGATCGGAGATATATCCCGGACGCCCCTCTGTCATTGTGGTAAATGCCACCATAGTGGCCGTTGAGCTGACATCGCACTCACAGGCACCTATAAGTCCTTCGTTATTAAGCTCATGGAATCCCAGACACGGGTAGGCGTGAATGTGATTTCCGTAAAAGCCTCCCAGACAGTTGACCGTTATGGCATTAGCATTGTGATTTTGTAGTACCGCTTTCATGCCCAGATACATAGCTGCTGAGTTCTGGATCTCTTCAAATGATACATCAATGACCTCAGAGGATTTCTTCTGCCATTTTTCTGCTATTGCCTTTGCCTCATCCTGGTCTGCATTTTCCCAGGCCTGGTTCACTTCGGCAAAGGAGACATATTCGAGCGGAATACCCATGAGAGGTTCGGCAGGACCCGATCCCTGGTTACGCACAGCCAGTATTCTTGATTCCTGCATGCGCCTGACACATTCAGCTGCAGGTATTGTCTTCAGATCATCAGCAAGGCAGTCCATATTTCCCGCGGCAGGAGTTCTTTTTACTCTTGATCTGGTTACTGCTTCTGCAAATTCCTGAACAGTGCCGCCCCGGGCAATAATCTTGAAGCACTTTACTGCTTGCGAGAGATCTTTTGTTTCGCAGGAACTGACATAACCGGTGTTTGGCTGATTATCACGCATGAACTTAGCTGTGTAGACCAGAAATCCCCCGCTTCCTGCATATTTATAATCCACATAAAGAACAGGTTTTCCGGTTGCTGCAATCGTCTGAGCAACCCTGTTCCAGCAGTTTAGCTGAAAGACAATATAGCCATCAGGGTTTTCAGTCTGATCCTGACTTACGATCTTCTTAGCATCCTCCTCTCCGGCAGCTAAAGTCGAAATGAACTCATAAGAGGGAAATTCCTTTCTGAGAAAAGAGTTGTATTTTTCAATAACCGGATTAAAATCATATCCGATATTAGGCCAGTCGGGTCGGGGCTGAACAAGTTCATGAAGCGAATATACTACCCTGATCTTCAGCTTTTTGTCTTCAGAAGATGATTTGCATGAACTTAATGCAGAGAGAGGTATGGCCGACAGGCATGCACCGCATGCTGCACATGAGGTTATAAACCTCCTCCGGGAGAAATTTCCCCGGTTTTTTTTGAACGAAGTGCTTTTTATGTCCATTGTTTTATTGATTAAAATTGATTTTTAGTCAGATAAATTCCTTATATTCAATAAATTTAAATCACCGTGATTTTATGATACTGTGGTCGCACCCGATATTTTTAATCAGCCGGGTAACCGGATATTAAGAATTCAGTCCCTGTCTGCCAACTGCTTAACCATAAATTTAGTAATATTTCTGCAGTATTACAATATTATAGGATTTTAAACTTAGTTATTACTGTTACAATAGTTTAAAAGGTTAAAATCCCTTCTTTCAAAATATTAAAAAATCCTTCCCAGATATTATCAGCAGGCGAAGGTATAGCGCTAAGCGTATGTGGCGACATCCTGACAATAACCATATTCCACTCGGGTACAATGAAACAGAAGTTGCTGCCCCTTCCGTGGGGTGTCGCGGTCTGCGGAGGCGCTGAAGGCCATGGTCTGGTTCCGTCTTTTCTCACTCCGTTTGTCCACCAGTAAAATCCGTACCTCCCTGCCAGGTCAACCCCCGTTGCAGGGATCTCAGCCGGCACCTGGTTGGTTGAAGCCATTACCGTAAAAGTTGAATCCAGGAGGCAGTCACCTTTCCAGGTACCCCTGTTAAGATAAAGGAGTCCGAGCCGGGCAAGATCCTCCGGGGTTGTCCATATGCCTCCCTGTACCTCATTTATTTCATGAGCATCATCGTCATTAGGAGTTCCGGCAGGATTGTTAAAGATGATTCCATCCTGCATTCCGTAATCCGACCACTCCCAGTTTGTCATTCCTGTTTTGTCAGCTATATTCTCTTTAAAGACTTCTGAAAGGGATTTACCTGCTGTCTTTGTCAATATATACCCCAGCATATGGACATTGGCATCCCTGTAGCTGATCCGGGTGCGGGGAGTGTATTGCGGTCTGCCGGGTATGATGTACTTTTTTGTGCATTCATAGCTTTCATCATGCCTCCCTTCAAGATGTAAATTCCAGCAGTCGGTGACAACAGCCTGGTATCCTGCTGTCATGGTAGCCAGATCACGAAACCTTATCAGGCTGTAAGCCTCTTGTCCGTCGCTGCCGTCATCCAGTCCGGGCAGATAGTCGACAGCCGCATCATCAACGCTGAGCTTGCCTTGTTTAACCAGAACTCCCATCACAGTGGAGGTGTATATTTTGGTACATGAGTATATGGGATGCCTGTTTTTCGTTCCCCCGCCCTTCCATATCACATAACCGTTGCGGATTACCATCATCTCATCAGTACCGGCACCTCCTGCATTTGCGTTGAAGTATTTCAGAGCGCTGTCAAGTATTGCCGGATCAACTCCCGGACTTTCAGCAGTTGCAGTGTCCCACTGATCCCCGGGAAAAACATTTTTAACACTTTTATTGCCGTCTGAAGAGGTGCAGGAGATGAAAAAGGCAATAGATATTAATATTGCCGGGGGAATTAATATCTTTTGTAATAATTTCATTTGGAGCATGATTAGCTTTATTGTCCGACAGATTTTTTATTCCGGAATGCTTAGTTCAGCTATACATAGTATGCATGAATGTTAATTAACCATTTCAGGAAAAATAACAATTTGCCTGTAAAAGCAGATCTCACTAAGCAGACCAGACTTAATATTATTTAAGATGCATTAACCTGAATAAAATTAACAATTTTCTTTAAGACTGTAATGCAATCAGCACTAATAAATTCCAAACTCGTCTACTAATTCTGAGAGCATAAGCAACCGTTCTTCCGTAACCTTTGGTGCTATTGAGCAGGCAGTGCTCAGTATAAATCCTTTCCCTTTTGTCATTCCTGTTTCAATGATCTTTTTTACATCATTGCGGGCCTTTAGATCATCGGCATAGAGTAGCGAGTTTACAGAATCGATATTCCCTTTTATAAACAGCCTGTCGCCTATGCGCCTGAATGCATCTTCAAGGTCTACATTGCCGATTGGCGGGGGATCAAGACACTCCAGCCCTGATGTGTTACTCTCGCTCATCAGCTCCAGCCTGTCGCCTATCGATCCGCATGTATGGGTATATGCATGCTTCCCTTTCTGCCTGATCGCTGTTATTATGCGTTTTTCAAAGGGCAGGACAAACTCACGGTAGTGCTCTTTCGAAATAAACCCCATCCCGGTAAAGGGCGACGAGACCTTGATGGCATCTATCTGTTTATCGCACATTCTTACTGCAATGTCAGTAATGCCGTCAGCAAATTTACCGAGTATGGCTTTCGTCCTTTCAGGTGCCATGATCAGAGAGATTAATCCGTTTTCATAGCCCATAAGATCGAGATAGTAGTCGAAGGGAGAGGTTATCTCGCCATGAATGGAGTACTCGTCTCCTGTTTTGTTATATATGATATCAAAAATATCGAACAGATGATCCCTGTCGAGGTTGAAATGCAGGTTGTTGGAGACTGGAATATAATCTATTATCCCGGGAATATCTTTATCGATATCTATCTCGCTAATATCAGGGGTGGGTTTATTATTTTTAAATGTGATGAAGGGAAGATCGTTCAAAGAGTGCAATTCTGTCCGGTTTTCAAATGTCAATCTTATATTTTCTTCATCAAGAACCTCTCTTTTTAACAAGCCATCCTTCCATTTCGCAGAGTGGCCGTGAAGACTTACCAGAATCCCGTCAAACCTGAATTTTCTGCACAGTGTTATAAGGCCGTTGGCAAATATATTCTGATCATACCAGAATTCAACCGGATCCGGTTTTAACTGCTGAAACATGCTTCCAATACTGAACTGACACATCAGTGGAACACGGTCGGGTTTCTGAAGATCCATTGCTAAATTTATACGTTCTCTGGCTGTAAGCATCTTTGACTATTTTTTTATTTTTAGTTTCTTTATTTGGAGTATAAAATTAAGGTTCCTCAGGGAAATGAGCAGGTAAATATAAAAAAATTACGATTTTAAACTTTTAATTTTTAATTCTTGTAATGAATTCCAATTATGAATACATTGCAAAGAATTTCATTATGAACTTAAAATCATTGTAATTTTTATGCTCTGGTATTTCTTAATAATTGTGAATCAACATATTAAATTATAAAGCAAACTAATAAAAATCATGACAAATAATATCTACAAAGAGAATCAGAACTGGAAGGAAAAGATCTCCAATCATCATCAGTTGGGAGGTATTGAGCTGTCTGTTTTGGATAACGGCCGGGGCAGAGGGGTCAGGACAGCATGGTTTGATACCGGAACCGGATTACGTTTTAAGGTAATACCCGACCGGGCAATGGATATAGGTGAAGCATTTTTTAACAGGTACAGTCTGACATGGATCAGTCATTCAGGTATCACACCTCCAAATCAGGCAGTTAATTCAGGATTCCGGTGGCTTGAAGGATTCGGGGGTGGACTTATGGTTACCTGCGGACTTTCCCATATAGGAGATCCCGAGGAGGACAGTTACGGTAAAAGGGGACTGCATGGAAAAATTAGTCATATTCCTGCTGAAATAGAATCAGTTATTCAACCTGACCTTAGACAAAACAGGTTTAAAATGAGTATTTCCGGAAGAATGGTCGAGTCAGGTGTATTTGGTCCCGGTCTGGAGCTGAGGAGAACTATTTCTGCAGAACTGGGAGTCTCTGCCATAAATATTCATGATGAAGTGACAAATATCGGTAATCAGATAACTCCCCATATGTTTCTGTATCATATGAATTTCGGATGGCCCCTGGTCGATGCCGGAACAAAACTTATATGGGAAGGAAAGATGTATCCCATGGATGCGAAAGATCCCGTTTTTAATTCAGAAAACGATTATAAGATATGCAGGCCTCCGTTGGATGAACATTCCGGAAGCGGGGGTTCGGACGCTTTTATAGATATTGACCAGGATGAAAAAGGATATTGTCATTGCGGTATTTCCAATTCTTCTATTCCTCTGGAAGTGCGAATGCATTTTAAGAAGAGTCATCTTCCCTGGGTTACCAACTGGCAACACTGGGGCAGAAATGAATATATCACCGGACTTGAACCCGGAACAAATCCCACTATCGGTCAGGCCAGGGCGAGAGAAGAGGGAACACTGATATTCCTGGAACCAGGGGAAAAGAGAGAATATGATCTGGAGCTTGAGGTTATTTGTCAGCCCTGATTTTAAATAAATGCGATACATGAAATCCACCGGATGAATAACCGGAAAATTTTTATATGTTTGAACGGTAATGAACCCTAAATATGAATATATATGTTCAACAGATCTTTTTTCAGTAAATACCTTTTGCCCGGATTTGTATTCCAGAGTGTGATCATCGGGGGAGGATACGGGACAGGAAGGGAACTTGTTGAATACTTTTTAAAGTATGGTCCGGTAGCAGGATTGATGGGGATGCTGGTTATCACTACGGTGATCTGGTCGGTTTTTCTGGCACTGACATTTGAGTTTTCCAGACTGTTCAGGACATACGACTACCGGTCGTTTTTCAGAAAACTTCTGGGACCGCTCTGGCCGGGTTTTGATTTGATATATCTTGTTTACCTGATCATAGTCCTCGCAGTAATGGGATCAGCTTCAGGAGTTTTGCTGAGAGATAATTTTAACGCACCCTACTGGACAGGAGTTGTAATTATGCTGGTTACTATCGGGTACCTGACATTCAAAGGCACTGCGCTGATTGAGAAGTTTCTATCTGTGTGGTCGTTTGTTCTCTATTTTGTATATGCACTACTCCTGATCTTTACTATTGCCGAGTTCGGACCGGCAATAAAAAAATCTCTTGCATATCCGCTAATTGAACCGGGCTGGACAGTATCTGGATTTAAATATGCTTTTTATAACCTTGCAAATGTTGTCGGCGTTCTGTTTTGCCTGAAGCACATTGAAACAAGAAAAGAAGCTTTGGTGTCGGGAGCACTGGCAGGACTTATCGGGATAATACCCGCCCTGCTTTTCTATTTTTCTATCATTGCCTACTATCCTGATGTTATAAATCAGGAGATCCCGTCTGTGTATGCTTTTCAAAGCCTCAATAAACCGTTCCTGCTGATCATATTCAATGTGGTATTATACGGAACACTTATCGAGACAGGAACAGCATTGATACATGCAGTAAATGAAAGAGTCAGCTCATCACTTACCTTCAGGGGGAAAGAGCTTCCCGGTATATACCGGCCGTTAATTGCATCTGTCCTGCTGATCGCAGCTTTTGCTATTTCACTGTTCGGGCTCGTTGATCTGATAGCTAAAGGATACGGCGCTGTGAGCTGGGGCTTCATGCTGGTATACCTGTTACCCCTCGCAACAATAGGAGTATATAAGATCTTCAGCAAAAAGTGAGGAGTATATAAAATTAGCAGAAAATGAGGAGTATATACAATCAGCCAAAAATAAGGAATTTATATAATTAGCAAAAAATGAGGAGCATATAAGATTGACAAAAAGTTATGAGTATAAAAATTAGCAGAAAATGAGACGCCTAAGAAAAAATGCGTATAGAAAATCACGCAATGAAGCGTTAAAAAATCAAATCTGTCTGACGAACATAAGGCATGAGGAACGAATGCCTGAAGTGAGGAGTTATTTGATTTTAGCGGAATGGAGAGATTTTTAGCAATTTTTTCTTCAGCGGTGAATTTTGCTGAAAACTTTTTTCAGTTCCAAATAAAATTAACAGGAATTGAGCAGTTATTTGATTTTAGC
>Ga0068712_1004378_pt1 | contig 11977 bp, 7 predicted proteins | sample MTBAKSrepl1MetaG_FD_62987 | JGI IMG/M metagenome (GOLD analysis project Ga0068712, IMG submission 62987) | Enrichment culture microbial communities from Arthur Kill intertidal strait, New Jersey, USA, that are MTBE-degrading - MTBE-AKS1... | ecosystem: Environmental > Aquatic > Marine >... | reverse complement strand
GGTTTCACCTCGGTGCTGAAAACACCCTTGGCAACTCTAGAAATCATCCCCATCTTTTCCAGGGATTGGGCAGTACCACTAACGCTTGTCAATTCACTCGGTTCTCTAATATCCGAAAGCCTTAGAAAACTCCCTTTCATCCCATCAATCTTCAAGTCTGACACGGCGAGGTTTTCTATCCTGTAGATCCCCCTGCCTGCCGAGCTAAGCAAACCGATTTTCTTGAGTGAATTTATGCGCCAGTCAAGGCGTTGCTCAGAATCCTCCGGGAACAGTCTTGCCAAATAAGTGATAAGCCTCCGTCTGGTAATAAGTCCCGATTCATCGGCAAGATCAGAAATATCTCTCTCAAAATTCCTCACAAACACCTCCAGCTACCTCTATTAAGTACGTCAATTATATCACATTGTTGACAAATTTATTAGATATGATCTGAATTTACGAATAAACGAACTTACCTCTGAAAGAACGAGATTCCGATATGGGACTATAGACCGCTCAGAATGTACGTGAATTGTATAGAATGTTGCTCAGAAGGGAAATAGCCTTTCTTTTCCATATAAGTGGTCAAAGCTCTTCTTAGAAGTGTGTTTGGGCTTTCAGCAATTTCAATTTCTGCCCTTCTTGAACTCCAAAGCGTTACCCTTAGGTTGTTTCTGCCTTCGATTTGCCGATGAACTCCTTGAAGTGTTCGTGGCAGTATGACTTTCCGCCCAGAAGCTCTGAATTTATCCTGCATATCTCCTTTTGATTCTGATCGATCAATCTTCCGCAAATACTGCATACATTGGGATTTGAGCTTAGCCTGTCCTGAACTTCTTCCTTGTACTTCCGATATCTCTTGAATTGCAGACCGTAGCTCTCGGCCGATCTCTTTGCCTCAATCGGCAGCAAACCATCTACCAAAATTACTCCGTGTTTAGCCCCGTGTTTCGGAAGAGAAGCGGCGAGACTCTGCACTTCGGAGTTATGGATTTCATCATTGCCCTCTCTAATAGAGAACACCGTCTTTTCTCCAAAGATATCCGCGATAAGATCAACGGAGGAATAATCGCCCCGCGGCGGAAAATCACAGGACACTCCATAGCTTTCGAGAAGATCCTTGAACTCGAGAACTAGAAGATTCCTGAGGCTCTTCACATTTCGCTCGGGCTTCAAGTACCTCCTGATCCTAAACGATACGAGATTCACAGCGATTATCTGCGTAAAGAGCAGAACTAGAACCACCTGATAAGGAATCACAAATGCAAGCGCAATTATTGCAGCCGATACCACCCACCAATACTTCCTGAAGTAGTATAGAATCATAGCCTTATACTATTCATTCAAGCGCCTCCGACACCTCAGAAAACAACTTGTCAAGGGTCTCATTGGGATTTCTAAGGTCAATGAAACGGACGTCAACCCTAACCTTATCATCGGAGATGTATCCGATATCGGTCCTGCTAATCTTGTCGGAATAGGGATACAGCAAGACGATCCTGTCGGCCCCGTATTTCTTGCCATATGCGTACATCTGGTACATATCGGATTGGGAAATTCCGCTGTTTCGGTCGGTATCCGAGAGTAGTTTCCATTTTGTATCCATAACTACTGTGCGCTCTCCAAATTCCAGTACGATATCTGGTCGAAGTGCAAATGCCCGCCTCGGCCTGTAAAACAGGCTGTAGGTCGTGTCCTGCGTCCGCATGTTGATATCTCTACTTATAAGCTTACGAAGCTTCGCCGCTACAAAACTCTCGAACACCTTTTCCATAGGGAAGAGGAGCGCAAGCGCAACCTTGCTGCCGGCAAACGCTGTGAAGCTATTCCCAAGCAAGAACACACGACACCAAGACAGGGCCTTGTCGTAGTGATTCATGCTGCGATCGATGGAACTCTTCGAAAAGTCTTCATAGTAGTTTTCGGAATAGTCTACGCGATCAAAGAGAGTCAGCAATCTAAAAGCATATTGGCGATTTCGTCCGTCATGTGTGGCTTTTAGAAGGAAACGAAGAGTGGACTTGATCAGACGGTTCTCCGGTCTGTTCGCATTGAAGTCATCGTAGAGAACATAGAATCGCTGTTTGTTGACCAGATTATACTTGATATTCTGTGAGGTCAGAATCTTCCCCTTATAGAACTTCTCGTTTGCTTCAACTGGCGTATAAGCTGATTTAAGCCCCTGTTTCGTAAGTGCAGTTACCTCATCCAGGAACATCTTTATAAAGATCTCGAAGAGATTCAGTCGATCCACGTGAAGATGGGAAACATTGAAATCTTTGAACGTGATATCTCTTAGAGTCTTAAGCATCTCAAGAAAGATTCGTTTTGTTTCATCTTCGCTGATCTCATCGCCCGCAATTTTAGGCAGGATCTCGATGACCGTTCCGTCAGTCATCGCTATCAGTCCAACGTAATTCCGAGCAGTTATAACCTTGCCAACACCCCTTCGAGCCGATAGCGAAAGAAGTTCGATCGCCTCTGTTTCTTTTTCAGAGACATTGGCGAGGATGAAGTTCTCCAGTGCTTCAAAGGTCTTCTTAGGCAAGGCCTTATATCCATTTACCGCCTTTTCACAGGCAAACCCGCTGTGTTCAGTTATAGTGTAAGTCATCTCACATTTGCCTATAGGCTTCAATCATCTTGAAGGCTTCTCTGTTCACCTCGTAATACTCCGGGAAGTCAATTTCGGCACCACCAAACAAATCAACGGTATCAGTCTTTTTCACGATGAAGCAGGTTCTTTCATCTGTCTTTTTGTTGTCTCCCAAAACGAGCCGGATCTTTTCATAGTCATCGTAGAAATACTCCTGCAAGAGAGGCACTATGCTGTTTTCGAAAATCTCTGCAAGAGTCTCAATAGTCGCGCTATTCTTAAGTGGAAGCAGATAGGAATGCCCTATCGTATGCTCGCGATCGAGCAAAACTGTGATGCGCTTGTTAATTGTATCGAGCATTTTCGCAATATCAACATCGTCTACAAAAACATCTCTGAGCGTAGATGAATCGGGCTGCATTTCGACAAAGCTAAACCTGCGGCGTAATGCGGAATCTATCAGCGCTATGGAACGATCGGCAGTGTTCATGGTTCCAATGATGTAGACATTATCGGGCACACCGAAATTCTGCCCGGAGTAGGGAAGTCTCGCGCGGAGCTCCTCGCTTGCGCCTATCCGCTTCGAAGATTCAATCAGCGTTATGAGCTCCCCGAAGATCTTGGAAATATTGCCTCGGTTGATCTCATCTATAATGAATACTCGGTTTGGAACCTTGACCTTTTCTTTGAAGAGATCAGGCTTCAGATTCTTGAGCATTTGCAGAACATCCGAGACAGAAACAGACAGTCTATAAACAGTTGGAAGCGTCATGGTTCTACCGCTGTTGAGGTCGACGATATCCTCGTTAATCCCTTTCACTAGCCACTTAACATTCCGTACCCGTCTATAATGCTGGTATTCCTTGTGCCACTCCGGTTCGCCGGTGACAACGCCGATAGCATCTATTGTTCTGCTCGAATAGCATGAAAGAACAATATCGCCAATTTGCATCCTGTTGTAAAAGGCGTTAAGAACGTTGCCTCCGCCCCGTTCCCCAAAATCTGTAGCATCAGAAATGTTCTCGCCGTATTCGTCCCATCCAATGCGAATGTGGTTATTCTCCATACACTCGGTCCGAGTGGGATTATCGCCTGCTGCTTCAAGAGAAACCTTCCATACAGTCGGGTTCTTCCCAATCCCCAGATCTATGTCTGCCTTTCCTCCGACAGGTTTTCCAGCATTATCGCAGAAAGCCTTGAAGATTCCATCGTGAATCTCGTATTCGATTTCGTTGCTGGCATCAGCTTTCTCTTCCGGGGAGACAACGGGCCGAATCCCCTCGATGAATTCCTCGTAGCTGAAAGACTGGTGGAAAGTTGTGAAGGCAATTGTCCCATCGTCTTTGTGTTTTAGATAGCGACCGAACACTTCTCCGTAGTCCTCATCCTTTACTTTGTCAATAGATTTTCCCTCAACGATAGCAACGGCGTACTGAATAGCGCTGTAGGTTTTCCCCGTTCCAGGGGGACCGTAAAGTATAGTATTCTTCGCAGTTATCGGGCACCGATCTATGTCTTCACCATCATGTGTATCAGAACCGTCATCTCGAGGTTCAATTATAGGTTGAGAGCCCTTTCTGTGAATCCAAGCCTTATATGACATCTCCGGGAATGACAAGCTGGGTCTTTCCTTACTAAGTTCGTTTTTCAGAGCGCCTAAAAATTCTGTATATTCACTGCCGGCACAATGGGTGTTGGGTACATCTACGGCGTAATGTTCAGAAATGTACTTGCGAGAATTGGTGTCAAGAGGGAAGAATACATTCGGTCTAATCCAGAACAGGCCCATCGTAACATATGTCAACCCGTTGCCGTTAAGGGCAACGGCCTTGTCAAAAGCCTCTTTGAATTCGTTAGAAAAGGTATCTGCATCGGCCGATTCCAAGGCGTAAATAAAAAGGTTCCACATTTCATCGTTACCAACAAAGAAGGACCGTCTGTTATCAAGAACAGGTATTCCCGCAAATTGTGTCGGCGCAGTAACTGTTACCCCGAACTCGTTGGCAAGGATTTTCGCTAGAAGGGTTCTATTTGCATCTGTTATTCCTCGATTCATTACTCCCAATACGGAGAAAGGATCGATCCGATACTGTCGGGGTCCCCACCAATCTTCTTTCTCGAAATGAAGATATCTCATCAGTGGCTGACCCGATGAAAGCTTCTTAATCACGTTGAAAAGTTCGCCCGACTTATCCTTGAATTCGAGCAGTTTGTCGGCAAGAGCCTCATAATATGGCACCCACTGGAATTCATTGTCCAAGAGTATCAACTCCTTTCATGGTCGCTTGCGTAATCTTTCGTTTTGTCCATCACCTATCCGTTAAGAAGTAACTGAAGGGTCAAGCCACGAAGACAAATGGTCAAGAACACCTAATTCGTATTGTAGCGTACCAATTCTCAGATCGCAAAATCAATCTTGAAGGTAATGGCCGCTATATGAAATACGCAAGAACTCACTTTGCAGCTGAGAGCCGTGTCCTTAACTTGATGAAGTATGAGTCATACGATAATACCGCCTGAGTTCTCAAGAAGACTCTCTTTCAAAGACACAATCAATCTTTTATTCTTTGCCAAAAAGAAGCCTGTCACTGTTTTTCCGAACTTTTCACGTGAAGTGTCTAACGCAGCCTCGCTCACGCTTCTTCACACGAGGAAAGCCAATATCTCTCGCATCCTCAAAACCATAAGATCTCATGATGCACTCCGCTCTGAAGAGTTCTGAAGACAGTTATTACACATGTCAAAAGCTTATTCAAGGGCACTGTTCTCTTACAACTACCAAATGGAATATGAGCAAACATTTATGAGAATTATTGTGACATTCCAGGTATTCTTATGAACCATTTTCTCTTTAGTCAAACCTATGTGTCATACTTTTTCACAATGGTGCGAAACTTCAACGCCATTTCACAGAGCCAATCAAATTGTTTGGGCCAAGCGCTTTCGCCTTTCTTGATATCACCATCTTGCAGTACAAGAATTCGACACGCCTTACTTGCTGTACGCCATTCGACCGAACTTCCAAGATCTAGTTCAATGGAATCTTTATTGACTTTGAATTTCTCAAACCGTTCTTTATCATCATTAATGTAAATCTCTACACCCAGCCGCTTCTTCTGCGTATTGGCGGTAAGAGCAATATGATAAGCAGAGCTTCCCACACTTAGATCGTACCAGTGCTGAGGATGAGCTTTTCGTTTGGAGAAGGCTCTTGAGAATTCTGGTTTTGCAAACGCATAATCACGAAACGCTTGCCAGAAGTCCAACTGTAGCTTCTTGGTATCGGACAATCCTTCAGATGCCTTTACAATCTTAGACCAGTCATTGGGACGTTCAACTACATTGAATTTCGGTGCTGGCAAAGAATCGTTTATCTTCCAAAGCTCAATTTCTATTAAGAAGAATCCAATATTTTCGTCTGTGTGCTGGTTAATCCACTCAACTGCTTGTTTGTGCTCATCTCTTGCTCTTCTAACAATCCACACAATCACTTCGGCTCCTTTACCTGAAGCATAGGTGATTATCTTTCCTAAGTGGTCATGGTTTGTTTCTTCCAGCTGGTTCTCAATAATGATTTTCCGACCTGTTCCGTCTTCAGTTCCATAGAGATCAACATTGAACCCTCCAACAGGAGACTCTAGTTCTTCGAAACAATATCAATTCCGATTGCATCACTAAGTAGGACCAAATTCTCTTCTTGAGCTAACCATTTGGAAAAGTCATGCGTCTCATGTTGCCATATTCTTCTCAAGTCATCGACACGTTCAATTCTACCCAGTGCTGGCATGCAGTTACCTCCTTGTTTCACAAATAATCCTCCGAACCCTTCTGTGGAAAATCCACTTAGCAAGAAAATGAAGCAGAAAATGCTAGAACTAAATTGCCTCAATGTTCTTCAGCAATCAGGCTTTCTTCACAGTATTATTGGCTTCGCTAAGGACCCTTCGGTGCATTGACTATTCATCATTAATTCTAGTTTCATTCTTTCTTCGATAATTCGGATGTTCACTAAACTCCATTTCCGGCCATCAATCCTCCAGCCTCGCGCGCATAAAGGCATCTTCGGGGCCGGCGATGGGTATGGGTATGATTTTCGAGATCGTGTCCATAGATACACTTGCGAGGTTTGCCATCTGTTCCAGGGGTACGGTGATGGATTTAGCTCCATTTTCTGCAAGCATCGTTACCCTGTCGACGAAGGACAGCGTGGTCTTAAGGCTCCCGGTTATTGTCATATCTCCTATTATCCCCAGGCCCTTCTTCAGGGTGTTCTTGTGTATGGCCGAGAGTATGGAGACGAATATGGCGACCGTTATGTCATCCCCCACTTCGCTGCCTATCATAGGGGTGAGCTGCACCGCTATGTCGTAATCCTTCAACGCCGAGTTGGATGGCAGGTACTTTCGCTGATTAGAGCCTATGCAGGAGATCGTGGTCTTCAGAGCTTCCTTCGCTTTTGTCCCGCCGCCGCTTATGTTCTGCCTTCCCGAACCGGGAACAACTATAGTTTCTACCTTCAGGAGTGTCGTCTTTCCGCCGGCAATCGAGACTGTATAGACCACGCCCGGGGGCAGTGGATCCTGCGAGATCAGGGCCTTGCTTCCTCCCTCGTTCACGGATACATAGGTTTCCTTTTTGCTCTCCTTATCTATGTACGAGAAGTTCGTGTCCCAGAACTCGAGCCCTCCAAGTTTCTTCAGCTGCTCCTTTACTCTCCTCCGGCATTCTATGGAGAAGGCCAGGACTTCTTCTATCGCTTCTTTAGTGTACTCCCCGTCCGGATAGAGAAGTTTCAACAAACCGGATAGAGTCTTTCGGACCGCCTTCTCGTCTCTCCTGTTCAGCTGGCTCCCGAAGTTGAAGTAACTGTCCGGTGCGTTAACTGCGGAACTTCCCCTTAAGGACCTCATAACCTCGGAGAAGTAGTCTATTGCGAAACCGAAGTGATCTGTGAAGAGTTCGGCTCTGAGTTTCGCCACTTCCCAGCCCGGAAGATATGCGTGTATCCTGTCCAGAAGTGCGGTGTCTTGCATCTCTACGGGGAAGGGCTCAAATAGATGAGACATCTTCAACAGAGTCTGCACATCATCGTTAATGTTTCCGTTGAAGACTATGCCCGCCTCGGCAACCACCTCTACCTTTCTCGCGAAAGTGCCAGATTCCATAAAGTCTTTCAGCATCTGCAGCGCCTGTTTGTCTTTGAACTGTATTCCCGCCACTTCATCGAATGCGATCAGATCCCATTCTCCTACGAGTCCGACCTTTCGTGTGGCTATGTTGTAGAAAAGCTGGGCGACGGTAGTGTTTCCCCCGGATAAGAGGAATGAATAAGGCGAGATTTCTCGGTATATGTACGACTTACCGGTAGCTCTCGGTCCCAGTTCCACGAGGTTGTAGTTCTTTTCGACCAGAGGGACGAGTCTGAGAAGCTGGAAGAGCTTCTGTCTGTCGTCCATCTTCTTCGGTTCGAGACCTATCGAGCGTATTATGAGGTCGGTCCACTCGCCCACCGTGAACTCTTTTCTTCTACTCACAAATTGATCTCGTATGAAGTTGCTCAACTGTATGGGATGTATCTTCTCTACTACGAAGGGTCTTCCGGGGTAGGTGTTGTGGTCGTAGATCAAATCTATTATCGCCCACATACCACCGAGAAGCATTTTGGGATGCTCCTTCACCAATTCGTCCGTAATTACCCCGTTCTTTATGCTCAGGTTCTGCAGTCCGGCGATGTATTCGTTCTTGGTTATGTCCAACCACGCGTCTATCCTGTCTATGACACGGAAGAAGCCTTTATCGCGGAGTTGCATCTTCACTAGTTCCGCCATATCCGGCCTGAGAAAGTGTTTCTCCAGTATCTCCCTGACGCTATCCACGCCCTTTATGTCTCTGGGATCAGACAGGTCGGCGTAGGTTCCTAGCAGGTGCTCGAGGACGTAAGTCGGGACGTTGTAGCCTATCTTCAAGTTCCTGACAAGCGACTTCTTTATCACGTACTCGGGATATATCTTCAGAACCTTCAGGTCTAGGGCGTCCAGCTCCACTCTTCTCTCCCCCAATCAGAATATGCGCTCTCTAGTTGGCAAATACTCACACTCCACCCAGTCCATAAGAGTGCCGTCTTCCAAATCTCTTACTTCTATCTTGAAGGTTTCGCCGCTCTTCGCGTTCACCTTTATTGTCTGTCTCGTTTCCTCGCTCACCGGTTCTTCTATCTCGACCTTTTGATCCAGGCACTGTATATACACCCTGGGAGCGATACCGAACATATCTATTTCGGTGAAGAGGAAGACTTCGAAGTGATCCTTCTGAACCACTTTCAGTCTATCTTTATTTCCGATCATCACTCTCTTTCTTCTCTCCCCCACAACTGGGGTTATGACTAGGTGAGGGATTATTACCTCCTGGTAAGTTATTCCTCCGTGCCAGAAGTGGCCGCCGTAGTCTTTGAAGACGTTCCCACTGTTTGCGTACAGTATGTAGCTGCTGCCGGTCTGTTCGTATTTGCCTTCCTCGGGTTTGGCGCTGTTTAGGCTGTACCTGATTCCGGATGAGTAGCTTACAGTCTTGTCCTGTTTGACCGTCTCTCCGGGGACGGGAAGATAGAAGCCGTGGTCACTCGTGAAGTGCACCTCATAGCCCGCCTTTACCAGTTTGTCTGCCATATCGGAGAGTTTGGTCATTATGTCTCCATAGAATTCCATCAGCTCTTCGTGGCCCATAGAGTCTATGTCTCGAGTCTTTACAACCAGCTTTTCTGTCTCGGGCAGTTCCGAGCCCAGCTGGATTATCTCCACTCCCGGAAGGAGTTCCTTCAGGTTTTCCTCTCTATTCGAAACGCTATCCAGCGTCTTGCCGGTCTTCTTGTCTACTATTAGAACTCTTTTGTCCTTCAGGATCTTTTCGATCTCTCCGGATGAGAAGAGTGCTCCCATTCCCACTGGCGTTTCCGTTGGCGCTACCGCGAGTATGGGTTTGTTTTGTATGTTCGCCTTTCTCTTAAGACTAAGCTCACAGGAGAGTTCGTATCTCAGCGCATCTACCACGATAACTGCCTTCTTGCCCTCACCATTCAGTATTCTGTAAAGGAGGCCGGGTTGTTCCGTTTGAATCTTAGGATCGTAATGGCTTTTCCAGTGGTTCTCCGCTATCTTGTTTATCCCGGATACTTTTTTCACAGCCCAGGTTTTCAGTTTGTCGGGCAGGTGGGAGTGTCTCAGTTTTCTGTCGAGAGAGTCGTATTTCCAGAGAGTGTTCGAGTAAACAGAGAGAAAGCTCTCCAGAGAGCCTATGCTCGAGAGGTCGGGCTCTTGCAGGAGCGGTTCTAGCCAGAGTAGTTCCTCCCAGTAGACTCCCGCTTCTCTATCCTCGTCTCTCTTCTTTCTCTTTCTCGCCCTCTCTTTCGCGAACTCTATCGCCTGTGCGGCATCTTCTTCCTGTAAGATGGCCTGTGTTCTCTTATCGAATAGCTCTTTCTCAATAACCGTGAATGGATGCTTGTAATCATCCTCGAAGAGCTCAATGTTGGACAGCAGTTCTTCCTTGCGGACCTTGGAGAATTTCTCTGCGTGGAGGTGAAGACTCTCTTCCCACTCGCTCTCTCTCGTCCATTCACTGTAGTATTCGTGAAGCTCATCACCCGGTCTACTCTTGTATGAGGCCTCGAGTATCTTCTCGGCTATAAGGGTGGAGGCTTCCTCCGGCGAGGAAGAGGCGGTAAGCTTCAGGTCGAAGGTCGCGTTTGCGAAGTGAGTGAAGATGAAGCTCCTCTCCGCTTCCGACAGACTCTTGGCGTAGTTGCTGTCGCTTAACAGCTCCCACAGGCTCTCCTTCACAATCTTGCTTATGTTCTCCAAACCTCGTTTCTTCAGGTCCTGCCACCAGTCTTTATCCCTATTCAGGCCGTACCTCACGAGAGAAACGAGGAAGTCTTTCTTGAAGTCTCCACGGGCAATTTTAAGCTCACTCAGCAGGTTTATCGCGGTGATCAGCTCTTCGTTTCCCCTGTCCCAGTACTCCGCAAGATAGACGAGCTCCTTCTCCGAGCGGTTGGCTATGTAAACGATGACCTTTCTTCCAGACTGGGCGAGACTCTCTGCCTCGAGCATCGTGAGAAACTCCCTGTCGAGATTTTCCAGTACCAGGTAGTGCCAGCCCTGTTCCTCGAAGTAAGAGAGACTTTCCCGCAGCAAGAGATCGGAGTCTTTTAACACCACGGGTATCGAACTGTCCAGTTTCTCGAGCCTTGTCAATACGATGCCAAGCAGGTACATAAGACTACCACTCCACTTTCAGCATTTTGTCCATTAGCTTTTTGCTGAGGACGTCGAATTTCAGAAGCCCTCTCTTCTGGAGAGGCGCTATGTTTTTTGCCACGCCTCCGTCCACTTCGGGGAGGTAACTGCCGTCAAGCAGTTCGTTGAGGGCGTTCGAGAATCTCTCCAGTTCTGCCAGTTTCTCCATTAGCTTTTCTCTGTTCTTTTCGTTTATTTCGGTGGCCAGCGTGTTTTCGAGTGTCCTCTTCACGTCTCCGAGGTACTTCGATCTCAATAGAAGCATCTTGTCGTAGCTCCAGCTGTGATGAAGAACGAGGAAGTTCACGCTTCCCTTATCCGATGTAAGCTGCCAGATTATTGGTCGGCTCATAAACCTCTTGGAATGGTCCTTGAAGAAGTCTTTAAGCATGTAATCATCCAGTTTCTTCCCGAGGAGATTTTCCAGCTCGTTGTAGGTGTCGCCTATCCCTAGGGCACGCCATCTCTCTATTATCCTCGTCGCTATTGAAGTCTCTCCCGTATCTGTAGAGAGTGAGAGTATTCCGTCGTCGTCTTCTCTCATTATCTCTATCGCGAGAGCCTGTATGTGCTCCGAGATAACGTCCTTAACTGCCTCCGATGGAAGGGCGTCTATCTTCGAAAGCTCTTCGACTACGGTGACGGGGCTGACTTTTAGAGTCCCGGCCAGTTCTTCGACTATGCCGAATTCCATCCCCGTTATGGCTTCGCTCTTACCCGAGCCTCTGTCGTGTCTGTGTTTCAGATACAGCTTCTTCAGTGTCTTTCTCTCGTCCTCATTCAATTCTCTGGCAGGATAAGCGCCTACAGGTATGCCTTCGGACTCGAGGACCTCCAGGACGGCGGCGTAGAGGTTAGAGGCCAGAGGTGAGAGGTTAGAAGAGGGTTCTTGCGTCCGTCCACCGTTCAGTAAACCGGAGTGGGTTATGACTTCTCTAAGTGTCGTGTCCTCAGGCAGGAGTTCGTAGAGCTTCAATACCAGTTCGTCGTTCACAGCCTCGTTTATTAGGAGTCTCGCCTCGAGCTCTGCCTTATGCAGGAAGAACTTCCTCAGGGCGCTCTTCACGTTTACAAGGCCGCCCTCTTCGCTTAACCCTTTCAGTCC
>Ga0068712_1004370_pt1 | contig 12020 bp, 13 predicted proteins | sample MTBAKSrepl1MetaG_FD_62987 | JGI IMG/M metagenome (GOLD analysis project Ga0068712, IMG submission 62987) | Enrichment culture microbial communities from Arthur Kill intertidal strait, New Jersey, USA, that are MTBE-degrading - MTBE-AKS1... | ecosystem: Environmental > Aquatic > Marine >... | reverse complement strand
CGGACGAGGACCTGCCCCTGTCGGTGGATAAAGGCCTGATGGCCCAGGTTTACGCCAACCTGTTTTCCAACGCCGTGAAATATGCCCGTCGCAACCAGGAGGGTCGCAAATACGTGGCCTATGGCCGGGATGTGCTTAAGGATTATTTCGCGCCCGGCAAAGACGGCATCAAGTTCAATATGTTCACCACCGGCCCCCATATTCCTCCGGGGGACCGGGCCCATGTCTTTGAGGAAGGTTACCGGGGCAGCAATATTGACGGCGAGGTGGGCACCGGCCGGGGTCTATATTTTGTCCGCAATGTCATCGAGACCCATGGGGGTGAAGTAGGTTATGAGCCTACCTCCGGGGGGAACAATTTTTATTTTATCCTGCCTCTGGTGGTGAGCCCGGAACGGCCTCTGGCCGCGGAAATGGTCATGCCCTGAGGGGGGGGTCCGGTGACTACCATTCGCTTCCTGGCCCAGGAACTCTACCGCCTGACACGTAAGGTGGAGGAACTGGAGAAATCCCTGCAAGATGCCTCCCCAGGGGAACGGGGCCGGCTGGAAGCCGAACTCTTCCAAACCCGGCGGGACCAGGAGCATTACCGCAGTTTGCTGGCAGCCAAGAAAGAAAAACCCGTGGTTTAATATCCAGTTTATTTAAAAGAAAAACAATTTACTTCAACTGGGTATCTGTAACACGCTTCTCTTTGTAAGGAAATCCTCTTTTACCTAGTCAGACCAGAAGCCAAAAAATGTCTTAAACATACTTGTCCACCAAATCATCATCCACCGCGGGGGGCGAGTGGCCCTCCTCCTTCTCTATCTCCTCCCGCCAAAACTGGTTAGCCATCTGGATCAGGGTCTCCCGGGGGGCCAGATCCCGGGTCAGAGCGTTCATGGTCTCCGGGCTCACCTGGTGATAGCGAACCACTTCAGACCCCGCCTGGACCACCGCGGCCAGCACCTCTTCCACCTGGGGCTGCAAGGGAGGGATATGCAGAAATTCGGAAGAATGCCGGTAAATCTCGGCCACCAGGTTGTGGCCGAAGAGCATGCGCATATTCAGGGACAGGGCCTGGAAGTTATAGTCCGTGGGAAAGGCGCAGACGCTCAGGACCGCGATCCGGGGGACCTTGGCCATCCGGAAGGGGTGGTGGACGCCTTCTCCCTGGTCGGTGAAGGCAGGCTCCATCATCGGCAGGGTGCGCTCAATAAAGGATTTCATGCGGGCGTTCATGTTGAAGTGATACAACGGGGTGGCCAGCACGGCCAAATCGGCCTCCAGAAAATGCCCGAATAACTCTCCGGTCATGTCGTCTTCCTGCACGCATCGTCCTTTATTCTGCAGCCAGCAACCGAAGCACCCCAGACAATACTTGATGCGGTACTCCCGGAGATAAAGAGTTTCGGTAACCGCGCCCGCCTGCCGGGCCCCTTCCAGAAATTTTTGCAGGATGAGCTCGGTCTTGCTGGTCTGGTTATCCCGGGGACTGCTGTTGAAGGCTACGATATTCATAAGTAATTTAATCCTTCCGGTTGACCAACGCCGCCAGATAACCCGCACCGAAGCCGTTGTCGATGTTGACCACCGCCACCCCGGTGGCGCAGGAGTTGAGCATGGTGAGCAGTGCGGCCAGACCCCCGAAGGAGGCCCCGTAGCCTACGCTGGTGGGCACGGCGATCACCGGGCGGTCCACCAGCCCCCCCACCACGCTGGGCAGGGCCCCGTCCATGCCGGCCACCACGATGAAACAGGTGGCTTGACTCAAGAGTTCCTGGTGGGCCAGCAGCCGGTGCAAACCCGCCACCCCCACGTCGTAGAGGGCCTCCACCCGGTGGCCCATAATTTCTGCGGTTAAGAGCGCCTCTTCGGCCACCGGAATATCGGAGGTGCCCGCGGACACGACCACGATCACCCCCCGGCCCCGGTCGGCTATCTCCCCGCGGCTGAGAGTCAGCACTTGGGAATCCGGGTGGTAGCGGCCTTCCGGGAACTCGGGGAGCAGGGCCGCGGCTTTTTCCGGGACCAGCCGGGTCACTAAAATATTGTCGGTTTGCGGCTGCAGGGCCATTAAAATGCCCCGGATTTGGGATAGGCTTTTGCCCGCGGCAAAGACCACTTCCGGGAACCCCTGGCGCAACTGGCGGTGGTGGTCCACCCGGGCAAACCCCAGGTTCTCGAAAGGCAGGACTCGCAGTCGCGCCAGGGCCTCCGCCACCGGCAGGCGCCCGGTACGCACTTCTTCCAACAACTGCTCCAAGATTTTAATATCCATCTAGATTCCTTTGCTGCCAAGGCCTATGGGTAGTCAGGATAATTATGATGCAAGCTGTACAACTTATTGAATATGATAAAATTGTTTTTTTAGCTGAAAACCGAAAACTGAAAACTGTCCTATTCCGGCGCCAGCTTTCCCTCCCGGGTAACCCGGTAAGTTTTCCCGCCCCAGGTGACCCGGCTGCCCAGGAAGCTCAACAGCCAGATGGCAAAGGAGAGAAAATCTTTTAGGGGCAGAAGCAGCATAAAGCACCAGGGGAGGCTGCCCTTAAGGGCTCGGAACTCGGAAAAGCAGGCCAGCACCAAACGCACTGCCAGGATGGCCCCTAACAGTCCCAGAGCCCAGGAAGCCCCCCCGGAGACCCCAAAAAGCATGGTGCTGTAAACCAGGGCATGGGTGATGCCGTAGGCCAGGTAGCCCCCCGGGCGGCAGACCCGGTAAGTCCTGGCCCACCGGAGTTGATGCTCCAGGTAGTCCTTGAACCCCATCTGCGGATTCAAAGTCTCCACCACGTAAGGGAGAAGCAGCACCCGGTAGCCTGCCTGGGCCACTCGCCACCCCAATTGGTAATCATCCGCCAGAAAATCGGCCAGTTCCTCAAAGCCCCCCATGGCCGTGAGGGCCTGGCGGGACAGGCCCATGGTGGCTCCCAAGGCGAAACGGATGCCTTCCACATAAAAGGCGGTGGCCACTGAAGGGATAAAATCCGCGGCGATGGTCAGGGCTTCCAGGCCGGCGCCCAGGGTCTGGGACGCCCCGGCCCGGTAGGGGCAGGAGACCAGCCCCACCCCCGGTTCCTTTAGGGTTGCGGCCATCCGGGATAGGAAATCCGTCCCCACTTTCACGTCGGCGTCGGCGATCACCAGCAGGTGGTGGACCGCGTGGGGTTCCAACTGGCGCAGGGTGCTCACCTTGGGGTTTAAGCCCAATTTTTCCGGGCAGATGACGATTTCCACCCGGGGCCGGGGGAAGTCGCGCTGTAATTCCCGGAGCAGAGGCAGCAAAGGGCTCCCGGCATCAGGCACCCCGAAGATCACCTGATAGGGATGGTAGTCCTGGGTGAGAAAGCTCGCCAGGCATTCCCTAGTGGTTTTGTCCAGTTTTTTTAGCGGCTTAAAAACGCTGATGCCGGGAAGAGAAGATAAGGGGCGGGGAGGTTGGGGCTGGCTGAAGAAACGCCAGAGGCAGCACAGGGCCAGGATTTGATAAACCAACGCGGCCAGAAGCAGAAAAAATAAAGGATAAACCACTAAATCTCCAAAATAAATTTTACTTTATCATATCATCTCCCGATAAAAATGGTAGATAATACAAGGACTAAAGCCGGGAAAGAGCTGTGATAATTTCTCCGGAGCACCGATACGGTTTTAGAGGAGCGATTAGAGATGCAGGCGGTACTGTTTGACCTTTACGGCACTCTGGTGGACATTTGGACGGATGAGTCCAATATGTTTACTTATAATGTCCTCAGCAAGTTCCTGAGTTACTTTGAGATTTACTACAAACCGGAGGTGTTGGCCGCCAAATATCAGGAGAAGACCGAAGAGAAAATGCTGGCCTATCAGGAAGGCCCTTTCGGGGAGATCGACGTCTATCAGGTCTTCGAGGAAATTCTGGTGGAAGGATGGCGCAAACAACCGGAGCGGTCCATGGTGGTGTGGCTGGCCCGCCTCTTCCGCTCCCTCACCCGGCGCCGTTTCCGGCTTTTTGAAGACGCCCAACCGGTCTTGGATGAGTTACAGCATGACTACCAGCTGGGAATCGTTTCCGATGCCCAATGGATCTTTAGTGAACCGGAAATCCGCATGCTGGGGTTAGATAAATATTTTGATCCCATTGTTCTTTCCTCCCGCTATTTTATCCGCAAACCCGATCCCCAGATCTACGCCCATGCCCTCCGGGCCATGAGAATCGAACCGTCCCAGGCCTTATACGTGGGTAATGACCCGGAGGCGGATGTGGCCGGCCCTCGGGCCATAGGCATGCCGGTGATTCTCATCGACCGGGAGAATTGCCTGAGACAGGCAGATGTGCGCCGGGTTCGAGATTTGCGGGAAATTCCAAATATTATCCGCACCAACTCTTGCTAATCAGCAATTACGCGGGTTTGGCCTATTTCTGCATTGCCAAACCCGTCGATAGAGCATAAAATAAATGTCATGTGCGGGGCTCCTGGGGGAGGCTCGGGCTTAAATCACGGAACAGGGTACCGCATGAGATTGAGGCTTAAGCACCAGCTATGGGCGGGGGCGTTGGCCCTCCTGCTCCTGACGCCGGCTCTGGCGGCCAGGGCGGGAGAGGACGTGGACCTCTCGGCCCGCTCATTTGTCATCATGGACGCCGATACCGGCGTCATTTTGTTGTCCTACAACCCGCAACTCTTTATCCCACCCGCCAGCACTCTCAAGGTGATGACCGCCATGTTTGTCCTGGAGCACCTGAAAATGGACGATAAAGTCCAGGTGAGCCCCAGGGCGGCTGCGGCTCCCGCCTCCAAGATCGCGATCAAGCCCGGCGAGGTCTATACTGTCAGGGAATTGTTATATGCCTTATTGCTCAGTTCCGCCAATGACGCAGCCCGGGCCCTGGCGGAACGCGTGAGCGGCAGCGAAGAAGCCTTTGCCCGCGATCTTACCAAGTGGGTGCGCCAGCAAGGAGCTTATCGCACCACCCTGGCTACGGCCAACGGCTTGCCGGCGGCAAACCAGTTTTCTACGGCTCAGGATCTGGCTATTATGTTCCGCAAGGCCATGCAATATCCCGAGCTGGCCAAGATCATGGAGACTAAGTATTACCATATCCAGGGTGACCGGGAGCTGCGCAACCACAATCGTTTCCTCTGGACTACGCCCCTGGCGGTGGCCGGAAAAACCGGTTATACCCGGGCCTCCATGCATACCTACGTGGGTATGTTTCGTAAGGATGACCGGACCGTCATCATCTCCTTAATGGGCAGCAAGCAGAAATGGAGAGATTTGCGGCCGCTGATCGCCAAGGCCTTTGAGTTGGAAGGCACTCCCATCGCCAAGCTGCCCCCTCTGGAGGAAAAACTCAGGTTTGCTAAAAAACATTACGGGAAGGCGGCGGTGACTGCCCACAGAAAACCCAGACTGCGGCGGCAAGCCAAAGTGGCCCTGGGTTCTGCCGCCGGGGTGCCCGAGAAAAAGAAAAGCAAGCACCGTAAAAAGAAATCCAAGAAACGGAGCCAATAAATTTTCGGTTGCGGATATCCCTGCTGATGAAAGGCTTATTTAATAAAGTAAGGAATCAGCCCACTCGCCGGCGTTTTGTGGTTTCCACCATTTGCAAAGGTGAAAACTCCTTTGAGACCGCTATTTTTGAGGCCAATTTTTTCTATTTACCCCGGAGCTGGTCCCGGCCGGCCGTAATAGTGGCCACTGCCTCCAAAGATGAAGCCTGGGACCTGCACCACCTCCTGACGGACAGATTGACCAAAGAATATCCCCCCCGGCTTTTTCAGGAATATTCTTGATCCTGCTGATACGGCAATTTATCCTGGGGTCACCTCCTTCCGGACTGCCGGGTCCATAGTGGCAAGAAACGGCAAAACAACCAAGATTAAAGATTCCGGAAAGGATACCGATAAAACCATAAAATAGAATATCGTTCTGAGCATCGATAAAGGCAAACTACTCCGAAAGGGTAGGACGCAAAGTCTCCGACCTAAAGCCCCCGGGCCATGGCAGCGGGATTGCCGAAATGCAGCAGAGGCAATCTGTCTTCCTAGGGGCTCGACTTTGGTCGGCCCCTTTTCTTTCGCCTGCCCGGATCCTGCCGACTCCATCGCCGCTCTAACGACACTAGATCACCTCGATTTTCTCTTAATCAGGCAGGTAGGATCGATGATGGCGCTAAGAAAGCCACAACTAAAGCCAGGGAGGGAAAAGGGCACGGTCGTGGTGGAAATGGCCATAGCCCTGCCCCTCTTACTGCTGATCTTGGCCGGCGTTATCGATCTGGGAATGCTGCTTTGGCAAAAAGATGTCATAACCAACGCCTGTAGAGAAGGCGCCCGGGCCGCGGCCCGGGCCGGAGTCGACGGTAAAGCGGAAATTAAGCCGGGAGAAGCGACGACGGTGAGCAAAATCCGGACCTTGGTTCAGGATTATTTGCGGAAACTTAATGTCAAAGACGCGTCCGGTAATCCTATCACTTTGACTGCCACTAATTGCCTTTGCTACTGGGACACGACGACTGATCCGACCATGCCCACGATTTCGGTGGAACTCCTCAACATCCCGAGAAAGATGATGCTGCTGCCTAATTTGATGACGCTTTTCGACGGAGGAACAGTAGACAATATCCTTTACTTAAAGGCTAAGACCACGATGGCGGCAGAATGGGATCCGGCCAAGCCTCCTTCACTTTGAAGTTAAGCCATGCATTATTGGTCTAAGGCTGGAAGATAATCACACTAATCAAGAGAAAAGGATATCGAATCCCTCTATCAACCACCAGAACCCGGTAAGGGCAAGCACGGTAAAGGAGTCCAAAGAAAGACTCTAAGAATCTTGTCGATAGATTAAATTGTCAAAGTTTAACGTCTAACTGGAGGGAAGGGTCATGTTGATCCACAAGATTTTCAAATTGATGCGGAGGACCGAGGGGGCGGTAGCCGCGATGACCGCCATCGGCCTGGTAGCAGCTACCGGCTTTATAGCTGTGTCCATTGACCTGGGACATTTATATGTGGCCAAAAATGAATTGCAAAGGGCTGCGGATGCCGGAGCCCTAGCCGCGGCTAAGGGTTTGTTGGCAATCCCCCCAGGGACCACGGGACCGGTGGAAATAAACCCCGATTGCGGCCGGGCTCTGAGTTTTTCCAGGAAAGTGGTGCAAGACAACCATACGGACGGCGCAACTTTAGCATTAGTGGATAGCGACGTAATCTTTGGCAAATGGGACGCCACGGCCAGATCTTTTGATGCCGTCGGCTGCAGTAATCCCAATCAGGTTAACGCCATAAAAGTGATTACGCGCAAAGATAGTACGGCTAACAGTCCTGTACTTTTTGATTTCAGTGGCATGATGTCCGGAGGAATTAGGAGCCAGGACCTGACCGCTTCGTCGGTGGCGCTCACAGGCTATGCCGGACACGCCCCTGAAGGGGCCAGGGCTTTTCCCCTGGCCGTGGACGCGGATAAGGTGCCTCCAGATAACACTCCGTTCCAGATTCACTTAAATCCCACCCCCGGTGATGAAGGCTGCTGGCATTCCTATAAAGACAGTTCTTCCTCAACCAGCAATACTCGTGATTATATCGATGGCACCTTGCCATCACCCGCCCTCCAAGTGGGGGATCAGATCAATGTGAAAGAAGGGGTGGCGGACTCAGCGCTCAAAGAAGTGGCTAAGCAATTTACTCTGCTAGCGAATCAAGGAAAGACTTATGATGTCCTGGTTCCTGTCATCCCTGCCGACTCCTCCCACTCCGGCTGGCAGCCGATAGAAGGTTTCGCCACCTTAAGGATCACCGACGTTAATGCCCATGGCGAAGATAAATATGTGCAGGGATATGTTGTTCCCAACTACATAGCTCCCGGCGTGGAACCAGGGGGTCCCAACTTTGGCACCTTGGCCGGAATTCCCAAAATGGTGCAATAGGTTTAAAGCGATAATCGTTCAAGGCCGTAGCTTGGGGTAATTAACCTCGTATCCTCTTCTTCGGAGAGGCCCTGAAATGGAAGTAAATACCAAAAATTGAGGAGGACGTGTAGATGATAAGGATTAGGCATCTTCTGGGTCCCTCCAGCGAGAGGGGATCGATTACCCCCATTGTCGCCTTGGGCTTGATGGCATTTGTCGGTTTTTTGGCCCTGGGCATCGATCTGGGCCAGCTTTACGTGGTAAAAAACGATTTACAAAACGCCGCGGACGGCGCGGCCCTGGCCGCGGCCAAGAAGCTGATCCAGGACAAGAATGGCGACGGCGTGGCGGAAGTCTACTGTGACGAAGCCGTTACTGCGGCCATTAATTGCGCTAATCAGAATAACTCTCTTGGATTAGCCGATCCCATCACCATCACCGCGGGCGACGTGATGGTGGGCAAGTGGAATCTGACCGACAAGTCCTTTGACAGAACCGGTTGTTCTGCCAACCCCATGGAAGTGGACTCCGTGCGGGTGACGGTGCGCCGCACCGCTGAGGCCAATTCCCAGGTGCAAACTTTTCTCGGCAGCGCCTTGGGGACTGGCAGCAGTAAAGATGTCAGCGCCAGCGCCACCGCCTATATGGGGCCGGCTGGCACCAGTGCCATCGACCCTCCCTTTGGGATACCTGCTGAATGGGCTAATGGTGATGGGCATCCTGACCTTGAGGGCCCGAACACCAGCAGTCTATTCCGCATCCTGGATAAGCTCGCTCCCGCGCCGGCTTATGCGGGCACTGGTACCAAGCAATACCGGTGGTATGACGTGGGAGGCTCCAATCTGCCGGTAGACCGGGCCGCTTGGACTTTGACCCAGAAAGACAAAGATGATCGGCAAATCGGAGCGCGGCGCTTATGGGATTATCTCGAAGGGGTGAAGGTCGTTCCCCAGATTGCGGTAGGCGAGAAGCTTTATCCCATTAGCGAGTATTACTATGGCTGGTATAATCTGGAAAACTTCAAAAGACTGGCAGCCAGATGGAACGCCAAAAAGGATGCATCTGGCAAGTGGCGGGTGACCGTGCCGGTCTTTAAAAACCAGCAGGTGACCGCCAGCCGGCCCCGGAATTCCTGGCTCAGGATGGCTGCCCTTCTTATCCCCGGGGTGTCCCAGGCTCACGCCTGCACGGCCTATAGCATACCCGTGGTCTATATTCAAGGGTTCGCTACTATAGATATAACCGATGTCCATGTGGTTTTGGACTGCATCCAAACGAATGGTTCGGCGCAATGGACCAAGGAATATAGCTGCCGCAACCAGTTATATATGGATATCGAGGTGCCCCTGGACCAGAACACCGTTAGCAAGGATAAGGGCAGCAACCCCACTCCTTTTAAGAAGACTTATAAGGACATGAACCCCGCAGCCAGTGAGGTGGGAGTTATTGCCAACGTACCCCGGATTGTGAAATAAGAAATGCAATTATATATCCCTGCATTTCTTCGTTAACCACCAGCGCCGCTATCTAAAAATTGCCGAAAAAAACCCGGAGAAGGCAACGCCATCGCGTTCTCCGGGTTTTTGTAAAGTTAAGAATTCGAAGGTTTACAGTCTTTAATTCAGATACCCCAGACGGCGATGCGGTGGCGGCCGGCCTCCTGGAGCATGGCCGCCCGGTCGAATATCAGGCTCTTGCCCGCGTCCACGGCCAGCACCGCGGCCTTGACCTCCGCCAGGGTCTTGATAGTTTCCAAACCCACCGCGGGCACGTCAAACCGCAGGTCCTGGCGGGGTTTGCTCACCTTGACCACCACCGCTCCCGGGCCGGCCAGGCGTCCGCCCCGGCGGATGGTTTCATCCGTGCCCTCAATGGCCTCCAGGGCCACCACTACCTGGCGGCGCACCACCACGCATTGGCCGATATCCAGGCGGCCGATCTCCTGGGCTATCTGATACCCGAAATCGATATCCCGGAGTTCTTCCGGGGTGGGGGCCCGGCGGCTCAGTTGTCCCGAGGGAGCCAGGAGTTCATCCAAAAACAGGGTGGAGGGGGCAATCGTAATACCCTCTTCCTCCAGCTCATCGGCCACCGCCCGCAGCAGGCGGTCATCCTGGCCGCCGCCCACCCGGCGGATCAGGCTGAGGGCCTTAAGGTCCGGGCGGAACTCCCTAAAGAGACGGCCCCGGCTGATGCCCCCGGCCAACACGGCCCGGTGCACCCCTTCGCTTTTAAAAATACGGATGATTTTGCCCAATTGGCCCACGTAGATCCAGTGAAGGCGGTGCACCAGCGCGGCCAAGCCGGGGTCCGTCTCTCCCCGGTGGGCCACGGCGATAACCTGAAAGCCCTGATTTTTAGCGGCCTGGGCAAAGAGGAGGGGGAATTGGCCCTTACCCGCGATTAAGCCGATGTTCTCGGACATCTGCCGGCAGCAGCCCCCGTTCTGAGGTCTCCAGGAAGTGGAGGAGATGGTGGATTTCCGGCACCTGGGGAAATTCTTCTTTGACCCTGGTCATGGCCTCTCTCAAGTTGTACTCCGACATGAAGAGAAGCTCATAGGCCCGTTTCAGGCTCTGGAGAGTGGTGTCGCTGAAACCGGAGCGCTTGAGGCCCACCAGGTTCAAACCCACCAATTTGGCGCGGTTGCCCACGGCCATGGCATAAGGCGGCACGTCCCGATGCACCGCCGAACAACCGCCAATAAAGGCATGGGCCCCGACGCGCCCGAACTGGTGCACGGCGGACAAGCCCCCCAATATGGCATGGTCTTCCACGATGATATGTCCGCCCAAAGTGGCGGCGTTAGACATGATCACCCCGTTACCCACCTGGCAATCGTGGGCTACGTGGGTATAAGCCATGAACAGGTTGCGGTTGCCGATGGCGGTGACCCCGCCCCCTCCCGCGGTGCCCCGGTGCATGGTGGCAAATTCCCGGATGGTATTGTCATCGCCAATGGCCAGCCGGGATTCTTCCCCCTTAAACTTCAGGTCCTGGGGAACCTCTCCCAGGACGGCGAACTGGAAGATGCGGCAACGGGCGCCGATACTGGTAAAATCCTTGATCACCACATGGGAGCCGATTTTGGTCTCCGGGCCGATGAAGACTTTGCCTTCGATCAGGGAGAAAGGGCCCACCGTTACTCCCGGGCCTAGTTCGGCGGCTTTATCGACAATGGCGGTCGGATGAATCTTGGGCACGGTTACTCCCACTTCTGACCCACCGAGGCCATGAGTTCCACCTCGGTAACCAGGGTCTGATTGACCAGGGCCTTGCCCTGCAATTTCCAAAATTTTTTGCCGCTCCGCAAGGTTTCCACCTCCAGGATCAGTTGGTCCCCGGGGACCACCGGTTTGCGGAACCGCACTTTATCGACCCCCAGGAGGAAGACCGAAGGATTGCCCAAATTTTCCGGGGTGGAGAGGAGGGCCAGAATTCCCCCCACCTGGGCCAAGGCCTCGATGATGAGCACTCCCGGCATAATGGGCCTCCCGGGAAAGTGCCCCTGGAAAAAGGGTTCGTTAATGGAGACATTCTTCACTCCCACGATGCGATTCCCCAGTTCCATACTGATGACCCGGTCCACCAGCAGGAAAGGATAGCGGTGCGGCAGAATGCGCTGAATCTCTTCCGTATTCAGGGATGGGGGCTGGCTCATTCTTGATGCTCCTCAGCGGGGTTGGCGGCCAGTTCCGCCACTCTTTGCTCCAATTCTTTCAGCCTCTTATAGATTTCCGGCAATTTCGGCTGGAGCATAATCATCCTGATATTTTCCTGGTGAGGCCGGGCCGGGGACCCGGAAACCGTCTGGCCCGCAGACAGAGAATGGCTTACTCCTGCCTGGGCCGCCACCTGTACGCCGTCTCCCAGCTCAATGTGGCCTGCCAAACCGGCCTGGCCCCCCAAGGACACGCCTTTCCCCAGTTTGGTGGAGCCGGCCACCCCCACCTGGGCCACCAGGAAAGAGTGCTCTCCCACCTGGACATTGTGGGCCAGGTGCACCAGATTATCCATCTTCACCCCGCGTCCCACCCGGGTCTCCCCCAGGGCCGCGCGGTCGATGGTGCAGTTGGCGCCGACTTCCACGTCGTCCTCGATGACCACGATGCCCAATTGAGGGATCTTGAAATGACCCTCTTTTCCC
>Ga0068712_1004369_pt1 | contig 12022 bp, 10 predicted proteins | sample MTBAKSrepl1MetaG_FD_62987 | JGI IMG/M metagenome (GOLD analysis project Ga0068712, IMG submission 62987) | Enrichment culture microbial communities from Arthur Kill intertidal strait, New Jersey, USA, that are MTBE-degrading - MTBE-AKS1... | ecosystem: Environmental > Aquatic > Marine >... | reverse complement strand
GGGTGAACCATTATTCTCACACCCCTTCAACCGTGTTGATCCTGTCGAAACAATTTTATATCTTTTCGTCCTTTGCGTCTTGAGCGAAGCGGACGGTGAATTCATCCAGGCTCTCGCCCAATTATCCCTGCATTTCCGCATCCCGCCATTTCGCCATTCCGCCATTTCGCCATTCCGCCATTCCGCCATTCCGCCATTCCGCCATTTCGCCATTTCAGCATCCGAGCATCCGAGCATCCGAGCATCCGAGCATTTCAGCATTTCAGCATTTCAGCATTTCAGCATTTCAGCATTTCAGCATTTCAGCATTTCAGCATTTCAGCATCTCAGCATCTCAGCATCTCAGCATCTCAGCATCTCAGCATCTCAGCATCTCAGCATCTCAGCATCTCAGCATCTCAGCATCTCAGCATCTCAGCATCTCAGCATTCCAGCATTCCAGCATTCCAGTATTCCAGCATTCCAGTATTTCAGCATTTCAGCATTTCAGCATTTCTTGCAAACCATGCCCACGATAAAGCAATTCCGCGCATTTCTTGGCGCGATCCATTCCTCGACCTTTGCTGCTGTCCGGTAAAGCGCTGGCGCCGGCGCCAAGAACTGACTCCATCCCCCATAATAACGCCTCTCGATGATCTCGAACCGCTCATCGTAAAGAGGTTCAATCTCCTCAGAATAAAGGAGATAATCTCTGTATTCTCTGCGTCGCAAAATCCGGTTGAGTCGAGCCAAACGACCAGCCCGCCCCGTCTCGAAATTCACAAATATTCCCCTCGGCCTCAGCACCGACAAAACCCAGTTCAGCCACTTTCCATACGTCCTCAAATCCGGCGCATTATACAAAACTGTCTTGATAAACACCGCATCATACTGGCCCTCATGCGCCCACGTCTCCTCCGCCAGACAACATTCAAACTCCACACAATCAGCCAACCCAAAGGTCTTAGCATGGACCATGGCCTTCATCCGACATTCCCCGCTAATATCAAGACCGATTATTCTCCACCCAAGCTCACGCACGAGCCAGCAGCTCAAAACCCCATCGCCGTAACCCACCTCCAGGACCCGGCTCCCCTCCGGCACATGTCTCCGAATCCCAGGCAATAGTTCTGAAAAAGAGCGCTCCCACATGACCGGAGCGCCTCCAGCTTCAAGCCCCTTTCTCAGGCTATGCTGTCCTTGTTCTTTCATCCAACCATCTTTAGCCAATGAAACCAAGCTTTGTTCTTTGTTTCACCGGACCAAATGAGCTCATCCGGTTCATTATCCCGATGTTTCAAGATACGGCTGGATCTCAATAAAATTGTACATCAACTCCTGCCCCGCCGGCGCTCCAGGCTCATTTCCATTCGCCCAATCCGAAACTATCAACCTCGCCGTGTCCCCCAACGCCCTGAATATCTGCCAGTGGTAATTCATATAATACTTGTATTGTGCATCAAACTTGCCCAACTGATGGCTGTAGCAGTTGGGGTAGGTGAATTGAAACGACTCTTTCGGGCCGGTAAGCATCTGGGCGCCGTCTATCTTGATGGAAACCGCGTCTTTTTCCTCGCACGACTGCTGTTCCATCAGATCCTGATAATCGGCCGTGATCATCTTCATGGAATAGAGCCTTCCCGGTTCCAACCCCCTGATTTCCTGGCTGAACACATTGGGTTTTTTAGCGTTACGCTTCATCCACAAGAACGTATCCCCCATTTTCGTCCGGGGATAACGCCCCTGGAGCCAACTGTATCCAGCATATTGTCTGGTGCCCGCACTCCCCGGCTCAGCCGGAGCCACTGTCCACCCATTCATCCCGTCTGCAAAATCAGGGTTCCTGATATGGGTCAGTCTGTAAGGATCTTGTGTTAAAGGCTCTGTGTTCCCTTCAATGGCATAATGGCGGTACAGCATGCTCGCCCACCGAACATTCTCCTCATCCGCGTAACCGCAGTGATACCACTGTACCCCGCCGAGGCCAAAAAAAGCCGGGTGTGTTGCCAATGCTCGAAATTGCATGTCCATGTATACCTTGTAATCCACACTCGGGTCGATGTTCAGGCTTTCAGGCGGTTGGGACAAATAGCCAAAAACCATGCACAGTTGTGGAGCAATTTCAGGGAAATGCTTTTCCCACAGCGGCATTTCACTCAGCACCTTGCTGTTAATGAATTTCCGGGCCTCAACCTCGGTCGGTTGTTCCGTCAAATACCGTTCCCAGCAGATGTAGCCGCCGTGCTTAAGGCAGGTTCGGGCGAACTCGGCGCTTCGATGCCCACTAAACAACCCGCCCCCATACAACATAACCTTCTTGTCCCTTGACCTCGCATTTTCGTAGATCTTATCAATAGCCTTTCGAAACGCATCAAAATACCCGTTGTTCCCGCCCGAGAACTCGTCAATGATGATCCCGTCCATCAGCGGGCTCGTCATGCCGGATGCCTCTGACCATCTTTTGAACGCCTCATCTATCGCAATTTCCTCGTCTTCTGGAACACTGGGCACACCGGTCACCGTAATCCAGTCTCCACCTCTTGCTTTCCATTCTTGGACCTGAGACGACCCTGCATTACCACCGCTGAACATTGTGTTGACATTGGACAGGACGTACTTTTTCAGAAACTTCCAGTCGTAAGGGCCGTACGGCGAGACATGGGGATTGGCGCCATAGAAGGCAAACTGAAGCATGGGAACGGCGCGAACCACCAGTTCATTTACTTCTGCATAACCTTTAAAAACGATCTGAACCTCATGTGTGCCAGCCTTCAGAAAACGCATAGCCTCCAGGGTTGATTCGCCCTCCGTTGAATGCCGGATCACTGCTCTTTCCAGACCTTCGCCGTCAAGACTGATCCCGACCTCTGCGCCTGCACCAACTCTCGCCCTGCTCCGGAGAAAGATCCATCGGTCACTGAGCAGACTGAAGGATCTGACCCCGCTTTCCCTGACCTGATTTCCAACCCGCAAGACCTCCCAGACCAGGTTATTAAACACCTTTACGCCTTCAAACCCAGCAGGTACGGGGTGTTGCCCCTGAGCGTTTCCCAGGCCTTGGCTAAATGCCAACAAAAGGCCTCCACATACCAGGACTACATAAAATCGGTGTATTTTCGAAGACTTCCGCACAATATTCCTATTGACTCACTAAACTATCTATTTATTGCAAACAGCCTTTTTGTTCATTCTGCGAATTTCTGCCTGCCCAGTTAATTTTCAGTTCCCCCATTTAAGTGGAGCGGCCACTTCCTCTTTCCTGCCCATCAAAAGTATTCGTTGACATGGATCGAAACAAAATCACCCTCGTCATTCCGAGAAAACCCTTTCAATATGCTCTGCGTAGTCATGATATATTTTGTCGGCGTCAAAAAACCTGGAAAAAACATTCTCGGCATTTCCAGACATTTGATTATAAAGTTCAAAATCATCACGCAATCGGCTGATACACTTTACCAAAGAACGCACATCATTTGGTTCGTAAAAGAAACCGATACGATATTTCTCTATCAAATTCTTCAATTCGCCGCCAAAGGAAGAAATGATAGGAAGTCCTGCTGCCCCGTAGGCAAATGCCTTGTTGGTGGGGAGATCTACAGACTTGGTGCTGGGGCATGCGCCAACCGACGAATGTCTCAGCAGGTACTCCATCTCATCCTGGTTGACCCAACCCACCACCGATGCATTTTTCAGGTGCCCAGCCCGCTCTTTAAGTTGCGCGTGAAGCTCTCCATCTCCGGCAATGACAAAATGAATTCCCTGGTCATTTTTCAAAAGCTCAGCGGCATCCAGAAGAATAGAGGGATTGTGATAGGAGGGTGAAAGGGTGCCAACAAAAAAGACAAGAAATTTTTTCGACAGTATATCTGATAAATCCGCAAACTTTTCAATCGGCTGAGTTCTTCTTATCCCTTTTCGTTTTTGATACCCCAGATAGAACACCTTGTCCAGAACGCCTGCTTCTCTTCCCGCATAATCAAGACCCCATTGAAGAAACTTTTCAGTGGCGCCGATCAACGCCGTTCCGATACGCATCGTATCCCTGGTCATACGGAATTCCTGGCGTAGTAAACATCTGAAGCTCGCCTCAAGTCGGCTACCGAAAATCCCAATGAACAAATCCGGCCAGGTATCTCTGATATCCACAACCAATGGGATATTTAGTTTGTGGGCAAATTTTGCCGCCTGGTATGCAAGATCGTGGGGAGGCGTTGAGGCAATAATAATATCCGGCATAGACTCTCTCAGCGCCATTTTGGCGAATTTACGGGCGATGAGTCTGTGGTCCACAACGCGGGAAAGCGAAATATTTCTTTTGTAACCAATGCCGGAAATGGCATTAAGAGCAATTCCATTGGGCAAAGTCAATTTCCCGCTTTGCCGTGTAATCCATTTTTTTCTGAAATGATCGAAACCGCTGACCCACCACAGTACATCATGCCCTCTTTCCAAAAGCTTTTCAGCCAGCAGAGCGGTTCGCATTTTCCGAACACGCTCATCAAGGGGCAATGGTTCACCAGTTTGAACCAGCCACACGTTCATAAATGAGCCTCTTAATAGCCAGAATATGTCTCCAGGCTCGAAACAGGGCGAGAAGAGAAAACACCCGCCGCAATCCCTCTGGTCTTCTCAGACCTTCCTTTGTAAGCAACCAATCCGCCTCTCTCAGGGTAAGCATATTGCTGAGGCCGCCAGCTAATTCGAAGTTATATGTAAGCTCTGGTCCGCCAACCCTCAACCGACCGCCAAATCGCGAGTGTGAATAGTCATGGTTCTGGTGGACCACGGTAATCGCTTCGGTGGCATCAATCACCGGCACGCCCCGCCTCCGCATATCTCCAATCAGCCAACCATCCCATCCCGGCCGCCCGACAGCAAAGCGCGGCATTTTTACGGTACCCCGCCTGAAAATGAAATAATCAAGGCCGGATAGACTATGTGGCCGCCCCTCAGCCCTGACCCGCTGCATCAGTTTCTCTACCCAATCCCCCCTTGACAAATCGATCTCCTCATCAACATCCAGATCCCATCGGCGGCCACAAATCAAGAATTGGGGCAGATCTATCTTCTCAATTGCCTGTATTAGATCCTGAAAAAAAATAATGTCTGCATTGGCATAAATTAGGATATCGGTACTGGCCCTCTGCTGCGCTTCTTGAAAGGCAGAACTTAGCAGCGGTGTGCCGTATTCGTTTTTTTTTATGTTGCGCACATGGCCGACCCCGAATTCTTCGGCAGTTTTTTCTACTCCCTCATCTTCCCCGAACAGCATTATTCTCGGTTCCGGCCTTAACTGGCGCCAGCTTTTGATGGCGTTTCTCTGGATGATCCGAGTATGGTCTGAAAAGCCTTTTGGGATCGAAAAAATAATCAAGGCCGATCCTTATTGCTGAGAACTGCTGACACGATTTCTAAGACCCGTTGATCGAACTGCCGTTGCCCCCAAGCCTTGGAACGTTCAAAACCTTTCCTGAAAAGATTTGCGCACAACTCATCATCGATCCAAAGCCTTCTGATGGCATTCGCAATGTCGTTTACTGAATGAGGATTGAAAAGAATGGCGGCGTCCCCAACTTGCTCCGGCATGGCGTAAATATTGGAGACTGCAACAGGGCAACCTGTTGCAAACGCCTCGAGGGGTGGAATATTGGTAGCGCCAAAAAAGGTGGGCATGACCAAAGCGCGTGCACAGCGGTAGATAACAGACATATTATCGTTGGGCACATAGCCCAGAAAAACCACGTGTTCCTTCAAACCCAGCGATTCAACCAACCGCAAAATGCTTTGATACTCGCCTTTTTTGCTCCCGACAAGGACCAATTTTATGTCCACAATCTCATTCTTGAGCTGGCCGACAGCCTTAAGGAGATTTTTGTGGTTCTTGTGCTGCCAGAACTGCGCCGGATAAAAAATGAATTTCGTCGGAAGCTTGTATTTTTTGGCAGCGTCATTCTTATTACTCGACTGGTTGAAGAGATAATTGGGTGGAATATAAGGCAACACATGGATCTTGGCTGGATCAAGGCTATAGGATTCGATCACCTGGTTCTTTCCTACCTCTGAGTCCACAAGGACCGCTTCAGACCAGCGACAGGCATTTCGGTAGTGCCGATCCCGCCTTCTACCCCGACCGTAGGCCATAACCTCAGGAAATCTCGGCTCGTATCTGTGCATAAGATCGAAAATCGTCACCAACGCCGGGACAGGCAGTTGGTAGGAGAGATTGGTTTCGGAGGGAAAAAGCCAAAGATCGCACTGCTGGCGTATCATGTTCCTCGCATCGCCAGACAATCGACTGACGATTACACGCCAGGTTTGTTCAGGCAAGAGAGCATTTTTCCATATCCTGTTATAAAACCACTGCCATCGTCTTAGATTCACGAAAATGCTATCAATGCCAGCCTCGCTCAGGTGGTATCTCCACCCATTTGATCCGCAAGCCACCACCTTTCCGAATTGATCCCTGGGCAGCGCACGAAACGCATTTAGGATAGACAAACAATACTGAAACTTGCCTCCATCAGACGGCTCAGTATCAAAAAAAAGACCCAGCTTCCTCTTCCTCATCTTCGCAACATGAAACAGGCATTCCAAGTATGGAAGCCTATGCCCGTATCTTGCATCCAATTATAAGAAGCAACCAGCTCGAAGGCGGATTGTGAGGCAAAAAAAAGCAGCTCCGGGAAGAACAGATACCGCATGCTATGCGTTTCATGCAGCTCCTTTACGATATTGGTGGCCTTCTCCCGAACAAAGACATGATAATCGACGTCCACACGGTTTTCATTGGGGTGGACTGCCGGCTCTGCCAGCCGGGTTACTTCAATCTCATCGTTTGCCATACGTTTGACACGTACCGCTGGCCGGTCCGTCAATACGGCCGGACCATACCAGACATCGAAGATAAAGATTCCCCCTGGTTTTAAATGCTCCCTGGCTGTTTGAAAGGACTCGGTTATATCATCATTGCTGGTCTGGTAGCTGATGACATGAAACAGGGAGATGGCCGCATCAAATTTCTGATCCAGGCGGATATCCCGAATGTCGCCCTGGCTAAAGCTCATCCTGTCCTTTTCGGGACCGTTGCATTTTTCAAGCAGGTTCCGTGACCGGGCCAGCATCTCCGGGCTCCGCTCCACGCCATGAACCTGAAATCCCTGTTTGGCGAGCAAAGAGGCATGAATCCCTGTTCCAGAGCCCAATTCAATGATGGATTGGGCCTTGGGATGAAAGCGCCGGATTAGTCCGGCCACGTAATCCGCCTCGGTCTGGTAGTCCTTATCCTTATAAAGCAGGTCGTAATAGCGGGCGTATTCGTCAAAAACAAAAGAATTTCCAACAGAGCCCTCTGAGTTCGCGGAGTTGTTGGGTTTCATGACAAGATTTCCCTTACGATTTTGATGACTATTTTTATCTCTTCGTCAGTTATGGCCTGGCCGCTGGGGAGGTATAGACCCCGCCGGTAGATTCGCTCGGCCACCGGATAGTATCCGTCCTGAAAGAGCCCCATCTTCCGGTACACCGGCTGTTGGTGCATACCCATGAAAAAGGGCCTGGTCTGCACGCCCTGGTCCATGAGCCTGCGGGCGAACTCGACCGCGTCAAAGGCTACGGAGTCGTCCAAAACAATGGCATACATCCAGACGGACGTTCTGGCCCAGGGCTCGACGTGAGGTAGTTGCAGAGGCAGCCCCTGGAGGCCTTCATTGTAACGCTTGGCCATTTCCAGCTTGCGGGTGATGAACCGATCGATTTGTTCCAGTTGGGCGCATCCCATGGCGGCCTGGATATTGGTCATGCGGAAATTCCACCCGCGATCATCGTGCCGGAACCGTTCTTTGGTACCAAAGCACAGGCTGCGCCGATTTCGCAGTTTCTCCGCGGTAGCAAGGTCGTCAGTCAGGACCATTCCGCCTTCGCCGCACGTTATGTTCTTATTGGCATAGAAAGAAAAGGTGGAAACGTCGCCAAAAGAGCCGCACTTGTGCCATTGGCCCTCGACCAGACACTCTGCCCCGTGTGCCTCGGCAGCATCTTCTACAATACGCAGTCCATGCTTTTTGGCAAGGGCCAAAAAGGCCTGCATATCTACCGGATGGCCATAAATATGCACCGGCATGATCGCGGCGGTATTGGATACTATCTTTCCTGTGACATCTTCAATATCCATGCAATACGTTCTGGGATCGCAGTCCACCAGCACCGGCTTGAGGCCGTTTCTTAGCACAGCCTCCAAACAGCTCACAATCGTAAAAGAGGGGAGTATGACCTCTCCACCTGCAGGAATATCAAGGGCAGACACAGCAAGTTCAAGAGCCACAGTTCCATTGGAAACCGCCACAGCATATTTTCGACCACAGTAAGCTGCCCATTCCCTCTCAAAACGATCAATGTACTTGCCTGCTGAAGATATCCATCCGGTTGTAATACAATCTGTTATATATTCCAGTTCACGCCCAGGCAAAAGAGGTTCGTTAACAGGTATCATCTATAAGCTTACTCCTTAAGATTTAGCATGTGTTCGCCCACTGGTTGAAAACGGGTTTTATCCCCCTCCCCAGCATAGGGCCCTTGTTTTACCTCAAATATTTCCGCCTCCTCAAGCACCTGGAACCCGTGCCCGCCAAATGCCAGCAACAGGACATCACCGGCTGCCAAGACTCTGCTCTCTAAGTAGACCCTTTCATCGGTATAGAAATCAACACGGACTCGCCCGCTCTTTATAAATAGAACCTCTTTTGTAAACTGAATGTCCCTGTGCACAGGATTATGCACATGAGGAGAAATGGCATAACCCGAGGGACGTTTCATGTAAGCGAGTTGTTGCGAATAGGTATCCGGTGTGAAGAATTCAATCCCCTCTTTGCTAAAATTACTCCGAACAATCAAAGCGAGTGTTGCCCCATCGTATTCGATAATTTCAATCATAGCTCCTCGATTATGCGACAGCAAATTGCTACAGGTAGCTGCTTTTTAAAACCCAAGCCCGCAGTTCAGGGTCACGTGCCACTTCTTTTTGATGAAAGCGGTATCCGCTATCATACGCGCGCCGAGCATCTGATAATAAATCTGCGACCTCCCTGTCCACAGGATCCCCTTTTGCTTTAAGCTTGCGAATAAAATTCTCACCAATGCCTCTTCCAACTTGGAGGGTTCTCTTCAATTTCTGACCGGCATCCAAGACACCCCCACAAGCGCGGATCACGGAATAGGAATCCGATATGCCTTGTGCGTAGTATCGCTTGCAAAAATAGTCCTTTGTCATTCGCTCTTTGGGAACCTGATGGTAAACGCTTGCATTGGAATTAAACACTGTCTTCATACCTGATTTTCTGACAAAATTTGCAACATGGGTTTCACCATCCCCCCTAAAGCGCAACAGTTCCTTAGGAAACCCATCTGGGTGAAAGCCCCCAGCCCGCAACAACACGTCACGCCGAATCGCAAAATTGCAGCCCCAAACATAGACTGGGTCGATTTCAAACATACCGTCTCCAAAGTTCAAAATACTAAGCGGCCACAATGCCTGGCCCATATAGACGCGCCTCCTCCATAAGCGATCAAGCCAACCAGAGACACTAGCTTCAAAATTGGGTAGGTTATTTCCACCGACAATTGCCACCTTCGGATTGGAAAAGCAATCAACGATTGACTCAAGCCAAGTTGGCAAAGCCATAGTATCATCATCCGCAAAAACAATTATATTGCTTTCCGAATGCCTTATTCCTTCATGCCTGCCAAAGTGGAGTCCAACGTCAGCAACATATTTGCACCTCAGTTGAATTTTCTTACAAAACAGTTGAACAATCTCCCTGGTTATGTCTCGAGAACCATTATCTACAACAATTACTTCCCATTTCTCCGGATGCAAATATTGAAGGCATAAAGCACCTAAACAGACTTCGAGTCTTCTTGCCCTGTCCCGAGTTGGAATTACTAAAGTTAACAAACTTGTTGATGCTTTTTGAGTCAAATGTCCTCGCTGAAACTTAGAATCCAAACGCCAAAAATGGGCTATGCTGTTGACTCTCAATTAAAAAAAATTTGCACATCAATTTCTATTTATCTCGATAGCAGATTTTTCTAACGAAAGTTTGGTGCTAAACCGATATTACTATTACTTTCCTGCGATTTTCGATTCACCGATTCCGTTAGCGCAAGCAGGCGATGAAGGTTAGAGATCAGAGCGATGGCAATAAATAAATCGAATGCCCCGATAAGAACACCATAAAATTGCATCCTTATCAAGCTACCGCAAAACAACGCGTAGGTGAAAGCAACTAAAGCATTCCCTTCTTTAGATCTGTACAAAAATGCCCTATTCGCATTTACCAAAAACCTCCCCGCTAAGACCAACAAACCAACAAAAAGAAAAAACCCAACAACGCCCGTCTCTACCAACATTGTGAGCGGAATGTTCTCGGGATTCGTTGACCGGAGAATCGTTCTCCTAAACCAATCGTGTCCGCTAAAAATCACAGCAGATCCAAATTCCTCAAAGCCCCAATTACCTAAACCAACTCCGAAAACAGGTGCACTTTCAAAACTTTTTAAAGCTTCCACCCATATGTAGCCACGTGACGTTGCTATTAATTCCCATAACGCCGCAAGGTCACTAGCACCTGAAATTCTCATGACAAAATTCCAGGACTCAATTCTAAGCAGGTTTTTACCAGATTCGGTTGAACACAGAATTACAACTAAAACAAGTAGAAGAGCGGTTACAATAGGTTTCCATCTATATCCCGATTTCAAACTGATCCATGAAAACACAAACAGAGATACCATAAAGCTAAGAACAGTGGATCTTGTTCCAGATAAGACAATGCACAGACAAAAGAAAAAAAATACAAACAACAAAAATAACGCTTCTCTTTTGTTTTCTAACAAACTGTACATAGCTAATGCAGATAAGCCAGCCAAACTAAACCATTCAGAGTTTCCCATATGCGTAAAATTGGGAACTTGTTCACCAAATCTAACTCCAATGAGCCTTATATCACCACCATAGTAATGAGCATGAGCAACCAAAGAGAAAACACACATCAGTATCCCAAATAGAATTAGCAAATTAAATAAGCTGCGAATATTTTTAAAGTCACTCAAACTACATGAAAGAATAGCTACAGGCAAAGCCTCGTAGAAGAGCAAAGATGTAAAATTTCTGTCTGTAAGCACTCTTAGTTCCTGAAAGATAGCAATATTCACCAAGCTCATCGAAAAGAAGCAAATCAACATAACGTGGACCGGCCCCAACGACCTACGATATTTTAGAAATATTACAATAAAAACAAATGAAGAAATAATACCGAGAATATCGCCGGTGTTTATTCCCTGCCTCAAATATAATGTGTTAAGAATTGGGCCGCCAAAAAAAAGTAACGAAAACGCATAAAAAACAACATTTTTTTTTGCTAAGTATATCATTAAACAAATTATGATTGTAAACAAGATAACTGGGGAAATAAATGGGAAAATAATTGATAACATTCAATCTCCGATTATTGGCTCATCGCGTATTTGTGGGGAACGCGGACACGGGCTATATTTTCAGCGGCTTGGTTGTTTGTATACGTTCTCCCGCGTGGGCTTGTAAGGGGGGCGGGGGGATGGTGGGCCTGTGCGTCTCGTGATATTTGGGTGGCTTCCTTCGGCGCGGACCACGTTTCTGCGCGGGTGGGGATACATCCTTGATCTGACGGTTGCGCCATATATTTTGCCCGAGTTGCAGCCTGGTCTTTTTTTTTGCGGAACAAACGGAAATTTATTTGGTACTGGGTCATGGGACTCGACTTTGGCCATTTTGGGCGTCGCAAGGCCCCCGCCGGGGCATTCGGTGTTGGAGGGGTGTGGCGTCCAGGCTTGCCACGAATCGGCTCCGGTGCATTTTTCTAGAAACATTTGGGGAGATTCTTTGTATAGAATACCGACACCCTGTATCCTTAAGGAGGATTCCCATGATTTGTCTGCCCCCGGAGATCCACTCTGTTCTTCTGGCTTTCGCTTGTCTGTTTTCGGCGCCCGTTTGGCAAAGCGCCTCTAT
>Ga0068712_1004359_pt1 | contig 12053 bp, 9 predicted proteins | sample MTBAKSrepl1MetaG_FD_62987 | JGI IMG/M metagenome (GOLD analysis project Ga0068712, IMG submission 62987) | Enrichment culture microbial communities from Arthur Kill intertidal strait, New Jersey, USA, that are MTBE-degrading - MTBE-AKS1... | ecosystem: Environmental > Aquatic > Marine >... | reverse complement strand
CGCTTCAGAAATGGGGAACGCGAAAACTCTTGAGATGATGGTACAATCTTTCTATCTAGATCCGGAGGTTCAAGATGCAGCTTAGAAAAGTTTTCGCGCTTTTGACTGCGCTTTTTATTGTTCTTTGTTTTTCGCTAACCGGGTGCATTAAACCTGAGGTTTACTACTCTCTTTCGGGCCAGGTCATTCCTTACTTTCCAGAAACCTCAGTTCTTGGTAGTTTTCAAAGAACTGCAGCATACTTTCCCATGTTTTCCAGTAAAGACATCGAGCAGGGTTTCATTAGTAACCAATTCGTTGTCCTATTTGATAGAGGGTTTGATTCAGGAATAATCTCAGGCGTTTCTGGAGTAGAGATCCTTGATCATTTCATTTCAAGAGACGGTTCTTTTGGCTATGCCGTTGTGAAGACAAACGATCCATCTTCTCTGTCTGGAATTGAAGGAGTCAAGTCAATCGAACCGGAGAGGATTTTCACTCTTCAATCCGAGGAGAGTGTCCCCAACGACCCGCTGTATTCCGGTCAATGGAACTATCCGATGATCCAGATGCCTCAAGCCTGGACTATTGCTAAGGGTTCTTCCACTGTCGTTGTCGCAGTAATAGACTCTGGTGCTAGGTTGGATCATCCAGATTTGGAAGGTATCTTTCTTCCGGGATACGATCTAATAAACGATGATGATGACCCTACAGATTATGATCCCGTTAAATCCCATGGAACCCATGTTACAGGTACGATTGCCGCGAAAACGAATAATTCTCTGGGGGTTTCAGGGATGACATGGGGAGAGCATTGCACTATCATGCCAATAAAGATTTTCGAAGCTGGGGAAACCACGGCAGGAATACTCGCTAGCAGCATTATCTTCGCAGTAGATCACGGCGCAAAGATAATTAACATGAGCCTGGCGGGTGGGGATGCTGACGTAGTTGCTGCAGCTGTAAAATATGCTAAAGAAAATGAAGTCCTAATGATTGCAGCTTCAGGAAACAAACCATATCAACGTTATCCGGCTTTATATGATGAAGTGATATCAGTTGGCGCGGTCGACAATGATATGCGATGGGCAAGCTACTCGAATTACGGAGTTTATCTCGACCTTGTCGCCCCTGGTGGCTCAAGCAGCGCTCAGATACTAAGTACCGGATACTCGACAGACGAAGGAAACACATACTCATATATGCAAGGAACATCCATGGCGGCGCCACATGTAACGGGGCTTGCAGCTCTCCTGATGGCACAGGGGTACGCAGGCAGAGATTCTTCCGGCGAAGAGATTATCAGGAAGATCCTTCGGGAAACGGCCCTTGATCTAGGAGAACCGGGATGGGATCAGTACTATGGATACGGCCTTATTCAGGCATTCGATGCTCTAAACTTCAATGAAGAGCGGAGACCTCTCTTGATTCAAATCCTCTCCACTTCGGGCCAGGTTCTGAAGGAAGCCGAAGTTGAGGGAAACGGTTCATTCTACGTAAATGGACTCACCGAAAACCACATTAAAATAAGGATCTGGAGAGATTTCAATGGAAATAAAGAGATCGATAAAGGCGACCTCCTGGGCTATTACGGCTTTTCAGGATCCGGTGCAACTACTGCCTGGCACCCGACAATAGATAACGCCGAGACTCTGTCTTTTTTCAGCAGCGGGCATAATGAGCTCGAGACTCCGATCCAGTTCTTTCCAGTCAACGAATCGTCCGGTTATTAGAATCTGAAAAGGGCTCCTCTGAAGGAGCCCTCTCAGTTTTGTCAGACCTTTGTAAGTTCCTTTGCAAGTACTCTTACCGGTGTAGAATTTCCCAGGTTATCAGAGACTGGGCAACGATCTTCCACAGCCTCTACCCATTTCTTGAGTGTCTCTTCATCTACGTCTGCGTCGACTTTCATCTCTGCAGTTATCTCCTTGTAACCCGCTCTGTCTTCATACGATTTGCCAAACAATCTGGCCGGGTTCAGCGGACCATAAACATCGATCTCCAGCTTATCTATCTGAAAGCCCATCTCATTTGCTACAAGATGTCCGACTACGTTCAAACAGCCGGCTAACGCGGCCAAAACATACTCGACAGGATTCGCACCCTTATCGTCACCACCGAGATTTGGTGGCTCATCAACGATCATAGTGAAATTTCTTGCTCTTACGGCAACTCTCGCCGGACTTTCCGAAACTGCTCTTACTCTGAAATTCGCATCTGGCATATACTTACCTCCTAATTTGTTATATCTTTCACAAATATTCTAACAGGATTGAAGCCCTTCTCAGTTAAGCCGATATAAAGTATCAGTTAAATACTCGCAAGAATGACGGATCAAAGCTGTAGAAAGGCAATCAACAGGGGTCCTTTGTTATTTGCCTCCTGGTTTTGAGCTCATAAACTGAAGTATTGCTCTTTTCGAAATGGAATGGATGGACAAATTACTGTCTGAAGCGAGAGCCATTAAGAAAGAGAACATGAAAGAATGATCTCTCTGCACAAGTCAAAAGACTCTGATTGAATAAAGATCTTAAGCCGAAATTCAACTGCAATCGTGACATCAAGAAATGTTGAATTTGCTCAAAACTCTTCATTTAGCGGTATCCACCGCGATTCACTTTTTCCTTATCTTGTATCCGTCTCGTTCATCTAGAACTTCATACCCCTTTTCGGAAATCATGCCCCTCAGTTCATCTGCCTTCTTCCAGTCCTTGTTTCTTCGAGCCTGGTCCCTCTGATTTGCAAGCTCTTCTACTTCTTCGGGGATTACTTCAGTTTCGATTTCGGAAAGACCTAGCGCAAGGACTCTGTCGAATTCGCCGATCAAAGAGAGTTTTTCGCCAGGGCGGAGATCGTCGCTGTCAACAACCTTCCACAACACAGCGAGTGCCCTAGGTGTATTCAGATCGTCGTTTATTGCTTCATGAAATTCGTTCAAAAGCACTGAATTGGGTTCACTAAAAGGTGCTTCTGATTCTTTCAATTCTCCTATCCTAGTGACAAGCTTCTTCATGGCGCTTTTCGCTCCATCAAGAGCCTCAAGCGTGAAAGCCAACTGCTTCTTGTAGTGAGCTCCCAGAAGGTAGTATCGATACTCTGCAGGATGGTAACCCTTGTCGATCAGCGTCTGCAAAGTAATGAAGTTACCCAAGGACTTAGACATCTTCTCTCCCTCACCAATAACAAGGAATTCCGAATGGAGCCAGTAATTAACCCATTCATGACCGAAAGCGGCCTCGCTCTGGGCAATCTCGTTTGTGTGATGAATTGGAATATGATCTATCCCACCCGTGTGGATATCGAACCTTTCACCAAGGTACTTTGAAGACATCGCAGAACACTCGATATGCCAACCTGGGAAACCTTTACCCCACGGAGAGTCCCACTGCATTGCGTGGCTATCGTACTTGTATCTAGTAAACCACAGGACGAAATCAAAGGGGTTCCTCTTATAGGGATCGCTTTCCACTCTTGAACGCATCTTGTCCTCATCAAGCTTAAGCCTTGCCAGCTTGCCATAGTCCGACAGTTTCGAAGTATCGAAATATACGTTCCCACCAGCAATATATGTGTATCCGTTGGACTCTATCTTGCGTATCATGTCTATCATATCGTCTACGTGCTCGGTTGCTCTGCAGGTAACAGTTGGGAAGATGATCCGCAGTCTCTCGAGATCATTGAAGAAAGCCTTGGTATAGAAGTCAACTATCTCCCATACGGTTTTCCCCTCGCGCCTTGCACCAGCTTCCATCTTGTCCTCGCCTTCATCCTCATCTCCGGTCAAATGGCCCACATCAGTAATATTCATGACATGATTGACCTTGTACCCATTGAAGAGAAACATTCTCTTGAGGGTGTCGGCAAAGACGTACGCCCTCAGGTTGCCAATGTGAGCGAAGTTATAAACTGTGAGTCCACAAGTATATAACCCCACCTCGCATTCTCTTAGTGGCTTGAAGACTTCCTTTCTTCGGGACATTGTGTTCGTAAGTCTAATTTCCATCCTCTGCCTTCCCTCCTTCCCGAAAACTGAGCTATATGTTCATTATAAGATCGTTTCTGGTTTTCATCTCTTCGGTTTTCGGCCCATATGAGATGTAGTCTATCTCGACACCGGTTTCTCTTTCGATAAAAGTCATATACTTCAGGAAGTTTATGTGATCAGTAACGGGCCATCCACTAACAGTTTCGTAAATTGGTTTTGCTCTGAAAAAGTCATATGAAGTGGAAGGCAATTCCTTTACGACTCCATCGACATCATACGCCACACAAACTTTCACTTCATCCAGTCCGTTCAGTACGTCTCCTTTCGTAATAACGAAGCCCGTCAGACCAGACCTGATTTTTGCATATCTCAGAGCTGGAAGATCCAGCCAACCTATCCTTCGTGCTCTACCCGTTGTTGCACCGAATTCCTTTCCTCTTTCCCGAAGAAGCCCACCCACCTCTGTGGACTCTTCTGTTGGAAAGGGGCCGGCTCCTACTCGAGTTGTGTAGGCTTTGAGAACCCCGTAGACACTGTCCAGTTCAAAAGTAGAGAAACCTACCGAGGATACTCCATGAGCCATACACGCCCCCGATGTCACAAAGGGATACGTTCCAAAATCCAGGTCTAGAAGAACACCCTGAGCTCCTTCAAACAAGACGGAAGTACTCCTGAAAACTCTATACATGTCTACCGCACTCGTGAAATTGACGCTGAGCCTTTCAAGTTCAGCTTTAAGACCTTGCAAGTAGACCAACATTTCCTCTATAGAGACGGCGAAATCCCTGTTATACTTGCTTTTCTTCATATGATATATCGCTTCGAGTCTTTCTCTCAAGAGTACCTCGTCAAAGAGAACGAAGAGCTTCAGCCCCTCTCTCGATGCCTTGTCGGTATAAGCAGGTCCTATACCTCTTCCCGTTGTGCCGATCGGTACCTTGCGCATCTCCTCAAGCAACAGGTCTTCCTCTTTGTGCCAAGGAAGAACGATGAAGGCTTCGGGATCAAGATAGAACCTACTGGAGATGCCTGGGAAATCTCTTTCCAGAATTTTCAGTTCCTCAATCAGCTGCCCAACATCTATTACCATTCCTGCACCAAGAAAGCCCTTTGAATCAATCACGGGATTTATTGAGGGCAAAAGATGGTTCACATACTTTTTATCTCCAACATAAATGGTATGACCGGCATTTGCGCCACCGGAAAACCTTACTATCCACTCAAAATCCCTGGAAAAGTAATTGACAACCTTTCCTTTTCCTTCATCGCCCCACTGGGCTCCAACAACGGCCAGTTTTTTCACTCGGTCAACCTCCATTAAGAACTCTTTTAAATACGAAATCAACGTTTCTCAAAAAATACTCAGGACTGAAGAGTCTACTGATCTCTTCTGAATCCATAAGCCCTGCGATTACTTGATTAGTTAGAACCAACTGTTTGAAATCAAGACTTCCATTCCAGCAATCCATTGACAACTCCTGAACCAACCGGTAAGCTTCTTCTCTCGACATACCTCTTTCAATCAGGGCCAACATAATTCTCTGGGAGAAAACAAGATTTCTGGAGGCTTTGAAGTTTTCTCTCATTCTTTCGGGATAGATGACAAGATTGCTCACCAGATAAACAGACTTCTCAGACATATAGTACAGAAGCATTGTCGCATCCGGCAGGACTACTCTCTCGACACTGGAATGGGAGATGTCCCTTTCATGCCAGAGGGCGATATCTTCTAATGAAGCACCTGCGTAACTCCTTATCAAACGTGCCATGCCGGTGAGTCTTTCACATATGATTGGATTCTTTTTGTGAGGCATAGCGGAAGAACCCCTCTGACCTTTCTTAAATGGCTCTTGAACTTCCAAGACCTCCGTTCTCTGGAGATGCCTAAACTCGACAGCCATTCTCTCTATTGAAGACGCCGCAATTGCCAGCGCCGAAAGAAACTCGGCGTGAATGTCCCTCGGGATAATCTGGGAGGAAACAGCGGTCGGCCTCAGGCCAAGCTCGCCCAGAGCCATACTCTCGATCTCCGGCAAGATATTGGCGTAGTTTCCGACGGCTCCACTCAGCTTCCCAACTGAACAACCATCTATAGCTCTGTTCAGGCGAAGGATTGCCCTCTCAATTTCAACAAAGAACGATAGAAACTTCAACCCAAACGAAGTGGGTTCAGCATGTATGCCGTGAGTCCTACCCATACATACTACATCTCTATAGGCAATTGCTTTTTCTTTCAGTGCTCTCGAGAGCTGTTCCAGAGAGCTGACAATAAAACGTCCGGACTTTCTAACGGCCAGCGAAAGGGCGGTGTCCACGACATCGGATGATGTCAATCCAAGATGGAAGAAACGAGCTTCATCCCCCATTCCCTGTGTCACGAACTTTATGAAAGCAATGACATCGTGATCTACTTGTTTCTCAATTTCGGAAATCGCTTCCAAATCGATTCTTGCAGCGGACTTTATCTTTTCAAGTGTCCCTTGAGGTATTCGCCCTGTCTTTTCATAGGCATTGACGACGGCAAGTTCCACTTCGAGCCATCTTTCATACTGGGCTTCCAGTTCCCACAGTTCTTTCAGGGGGGAAAGCGCGTATCTCTCTATCATAATCCACCTCCCATCCAACAGATAATAGTTTACATCAAAGCAATTGCCATTGTTTTTCATAAGTGTCATTCTATGAAAAAGGTTATGATCAAATCGAAGCTGATATGAAGAAAATCGAGAAACATCTTTGTCCAGCCTCTGCCAGTATTTGGAACAGCAGACTGGTCATCATGTCAGAAGAATCAGTTCAGAATTAGATAGGACTTTCAGGGTTTCTCTTCGGTGCCTTCTTTGAGAATCAATAAATCAGCCTAACGGTCCATTCAAATACGGCGCTGATTACTTCCCCCTTCGAGATTACGAAGTCAATTATCTGGTCTGCTGTCTTTGGTAGTCTGAGAAAGTAATTACCAACTCCACTCTGCTCGTATATAGCAATTACACCTCTTGCCTCTCCTCCGATAGCCACTCTTGCAGATGAAAAGCCTCCTATCGAATAGTTCATGGCAATAGCTGCTCCCCCCACTGCGAAATCATAAGAAACCGCAAGGCCCCCGCCTGCCAGATACATAGCAATTGCCAATCCGCCAAATGCAGAGAAGAGACTGGCAGACAATCCACCAAGAGAAAGTAGAAGAGAAAGCGCCACTCCTCCAAAGCTGAATACTCCAATTGAAACTCCGCCAATGGCCAACAATCCGATTGCCACATTCCCGATTGCAATAATCCCTTTTGCGACTCCAAACGGGAGCGTGTTAATGTGTATGATTGGCAGACCGGCAACGGTCATCTTTGAAATAAACTCATAACCGGCGTAGCCTTTGAGACCGTAAGCGCGAGAAACCCTCATGCGAACCTTGGGATAAGTCGACTTCCTTTCTTCAATGAATTCTCTGGCATACGCAGCGGGATCTCCCAGCACTTCAAAAGGGTTCCCTTTACCACTGTCGAAGACCTTGTTCTGGATATCGTAGTTCATCTCTCTTCCAATTCTCTCTTTCATCTCTCTGTCTACACTAATAGTGCTCAATGCGATTCGTAGATACTGAGAGATTCTCTTCTCGCTAATCATCTCTTCCCCCGTTTTCAGGCCCGACAAGATGGAGAGCTTCTGGATCAGTCATACGCCTTCATTATCTCTCTATCCTCTTTCATCAGGTGTTCTGCTTTGGAATACATATTTGACTTTTCCCAGAATGAAAGCTTCTCGTGGGCGGTGAGATACTTCATTGGGATGGGATGAGTCCCGATCACGACAGGAATCTCATAATAGCTCTCGATGAACTCCTTAAATTGACCGAGTCGCGGACAAGGGGGATAGCCCACCACCATTCCCGTTGCAAGATGAATAACCTCGGCTCCGTTCTTCATCATTTCTTGAGGCACGTATTCTACGTTGCCCCCCGGACAGCCTCCGCAATAAGAATAACCGACAAGAACCAATTCTTCTTCGTCAGGATAAATGGAAAAACCACCCACATGTTCTCTCATTGCCCTGAGACATTTTCCTCCCCCACAACTCTGATAGCGACCACAGATAATTATTCCAATTTTCTTCACAAAAACACCCCTCTCTAATGTGAAATACTTATCATCATCATTATAGCAATTCATAATGCTTATACTAATTCGATCATTACTATTGCCTATCGCCAGAAATAGCTGTATAATTCAACGGTTCATTTTTTTGGAGGTCGATATGAAGGATTTCACAAAGCGAATGCTTTCCATTGCGATACCTATAACACTTCAAAATCTCATATCTACCGGCCTCAATCTTGTTGACAATCTTATGATTGGTCAATTAGGTACAACCGCAATAGCTTCCGTGGGTCTGGTGAATCAGGTGGTCTTTATCCTCAATATTCTCACCTTCGGGGTGTCTAGCGGAGCCGGAATATTCGTTTCGCAGTACTGGGGTAAAAAAGACGAAAAGAACATCGAGAAGACGCTTGGGCATATTCTTTACATAACCATGGGAGCCGCCATCGTATTCTTTGTACTGCTATTCTTTTTGCCCGAAAGAGTATTGATGATCTTCACTACCGATACTGAAGTAATAAGAACCGGCGCGACATATGCAAGGCCTGTAGCCTTTTCAACATTTTTGACATCGTTTTCCTTTATTATCGCAATGGCTTTGAGAACAGTGGAAAAGGCCAGAATCCCCATGTATGTGAGTCTTGTCGCTCTGTCGATCAATACAGTGGTGAACTACGTGCTGATTTTTGGTTTTGGGCCGATTCAACCTCTAGGTGTTTATGGAGCATCACTTGCAACTCTCCTGTCAAGATTTGTGGAGTTCGTGATTTTTGTTAATATTGTCTTGCGAAGGAAAACCCCTGTAAGGCTTTCAAAGTTCGCCTTAAAGTTCGAAGCGCCGTTTTTCAAAAGGCTTATGAAATACGCTACTCCGGTTATAGTAAATGAGTTTTTGTGGAGCTTGGGTATTACAATGTACTCGCTCGTTATGGCAAGAATGGGTACTGAGTTTATAGCTGCCAGGAATATCTCCAGCACCATCGAAAACTTCGGGTTCGTCATTTTTGGTGGATTAGCTTCAGCGACAGTTGTGATGGTAGGAGCAGAACTTGGAAGAAACAATTTCACTCAGGCAAAGTATAACGCGAAGAAGCTGCTTCAGCTCACTGTGATGACCGCAGTGGCAACCGGCCTTATCATCATTCTGCTTTCAAGGATTATTGTGAATTTTTACAATATCGATCAGGGACTTAAGAATATTGTCCTTACAATAATTATCATTGTGGGCATCTCCCAGCCAATCAAAATGTTTAATGCAGTGAACATCGTCGGAGTTCTCCGAAGCGGAGGAGACACCCGAGCAGCTATGCTCATCGAGATTACATCGCTTTGGGGAGTGGGAATTCCTCTTGTGGCCGTCACCGGACTGGTATTGAAATGGCCACTCACTCTCGTCTACATCGCTATGATGGTTGAAGAGCTCTTCAAGGCAATTCTGGGAGTCAGAAGGACTTTGACCTGGAAATGGCTGAAAAACGTTGTTGATTAGTATCATCTGGAATCAAAAAAAGGCCGAAAAACAGTCTCTTCGGCCCTTGATAGACTTGTCACGCAATTTGCTTCTTGCTCAGGTTTCCAAGAACCTAAGGAAGAGCTGAGCGTAAATTCTTGCCACGAGAAGAACATCTTCAATCGATATCCTTTCATTTGGCTGATGGGCAAATTCAACATTTCCGGGCAGCAAAGCTCCGAAAGCCACGGCATTTGGTACTGCTCGGGCGTATGTTCCTCCACCAATAGCTATCGGTTCTTCATCGTGTCCCGTCACTTCCTTATACACCTCTCTGCACATCTTTACCAATTCTGAATCGGGAGATACATAAAGCGGCTTCTGGTGATGGTAGGTTTCGACCCGGAATCCATTGAAAGCCTCTTCAATCTGCGATCTTATCATTGCTTCATTGAAGAAAACGGGGTATCTGATGTTAATTACCAGCTTCAGGACTCCGGCTTGAAGCCTGAGAGTTCCGATATTGAGAGTCAATTCACCGGACATCGAATCCCTTCCGGAAATTCCTAACGATTCACCATAGAATTCGTAACCAATCTTGTTTTGTATTGTACTTAAGAGCCTCTTCATTTCAGAATCTTCCAGAGGAAGCTCCGAGAGAAGATCTACTAGAGCTGCCATTGCGCTCTGCCCTTTGTATGGGGTGGAACCGTGGGCAGAGACTCCCGTTATCGAAATCTCAACCCTTCTATCCGACTTATTTATCTTTAGCTTAGTATCATTTTTCGGTGAGAAGGAGCTAATTTTCTCTAGAATCTCATCGTCCGTACCCTTGAGAACGACCTTTGCTGACGAAGCAACCATATTGGCTGCTTCTCCGGCAGTCAAGTTCTCGATTACCAGCCCTTTATCTCCACTGATGGCGGGTGCTGAAATTCCATAATTGACTATTCCTTTCTCCGCAAAAATCACAGGAAAATCGGCATCGGGTGTCACGGACAAATCTGGGATCTCTTCGTGCTTAACATAGTACTTCATACACTCCCAGCCAGTCTCTTCGTTTGTTCCGAAAATCAACCTAATTCTCTTGGAGGGCTTTTTTATATAGTTCTTTATTGCCTTGAGCGCATAGAGTGCTGCCATCATAGGGCCTTTGTCATCCTGAGTTCCTCTTCCCCAGATCTCTCCGTCTTTCACCATGCCACTGTAAGGTGGAACATCCCAGCCCTCTCCCTCTGGAACTACATCAAGGTGACCAAGAACACCGAAAGTCTCGCCCGATCCATAATCTACTATGCCCACATATCCATCGGCGTTTCTTGCCTCAAAACCTAACTTCTGAGCCAACTTTATAGTCTGATCAAGTGAATCCCTTACCCCTTTACCGAAAGGGCCGCCTTCCACCGGAGTATCCTGAACTGACTTGATCTTAACTGAATCGGATATTGATCTTACCAGTTCCTCCTTCAAGGAAATCACAATTTCGTCAAGTTTCCTATCCACTTTTCCTCCTCCTTACACTATTATCTCCTTTATTTCCTGTGACTCTCCTCTTCTGCAAATAAGCGTTCCCTCACTACTTGCCACTACAATGTAGTTCTCAATCCTTGAGACCGCAAGTTTCTTCTGGGTATGGTTGATTAAGAGACAATTCTTGACATCTCTTAGAGAAAACTCACCTTCTACTGCATTCCCATTCTTGTCTTTAAGCAGCAAATCATAGACCGCATCCCAAGATCCAATATCATTCCAGTAGAAATTGGCCGGAACGGTTGCAACTTTTGTCGATCTCTCCATCAAACCATAGTCTATTGAAATCTTAGGAAGCCTCTCGTAAATCTTCTCAATGTCTTCAGGCCTCTCTTCAATCTCGGAGACTGCAGAGAACAGGTCCGGGAAGTTCGTTGAAAGCTCGGAGTCGAAGATTTTCTTTCTCCACACAAACATACCCGAATTCCAAAGAAACTTGCCAGACTGAAAATACCTTTGAGCAGTTTCATAGTCAGGCTTTTCATGGAACTTCTTCACCGAATAGACTTCCTCATCACCGCCTACGACGTTTCCCCTTTCAATGTAGCCGTAACCAGTATATGGGCGAGTCGGGGTTATCCCTATAGTAACTAGCGATTCATTTGATTCCGCATACTTAATTGCCTTTCTCAAAGTCTTAAGAAAGCTCTCTTCATCTCTGATCACATGATCAGCAGGAACAATAACCATTATATCCTCAGCAGAGAATCTACTGCTACCTAAAGCAATCGCTGGAGCTGTATTTCTTCTCATAGGTTCGAATATGACGTTGTCGCTCGGGAAGAGGGGCAAGTAGTATTGCATTAGTGGAAACTGCTCCCTTGTTGTGATAATGATTATTTCATCGGTAAGCTTTTCCATTCGTTCAATAGTCTCTTCGATCATAGTTTTTTTTGAACCAAACTTCTGGAACTGCTTCGGTCTCTTTCTTACGCTTACCGGCCATAGCCTCTCCCCTATGCCGCCAGCCATAATAAGTGTCTTGACCACGCACACCTCTCCTTCCTGCAAGATCTTGTTA
>Ga0068712_1004356_pt1 | contig 12056 bp, 7 predicted proteins | sample MTBAKSrepl1MetaG_FD_62987 | JGI IMG/M metagenome (GOLD analysis project Ga0068712, IMG submission 62987) | Enrichment culture microbial communities from Arthur Kill intertidal strait, New Jersey, USA, that are MTBE-degrading - MTBE-AKS1... | ecosystem: Environmental > Aquatic > Marine >... | reverse complement strand
CTTGTAGCCCTGAGCATTCAAAAACATCGGGGAGATCCTATTATCGGAAACGGGCATTGGCGCACCATGAGGGACGAGCCGACCCACCCGAGCCTGGCCACCACAAAAGGGCGGTGGACGGAAAACTACGCCTTTGACGCCCAGACAGCCGAGGTAGAGGTGGATACCGAAACCGGAAAGGTCCGGCTGCTGAAGGCCGTGACGGCTCATGACTGCGGGTTTCCCATAAATCCCCTTCTGGTGGAAGGTCAGATTGACGGACAGATATCCATGGCCCTCGGGCATGCGTTCATGGAGGAGATCATGATGGAAAAAGGGCGCACCCTGAATCCGAGCTGGCTGGACTACCGCATGCCATGCATTCGCAACATCGCCGATTCCGAACATCTGGACGTGATCACGGAACAATACCGGATCGGGAAACCATACCGAACCAAAGAAGTCGGCGAAGGATATGTGTCCGCCATCCTGGCAGCCATTGCCAATGCCATATACGACGCTGTGGGCGTAAGACTTTTCTCAACGCCTTTTACACCGGAGAAAATTTTAAAGGAACTAAGCAAACAGGAAAAATAGCCAATATTCGGCATTCTTCCTGACTGGAAACGTGGTTGAAATTTTTACCGAATATATGAGGAAGGAGGCAACTCTATTATGTTTGCAGACAATTACACTGCTTTTATATATGATGAAGAATTAGACTTGGACAAGACAGTCTATTGGATTTTTTGTGCAGCCGATACCCCTCCTGGTCACCCTCGCACTCCCATGTTCGACTGGGTCTTTATGAATTCCAGCAATTGGGGAACCAGTTACGCCTGTGACAAGATCTCCATCCCCACTGCAAATAGTATAGCGTTCAGGTCATACAAGGGTTATGGATTTATGACAGTGACTCTGCCGGCATCGGAAGATGAGGTCAAAAGACGTTCTGTCAAATTCAAGGCCGCTTTAGGCCATCTAATTCAGAATTATGATCAGCTCTGGGCTGAAGCAAAATCAAAATTGATAGGTTATACCGAAAAACCAAAAGAATTTAATTTCGATAGTGCTAGTTGGTTCGAAATGAGCCAGGTTTTCAGAGAGAGAATGAGCGCTACACGAGAGATGTACGAAATACTTTACTATTTTTCGGAAGGGCTGGGTACAACATACCTTCTATTCGTTGATCTTTGTAAGAATATGCTGGGAATCGATGAATCAGATCTACGGTTTCAAAAACTTTTGACTGGATTTCAAAATGTCACCCCTTTGGTCGAAAAAGGCCTACACAGGCTTTCGCGGAGGGCTACCGAATTAGGTCTTGCCGATGTTCTCCTGAAAAACAAACCTGAGGAAGTTGTTTCTGAATTGGAAAGAACTGAATCCGGGCAGGAGTGGAATAAGGAACTAACTGAATTCCTTCATGTTAATGGATGGAGATGCCTAAATGAGTCAGACTATATAACACCAACTTGGGTGGAGGAGCCCGCACTCGCGATAGTTCATATTCAGCAATACTTGAATAAGGGAGCGGATTTTGAACCCGACCAGATCATAAAAAAGGACGTGTTGGAAAGGGAAAACGTAGAAAAAGAGTTGATTGAAAAAATTCCTTTAGATCAAAGAGATTGGTTCAAAACCCTTTTAAGAGTAGTTCAGCGGTTTTCCATGTGGCAATTAGAACAGAGCTACTATTGTGAAATGTGCCAACATGCCATAACTCGTCATGTCTTAATGCAAATTGGAAACAAAATTTCCGAGGTTGAATGTATTGAAAAGGCTGAAGATATCTTCTTCCTCGTTCCTGAAGAAATCTATAAAGTATTGAGCCACCCGCAATCATGCAGCCTCAAACCCACGGTGAGAAAACGCAGGGCCAGTTGGGAAAAAAACAAAAAAATTATTCCTCCTCCACTTTTTTCTACGGTTAGTCCAGATGAAGCGGCGAATCTGATTCTCAAATCCAAAGATCCGATGGTAATAGAATTTGCTATAGGGATGACAAACCTAATCGACACGAAACATGAAGTAAATTTACTAGGGCAGATTGCTTCAGCGGGTACCGCTGAGGGGCCAGCAAGGGTAATCATGTCTGCTGAACAATTGGGCGAGGTTCAGGAAGGCGATATTTTAGTTGCACCAGCCTTTCGGTCCAGTTGGAGCCCTGTTTTTCCACTGATCAAAGGAGCAGTAATTGATAAAGGTGGTATTCTGTCAGACGCTGCCATTCTTGGACGAGAATATGGCATACCGGTAATCACCAATGTTATGGATGGCACGTCAAAAATTAAGACCGGTCAACGCCTAAAAATTGAAGCCGGCATAGGGGCTGTTCGCATTCTTAGTCCTTTGGAAGGAAAGAGATTTCTTATCGTAGACGATGAAGCTGATGTACTGGACACCTTGGAAGAATTACTCCCAATGTGTGAAATAGTCAAGGCTGGCACATTCCAAGAGGCGAAAACGTTTCTGGAAAACGAACAATTTGACTTGGCCATTTTGGACATAATGGGGGTTGAAGGCTATAGCCTTCTAGCAATTGCTAAAGAGCGAAAAGTAATGTCCGTAATCCTAACGGCCCACGCATTAACTCTCGATGATACCGTACGTTCTTACAAAGAAGGGGCAGTATGTTTTGTTCCAAAAGAAAAATGCTTGGATATTGAAGATATTTTAATTGATATTTTTGAAAGCAAGGAAAAACAGGAGGTTTTTTGGTCACGCTGGTTCGACAGATTTGCCCCATTTTATGATAGTAAATTTGGACTTGGTTGGCAGAATAAGCATAATGAATTTTGGGAAATATTTAAGAAAACAACTCCTCTTAGTATATGAGTTAACTATAGAATTCTATGTATGCAGTACGATTATTAAATCTAACGTATTGACTTAGATGTATTCAAAGCTCAAAAACGCGATTCTCCAGAATTTATATAATATGAAGAGGAGAAATTAAAGATGCTCAAAGGAAATAAATGGGTAATGTTCTTTGAAGAATGTGGTCGTAACGACACTTCTTTGGTCGGAGGAAAATGCGCCAACTTAGGAGAAATGTGTAAGGTGGGGGTACCGGTTCCTCCAGGATTCGCGATTACGACGAAAGTTTATGATGCTTTCTTAAATGTAACCGATATTGGGAAAAAAATAGAAAAATATGTCGGTGAATCAATTCCTAATCCAACCACAATGGATGAGTTTAACAAAATGGCAAATGACTTACAAAGCTTTATTTTGGCAGGAGTAATACCAGAAGAACTCTTGGATATTATATCAAATGCATATGATTCCTTGTGTCAAAAGCTTGGGATAAAGGATGTTGCTGTTGCTGTTAGGTCTAGCGGAGTTGCTGAAGATTCGGCTACAGCCAGCTTCGCTGGTCAATATGAGTCTTATCTTAATGTCATAGGAAAGGAATCTCTATTTAAAAATATTATGGAATGTTGGGCCAGTGCTTTTTCGCCACGCTGTATTTCTTATCGTATTCATAATGGTCTCGGACTTTTTGCAGGTTCGATTAGCGTAGCAGTACAAAAGATGGTCAAATCACGGTCGGCAGGGGTAGGATTTACGGCAAACCCGAATACCGGGGATAGAGAAAGGATCGTTATTGAAGGCAATTGGGGAACGGGTGAAAGTGTTGTTCAAGGAATATCAAAGGTAGATATCTTTTCAGTATCTAAAGAAACTTTGGAAATAGTTGAACAACAAATAAACAAAAAAACAAGGCAAATTGCGATAAAAGAAGAAGGGGTTTTAGAAATGGAAATCCCTGAAAAACAACAATCTTTGCCATGCCTAGAACCCGAAGAGGTACAACTGCTGGCTAAAATCGCTAGAAATACAGAAATGCATTACGGGGTCCCTTTGGACATAGAATGGGCTGTGGACTTTGAACTTGAATTTCCTGACAATATTTTTCTTGTACAAGCTCGGCCAATCACTGCCATTGCAGAAAAAAAGAGCGCTACTGAAACAATCCTTGATATGGCCTGCAGTCGCTTATTCCCAGCATAATTTGCGGCTGTTAAATATAACCTTCAAACCTATACACAGAAACATCGAGGTATCGGTAATGACTAAAACTATAGTGGTAATAGGAACTCTGGATTCCAAAGTAGAGGAGATACTATTTGCAAGGGATCAAATTGAACAGAGGGGTTATAAGCCGATTGTTGTTGATTTGAGTATCGGGAGTAAACCGGCGGTTCAAGGTGATATTACCAGTGAACAGGTTGCAAAGGCGGGTGGAGGAGACATCCATGACATTTGGGGCAATTCTGACAGGCCCAGAATTAACAAAATGGTAACCGATGGCGCCATAAGTGTAGTCCATGCACTCTACAATGCAGGAAAATTGGATGGGATCATCGGTATCGGGGGGGCAGGCGGTAGTCTTATTGAGACAGATATCATGAAATCGCTCCCTTTTGGAGTACCTAAATTCATGGTTTCGAGCAATGCGGGCGCACGGGGTTTTGCATCAAGGTATTTCGGCACGAAAGACATTACGATGATGCACACTGTTGCGGATATTGCCGGATTAAACGACATGCTGGAACTCTTGCTTTGCCAGGCTATTGCCGCAATCTGCGCAATGTCAGAAGTTTCTGCACCACTAGCGCCCAAAAACGGCAAAACCGTAAAAAAACAGAAAGCAATTGCATTGTGTGAACTCATGCTTAGTGCGGAAAGCGTTCAACATATTAAAAAACTCCTGGAAGACCAGGATTACCAGGTGATCGTATTTATGGCGACTGGCGTGGGGGACACAGCTATGGAGGAACTGATTGATGAGGGCTTTTTTGACGCCGTGATAGACCTCTCACCGGGTGGGATATTGGATGGCATCATCGGGGGAACCCGTAAGGCTTGTTCCCAACGATTGGAAACCGCCGGCAGAAAAGGTATTCCACAAATTATTGCTCCAGGCGGATTAGATTTTATTACCCCATCCCGGTCTCGATACAAACCGGAGTATGACGCACGAAAAAGGTTTGAACCTGATAAGCTGAGGCTACAAATTCGCTCAAGCAAGGATGAGCTCATACAGTGCGCGAGAATTATTGCCAAAAAGCTGAATAGGTCCAAAAGTCCCGTTAAATTTCTGATTCCCTTAAAAGGGTGGTCGAGAATCGATGGGCCTGGAAGGCCCCTTGATGATCCTGAAGCCATCATCGCATTCTCTAGAGAATTAAGGGAAAACTGCAAACCGGAAATTGATGTTGTGGAAATTGACGCATGGATTGAGGACCATGAGTTTGGCGTTGCTTTGGTAGAAGCCCTTAACGAGATGATGAGCAATGAAATGAGTCTTGGCGAGCCCATTTCAGAGTCAGATGAAAGGTGGCTAGCAGGATTCTTGGTGGATTAAATGTGTGAATTTTTCTCCTGGTTATGCTGCGGATTCTTAGGATAAATCACTCATTTAAAATTCATTGTTGAATAAACCTAAAAGAGGAGGAGGAAAAATGAGACCAACAAGGTTCACAGATGAAATGATCACGGAATATACCAAAGAAGGCTATTGGAAGGAGGTGACCTATGCTGATCTTTATGAGCGCAATGCCAAGGAATATGGAGATAAGATTGCACTCGTGGATGATTCCGGCCACAGACTTACCTGGGCCCAGGCAAATCGAGCCATAGACAGACTCGCTCTGAAATTGGTGGAGCTTGGATTTGAAAAAGATGACATCCTTGTAATCCAACTGCCGAATCGGGTCGAAGTTGTATTGCTTCTCACAGCCTGTGAGAAAGCAGGGATCATCTCTTCCACTGTTGTAAGAACTTTGCGTCATAAAGAAATCGAATATCTACTCAAGATTACAGAAGCAAAAGGTTTTGTCAGTGTCTGGAAGTTCAGAGATTTCGATTATTATGAAATGGTTCAGAGCATGCGTTCGGATTTACCGGAATTGAAGTACATTTTCACATGTGGTGATGAAGTACCTGAACAGGCAATTAGTATTGATGAGATTTTAAGCGAACCCCTTGAAGAGAAGCATTCTGTCGAAGAAATGAAAAAGCGTCAAATCCGGTTCGATGAGGTGGGTTGGCTCGGGCTCACCACTGGAACCACCGGTTTCCCGAAAGTAACTCAAACGCCCATGGCGCTTGCGACATCCGTCGCCCCTTCCCATATGTCCAAGATCAAAATGACGGGAGATGATGTTGTAGGTGCCCTCTGTCCGGTTTCCGGCGCAGCAAGAGGTCTGTTGCGATTTAACCCTTTTGTGGGTGCAAAGGGTGTTCTCATGGAGCATTTTGATGCTGAAAAGGCGTTCAAATTAATAGAAGATGAGAAGATATCAATACCGATGATGGTGCCCGCGCAGCTGGCAATAATGTCTCAGAATCCCAACTATACCAAATATGACTTGAGTTCATTACGCGTTTTTCAGGTTTCCGGTGCTCCACTTCCTCCTCATGTGGCCGATGATGTGGAAACCAAATTCAACTGTATGGTGGTTAACCATTACGGTGGGATGGATGCGGGTTCCATCGCAAGCGTTGATGCTGATGATCCCATTGAAGTACGCCGTTTTTCCGTTGGGAAACCTCATCCGGGGAATGAGGTAAAATTGCTTGATGATGATGGGAAAGAGGTCGGAGTCGGAGAGATTGGAACGGTCTACTTTCGAGGCCCGACTTCTGTGGGCGGCTATTTCAAAGATCCTGCCATGACAAATGAAGCTTGGGAAACCGGCTATTTTTGTATGGGTGATCTGGCGAAAAAAGATGCGGAAGGAAATGTGTATATTGTTGGTCGGAAGAAGGATTGCATCATTCGTGGAGGATATAATATCTACCCCACTGAAGTGGAAAGCATCCTTACGACACATCCAAAGGTCGTGGCTGCAGCCCTTGTGGGGTATCCGGATACAATAATGGGGGAAAAGGCTTGCGCTTATGTTGTCGTCAAAAACGGAGAAACATTTAGTTTTGATGAAATGGTGGCATTTTTTAAAACGAAGCAGGTTTCAGCCAATAAAACGCCGGAACGAATGGAAATAATAGACAAAATGCCGTTGGTAAGTGATATGAAGTTAGACAAAAAGGTGCTAAAGGAGGATATTCTCAACAAGGTAAATGCCGAGGAAAAAGGTGGCAATGTAAAAAGTTAAACATTCAAACCAGTCTATACCACAGCGCAACAGTTGACCATTTGGAACTTGTTCTTAATTTCGGGTATTTTTTTTAGAAAGGAGATCAAAATGCATTACGGAAGAACACCGATGTCATGGGAAATTACGGATTATGATCTGGAACACTATCCGGTTTGGGTGCGTACGCCGGCCCATACGGAACCAGTCATGACACCCTTGTATTGCGAATTCTGGTATGGATATATGGTCGATGGGATTCGTCGGGGTTGCGGAAAAAATTCACTCCCAACAACTTTGGGTTATTTCTGGAAATTATATAAAGGCCATGGTTATCTCACGCGGGGCATTCCATTAAAAGAGGAGATCCCTCAGCGCCAGGCCAGGTATCGAGAAAAACTGGCTGTCATTGTCGAAGATCCCTTCGGATACGCTGATAAGCTGTTTGACAAAATTGATGAACTAATGGCCCCTTTCCCCGAAATGAATGTTGAGCAAATGTCGCGGGAGGAGCTCATAGATCATATACATGATATCATCGACTTGCACATAAAAAGCATTGCCTATTACTTTGACGGATGGTTTGCCATTACACCACTGCCCGGGCTTTTCCAGCAGCTTGCAAGGGATTTGGCAGGCCTTAAACCTACTGATCCCCTATATTCCAAATTGACCATCAGCACCAACAACCCCCTTTATCAGTCCAACAGTGGAATTGCCGGCCTTGCCCGCCTCGCTTTAGATTTAAAGCTGGAGAAATATTTGAAGTTATCTGACAAAGATGTTTTGAAGGCAATGGAGCAGGATGAAGCGGGAAAAAAGTGGCTGGATTCCATGAATGAATTCTTAAAAATTAATAAGTGGAAGCTGCTGCGTATGTACGAATTCTGCGAGCCTGGTTGGTATGATGAACCTGCATTGCTTGTAGCAGACATAAAACGATATGTGGAAGTAGGTGGCGTTCATAAAATTGACGAAGATCGCGATAGGATGACCAAGGAAAGGGATTCGTTGACCCAGGAGTTCCTGGGTAAAATTCCTGAAGCTCAGAGAGATTGGATGGAGAAACTGCTTGTGTGCTCTCGCGCGGCAAATTACTACAGTGAGGGAGTAGCCTGGCATGGCGAGTTCAAACGAATGGCATTTGGAAGACGATGCTTTATTGAATGTGGCAAGAGATTGGTACAGGATGGCGCCATTGAAAAAGTGGACGATATTTTTATGCTCTTTACAGATGAAATTATTAATACGCTCGGAAACAGGGAGAAGGGACGTTATACCCAACTCGTCAATGAGCGCAGAGAAGAATGGGAAGGCTATAAGGCTCTTACACAAAATCAGGATGAAGTCCCGCCCTTTATGGGCGATCCCGAGCAAATACCGGAAATGCTCCGACTCGATCCGACACTAACGGTGAGCATATCGCAACCTACAGAAAATGCGGAGGAAGTGGGTGCCTTGTGTGTAGGTGGTGCTGGAAGTCCTGGTATAGTCGAGGGTGTTGCACGCGTCATTTGGGATGAGACGCATTTTGACGAGATTAAGAAGGGCGAAATTATGGTATGTCCTATGACGAGCGCTACGTGGACACCCTTGTTCGGCATAATCAAGGCGCTTGTCTGCGATAGCGGCGGATCATTGTCTCACCCGGTAATTGTTAGTCGGGAATATGGCCTCCCGGCCGTTGTAGGAACTGGAAACGCGACCCAAAAGATCCAAACAGGGGACAAACTCCGAGTGGATGGGGATTTACTCAGGGTTTATAAAATTTCCTGAGCTAACTGGATAGTTTTGGAACAAAACGGAATCATGGCAATGAGACGGTTGTTTGAAATTTAGGATCTGGAAAGGAATAAATCGTTGGAATTCGCGCCTAGATTTAGGTCAGATTGGGTCGATCCGATTGAGCAAGGCCGCAAGCTTAATAACGCTATGTTAAGGATTTTGCGATTGAGAATTAGCCAAAGATGTCCTGAAGCTGAGATGCGAAAACGATAAATTGTAAATTTACAGACCCTTAGAGCGCAATCTATTTTTTCAACTTAGCTGCCGACTAACACTGGGATTCATCTTCTGTTAGTTTCGTAGCGCTCAATACCGTCTCTCTAAATTAATGGGGAGTGGGGCATCGGAGGATTCAAATATGAACGATTTGCGCGATTTCTTGGCAAAGTGTAAAGAAAAAGGCGAGTTGCACACAATTAGTGCAGAAGTTGATTGGAATTTAGAGCTTTCTCATGTAGCCAAATTAAACGAAGAAGCTGGGGGGGCGGGCCTTCTTTTTGAAAATGTAAAGGGTTACGACATGCCAGTTTTTACCAGTGCTTTCACCACGCCATCTCGTATGGCAATAGCACTGCGTCAACCGAGTCACTATTCCATGTGCAACCTTTCTCGAGAATGGATGCTTTTAACCACAAAGGAGCTTATCAAACCCAAATTGGTTGATAGTGGCCCAATAACGGAAAATGTCATTGAAGGCGATCAAATCAATTTGCTGGATTTTCCTGTCCCTCTTTTCAATAAATTGGATGGTGGCAGATTTATCGGGACAGCGGTATACCTTATCACAAAGGACCCCGACACTGGATGGGTAAACCTTGGAACTTACAGAATGCAGGTGCATGATAATAATCGTTGCGGCGTCCAAATGATAAAGGGGAAACATGGTGACCTGACACTTAGAAAATACAAGGAAATGAATAAAAAGATGCCGGCCGTAGCGGTCATTGGCGGCGATCCCCTTCTATTTTTGGTTGGCAGTAGTATGATTCCCTTCCAGACTGATGAGTACGATGTTGTGGGAGCGCTACGGGGAGAACCGTTGGAAATAGTTGAAAGCGATCTTACAGGCCTGCCATTACCGGCACACGCGGAAATTGCGCTGGAAGGGGAGATTGATCCGAATGACCTTATAAGCGAGGGTCCTTTTGGGGAATACACAGGCTATTATTCAGGCGAGCCCACACCCAAAACCTTCCTAAACGTTAAAAGAGTATTGCATCGTAATAATCCTATTTTTTGGGCGTGTATCGTTGGAAGACCGATTAATGACGTTTGCATGATACAATCTTTAAACCGCACGGCCAGCCTGTGGGCAGACCTGGAAACAATGAAGATTCCCGGCATTAAATCAGTATATATCCCCGCTTCATCCAGCGGTCGATTCTGGGCGGTAGTGTCCGTGCAACAGCTTTATCCAGGCCATTCGATGCAAGTAGGAACTGCCGTTATTTCCACTACTACAGGCAGTTACGGCCTCAAGGGGGTGATTGTTGTGGAAGATGATATTGCCGCTGATGACTGGGATCAGGTTTTATGGTCTCTTTCAGTTAGATATGATCCCAAACGAAGCACCCAAATTATCAATCGAGGACGTTCGACATCTTTGGACCCCTCCCTTCCTATTGATTCCAGACAAATCGTTTCTCGAATCATTATGGACGCATGTACTCCGTTTGAATGGAAGGATAAACCCAAATCGGTATTATTGGATAAGGATATGTTGACACAAGTACGGAAACGCTGGAAAGAATTTGGATTTGGATCTGATCCTTCTTTTTAGATTGCTCATGAGAAATGCCATTTGTATCGATTATATCGCAAGTATCGAACAGTACGAATGGAGTCAGCGGAGGAAAGGACGGTTCTTTTTTATTAAAAACAGAGGATATAAATTGGCAAAGTTGCTCCCATTGGGTTCTAACAGCCGCCCTAATTTCCTCTGATCGTTGCAGCAAATCTCAATTGGAGAACATCGAAGAAGAAGGTATCCAGGAATCTATATGGGAGAGTGGAAGCCTTGTCGAAATGATTCTGAATCCAATCATGTTTGTATTGGCTTCCACTCTGAAACAAAGGAGCGAATCCGTGTCTAGGCGAATTGTAATAGGGATTGCAGGAGCAAGCGGTGTAATTTACGGCATAAAGATGCTTAGTCTGCTTCAGAAAAAAGAGTTCGAGACCCATCTCATTCTCTCCAATGCCGGAAAGAAAAATATCGAAATTGAAACAAAATATAAAACTGATGAAATAGTTGCTATGGCTAGTTACTCATATGATAACAAGGATGTGGGTGCCTCTTTGGCGAGCGGTTCATTCTTGACAGAGGGCATGGTGGTGGTCCCATGTACCATAAAGACCTTGTCCGGGATTGCCAATTCTTATAACGATAATCTCCTTGTAAGGGCGGCAGATGTTACATTGAAAGAAAAGCGAAAATTGGTTCTCGTCGTAAGAGAAACGCCGCTTCATGTTGGCCATCTGAGGCTCATGACGATGGCTGCCAATATGGGTGCTCACATTCTACCCCCTATTCCATCATTTTATCATCAACCAAAAACCATTGATGATATCATCCATCAGACTATTGGAAAGATACTTGATTACCTCTGTATAGATCACGATCTTTTTAGTCGTTGGGTTCAATCGGGTGTTGGGCATTCGGAATTGGTAACTCAGAGTTCTGGCATTAGTTCAAATTTGATCGAAGCTGATCCGCGATTGTTCCCATAAATTTTGTAATCTGCTTTTAAGTAATTGGATAGGAAGTGAATTGAAGCAATTGAATACGTAGGGCACCAGGGCAATCGCATGAAATCATGGTACCGCCAGGCCGAGAAGCTCTTTGATATATTCCAGGTCCCAACCAGCCCGCTTACGGCTGGCTTTGACGCCGATTCTCCGACGGGGATCTTGCCTGATCAGGCTAATGGCCAGTCGACGAAGTAGTGCGAGGTTGGCCGGTGCATGCCCTGATCTGACACGGCTGTCATCTTCACGGAAAGCAATATCGAGACACCAATGGAGGCTGTTTTCCACAGTCCAGTGTCGACGTGCTGCCGCAGCGAAGCGCTTTGTGTCACTGGGTAGACTGGAAATGTAGTAGCGGGTTTCCACACTGATTAGACCATCGATGTCGCGTTCGGACTCGACCATGCCGAAGCTGGTCAATTTGGCCCATTTGTCCTT
>Ga0068712_1004342_pt1 | contig 12083 bp, 6 predicted proteins | sample MTBAKSrepl1MetaG_FD_62987 | JGI IMG/M metagenome (GOLD analysis project Ga0068712, IMG submission 62987) | Enrichment culture microbial communities from Arthur Kill intertidal strait, New Jersey, USA, that are MTBE-degrading - MTBE-AKS1... | ecosystem: Environmental > Aquatic > Marine >... | reverse complement strand
TCTCCTTATCGCTATTGGGAAGAAGTGCCGGTGGACCTGCTAAAGTTGCTGTAATTAGCAGTGCGCTGATGGGGTCAATCAACGGGAGTGTAATTTCAAACGTTGCTACAACAGGGGCTATTACAATACCACTAATGAAGTCTACAGGTTTTAAACCGCATACGGCTGGGGCGATCGAAGCATGTTCATCGACTGGTGCTATGTTAATGCCACCCGTGATGGGTGTACTTGCATTTATTATGGTAGCGATGACTGGGATATCGTATCGAAATGTCGTGATCGCCGCCGCAATACCATCGGTGCTATATTATTACAGCCTATTTCTATTTACCAGTTTTTACGCTGGGAGACATGGATTAGGGGGAATCAAGGGTGCTCTTCCTTCTTTTTTTGGAACTTTGAAGGAGGGATGGTTTTACTTCCTTGCAGTCATCGTGCTGGTCTACCTTTTGTTATATCTTAGGGTTGAAGCATTCGCGCCATTTTATTCGGCTCTTATATTGCTAGTGTTAGGCGTTGTCAAAAGGAGAACAGGAGACTTAAAAAAGTGTTTTTTGTCCTTGTCCAGAACGCTGGTTAGTCTGATTTCAATTATCGCTGGTGTAGGAATAATCATGGGGTCGCTATCAATGACTGGGATGGCGCAAGGGCTTTCGATTGAAATCGTAATGCTATCTGGCGAAAATGTCTATATCTTGCTTTTGCTTGGGGCGGCAGCAAGTTTTTTGTTAGGGTTTGGGATGCCCGCATCGGCTGCATACGTTTTTTTAGGCGTCACTTTAGCCCCCACTTTGATTGAGTTTGGCTTGGATCCTCTTGGGACCCACCTCTATTTAATATATTGGGCTATGATATCGTTCATAACGCCGCCAGTCTGTTTGGGTGCCTACGCAGCCGCGGCACTCGCAAAGAGTGAGCCAATGAAAACGGGATTCGAGGCTACAAAGATAGGTATAGCTATTTATTTGCTACCATTCATTTTTATTTTAGAGCCTAACTTGCTACTACAGGGCAAAATCCAGGTTTGGTATTTTATAACATTACTTCTAAGGGTAGTTATTGGCTTAAGCCTTTTTGTCGGTGCTAATTGTAACTATTTTTGGGGACTCAGACCCTTCGCGCCTGGCATAGTTGGATTTGTCATGAGGGTGTCGTTAGCAACAGGTGGAATTTTACTTACTCTTTCTGCCACGTTCCAAAATTTGCTTCCTGTAGGGATAATTTTGAGTGGAGTGGGATTAGGGGGTTGGTATCTGTTAAATCGAAGGAGAGTGCGAGGCTTAACATCTGCTGCGTAGAATTGTAGATATAAAAGAAGATAGAGAGGTAAGTTTTAAGAAATTGAAAGGCGGTGGCCGAAGTGAAAACAATTTATAGAATGACGGTAATTAAGGAAGATAGGTGCATTGGTTGCGCTAGCTGCGCTAAAGTTTGTCCTGTTAATGCTATAGAACGATTGAATGAAAGTAAAAAATTCGCGGTTAACGGTAAAATTTGTAGCGGTTGTGGCTTATGCCTGTCTGAATGTGATCAATCGGCTATTGAGCTTGTTAGGAGGAGTGAGCCAGTTGTTGTCGGCATTTCCAACGTTGAGGTTACAGAAAATATTAGTCGAATTTGCGCTAAAGCCCACATGTATCCGGAACAAACGATATGCTTTTGCCACTTAGTAAAAGCGAAAGAAATTGTTGCTGCAATCCTCCAGGGTGGAGATACGCCTGAAGCTATTTCGCAGATGACGGGAGTTCGTACCGGCTGCGGGGTTCTTTGTATTAGTGCGGTTATTCGTCTTTTGAGAGCTGCGGGAATAGAGTTAAAAAAGGCGCCAGGGAGCCAGTGGTACGGCATGGATGTTTCGATTTGGGATATGCCAGACAGCATTCAAAAAAAATATTCTCAGTATTTCGTTAAGGAAGATCTTGAGATAATCAATGAGTATTTTCCGAAAGGCGGTGAAAAGTAGCCATGGATTTAATAAGGTTAAAGCCTGCAGATCCTCGCGTATCCGAATATAATATGGATGTGCGATATTTAAAAGATCGAGCTGTAAGCCTTCCAGACATCGTTTCCGTCCTGGTAGATAAATTATTCCCTGAGCTACCCAAGTCGACAGATTATGACCTCAATAAGATACGAGAAAGCACAAAGGAGGCGCTTAACCGTATAGATTTAGAAATAATTAAGCCGGGTCAATCAGTGAATGTTCTTGCATCGAGTCATGGATTTACAATATTTGGCGGAAAAGAATACGTCGAAATGCTTAAAACCATACATGACGAATTGAAACGGCGATGCAATCCAAAAAGAATATCTCTAAAAGCCGGTGTTGGATTGCGAATGCGCGAAACACAGGAGGCGATAAAAAAGTTCAGTCTGGATGAGTATTTTTCAGGAGGAGCGGAAAGTATCTCACCGTTAGGGACGGGAATTCCTATTGAAACTGAAATTGGGGTGTTATACGGAGCAAAGAAAGCATATTCGGCAGATTGGATTATTCACACCCACAATAATGACATAAGAGAACTTCATTATCATCGGCAAATAGGCAGATTGCTTAAGCCATTTACAATGTCCTATGCGACTATCGAAATGCGGTCCGCTTACCACCAGAGCATGGGACCAAGGGCAGCAAACTTGTTGCCTCGCATGGTGTACCAGTCTAAGTTTGTTCAAGACAAGTTCCTTTGTTCAGCGATTCTTAAAGTCGCACCAACTGGGATAATTGGCGTAGATATCGCACGAGATCTTCTTAAGCAGGATGAAAATTTTACGAGATTCAATTTGGAATCGTATGGAAAAATAATTACTTTATTGAGTTATATTAAAGATATTATATTAATTATCGATTATCCGGGGCCTATTCCTTATACGACTGCTGGGGGGATTTTGTTGGCAAACTTTTTGAACGCCAATGTCGATGAATTTGATCTAGATGTTGCTTTTCCGCCGTATAATCGGTATAGCACGATGATTTATTCAGTGCCGGAGGTTGTTCAAAAAAAACAATTAGTTCCCATGAACCCAGAAGTCAAGGCTATTATTATTAATTATGCCTCGAAAGGATTTCCTAGCACATTTTATGCTCAGGAGATACCTACTTTCGTGGTCGGCGCTCAAGCTGATTTTCTTAACGAATGCGAACAGAATACGCAGTTTATGAAATATGCCGTCAAGGCCGATAATTTGCGAAGCGCTTATGAGTTCGCAAAAAAAATATCTAAAAGTGAAAAGATACTAATATTTGATGGCGCTATAGGTGGATTTAATGTGAGTGCGTCCCTCGCAGAGGATCTCATGCGTCTGTCACCGCAGGTGCGGGAGGAGGTGGAGAATATAAGAATGAAAAAGTGGCTTGGTCAGAGAGGGATGACGGTGAAATAAATGGAGGAACTAGTAAATTCGAATACGGAGGTTAAAATGAACAGGCTAAGGGTGTTTTTTGTAATGGGAATTTTCGTCGCATTTTGTTTGGTAATATCTGGAGTAGCATACAGCGCTGATAAAGGAAAGGGGAAGAATGTAGGAGTATTGAAGAAAGGCCGGACGATAAGTATGATGGTATTTCCGGTCGGTTCTAGTGGTTACATGCAGGGAGCTGGACTCGCTTCCACTTTAAGGAAAAAAGAAGGAATAACCCTTCGGACAATTCCGGGAGGCACTGAGCTTTCTAGAGTGGCACCGGTAAGAGCTGGGGACGTCGAGTTCGTTTTGTCAGGTGGAGGCTTATGGATGGCCTTTGAGGGAATTATTGATTTCACATCAATGGAATGGGGCCCTCAGGATATCCGTCTATTATGGGCACCGACTCCCTATATAGCCTCTGTCTTTTTTACTAGAGGGGACTCTGGCATCAAAACTTTATATGACCTTAAGGGAAAAAGAGTTCCTTATATTGTGGGTTCCGATTCTCAAAATATATGCCATGAAGCTTTTTTGGCTTTTGGTAATCTTACATGGAAGGATGTCGTTCAAGTTAAAGTTTCTAGTTTCGGGGCTGCTACTAAAGGCGTTAAGGCTGGAACACTTGACGTAGCTTGGATTTGGTCTGATGGTTCGGACTTGGTTGAGTTAGCTTCTTCGCCACTTGGCGCAGTGCCATTGCCAATGCCAAGGTCTGACAAGGCGGGCTGGGCAAGGTTTCAAAAGTTGTATCCCATAAAATTCCCCACTTCGGCGACTGCCGGGGTAGGTGCTTCGCCTGAAAAACCTTTTGAGGGAGGAGTTTATCCTTATCCTTCAACTGCGACATATGCAAAGCAAGACAAAGCTCTCGTTTATGCGATGACCAAAATGATAGCGGAAAATTATGATAGCTATAAAGGTATCGTTTCCGGCTTGTTGGGTTGGGCTCCAAATCGTCTGAACAAACAATGGGCGTTGCCTTATCATAGTGGAGCTATAAAATATTTCGAAGAAAAAGGTTGGTGGAGCAAGGAAGATCAAAAACACCAGGATTATCTTCTGGCGCGGGCAAAGATCTTGAAGACGGCCTTTAACAAGGCGGTCGACGAGGCAGTTGAGAAGAAAATGAGTCATGCAAAATTTCCTGCGTTTTGGCTAGAGAAGAGAAATAAGGCGGTAGAGGCATTTGAGAAAAAGAATGGTCCGATGGTAATTAAGCCTTGGGAGCCTTGGAATGCAAAGTAAAAATTTGATTGTTTTGTTTAATTAATAATTGCATTAGTAGCTAGTGGAATCTTGCGAGCCCCTTAAAAAGGGGCTCGCATTTATTTGAAGCTCGGCAGTGACAAAAACTTTGTTCTTTGAAAATAGTAAATCCTTTCGCTATCTCCTCTCCACCATTACGGAAGAACCCCCATTATCCACGAAACCCGTTTACCGTACCATTAAGTAAACTTTTGATGATATCAGCAAAAGATCGTGTGGTGGACGGATGGAGGTAATGATCTGCCCGTAATTACTGTATCACATTTAATGTTAGTCCTTGATTGTTTTGGACCGCAAGAAAGCTTTGATAAAATGATAACGTAATCTATTTTTCGCTTTTATGAGGAGGCGGTGGCCTCCGTCTGGTGAAATGGGAATTGCTATAGATTAACCCACACCTGACGAAAGGACCACCACCTTGGAAAAGGATAACACCAAAGAGCTTGGACGTGTCGTTCATATCGACGAGGGAAAGATTAGAGGTCATCTGGATGAGATGGTCAGGGGCACCGTGGAGCAGACGTTGAACGATCTTCTGGACGCCGAGGCCGACCGGCTGTGCAACGCCCCGAAATATGCTCGTTCTCCTGACCGGGTGGACAGCCGGGCCGGTCATTACGAGAGAAAGCTTTTGACCAAGGCCGGCGAGGTAAAACTGAAAGTGCCCAAGCTTCGGGAGGCTATCTTCGAGACAGAGATTATCGAGCGCTACAGGCGGCGTGAATCCTCTGTGGAAGAGGCGATGATCGAAATGTACCTGGCCGGGGTCAGCGTCAGGCGCGTCGAGTCCATCACCGAAGCTCTCTGGGGCGCCAAGGTGAGCCCCGGTACGGTCAGCAAGCTCAACCAGCGCATCTACGGCCACATCGAAAAGTGGCGCAGCCGCCCCATCGAGGGGAGCTACGCCTACGTGTACCTCGACGGAGTGGTGTTGAAAAGAAGTTGGGGAGGCGAGGTGCGCAATATTTCCGTGCTGGCGGCCATCGGCGTTGATCAGGAGGGCTATCGCAGCATTCTGGGCGTGGCCGAAGGGGCCAAAGAGGACAAGGCCGGGTGGAGCAGCTTTCTCAAATACCTGAAAGAGCGCGACCTCACGGACGTTAAGCTAATCATCTCCGACGCCTGCCTGGGCCTGGTGGAATCCATAGGTGAATTTTATCCCGAGGCCCAATGGCAGCGCTGCACCGTGCACTTCTATCGCAACGTCTTCAGCCATGTACCCCGGGGCAAGGTGGCAGAGGTGTCCCGCATGCTCAAGGCCATCCATGCCCAGGAGGACCTGGCGGCAGCAAAGGACAAAGCCCAGGCAGTGGTGGAAAAGCTTAGGGCCATGAAGCTGAGGGGCGCTGCCGAGTTGGTGGAAAAGAACGTGGAGCAGACACTCACTTACTATCATTTCCCCAGCGAACACTGGCGACGCATCCGCACCAACAACCCCATGGAACGCGTCATCCGGGAGATACGAAGGCGGACCCGAGTGGTCGGAGCCTTCCCTGATGGAGAAAGTGCTCTCATGCTGGTGGCGGCAAGACTACGACATGTGGCATCCACCAAGTGGGGCACCAGGAAGTACCTGAACATGGAACTACTCAACCACGGGGATTACCGCGAAGCTCTCGCGGGCTGACCGCGACGGAGACTACCGCCAAAAAATAAAAACGAAAAATTCTGGACACGACCGATTGATTTCATTTGGTCAACCGGATACGAAGCAGGAGCTACCTCGTGAATTTCGTTGCGGATAATACCAAAACCGCGTCATACACATAGAGGAACTGATGCTTCAAAAGCCATGATGAAGACGGGCAGCGTCCCGACCCCGAAGACAACCATGAATCCGGAAGACTAAAAAAACGGGAGGAGCTTGACTTTCCACGCGCGATTAGACAACGAAATTTAGGACACTCCCTAAATAAGGGACAAAGACTCTACAACCCTGATCGGCTGCCGAACGCCAAAAGTCCGGTCGTAGCTTGCAAGATACGTTAGTACCTGTGGAGTGATCTCATGGCCTTTGCCCAGCACCTTACGTGCGTCACTCTTTAGGTAGACATCCTCCGCCAAAATCATGTTCTCTTTTAATTCTATTAAAGACACTTCTCTTATGGCATATTTGGCTTCCTCTCCCAACACCACGGCCAAGGCTTTAAGGATTTCTGGATCATATAGGTTGGTTAGCTTCTTCATGTTTACAAGAGCCTGGCCTTTGGAGAGGCCCGTTTGAATAAGTACATCAAAGTCAATCGCAACCTTCAATATACGGGCGCCAAGAGGTATGTCTTGTCCCTCGCGCGAGTCCCGCGGGAAGCCGCTACCGTCAAAATTTTTTTCCTGGTAGGCCACAATCTCAGCCACTTTTTCAAGTCGCGGGATCTTGGCGATAAGCCTGGAGGCCAGGTTAGGGTGTTCACTAATCATTTGATAGTCATCTGTCGAAAGCTTTTTGCCTTTACTGATTCGCTTAATCATGGCATCGGGAAAAACAAACAGCCCTATCTGGGAAAGGGCTGAAGCTATCTCTATTTCCCAAAGTTGATCAATTCCTAACCCTATAGCGATCTTGCGTGAAAGGCTTTCAATTCGGGATGTGCGGCCAAAGGCGTCCGGCTTGACCAGCGAAAGCAGCTCGGTCCAAACATTAACAGTACTCCGCAAGGTCTTTTCTAGAAGTTCCTTCTCGGCCGTAGCCAGCCTATATTGCCTGATACCCTCAACCAAAGACTTTGTCATGACCTCCGAGGGGCAAGGCTTGGTGAGCAACTTGAAGATACCGCTTCTGTTCACCGCTTCGACAGCAGTTCTTAGGTCCGCATACCCGGTCAGTAGGATTCGCACCGTGTCGGGAGAGGCTTCCTTAATGCGTGCCAAAAATTCCACGCCACTCATTATGGGCATCCGGTAATCTGAAAACACTACCGCATAGGGCCCTTTTTGGTCTACTGCTAGCAATCCCTCCCTTACTCCACTGGCGGTGTGTACATCTAACCTGTCGGCGAACAACCGCCTAAATGAACTCAGTATCTGAAGATCGTCATCCACAATGAGAACTTTGTCCCTAGGCATTATTCCTTCTCAGCGAGATCCGCCCTGATCCGTTTAAAGCGAGTCTTGAAATGCGAAACCATTTTCCTTAAAAAGGCGTAAGCATGTCCTGGCAGGTTCAGGGCTATAGAGTATTCCAGTATTTTTCTCTATTTCATGCAAGGCTTTATCCAAACCTAGACCGGGCCGGTAAGGGCGGTGGGAAAACATTGCCTCCACCGTATCCGCCACGGCGATAATGCAGGACTCAACCAGGATATCACCTTCCTTAAGTCCTTGAGGATATCCAGAGCCATTCATCCTTTCGTGGTGCTGGTAAATGATTTCGTGAATCGGATATTCGAAACCTACATTTTTTAATATGTCATAGCCTGCCTGAGGGTGGAGCTTGATCATGCTCATCTCGATTTCAGATAGTCGGCCTGGACGGTTGAGAATTTCAGCCGGAACGTAAATTTTGCCGATGTCATGAATGGTGGCTGCCATTTTTACGGCTTCGACTTGTTCTGGTGGAAAGCCCATTTCTTTGGCAATTGCAGAGGAAAGATCGGCCACCCGCTGCTGGTGGCCGGCTGTGTAGGGGTCCCTAGTTTCTATGAGTCTAGCGAAGGCAAGGATAATTTCTTCAGTGCTTTTGCGCCAGCGTTTTAGTGCATAAAGTTCCTTTTGATCGCGCACCATTTGAAAGTATTCCAGACCGTCTTTAACGGCCTGCTCTAAATGGTCATTGGAGCAGGGCTTGGTGAGAAAACGGAATACCTGTCCTTCGTTGACAGCCTTAATGGCCGTCCCGAACTCTGCCAAACCCGTAAGCATTATCCTGACCGAGTCGGGACAAATTTCGCGCGCTCGAGTTAGAAACTCGATACCGTTCATTATTGGCATGCGATAGTCGGAAACCACCACGGCAAAGGGGCCGCTGGAAGATAAGATTTTCAAGCCCTTTTGTCCGTCGAGAGACAGGTCGATATTATATTTTGGCCTGAAGACGCGTTGGATGGAGTTTAGCATCTCTTGATCATCATCCACAAAAAGGATTTTTAGATCTGACTTTGTGGTCATCTTTTCACTCCAGAAATACAGGGGCCGGCAAGAGAAACAATTGCCAAGATGACATTACGCCGAATGGATCATCGACAAAACTTGGCAATATTGCTGCTTCTTAATTTTAAAGGCTGCCTGTCGGCAAGCCCACAACGAAAGTTGTGCCTTGGCCGACTTTGGTTTCGAAATTAAGGGTTCCCATGTGTTCTTTGACAATGATCGCGCGGGCTATGGCCAGCCCTTGGCCTGTGCCCTTGCCCACTTCTTTGGTAGTGAAAAACGGATCGAAAATCCGATTTCTGATCTTTTCTGGAATCCCGGTACCGGTATCGGCAATGAGGATTTCGACCCAATCACTTTTGCTGCTGGTAGTGATAGTAATCTCCCCTTTTTCGTTAGGATTCTCGCCAAGTTTTTCGGATATGGCATGGGCGGCGTTTATGATCAGGTTAAGCAAAACCTGATTTATGTGCGCTGATATACAATATATAGATGGCATTTCTGGATCGAGTTTAGTGATTAAATTGGCGCAGTATTTCCACTCGTTTCGCGAAACGATAACCGCGTTTTCAATGGCTTGATTAAGGTCAACTGGTATCTTTTCCTCTTTGCCTGGGTGAGCAAAGTAGCGCATTGAATCCACTATCTTCCCGATGCGGTCCAGGCCGGAAAGACAATCCCGGATGGCGCTGCCCGTTTCTGAGGACAAGTACTTCAAGTCCACTCCCTGGGCATCTGTCTTCAGTTCTTGGACCGCGCCTGCAAAGGGAGTTCCGGATTCAATCGTCTGCAGCAACTGGCAGGCTTTGTCCGCAAATTGATTTAATTCACTCAAACTCTTCTGCAGAAACTCAACATTGGAGCGGACGAAGTGAGTTGGTGTGTTTATTTCATGGGCTATACCAGCAGCCAATTGACCAATGGATTCCAGCCTATCAGTCTGCCGAAGCTTGGTTTCCATCTCCTTGCGTTCGGTTAAGTCGATAAAAGTCTCCAAAAGAACTTGACGGCCGTATAAATAAAAGGGAACTACCGTTTTTAATATGGGTAGCTCAGAACCGTCGCTTTTTAGTAAGATTGATTCTTCGTTTTCTATTTTTTTACCAAGGTCAGTTATTGGGCACTGTTCATATGGGCAAAAAACCCCCAAGCAACTCTTTTCAATGATTTTTTCCCGGTCGGCTCCTATTAATTCCAAGGCATATGGATTAAGATCAATTATATTATGGGAGTTAGCATCTACTATCATTATCCCGGCCGGCACCGTATTTAAGATCAGTTCTAGCCGCTTTTGATTTTCAACAATGACGTTCTCCGCCCGTATGCGCTCCAGTGCTTCGGTCAGGGCAAATGACAACACTTCGATGTCATCCTGATCCGTTTCGCTATAGCCGCCCTCTTTATTGGCCAGGGCGATAAGGCCTGTAATCTTTTTCCCGTTTTTTAAAGGCACGCCCATGAAGGAAGAAATCTCTGGGTGCCATTCAGACAAGCCTTTTAGCTCGGGATGGGCAGCCGGGTTATTTAGTATGACCGATTTTCCACATTCCAAAACCATGCCCCAGAAGCTGTTAATTTTTATGTTTCTAACCAAGGCTACGGCTTGTTCCTGAGTCATCCCACATAATCTTAAGGCTTCTTCGCTTAAGGTAATGGTGTCCAAATTACCGTTCTGGTTGAATTCCCCCACCCAACTGAACTGGCTGCTGGTCAGTTCCTCGGACGCTGATAAGCAAGCCCGCGCCACCTTTTCTTCGTTTGGCGAAACTACGGCTCTGGTTAATACCTGGTTTACTGCCAAAAGTAGCATGCTTTGTCGGATAACTTTCTCTTCGTTTTTAACATTTTCTGTAATATCTTGAATAAGAGAGGCAATCCCAATAATTTGGCCTTGCTCATTTAAAAGCGGCGTAATGTACCATTCACAGATGATTGTGTTTCCCTTTTTGGTCAGGTTTTGAATCTTGGTTTTTATTCCTCCCATTGATGGCAAAATATTTTGGTTAAAAAAATTATAAATTTGTTGTTGCTGGTTTATGGGTATTAATTTATCTAAAATTTGTTTACCCAAAACCTCACTTTTCCGATAGCCAAAAATCTTTTCGGCCGCTGGATTCCAATCCATTACCTTAAAATCAGTATCATACTGAATAAAAGCCAATGGAGTCTGCTGGATGTGAAAAGCGAGCATTTGCTGTGACTGCCTGAGCGCCTCCTCGGCCTGCTTGCGGTCGGTGATGTCCCGATAGATGGCGTAAATGGCTTCTACCCCCTGCTCGCCCGGGATGGCGGTCGCCAAAAATGAGACGTCCACTAACGAACCGTCCTTGCGTCGTCGCACCGTCTCGATCTGAACAATCTGGCTCTTGTTGAGCAGCACGTCACGTATCAGTGCCCCCTCTTTGCTCAACTGGTCGGGAACAATCAGTTCACTGATAAGCCGGCCTTCAACATCCTCAGACGTATACCCAAAGAGTGCTGTGAACTGAGAGTTAATCCGTTCGATCCTGAAGCGGGTATCCAAGATGGCGATGGCTTCAGGCGAGGCTTCAAGCAGTTTGTCAAGAAAAGCGTGCTGGACCCTGATCTCCTCCTCCAACATTTTCCGCCGACTGATATCCCGGATGGAGACGAGCAGAGACTCTTCGCCTTCCCAGGTTATCGTCACCGGGCGCATCTCGGCGACAACCGTCTCGCCAAAGCGAACCAGGTCAATCTCGGCCGAATTACCGGCTGTAACCGGAAAACCGAATGGAGCTCCAATCATTTCATCAGGCCCACTTCCCCACAATGCACAGGCGGCCGGGTTGACGAAACGAATAACTCCCTGCTTGTCTATGATGATTATCCCGTCTGCGTTTTTTTCGATAAGCAGACGCAGATGGCCCTCGCTGGCGACCAACTCCTCTATCTTTTGCCGGTGAGCAGACAAGAGGTTCTGCCGCTCCAAAGTCAAAAATACCGACCGCAAGAGGACGTCGCCGCTTATCTTTTCCTTTATCAGCAGATCTTGTGCCCCGAGTTGGATGGCTTTGGACCAGAGCCCTCTCTCCTCGGTGCCGGTAACGATGATGATCGGTATATCCGGGAACCTGGTTACTACCCTCTGGAGCGTTTCCAGGCCTTGGCTGTCGGGCAGGTTCAGGTCCAGCAATACCAAATTAATCCCCCCTGAGGCCAGGCGGTTAAGTCCGGACGAAAGCCGTTCGGCAAACTCAATCTGATAATGAGGAGCCTTTTTTTTAAAAACGAGTCGAATTATATTGATAAATGATTTGTCATCTTCAATAGATAATATTTTTGTGACAATATCATTCATTAAACTGCCC
>Ga0068712_1004327_pt1 | contig 12114 bp, 16 predicted proteins | sample MTBAKSrepl1MetaG_FD_62987 | JGI IMG/M metagenome (GOLD analysis project Ga0068712, IMG submission 62987) | Enrichment culture microbial communities from Arthur Kill intertidal strait, New Jersey, USA, that are MTBE-degrading - MTBE-AKS1... | ecosystem: Environmental > Aquatic > Marine >... | reverse complement strand
AAGGATCTAAATTTTCAACCCCATTCTTGCGTGCCGAAGTGGCGGAATTGGTAGACGCGCTAGGTTCAGGGTCTAGTAGGCGGACGCCTGTGCGAGTTCGAGTCTCGCCTTCGGCACCAAACCTTGTAATTTCAATAGGTTAGATCGCTAAAACTGCTCCAGGGTGCATATAGGGTGCAGATCAGCGCTCTAACCTTTCCTTTTTTTGACCCCCGGAAAATGAAAAAGCCCCGGACCAGACCGGAGCTTCCATGAATGGCATCACCTGGTGGTGCTATGGGGTGCCTGTCTCATCGAGGCGGTTCACCCCTGCCTTCTTCTCTGTCGGTATCCAATGCCCATAGCGGTCCACGGTGATGTTGATGGAGGAATGGCCCAGCTGCTCCTTGACATAGAAAACCGATTCGCCGCCGCTCAGGAGCAAGGAAGCGTAGGAATGACGCAGATCGTGGATCCTGACCTTGCGGACCCCGGCCTTGAGCAACACCCTGTCAAAGATCCTCCGAATATGGTTCTGCTCGATCACATGGCCGCCACGATTGAAGATCAGGGCAGGAAGTTCACCTTTGCCTGTCTTCATGGCTGCCTTCTTCTGCTGGTGCATGTGGGCCTTCAGCACCGCGTGGAGCTGGTCCGACATATCGACTTTCCTGGCCTTGGTGTTCTTGGGGGTGGTATAGGCGCCGCGCCGGTATGATCTTCGTATCCACAAGGCCCTGCCGTTGAAATCAATGTCTCCCCATTCGAGGCCCAGGGCCTCACCCAGGCGGACCCCGCTCCGGGCCAGCAGCATGAAGAATGGGTAGTGCTCCGGATGGATCTCCTTGCAGGTTTCGAGGACCAGGGCGATTTCGTCAGGGGCAAGCGGGTTGATTTCCTTCCGCTCGCGCTTCAGCTGCATCCGCCTGGTGATTCCGGTCACGGGGTTTTCCTTGACCAGCCCTTCATCTATGGCGAAGTTAAAAACCCCGCTCACGATGTCGCGCAGCAGCCCGATCGAGGATTTGCTCAGGCCCTCGTTGAACTTCTCGAGCAGGAAATCGCGGATCTCGCCCCTGGTGATCTTATCCAGGCGGATTTCACCGAATACGGGCAGGATGTGCTTCTTGATCGCGTTGTCGTAACGCTCATGGGTGGAGGCCTTCCGCATCGCCTCTATGTAGGACAACCATTTCGCGGATGCTTCCTGGAAGGATGGAGGCGGGGCCTTCTTTTCCTCCGCCAGGTTCAGCAAGCCCTTTTTAAGACGTTCCCGAAGGGCTGAGGCAACCTTTTCAGCTGCCGCTTTATCGCCGATCCTGACGCTTTTCCGCTGCCCTTGATGGGCTATGAACACCCACCACGGCTGACCTTTACCTTTGACCTTTTGCCGTATTGTGACACCCATGGAAACCCCCCGTTTCCATCATGCCCTGTTTTGGTTTCGCCCGCTGGCAGGGAGCAGGGAACTCCTTTTCGGGGGCCAGCCTATCCAGCGGGCGGGTTTCGCTCAATCCCCGTAAAGGGCCCTCGCGATGATTTTCAGGTCGTCGGCTTCCTCGAAAACCATTGCGCCAAGGGCCTCGATGTCTTCCGCGTCAAAATCAATCCGATCATGGTTTCGCAAAACCGTTCCGATCGCGCTGAGCTTCTGAGCAATACACGGAAGGGCGGTGGAAAAATCCTTTCTCAATATGTCAACCTGCTCGATCATGCCCGCACCTCCTGAATCTCGGCCGTGCCGGCCGGAGGGAAAAGGACCTGCTTATGGGTGTCGGCCGCCTCCCTGGTGATCCGCTCGAGGACCTCCGTGCTCGTGCAGTTCCAGGCCAGGGCCAGGCGGTTCAGGCGCCATGCTGCCGCTGTGGTGATCGTGGTACGGAGTTCGATCTTACGCATATCGCACCTCCTGAACTTTCGCCCCCGGATACCACGCAGCCAATTCCCGAGGCACTTCCGTCCAAACTTCACACTCTGAGTCAACGAACGAGTTGGTCTGAACACAGAGCAGCCCAACGCATCGCGGTTTACAGTCGCCACCGGGCTCGAAGATGAGACGGCCATTTCCACAATCCACAATCCATTTGACTTGTTCCATGGCGCTCACCTCCTACGCAATCATGAACTGGCCCCGGATGTCGATCAAGGGCCGGTCCTGGCTTTCGCGGTTATTCCAGAAAACACCCCTGCAAGCCTCTTCGTCTGGGCTCAGTGCGCTTTCGTCATCAAGGGGTAGATGGTCTACTTCCATGTCTTCGTCCTGCCGCGCATCGTATTCGTCAGCATTTGGTTCAGTGGGATCTGGATCTTCCACCTGGTCAAGCTCAAAATGGCAGGCCTTGCAGCGCACGGTTCCCTGATTGTCGATATAGGTCTCCTCATGTGGGCAGCCGGCCAGGGCCTCAAGAAGGGCCTTGATGCAGCGCTGGCAGTTGATTTCGTGGGGCGTGTCGTTCCAAATGCACTCTCCGTCAAGGATGGAGCAGCCCAAGGCGTGATCGCTCCAGCGGTACGCCTTCAGCCGGCGCCGTCGATGAACCCGACGCTGTACCGCGCCATACTGTCCTGCTGGGTAGGGAGGGTGACGATGAAGGGCCGCTTGACCGTCCTCCTGATCGCTTTCCGTTTGGGCGGATCCGGAAGCATTTGCTCCTTCTCAGGCCTCGGCCAGCCGTCCTGCCACTTGCCTTGCCAAACACCCCTCACTGCCTCCTCCCTCTGATTCTTTTCACGCATGACGACCTCCAAAAAAATCCCCGACTGGTGCGTAGAGGCTCAACCGGGCCTCTCGGGGTCCTCGCGGATACCCCCCAGTCGGGGACAGATGGTTCCAGAAATGAAAAATGCCAGCTCACGGGTGGCCTCCGGGTTGATTGTTTTTGCACGCAGAGACAGCATAATTCACGGCTTTTCATTTTGTCAAGGGGTTTTGTTGAAGGTAAAAATGCTTTGTGATATGAGATAGACGATAAAGACACCACAACCGTTTTCTCCTTTGCCGAGGTAAGCCATGAAGAAAAGTCCAAATCTTCCTACTCATGTTCAGTTCTTTTTACCTATTATCGACGCCCTGAAAAAACTTGGAGGCTCCGCTAGTCCATCAGAACTAAAAGACGAACTCGTGATCAGCCTTGAAATAACCGAGGATGAACTATCCGATCGGCTGGCAAACAACATGTTCAGGATTGATAACCAAATTACATGGAGCAAAATATACCTGACCCGCGAAGGTCTACTTGACGATTCTGACCCTCACGTATGGCGCTTGACCGAAGATGGGCAACGCAGCCACCTCACAGAAGAAGAGGTAAAGGAGATTTTTCATAAGATTCACAGTGGTTTTATAACGAAAAAACGCATCAAAAAAAGTTCTGATGAACCGATAATCACTGATGAAGAGCAAGACGAACCTCACAGAGCGGAACTTATCGAGATTCTCAAAGCCCTGTCTCCAGAAGGTTTCGAGCGGCTTTGCCAAAGGTTGCTTCGATCGTCGGGATTCACTAAAGTTGTGGTGAAAGGGCGGTCTGGTGATGGAGGTATAGATGGGGAAGGAATTCTCGAAATCAACCCCCTCGTAAGCTTGAAGGTGATATTCCAGGCAAAACGATACAAAGATGCCGTGCCTTCATCACAGGTGCGCGATTTCAGAGGAGCTATGCAAGGCCGAGCAGAGAAGGGAATCTTTATCACCACCGGCCGGTTTACACAGGATGCCAAGAATGAAGCGATCCGTGAAGGCGTTCCCCCGATCGAGCTGGTTGACGGTTCCAAACTGGTTAAGCTTTTTGAGCAAAAGTTATTGGGGCTCAGACCCAGGACCATCTATGAAATTGACAATGATTTCTTCGATGAATACAGGTGACGTCTAGCTTTCCTTTTCCACCCGTGTGCACACGCCCAAACGTTCCCTATTTTCGCTTTTTCGGCTTCAACCCATAGTTGGATATGTCTCCGGGGCTGATCGTTGAAAGCTCGTGCCGACCCGTGCCTCACCTGTTACCGGCAAGGGCGTTTGTGGATCATGGCGGCCGCTCTGACGACCATCAAGGACCTCCACTTCCTCAAGGACCTCTGGCCAGGGCAGCATGAAAGAAGGCGCCTTACTTCCGGCCCGATTGACGCGGCTTTCCGGAGGGCGGCGGCCGACTGAAATAACGGGTCCATTTAATCGCCGCTGTTTTCTCCCTTGGACCATGGAAATATGGCCGCCTTACAACCGCCCCTATTTTGTGTCGGCTGCGGGTGAAAGAAGCGGGCCTTGTTGCCCTCGCTATTTTCTCCGGCCGTCGGCTGAAAATATGCCCGGCTGTAACTGGCCTTGTTTTCTCTGGCGGCCGACTGAAATCAGGGCATCATATTGCCGTCGCTATTTTCTCCCCACTCCAGCTGAAAGAAGGCCGCCTTCAAGGGCCCCTTTCCCCTGGCGCTGCCATGCCCCTGTGACCACTTGTCAATATTCGCAGTTTTGCCCCTGCCATGGAGGCTACTCAAGCGTCTGTTTTGCTGATATTTATTGAGCCAGGAAACGGGTACCAGAAGGGTCCAGGATCGCTTCTTCCGGTAGGCAGCTCTTGACAAGAAGCTGAGTTAGGCTGATAGTATATTCATGATCATAACCTATCAAAGGGAAAAGATTATTAATGCGATGGTGTATTTTGCTTCGCATACGAAATATTGCGGCAAGACAAAACTGCTTAAGCTTTTGTATTTCCTAGATTTTAAACACTTCAAAGAGACTGGCAAGCCGGTAACAAACCTAGATTACTATGCATGGAATATGGGACCTGTCCCCAAGGATCTTTTTGAGGAACTCTCCGCCAAAATGAAACCCGATATGGCAAAAGCCATCTCTATATCCTTGGAAGAAGAATTCCAGCAGATCAGGGCAAAAAAGGGCTTCGATCACCAGTATTTTTCTCCTCGAGAGCTTAAGCTTCTAGAAAATCTTTCTTTCATTTTCAGGGATGCAAAAGCCGCCGACATGGTTGAAGTTACCCATCTCAAGAACGAGCCATGGGATCGGACGCTTAAAGAAAAAGGCCAGTTCAAGAAGATAGACTACATGCTTGCCATAGATAGCGACATTACGAGCCTGTCTTATGATGAAGCTAAAGAACGAATGGAAGAGCGCCAGGAAATGTATGATATATTTGGAGAAGAGTAGTTGCACATCCGCGGGTCCATTTTTTATCATTCCAAGTTCAAATTTCACGATGGGCTTGTAGGTCAGAAATACATTATTCTTCTTAACTCTCCTAGCAATAACGAACCCTATCTTTTTGTAAAGACTACTTCCAAGCAAAGGAACAAGCCTACAACAGTTGGTTGTATCAAGAAGCATAGCTGTTTTTTCATTCCTGCAAAAAATACATTCTTTCCGCTAGATACTTGGGTTCAGCTCTATGAACTCTACCCAATTCCGTCGAAGAAAATATGCACAAACAAATCAATCCATCTCGCAGGAAATCTGGATTACAGAATGATTGATGCGATAGTTAGTTTCCATCCGGAAATGGTCTTTTTGGCCAATCTCGGCGTCAATCTGCACGTTTGCTTGTGCGGCGACCTGCAGGTCGCCTCCGCACAAACGCTTGATTTCCTTGGTATTGGCCAAAAATCCTCATTTCCGGATTGGAAACTGAGTTCTACCGCGAAATCATTTCCGGATGGATACTAGTTAATTGCTTGTTCGAGGCAGAAGAAGACAACATCTCTCCGATCCAGAGAAACTTGCTGCGACCTTCCTTTTCGGTATCCCTGAGTAAACTCCAGGAAAAATTCAATAAGAAGAAATAGCGGTCGATACAGATAGGTCTATCGGCTTGTGCAGTTTTGGCCTTGCGTTCAGGCTGTCGGCTTGAGGTGGAGATATGTGTACAATGTGTTCACGCACCTCAGCCCGCTTCAGGTTCGCCTACTCGTCAATGAGACGCTCCTATTTTCGCCGTTCCCGGTTCGGCCCATGCCATGGGAAGGGGTCAGCCGTCTTCGTTGCTCTGTGGCCCGCCTGGAGCCTCCAGGGCGTCATCTGCATCGGGGTAGCCCGTGCCTATCACGATCAAGCCCCCGCTCTGATCGACCTGGACCTTCTCGGGTTGATACATCCCCTTGACGCGGAGGGCCAGGTCAAGAAACTTCGCCCGCGTGGCCCAGTCGATCACCTCCAGGCGATCCGTGATTTTCCCTTTGAACGTCGCGGTCAGGGTTTTCATGGCATCGAGCCCGTCTATCAGCTTCCGCTTCAGAGCTGCGTCGCTCAATCCGAGCTCATCCAGGCGCATTTCAACCCATGGCTCAAGTTTTTTCAGGTTTTCCGATCCAATGACCTCGAAACCATGTTCAGTTCGGCACCGGTATTGACGCCGGTCAAAAAATGGACAGATATATCCGGTAGAAAACTGGCCAAAATGAGCGGCTGAAAAACCGGCATTGCAGGTTCTTCCTTCTTTCCTGTATGTAAAACCTGTCTTTTCTTCCTGGATCAGGTTCTTCCTTTTCTTTATCTCGTTTTTTCAAGCAATCTCGAAAGAACAGGCTCACAAGTGTTATGAGGGGCTAATGTTTCATTTTCGTATGTGAGGAATTATTCAATTACATGAAAGATATGTGGATTACAATAATGTCATTAAGGCGAAAATGGATCTGGATCATCATTTGCTGATCAACATCTGTGCATAAATGAGAAAGTGCCGACTCGGTGTACGCTTGATGTTCCCACCGATGTTTTGAAGCGGGTGATAAACAAATAACACGTTTGATTTATTTCGTTTTCATAATTACGGGCATGATATGGGATTGGCCGGTAAGCCGATTTCCCAAGATGGCCAGGCATGCAAATTGCTCTCTTGTCGGGATGATAGGTTCGAAGCGTTTTTAGTTCCAGCGGCTCTGTTTGTGGCTCTTTAGGCCTTGTGAAAGGGCCGGGAGAAAAAATTCAACGGCCGGACAGTAACGGGCAAGGGACATGAAGAAAGAATGCCGGATAAAGATCACTTTGAACGATCTCGACCGCGAGCGGTTAAATCGGTGGTTGCAGTCGAGCAAGGCTTCGAAGCGGGTAGCGGCTCGGGCCCGCATCATACTGGATTTCGACCGCGGCAAATCGGCAGCTGAAGTGGCGGATTCACTCGGCGTAAGTGTCGCTCTGGTCTACCGTTGGGTGAGTCGGTACAGGGAAAATGGCCTCGACGGTCTGCGGGATTGTCCCAGACCCGGGCGACCCTCCAAATTGACCGAACAGGAAGTAGAAGGCATGGTCCGGTCCGCGATGAAAAAATCACCCTCCCACAGAGGGCCGTGGAGCATCCGGTCGGTTGCGCGGGTGGCGGGAGTAAGCAAATGGCAGGTTGAAAAGGTCTGGAAGAAGAGCTGGTCGCGCGCGCAGTCCGCGAAATCAGTGGGGTCCGGCGCTTCCTGAGACCTCCCGAAACGTTTAGAATCTGGGGAGTTGGAATGCCAGGGGCTTCTTTGCGGCGAAAGAAGAGAGCTGTGACAACGGGACGAATGTTGTCTGAAATCCCCGGGAAGCATCTGTAGTAAGGATATCTTGATTGGACATTGGAGGAGAGAATCCCCCAATGTTTGCCGGTTTTGTTCGGGCGGGCGGGATGAGGCATGAAAGGACGTGAACATTGGACCCCGGGCCGGATTCTGGGGGTTTCCGGAGCATACTGGCAGGGCTGTGCGCTTCAGACTGCAATCAAGCTGAAGGTGTTTTCGTGGCTCGAGGATGAAAGAGCCACCGCAGAGGATTTGGCCGAACGTCACCGGGTAAACCACAGGGCGCTCGTTTATCTCTTGAATGCGCTTGCCGCCATGGGACTGGTCGAGAAAGAGGGGGCGTTTTACCGGTGCACGGATGAGGCCCGGCGCTTCCTTGTCGAGGATTCGTCCGAGTATGTTGGGCACATGGTTATGCACCATCACTTTCTGGTGGAGCCCTGGTCGAGGCTCGATGAGGCCGTGAGGACCGGGCGGCCGACCCGGCGGCAGGGCCTGAGGGAAGGGCTCGAGCGCGAGAGCTTCCTCATGGGGATGTTCAACCTCGCGATGGGGATTGCTCCTGATCTGGTCAAGAGGATCGATCTGATGGGGTATTCCAGACTGATCGATATCGGCGGGGGACCGGGGACCTATGCCATTCATTTCTGCCTCCACAATCGAAACCTGCGCGCTGTCGTCTTCGATCTACCCGACACCCGCCCTTTTGCGGAAAAAACCATCTCACGGTTCGGGGTTCAGGATCGGGTTCGTTTCGCTGCAGGCGATTATCACAGTGATCCCATTGCCGGTTCCTACGATGCGGCTTGGCTTTCTCACATCCTGCATGCGGAGGGGCCGGAGGGTGCGGCGAGGATCGTGGCCAAGGCTGTAAAGGCCCTGGAGCCGGGAGGGCTTCTTTTCATCCACGAGTTCATCATGGACGACAGCTTCGACGGACCGCTTTTCCCCGCCCTCTTCGCCCTGAATATGCTCGTCAACACGAGCGAGGGGCGGTCCTACGCCCAAAAGGAGATTCGGGACATCATGGCCGATGCCGGCCTTCGAAACATCGAACGGCTCGATTTCAAGGGACCGAACGAATCCGGAATCATGCGCGGAGAGCGGCTCTGATTCATATTTTTTCCACTTTTCCTGCGGTCCTTCAGCGCTGCTTGCAGATCGTTTCAGATCGAAGGAAACAGGCTCCAGGATCCAAAGATGAGGCGAAGACAGCCCGTAGAGATGCATTTTACAAGCTGCATTGTATTCGACCCTATCTTATGGGATTAAGGGGTGGTTGTTTAAATATATCAATAAAACGCGATATTTACCGCGTTGTTTTTTTCCTTGACAGATAGCCACTTTGTAGCTAGATTGCAGTCATATAGCCCATAGGCCTCTCTGCTGGATTTCATTGAGCGGCATGTGCTGACGCGCAGCGGTTCTTTACCTGTAAAAGACTTTTGTCGACCATGCATGCTGCGACGTTTTGGCAAAGAGACCGGTCGAGGTTCCGGCACCTTGGAGAGTCTGAAACCGGATGGCATTTCGCGCTACGGTCTTCTAGACAAGCAGGTTGTGGGGTGTTTCTGAGGGAAGGATTCGTCCTGTGAGATGAGAACCGGGAGTCCTGAAAGCCTCGTGCAACAGTCATTCGCATCCTGATGCCGGTTAGTGATCCTTTACTCGAAGAAACTACACGATGCCTGACGAGAAAAAGTCTAAAAGTGAAACGGCTTCTGTCGACGACGCCATGGTCAGCGGAAAGGTCAAATTCGAGGTCTATGGTGAGGAGATGGTCGAGAAGTATGTCAAGCTGAGCGGAAACAGTGGCCGGGTCTACCTCCCCCCTGACTGGGTGGGCTGCAGAGTGAAGATTATCAGAATCGATTAGCCAGACGGACAAGCGTTTTCCAGAAGACAGGTCTGAAAGTGGTCGATAGGTTGATCATCAGGAAAATTCGGGTTGAAGATGCGGAGGCCATTGGGCGGATCGACTCTGCGATCATCAAGAAGCCTTCACGAATCGATTTCGGTCATATCATCAAGGAGATGGTCCGGAAAGACGAGGATGTGAGCTGCGTCGCCGAGGTTGATGGGGATGTCGCAGGATACATGATCAGCTACATCATCTACAGCGGTTTCGGCCTCGAGAAGAGCGCCTGGATAGCCTCCTTGGGGGTGGATCCAAGATTTATGGGGCAAGGGATCGGAAAGGCCATGGCCGAGGAAATCCTGCGCATTTACCGTGAGAAAGGCATTCACCACATTTATACCGCTGTCCGCTGGGATTCAGTGGATCTTCTCTCTTTTTTCAAGACCCTCGGCTTTGACCGCAGCAGCTTCATCAACCTCCGCAAGGATCTGGAACCCTAGCTCGTTTCCATCCGGAAATGGTTTTTTTGGCCAATCTCGGCGTCAATCTGCGCGTTTGCTTGTGCGGCGACCTGCAGGTCGCCTGCGCGCAAACGGTTGATTTCCTTCATATTGGCCAAGCCGGGACCCGCCGCGAAGCGATGGGATTGAGCACCCGAAGGGTGTAAAGAAACCGGGACCCGCCCCGCAGGGGTGGGACTGAGCACCCGAAGGGTGTAAAGAAAAATCCTCATCTCCGGATTGGAAACCGGGTTCTACCAGGAAATCATTTCCGGATGGAAACGATCTCTTTTCCATGCAGACCGTTTCCCCATCTGATGGTCCGGATCTCCCCGGAACCTGATGGGGAATTCATCGCCTTTATGTTCTAAAGGACACCCATTCGGTTTTCTGGAAGATGGTGGAACGACGGGCGCGGCTGTTTGCAGTCCGTAATGGTTGTCGATCCGGTACGCATCGCCCGCTCATTTTCGAGTGCGCAGGGTTTGATGGATGTTATCAAAGGTGCCGATGAGTTCATCCAAGCCGTCGGCGGGGGTCCGGGGGTGGATGTTGCCTAGAATGCCGTACCCTTCGGCCTTCTCGTCAAGCTCTTCGTTGCTCAACTCCGAGATGAGAATGAGGGAGGTCATGGGTGACTGCATGACGATCTTGCGCATCAGTTCCAGGGTAGGAATGCCCTCTTCGGTGCTGCCGGCGAATGCCAGCGCAACCCCGCCTTCTTTCAGAAGCTGCAGACCTTTCTCCGCCCCGGGTTCCATTGAAACGTCGAAGCCGCGTTTTTCGAGGATGGACTTGAGCATTTGGCTGATTTCCGCGCTTTTTTCGACAATCAGCACTTTCACCGACGGATGTTTTTCCATGGTAGAAACTCCTTTGAAAAGGGGTTGGATCTTTGCAGGATCGAACGATGCGGGCGATTCTACTCGCTGGAAACGCTGCTGACAAGGCCCTTTGTCCTCTGGGAGTGTCCTGGAATGGGCGAACGAAGGATTTTAAGGCTTGACAAGTGTCGGGAGTGGGATATAAATAAGGTTCCTCAATTGTCCGGGACGTAGCGCAGTCTGGAAGCGCACCTGAATGGGGTTCAGGGGGTCGGAGGTTCAAATCCTCTCGTCCCGACCAGTAAGATCAAGCACTTAGGGGTATCTCCTGAGTGCTTTTTTTGTGGTTTCTGGATTCTGCGACCTCTATGTGATTCCCACGCGACTTTTAGGTCACTCCATTCTTGTGATGGCCTGTGCGTTTGTCCTGGATTTGGTTAGCGGTTTTGATCCTGGTAATCCCACGGCATGAAGGTGTGCGGGGAGGTCTGCAGGGCTTTGGTGTTCTTCAGGAGCCGTGTGGGATAGTCGAGCGCATTGATGCCTGAAAGGTGACAGGCGTGGATGAGGCTCATGAAGAGATCCCCGACATGGGTGCCGCGTTGCATCTTGTAGAAGAGGGATTTTTTCCGGTCTAGGATGGCGAACTTCAGGGCCCTTTCCCACAGGTTATTGTCCAGCGGGGCTCCAGGCACTCTGAGAAAACAGGTCAGTTCCTTCCAGTGTTTGAGGAGGTAGGTGATCGCCTTCCCCAAGCCGGAGTTGGGCTCCACGGTCTTCTCTGCAAATTGCTGATGGCACCACGCCTCGAGATCTGTCATGACGGGCTCAGTATTGAGCCGATGGTAAGCCAGTCGATCCTCTGGGGACATTTCTTTCGGTTCTGGCGATCGCCTCATGCACATAGACAGTTGCCAACTCATTGATCACATGGGCGCAGTCGTCCGGGAATCGATCGACCAATTCCACGAACTTCCTGCGGGCATGGGCGAGGCAATTGGCCAGGATCGTTTGAAAGTCCTCGGATACGTTCCGGTTCAGGGCATCGCACATCTGAATCGGCGGTGGCAGCCCGGTTGCCCGGCGTTTCAACAGGTCGTGCAGGTTTTTCCCGGCATGCTGACTGTGGGTCATGAACATGGCGACCTGATGGCCCTCGGCGGGGTGTTCGATGCGCACCCTGGCAGCCCCGGTGTGCAAGTCTGCACCGTTTTTCCGTGGCCTTGGGGTTTTGGTTCGTCGCCTTTTTCCGGGGCGGACCGGTTCGGCTTTATCCTTGAGGATGTTTCGAGCTGTCTCGGTCGGGGCCCCCAGCAGGTACTTGCAAAGCCGGCCGATGGAGTTTTCTTTCTCGGCAAGGACCTCCCGCAGGCGCGCCACTGTCTCGGCAAGCCCCAGGAGCACGTCGTAGTCCGATTCGGTCAGGTTCCGTTCTTTGATACGGTCCTGG
>Ga0068712_1004318_pt1 | contig 12141 bp, 9 predicted proteins | sample MTBAKSrepl1MetaG_FD_62987 | JGI IMG/M metagenome (GOLD analysis project Ga0068712, IMG submission 62987) | Enrichment culture microbial communities from Arthur Kill intertidal strait, New Jersey, USA, that are MTBE-degrading - MTBE-AKS1... | ecosystem: Environmental > Aquatic > Marine >... | reverse complement strand
AAGGGCCTGGCCAAAAAGGCCCGCCGCGACAAGGACAAGTCAGTCCGGAAAGGAACTCTGGCCGCCATCAGGGCCGCCCTCGGGCCGGGCGCCCGGCCCGAGTTCGCCCAGGCGGCCGTCCAAGCCCTCCTCAAGTACCGGAAAAAGATCCCCGAGGCGGAGGAGCTCCTCCGGCTCGCCTCCGCGGCCGGCCGAAACGCCTGGAGCGGATAGGACATGCCGCCGCTGCTAGTGGTCAGAGACGAACGGTTCAAGCGGCACCTGGACCGGGTCCCCCACCTGGATAGCGCCCGCCGGATGACGGCCATCCACTGGGCCCTGGAACACCCCTCCCTGGAGGGCAGGTGGCAGGAGGCGGCCACCAGGCTGGCCTCGGAGGAGGAGCTGGCCCTGGTGCACACGCCCGACCACATCGCCCGGGTGGCCGCCAGCGCCGGACAGCCCTTGACCTCCTTTGACCTGGACACCCAGGCCAGCCCGCTTTCCTACGAGGTGGCCCGCCTGGCCGCGGGCGCGGTCTTCAGCCTCCTGGACGGGATCATGGCCAGCCAGGCCGGCCGCGGCATCGCCCTGGTCCGGCCGCCGGGCCACCACGCCGAGCCGGGAAGGGCCATGGGCTTCTGCCTGTTCAACAACGTCGCCCTGGGGGCCAATTACCTGAGGCGGAACTACGGCCTCAAGAGGATTATGATCGTCGACATCGACGCCCATCACGGCAACGGCACCCAGGCCGCCTTCTGGGAGAGCGACGAGGTCCTCTTCGTCTCGGTCCACCAGTTTCCGTCCTTTCCCGGAACCGGGAACGCGGGCGAAGTCGGGGAGGGCAAAGGCGAAGGCTTCACGGTCAACGCGCCCCTGAGCCGGGGCCTGGGCGACCGGGACCTGGCCAGGCTCATCTACTTCCTGCTCAATCCCCTGGGCCGGGAGTTTCAGCCGGAGATCATCCTGGTCTCCTGCGGCTTCGATCTCTACTGGCACGATCCCCTGACCCAGATGAAGGTCACCCCCGAGGGCTACGCCCTGATCACCTCGTTCCTGCTGGATATGGCCGAGAGATTCTGCGGCGGCCGGCTGGCCTTTGTCCTGGAAGGGGGTTACAGTCTCAAGGGCATCAGGGAGTGCGGCCTGAGGGTCCTCCAGGAGCTCTGCGGCCTGACCGCCCTTTCGACCAAGGACAAGGACCGGATACGCTGGGCCGACGCCTCCAAGCTGGACCTTCTCAAGAAGGTCAGCCGAATCCACAAAAACCACTGGAACATCATCTGAGCCGGCGCCGGGCCCCGACCCGGGGCTGAAATACCTGGTGACCACCCACTGTCTCCCCCGAGGTTACATCGCTCTCGCCGAGGCCAGATTCCGGCTCGCTCAAGAGAATAATATTAATATTCCTGGTCGCTTGCGACCGGGCCTGCCGGGGCCGGCTCCGCGGCACGTTTCTTGAAGAACATGGGAACAAGAGCTCGGGCGATCCCGGAGCCTGCGGCCGCGGCCAGGGTCCGGCCGGGAGCCCGGTCGCCCCAAAGAGAGGACGAGCGGAAATGGCCAGCGCGGCGGCGAGCGACCCGGCGGAAAGATTGGCGGCCCGGCCGAGGAACTACTCGGTTCTCTTCAGGAACTTCGCCCTTCTGTCCCTGATATTCTCGGTGGTTCCGCTCCTCGTCGTCGGCTGGATCCTCTACGCCAACTACGAGAAATTCGCCACCTCCAAGATGATGCTCTCCTTTGAGAGGCAGGTGGAGAACCACCGCAAGATCATCGAGCTCTTCCTGAAGGAGCGCCGGGCCAAGCTCCAGCTCGTCGCCCAGACCCAGTCCCTCGAGTTCCTGTCGGACATGTCCAACCTCAAGTCCATCTTCGAGATGCTCAACGCCGACGGCTTCTCCTTCACCGACCTGGGCGTGATCGACGACCAGGGCCGGCACCTGGCCTACATCGGACCCTACGACCTGATGGACAAGAACTACTCCCAGACCCCCTGGTTCCGGGAGGTCATGCGGAAGAACATCTACATCAGCGACATGTTCATGGGCTTCCGCAAGGAGCCTCACTTCATCATCGCCGTCATCGGCCTGGCCGACGGCCGGAAGTGGATCCTCCGGGCGACCATAGACACCGAGGTCTTCCGCTCCCTGGTCGAGAACGTCCACATCGGCAAGACCGGCGAGGTCTACCTGGCCAACTCCCAGGGGATTCTCCAGACCAGCCCGCGCTTCTCCGGGAAGATCATGGGCCCGGCCCCCCTGCCGGTGGAGCCGGTCCACGTCGGCATCAAGGTCCGCTTCCTGGAGGGCCAAACCGACGGCGGCAACCAGCCGCTGGGCCGCCAGATAGTCGGCCAGGCCTGGCTGGAGGAGCCCAGGTGGCTGCTGGTGGTCCGGCAGAGCTACGCCGAGGCCTTCAGCGAGCTCAGCGACGCCTTTTACGCCAGCCTGATCTTCCTGGCCCTGAGCGCCGTCACCGTCCTGCTCCTGGCCCTGTACATCACCCGCTACATGATCAAGATCATCAAGAGGCGCGACCGGCAGTCGGACGAACTGAACGAGCAGCTCATGCAGGCCGGCAAGCTGGCCTCCATCGGGGAGCTCTCGGCGGGAGTGGCCCACGAGATCAACAACCCCCTGGCCATCATCCTGACCGAGAGGCAGATCCTGATGGATCTGACCGAGGACCGCCCCCTGGAGGACCCGGAGTTCAAAGAGCAGTTCCTGGATTCGATGAACCAGATCGACGTCCAGGTCCAGCGCTGCAAGCGGATCACCCAGAACCTGCTCCGCTTCGCCCGCCGGACCAGGTCGGTCATCGAGACCGTGGACCTGAGGCTCTTTCTCAACGAGATAGTCGAGCTCATGGAAAGAGAGGCCAGGGCCAGCGGCATCAAGTTCTTCTCCGAGATCGAAGCCGATCTGCCGCCGCTCCTGTCCGACCCGTCCCAGCTCCAGCAGGTCTTCCTGAACCTGATCACCAACTCCATCGACGCCCACGAGGACAAGCCCTACGGGTCCATCAGGATCACCGCCCGATCAGTCGATCAGAAGGGAGTCCGGGTGACCTTCGCTGACACCGGATCGGGCATCGCTCCCGAGAATCTGACGAGGATATTCGACCCCTTCTTCACGACCAAGACCGTGGGCAAGGGCACGGGCCTGGGGCTTTCGATCTGCTACAGCATCATCAAGCGCCTGGGCGGCGAAATGAGCGTCAAGAGCGAGCTGGCCAAGGGAACCGAGTTCACTCTCTTCCTGCCCTTTGCGCCGCCGGCGGACCTGCTGGAGAGCGTCGAAGGAGGCCAGAAGGATTGAGGCGGAACCCGCCCGGCCTCGCGGTCAAGATCTCGTCCGTCAGGGCTCAGGGCGGCCGGGCCGAAAGGAGGAATTAAAGTGAAAGGCTCCAAGATTCTGCTGATTGACGACGAAGTCGTCTTCACCAACAACATGTCCAAGCTCCTGACCAGCCGGGGCTATCGGGTCAGGGCGGTCAACAGCGGGGACGCGGCCATCGGGGCCCTTGAGGGCGAAGACTTCGACGTGGTCGTGCTGGACCTGAAGATGCCGGGCATGGACGGCCTGGCCACCCTTAAGGAGATCAAGAAGCTGGGGCTCTTCACCGAGACCCTGGTCCTGACCGGTCACGGCTCCATCGACAGCGCCCTGGAGGCGACCAAGCTGGGCGCTTACGACTACCTGACCAAACCCTGCGAGATCGACGAGCTGGTGGCCAAGATCGAGGGCGCCTGGGAGAAGAAGGACGGCGAGGAGCGCCGGGACCTGCAGGAGACCATCGAAAAGGTGGTCGAATCGCCCCGCTCGGCCCTGGACCTGGTCGGCAAGAAGAAGCCCTGACGCGTCGAGTCCCGGCGGGAGTGGCCGCCGGGGCTCGGTGACGTGGCTCTAGAAGGGGCCTTAAAGCCGGCCGGCCCCGGCTCTATAGTCTTGCCCTCCGACCGGCCGGCGCTGGCTGAGCCGTTGAATCGGGGCCGGCGTTTTGTTATGGTCGTCGGGTCAATCCTGATGTTCAAACCGCCTAGATCGAAGAGAAGCCCTTGTCCTCTAACCGATTCCTGGGCGCAGTCGTCCTGGCCATCGTTCTGCTGAGCCTCTCTCCGGCGGCCGAAATCGACCGGGCCGAAGGCCGCGAGCCGCTCTATCCCGGCTCGAGCTGGACCAGGGCGGAGAGGCCCGAGGAACTGGGCTGGTCAACCGAGAAGCTGGACCTGGTCAGGTCCTTTGCCCAACGGATCGGTTCGGCGGCCCTGATGATCGTGGACGACGGCCTGGTCGTCCTTAGCTGGGGCCGGGTGGAGGAAAACTTCAAGTGCCACTCCGTGCGCAAGAGCCTCCTCAGCGCCCTGATCGGCATCCAGGTCCAGCAAGGCAAGATCGATCTGTCCAAGAGCCTGGCCGAACTGGGCATCGACGACTGCCCTCCCCGGCTGAGCCCCACCGAGAAGCGGGCCACCGTGGCTGACCTGCTCAAGGCCAGATCCGGGGTCTATCACCTCGCCCTGGGCGAGTCGCCCGAAATGAAGGCCCAAAGGCCGAAGCGTCACAGCCATCAGCCGGGCGAGCTCTGGTATTACAACAACTGGGATTTCAACGCCCTGGGCACCATCTTCGAGCAGGAGACCGGCCGGAGCATCTTCGAAGAGTTCGAGCGGCGCCTGGCCGGGCCCCTCCAGATGGCCGACTTCAGCCGCCGGCTGTGCGGCTATCAGAGTGATTATCAAGGCCGGCGGCCGGGCGAGGGGGAGTGCGTCTCGATCCACCGCCGCTACACCTTCAGGCTGAGCGCCAGGGACCTGGCCCGCTTCGGCCTCCTCTATCTCAGGGACGGCCGCTGGGGCGAGAGCCAGATCGTGCCCCGGGAGTGGGTCAGGGAGAGCACGGCCAGCCATTCGATCATCGGCCCCGAGCGGGGCTACGGCTACATGTGGTGGACCGGCCAGGGGGCCGGTCTCATGCCCCACGTCAGGGTCAGGGGGCACTGCTACTACGCCGCCGGCTACCGGGGTCACCGGATCATCGTCCTGCCCTTCCGCCGCCTGATCGTGGTCCTCCGCGTCGACACCTTTGACTACAAAGTCAGCCTGGGCAACGATCAGATCGGCCGGCTTCTCTGGCTCATCCTTGACGCCGCCGGAGAGAAGGAAATCGGGCCGCCGGTGTTGATCGAGGCCGACGCCGGCCTGAAGATCACCGGGGAGAACATCGGCCTGGTTTACGGGAAAAGGAAAACCCTCGAGATCAGCGGATGCCAGGGGCGCTGCCTGGAGGTCTATCACCCCGACGGGCGGGCCGAATTCCGCTCCTCCCTGCCGGAAGAGCCCTCTGACGCGGGCCGGTGGTGGTTTGAGGGAGAGACCTTTTGCCTCAAGTGGAACCGCTTGGACCAGGGCCGGACCATGCGCCTCCGGTTGCGCCTCCAGGACCGGACCCTGAGCGTCTACGACGGCGAGGGCCTCCTGGTGCGGCAACTGCCCCTGCCCTTGGCCCAGGGCTTGAACCCGGATTGATTCAGCCGGCCGAACCCGGCCGATCCCTTAACTATTTCTTCTTCTTCTTTTTCTTGGCCTTGGCCCGCTTCTTCTTGGCCGGGGCCGGTCCGGCCGGCTCGGCCGGAGCCGCGATCTCGGCCTCGACCGGCTCCGGGACCGAACGGGGCGCCTCGACCGGGGCCGGCTTGGGCTTGACCAGGCCCTCGGGGAAGAGGAGCAGGATGGGCGAGGCCACGAAGATGGAGGAGTAGGTGCCGATGATGATGCCCACGGTCAGGGCGAAGGCGAAATCGTGGATGACCCCGCCGCCCAGGAAGAGCAGGGCCAAGACCACCAGCAGGGTGGTCAGGGAGGTCAGGATCGTCCGGGAGAGGGTGTCGTTGACGGCCCGGTTGATGACCCGGCCGAACTCCTGGCGCCTGGCCCTGCCCAGGGTCTCTCGGATGCGGTCGAAGACGATGATCGTGTCGTTCAAGGAGTAGCCGATGATGGCCAGCAGGGCGGCCACGATGGGCAGGGTGAACTCCTTGTCGGTCAGGGAGAAGATGCCCACGGTGATGATGACGTCGTGGATCAGGGCGACGATGGCCCCCAGGGCGTACTTGAGCTTCATCAGCCAGCACAGGCCCAGGGCCACGATCACGGAGAGCAAAATAAGAATCGTCAGGCCGGCCCCGGCCAGGTGGCCCAGGTAGGAGGCCAGGCCGATGGAGGCGGCCATGAAGGCGGCGGCCAGCCACCTCAGCTCGAAGCGGCCCGAGATGTAGACGGCGATGAACAGGATGGCCGCGAACAGGGCCAGGAGGGCCTTCTCGCGCAGGTCGGCCCCGACCTTGGGCCCGACCATCTCCACCCGCCTGATCTCGACCTGACCCTGGCCGTAGAGCTTGGTCAGGGATTTCTCGACCTCATTGCCCAGCTGGCTCAGGTCCACGCCCTCGCGCTGCTGGGCCCGGATGAGGAACTCCCGGCCGGCCTGGTCGCCGAAGCGCTGGACCAGGGCCTCGGCCAGGCCCACTTCCTGGAGCCCGACCTTGATCCGCTCGGCGTCGGTGGGTTGCTTGAAGGCGACCTGGATGAGGATGCCGCCAGCGAAATCGACGCCGTAGTTGGGCCCTCCGTGGATGATCAGCGAGGCGATGGAGATCAGGATGAGCAGGCCCGAGAAGCCGAAGGCGTACTTGCGCCGGCCGACGAAGTCTATCTTGGTGCCAGGCTTGATGAACTGCATCTCTAGATCACCCCGCGCTCAGATGCTCAGCTTGGCCAGGCGACGGGCCGTGACCAGGTAGTCGAAGACGAACTTGGAGAAGATCAGGGCCGCGAAGAGGGTGGCCACGATGCCCAGGGACAGGGTCACGGCGAATCCCCTGACCGGCCCGGTCCCGAACTGGAAGAGGACCAGCCCGGCGATGAGGGTGGTCACGTTGGCGTCCAGGATGGTCCAGGTGGCCTTGGTGAAGCCGGCCTCCAGGGCCGCCTTGGGCGTCTTGCCCAGTCTCAGCTCCTCGCGGACCCGCTCGTAGATGATCACGTTGGCGTCCACGGCCATGCCGATGGTCAGGATGATACCGGCGATGCCGGGCAGGGTCAGGGTCGCCCGGAAAGCGGCCAGGCCGCCCATGATCAGGAAGACGTTGAGCATCAGGCTCAGGTCGGCGACGACGCCGCTCAGGCCGTAGTAGACGATCATGAAGACGACCACGGCCAGTCCGCCGACGATCATGGACTTGAAGCCGCGCCTGATGGAGTCCAAACCCAGGGAGGGGCCGACGGTCCGCTCCTCCAGGATCTTGACCGGGGCCGGCAGGGCGCCGGCCCTGAGCACGATGGCCAGGTCCCGGGCGTCCTCCATGGTGAAGGCGCCGGTGATCCGGGCCGAGCCGCCGGGGATCTTCTCCTGGATGACCGGGGCCGAGTTGATCCGGCCGTCCAGGATGATGGCCAGGCGGCGCTTGACGTTGGCCTCGGTGATCCGCTCGAAGAGCTTGGCCCCCTGACCGCCGAAGGTGACCAGAACGTAGGGCTCGTTGAACTGGGAGTCGATCTGGACCCGGGCCTCGGTGATGTAGCGGCCGGTCAGGAGGGTCCTCTTCTTGACCAGGAAGGGCCGCTTGGTCACCCGGCCCGTCTCCTTATCCGTCTGGTACTCGTAGAGCAGTTCCAGGCCGGGCGGAACCTGGCCGGTGGCCACGGCCCGGTTGACGTCGGCCTCGTCGTCGACCAGCTTGAACTCGAGCTGGGCCGTCCGGCCGATGAGGGCCTTGGCCCGCTTCGGATCGCTGATTCCGGGCAGTTGAACCAGGATGCGGTCCTCGCCCTGGGGGATGATCTCGGGCTCGGAGACGCCGAACTCGTCGATCCGGTTGCGAATGGTCTGGAGGGCCTGCTGGGCGGCCAGGCGCCTGATCCGCTGGGCGGCCTCGGGCTTGAAGTTGAGCTGGACCCTGACCCGCCCCTCCTCGGTCCGGGTATCGCCCAGCCTGAGCTCGTCGAAGCGCTCCGCCACCAGCTCCTTGAGGCCGGCCAAGTACTCGTCCTTGAGGAAGACGACCTCGATGTTGGCCCCGTCTCCCGGCCTGGTGACGTCGGCGAAGGGGATCTTCTTGTCCCGAAGGCCCTGCCGCAGATCCTGCAGGATCCGCTCGGCCGTGGACTTGACCGCCTCCTTGGTCTCCACCTCCATGATCAGGTGCATGCCCCCCTGAAGGTCCAGGCCCAGATTTATCTTGTTGGCAGGCAGGACCGAACCCCACCAGGGGGGCAGACGGTCGGTCAGGCTGGGAGTCAGGTAGAGCAAAGCCAGGGCCACCATCAGGGCGATCAGCCCCGCCCGCCACTTCAACTGCCGCGACACTTAGGCCTCCTTAAGTCCTTGATCACTTCTTCTCGCTGGCCTCGGCGGGCGGAGTCTGACCGCCGGTGACCTTGGCCGAGATGAAACCGCGGGCCACCTTGACCCGGACCTTATCGGCGATCTCCACGGTCAGGTAGGCGTCGGTCAGGCCGGTGACCTTGCCCTGAATTCCGCCCTGGGTGACGATGGTGTCGCCCTTCTGGACAGAGGCCAGCATGGCCTTGTGGTCCTTGGCCTTTTTCTGCTGGGGCCTGATGAGCAGGAAGTAGAAGATGGCGAACATGAGCACCAGCGGCAGCAGGGTGGTGTAGCCGCCGCCCCCTGATCCGCCGCCCTGCCCGGTCATGGCCCACGCCACACTCTCAAACATCAAAGACCTCCTTTGGCTCCGGCCGCGCGGCCGGTTGAAGTTTCTTCAGACTCCTCCGCCCGGGCCTGATAGAAGTCCCGGTGGAAGTCCTCCAGGCTCTGGGAGACGATGGCCTGTCTCAGGCCGGCGGCCAGATCCTGGTAATAGGTCAGGTTGTGGATGGTCAGGAGCCGGTAGACCGCCAGCTCCCGAGCCAGGAAGAGGTGCCTCAGGTAGGCCCGGGAGAAATTGCGGCAGGTGTAACAGCCGCAGGCCTGGTCCAGGGGCCGGTCGTCCTCGGTGAAGGCGGCGTTGCGGATGTTCAGCCGGCCGGCTCGGGTCAGGGCCTGGCCGTTCCTGGCGTTGCGCGTGGGCAGGACGCAGTCGAACATGTCCGCCCCGGCCGAGACGGCCTCGACCAGGTCCTCGGGCGCGCCCAGGCCCATGACGTAGCGGGGCCGCTCTTCCGGCAGGCGGGGCAGGATCCAGTCCAGGACGCGGTAGGTCTCGTCCTTGCCCTCACCCACCGAGACCCCGCCCACGGCGTAACCCTCGAAGTCGAGGCCGGTGATGGCCTCCAGAGAGGCCAGGCGCAGGTCCTCGAAGACCCCGCCCTGGACGATACCGAAGAGCGCGGCCCGGCCCCGGCGGGCCCGCCGACAGCGGGCCGCCCAGTCAGAGGTCCGGGCCACGGCCCCGGCCACCTCCCCCCGGCTGGCCGGATAGGGCGGGCAGTCGTCCAGGCACATAATCACGTCGGCGCCCAGGTCCTCCTGGATCTCGACGGCCCTCTCCGGGGTGAGCCGGTGGAGGCTGCCGTCCAGGTGGGAGCGGAAGGTGACGCCGTCGGCGTCCAGGTCCCTCAGCCGGGCCAGGGAGAAGATCTGAAAGCCGCCCGAGTCGGTCAGGATCGGTCCGGGCCAGGCCATGAAGCGGTGCAGCCCGCCCAGGCGCTTGATCACCGCCTCGCCCGGCCTGAGCATGAGATGATAGGTGTTGCCCAGGATCATCTGGGTGCCGCTCCGGCGGACGTCCTCGGGATCCAGGGCCTTGACCGAGCCGGTGGTGCCCACGGCCATGAAGGCCGGCGTGTCCACCGGGCCGTGAGGGGTTCTCAGGCGGCCGCGCCTGGCCCGGCCGCAGCGGGCCGTGATTTCAAAGCCGAGGCTCATCCGTCCCCCCGGCCGGAATCCTCTATCAGCATGGCGTCGCCGAAGGAATAGAACCGGTAGCCGGCCTTGATCGCCTCGCCGTAAGCGGCCAGGATCCTCTGCCGGCCGGCCAGGGCGGAAACCAGCATCAGCAGACTGGACAGGGGCAGGTGGAAGTTGGTCAGCATGGCCCCGACCGCCTTGAACTTGAAGCCCGGGGAGATGAACAGGTCGGTCTGCCCGCTGGCCGCCCGGATGCCCCCGGAGAGGGCCAGGTGCTCCAGGAGCCTGACCGTGCTCGTGCCCACGGCCACCAGCCGGCGGCCCTCCCGGAGGGCCCGGTTCAGCCTCTCGGCCGCCTCGGCCGAGACCTCGAAGCTCTCCGGGTGGAGGCGGCGGCTGGTCAGGTGGTGCTGGCGGAGCGGCTCAAAGGTGCCGTAGCCGACGTGAAGGGTGACCATGACCCGCTCCAGGCCGCGCCGCTCCATCTCGGCCAGGAGCTCGTCGGTGAAGTGGAGCCCGGCCGTTGGCGCGGCCACGGCCCCCTGGCGGAGGGCGTAGACGGTCTGATACTGGCCGGCCTCGGGCGAGCGCCAGTCGGGCGGGCTGGCCCGGTGGATGTAGGGCGGCAGGGGCACGCTGCCGATGAGCTTGAGCAGCTCCGGCCAGCTGGAGGTCTGGCCCTCGAAGTGCAGCCAGCAGCGCCCGTAGCGCTCCACCCGTTCGACCACGGCCCTCAGCCCGGCCTCGAAGGTGAACTCCTGATCCGGCTTGAGGCCGCGGCCCCCCTTGACCAGGCACTCCAGGGGCCGGCCGTTGGGCGGGCCGGAGGGGATGTCCAGCAGGAGCACCTCGACCCGGCCGCCGGTCCGCTTGCGGCCGACCAGCCTGGCCGGGACCACCCGGGTGTCGTTCATGACCAGAACGTCGCCCGGCCGGAGCAGCTCGACCAGGTCCCGGAAGCGGTGGTGGCTCAGCCGGCCGCTGGCCCGGTCCAGGCGGAGCAGCCGGCTCTCGTCCCGCCTCGGGGCCGGAGTCTGGGCGATCCTCTCCGGCGGGAGATCATAATCGTAAAGGCTTAAATCCAGAAGTTCCGCCGCCATGACAATCGTAAGAGTAAACCAGAGAAGCTCGGAAAAGTCAAGGCAAACGGGGGGGTTCGAGCCGGCCCGAGCCGGGCTCTGGCTTTCCCGGCCGGGCTCCAGTATGCTGTCCGGGAAAACATTGACCTGACAGCCCAGTCGAGGTTCTCAAACGTGCCCGCCCTCCTCTTCGCCGACCAGCAGGGCCGCATCCTGGACTACCCCGACCTGGAGATGGCCGGCTTCTCAGGGTCCGAGCCGGTCGCCCCGGCCGGAGAGGACCTGGTCGAGCTGCCGCCCTTTTCCCGGCTCTTCTACCTGCCCGGCTGCCCGCCCCTCGGTTTTGACCCGGCCCGGGGCGAGTACGTCCGCCTGGAGAAGGTCCGCCTGGGCCGGAAAATGCTCCAGGCCCAGGCCGTGGCCGCCTTTCTGCCGCCGGGCTGGGTCAGGACCCTTCTGCCCGCGGCCGACTACTCGGCCAAGCGGGTCATCCTGCCCCTCTGGGCTTACACCGCGGTGGGCTTCAGCCAGAGGGGCTACCTGGTCCCGGCCTTCCGGATCGAGGAGCACCCCGGCTGGGACCCGGCCAACTTCGACGACGACGAGGTCGTCCCGGCCCTGGAGCGGCGGCTGGCCCGGGTCCGGGGCAACCGGCTCTACGATCACCTGGCCGTCTGCGCCACCCGGAACCACTGCTTCGCGGCCAAGAACCTCTTCCTGGGCCGCTTCGAGGCCCCCCTGCCCACCTCCCGGCGCTGCAACGCCGCCTGCCTGGGCTGCCTGTCCCTCCAACCCCCCGGCGGCCCGGCCGCCTCGCACCAGCGCCTCAGCTTCCGGCCCTCGGTCCAGGAGGTGGCCCGGGTCGCCCTGGACCACCTGGCCGCGGCCCCGGAGGGGATCGTCTCCTTCGGCCAGGGCTGCGAGGGCGAGCCCTTGAGCGAAGCCGACCTGATCGCCCGCTCCATCCGCTCCATCCGGGCCAGGAGCGGGGCCGGGACCATCAACCTCAACACCAACGGCTCCGACCCCGGGGCCGTGGCCAGGCTGGCCCAGGCCGGTCTGGACTCGATCCGGGTCAGCCTGATCAGCCCCCGGCCCGAGATCTTCGAGCCCTACGTCCGGCCCAGGGGCTTCGGCCTCGAGGAGGTCGCCCAAAGCCTGATCGCGGCCCGGGAGGCCGGCCTGTTCACCATGATCAACTACCTGGTCTT
>Ga0068712_1004313_pt1 | contig 12145 bp, 12 predicted proteins | sample MTBAKSrepl1MetaG_FD_62987 | JGI IMG/M metagenome (GOLD analysis project Ga0068712, IMG submission 62987) | Enrichment culture microbial communities from Arthur Kill intertidal strait, New Jersey, USA, that are MTBE-degrading - MTBE-AKS1... | ecosystem: Environmental > Aquatic > Marine >... | reverse complement strand
CAAGCCAGGATGGCTTTTTTAACCATGGCCTTGGCAAGCTGGATCATGTACTTGTTCTTGCCGATAGACAGGGTGCCGGTATCGGCTTCTTCAGCTGCCGCAGCAGCATTGGCTTCATTGATGGTTTTACCGGCGATAGACTGCTCGGCGGCGGTAACCTTTCTGGGTTTACCGGCTACAGCGTTGAGCACTATCGAGGCTGAACCCCCGCCGATGACCGCAGCACAGTTAACGATGGGAAAGTCTATAGCCCGCCTCAGGGCGAACTTGACGAAAGCGCTCTTGGCACCCGAGGCCGGGGCCGGGACGCTTATCTCGGTGACGATCTCATCCTGTTCGAGCACCGTCATGGCCGACTTGTTGGGGGCTACCTTAACATCGAAGAAGTCAGCCGCGGCAATGTCGCGCTTGTTGGTCTTGATGGTAGCCCCGAAGGCCACCAGCGCCGGGGCGGTATCGGAAATGTTGACGCACACACATCCATTGGTGGCGCCGAATATGGAGTGGTAGCGGTTATCCCCGGTAAGGGCATAGCACAGCCCCTGCTGGTTCTTCTTGAGGCAGGCGAAGTAGTTGTGCTCGGTGCGGTAGTACCAGCAGCGGGTCTCCTGGCAGATGTTGCCGCCTATGGTACCGGCGTTTCGAAGCTGGGGGCTGCCCACCTTGTGGGCGGCTTCAGCCAGGCCGGCCCATTTGCCCCTGACTACGCTGGAGGCGGCAATTTCGGCCAGGGTGGTAAGAGCGCCTATCTTGAGTGCGCCGCCCTCCTCCCGGATATATGCCATGTCGGGGATGGTTTTCAAGTTGACAACGGTATCGGGTGAGTTGGGGTTGACCATGGCCCGCATGACGGTAACCAGATCGGTACCACCGGCAATGGGAGCGCTTCCGGCTTCAGCCAGTTTGGTGGCGGCATCACTGATGCTTGTTGCGTTAAAATGTTTGATGTCTTTCATTTCATTGCCTCCTTTATGCCTTGCCCAGCGCCTGGAGTACTTTATCCGGGGTTATCGGCAGACTGTCGACCCACACTCCGGTGGCATTATAGAATGCGTTGGCGGTACTGGCAATGGCCGACACCTGGGGTTCGCCTACGCCTTTACAACCGTGCGGGCCACAGGCATCGTCTGTTTCTACAGCAATAGCTGTATAACCAGTCGGGTCGATGTCCATCGAAGTTACATGCGAGTTCTGCCACATGTTGGCGTTCAGGGTCGCCCCGTTGCCATAGTCGATTACCTGCTCATAATTCAGGGTCTCGCCGTGTTGAATCTCACAGCCTCCATAGGTACCTTTATTGAAACCGCTGAGGTAAATAGCCTTGCCGCAATCGATAGCGTTGGTCTTATTCAGTACCTCTATGTGACCGGTATCCGGATCCACAGCGATTTCGACGGCAGACGCCAGCTGTCCGCGGACTTCACACGGTGTGCCGGCGGGCCAGTTGAGCACCGGGCGTTTCAGGGTCTTGGGCCAGGAGTAGCCGCGGCCTACGATTGGATGGGGGAACCGGCTGGCGGCTTCGGCCCAGCTCATTGAATTGGCCTGGTTGCCCGTTTCAAAGATGAGGCCGTCCCTGGCACTCAAATTATCCGGCGTAGTATCCAGAAATTCGGCTATGATTTCGAAAACCTGGTTGCGCGCATCCAGGGCGGCTTCGTAGTAGGCCGAACCCAGTGTGATGCAGCGGGTGGAACCGCCTTCGCTGCCACCCTCGCTGGTTACATCGGTATTGCCCCATTCGGCCACATTGATATCTTCGTACTTCATGCCCAGTACTTCGGCGGCGTGGTGGCAATGAGCGATGATCGAGCCGGCACAGTGGCTCTGCCCGGGGGCGATAAGACATTTGCCGTCGGAAGTCAGATTCAGTATTGCCCCGACTCCGCCGCTCATCTGCCCGTGGGAATCCACATGGCCGCTGATGCCCAGGCCATGCAGACGCCCGTCCGGCAGCGTCCTGGTGCCCGGTTCATGCCACTTCTCATCCCAGCCGATGGCAGCGGCAGCTTCTTCGAAACACTGGCGTATGCCCAGGCTGGAAAACGGCATCTGTGTTTCATACTGGAGCATATCCTGGGTGACCAGGTTTTTTAGCCGGAATTCCAGGGGGTTCATGCCCAGGGCGTCGGCCACCTTGTCCAGGGCGACATTGTACATTGCATCACCCGGCGGGTCGGCTACACAGCGGAACGGCCCCGACTTGGGAATGTTGGCGGCGATATCGACCGTTGCAAAACGGGCATGCGGACACTTGAACGTGTACCTCAGGCCATGGTGGAAACCGGCAGCCCTGGTCGCTCCGGCACTGGTTGCATTGCAGTACCAGGTGGTATCCATCGCAGTTATGGTACCGTCATCCTTTACGCCGATGCGCATCTCCAGCTTTCCGGGGAACTGGTGCACGGCCTGGCCGCACATATGCTCCATGCGGTTGAGGTGATAGGATACCGGCATGTGGGTCTTATCCGCCAGGCAGGCGGCAATCACGATCCACTCGGTATAGTGCTTGTCACCGTGACCGGAACCGCTGCCATGGGATATTAAGTGTACTTTATGCAGCGGCATGGGCTTCACAGACGGTCCCTGGCCGGGCTGGTCGTAACCCGGAATATGCTCGATCAGATTACCGGCTACACCGTTACGCTGACCGAACGGGTTCTGTGAAGTTGTCCAAACATACAGGTTGTCTCCTACCCAGTGACAGACCGCAGCCCTCGGCTCGAGTTCCTTGTGCTGCCAGAAATTGGTCCAGCCTACAGTAAACTCGAATTCCTGATCAGCTTCGGCAAAGCCGGTTTCGATGTCACCCCGGTTAAGCTCCGAAGTACGTATATTAGTTCCTTCCCAGATTCCGGTCAGGGGAGCGCCGGGCTCCATGGCTTCCTCGGGGTCTGATATCTGTTCGCCGACATCGTATTCCACTTCGATCAGTTCAACCGCCCGGGCGGCTGTTTCGCTGTCAACTGCTGCCACCGCAGCTATTTCAGCACCCCAGTGGCGCGGCCTGCTGGTCAGGGCTGGGCAATCTTCAAAGGTGATGACACCTTTTACACCCGGCAGGGCTTCAGCGGCGCTGATATCGATATTGATGACATCCGCCCTGGCATGGGGAGAAAGCAAAGCCCTGGCAAACAATTTGCGGCCGGGCATGCGGTCATCGGCGTAGTCGAGCTGCCCGGTAAGCTTTCCCCATATTGTCTTGTCTTTTTGTCCTTCAACTCCAACAACTGAAAAATCAGCCATAAGATTATCCTCCTTATCTCAAGTCCAGAAGCGCTGCCATGTAGTTGTTCAGGTTGCCGCAGGTGCACATGTGGCCGGAAAGCGCTTCTTTAAGTTCATCCAGGGTTGGGCTGTCGTTCTCTCGCCAGAGGGCGGTTGCCGTCATCACCACACCTGGAGTACAGTAGCCGCACTGAAGTGCATCTTTATCGTAGAAGATCTGCTGTACCGGATTGAGCACACCATCCGGAGCCTGGCCTTCGATAGTCTCGATGGTTGCTCCGTCGGCTTCGACGGCCAGCACCAGGCAGGAATTGATGGGCTTGCCGTTCATCAGCACCGTACAGGCACCGCATTCGCCCATGGCGCACCCGTTCTTGGCGCCGAAAAGCCCGAGTCTTTCCCTGAGCAATTGTAGCAATGATGTATATGCTTTGAGGTCGGTAAATCCATAAACGTCTCCGTTTACCGTCATGGTGACGATACTGGCCGCCTCAACCCCTACATGGGCTTCATCGAGATGCGCCCTTAGCGCATTGAGGGTTTCGAACTGCTGGTTGTCATATGGGCATACGAACGCAGTTGTGCCGGCTGCTGTGGTGGTAACCGTTTGAGTGGTGCCGCCCGCGGTAGTCGTTACGGTTTGCCCCGGAGCGGTAGTAGTTTTAGTCACCGTTCTTGTGACTTCACCCCCGTCACCACAGGCGGATAACAGGAATGCCGAACCGACAGCAGTGCCGCCGACTACAATACCGGCGCTTTTTATGAACTCTCGCCGGGATATCTGGTTCCTTTGGACCACCTTTTCTTTTTCAGGCATTTAGCTTTTTCCTCCTTTATTGCATTTAAATTATCGGGCGATACGCATGCTTTCTGTTTCCATGGGCATCACCTCCTCAAGGGACAAAAATATTACTTTGAAAGCTGGCGGCTTTTTTCCCAGTGGTCCACCATCTGCTGGATGAAACCGTCGTAGCATTGTCCCGGGGCTCGGTACCGGTCCAGGCGGGTCTTTGTGGATTGCCTGAGCCCTATGGTGCTGCGCTTTCTTCCAGCCTTGGACTCGTGTCTTTCCGATATCAATTGCACGCTCAAATTTACTCACCTCCCTTTCCGCTTTCGGCATGTTATAAATTCTATACACTTATATCTATGTAACATTATATATACGCTCGTCACTGAATTCATCGCCCGGGTTTATAGAATTTTACATACCAGGGTGGCTATAACCTATTAGGAAAAAGGTAGTATAGAGACTGTAAGTATGGACTAATACCTTGTCGGCGTTTATAATGGCCTTGATTGGTAATTTCTGGGTAGAGCTGGAGGCGATGCCATGGCGAGAGGAACCGAAGAAGAAGCCCGGATAATCCTGGTACACCCTTTCGAGATTATTCGTCAGTCCCTTTGCTCACTTCTGGACCGGCCGGGTTATTCGGTTGTATCATCCTTTAAATCGTGTGATGAACTGCTGGAAGACCCGAAACTGCTGGAAGCAGATATAGTGCTTGCCGACTGCTGCAGCTTCGATAGCCCACGTAGCAACGTAGGTGAAAGGGTAAAAAGAAAAACCGGCGCCAAAATTGTATTACTCATGCCCAGCGAACCGCATCACAGCGCTGATTGTGAACCGATATCCAGCCGGCTGGCCGGAGGAGTAACTGGCTTTATTGATTTGGATACACCGATTGACCGGTTCCTCTCCGAACTGGATGATATTGTTTCGGGCGACCTGGTAATTTCGGAACAGTTCGTCGATGAACTGCACAATAGCATGAACCGTGAAAACGCTGAAGCTGATTCCGGATTAACCGTAAGGGAAAAAATGATACTGGAACTGGTAGCTCGCGGAATGACCAATAAGGAGATCGGCCGGGACCTCTTCATCTCGGAGCATACGGTTAAAGCGCATATGACCAGTATCCTGAACAAGCTGGGGCTGAAAAACCGGCAGCAGGCCGTCGAATACTATGTCAGGAAGCAGGCAGAAAGCTAACCTCGGGATTACCGATTGATTAACGCTCTAAAAGCTCTGGCCAATTGCCGTTACCACCCAGATTATGCTAGTATAATTGACGTCTCGGGGTGTAGCGCAGCCTGGTAGCGCACCTGAATGGGGTTCAGGTGGTCGACGGTTCAAATCCGTCCACCCCGATTTTAAAGCTAGATTCCCTGCTGCTGCTGCAATAATATACTTGCTAGACCACTTAAATACCCGAAAATTTCAATCGTACTCAAACGTAACTCTAGACCACCTGAATGCTCAAAATGAGGCAGAACGCTACCTTTATTTATTCCTCCTTGCCAAGCAGGGGGAAGGGCTATCTCCCAAGTCGCTGAAAGACTACGAACAGAAAATCGGTCGGTTCGTAAAAGGCCTCTCCCCTGCCACCACCCTGTCATCCATCAAGCCGGAGGAGATCCAGTGGTTCCTGGTCAAGCTCCGGGACACATGCAAACCCGTCTCGGTCCGGGACTATTTCAACAATATCAAGAACTGGTTCAACTGGCTGGAGGCCAACGAGTATATCGAAAAGAACCCCATGGCCAGAATGAAAAAACCCCGGGCGGAAAAGCACATCATCCAGCCATTTACCGCCCAGCAAATCAAGGATCTGCTTGCCCTGTGTGATGACAGCTTCATGGGTATAAGGAATCGGGCGCTCATATTTGCCTTCCTTGATACCGGTCTGAGGTTGTCAGAGATGGCCTCTATAAGGCTTCCGGATATAGATTACGGGCGTGGAGTCATCAAGGTCATGGGAAAGGGCTCGAGAGAGCGCGTGGTGGCTATAGGAAAGACAACAATGGCGGCTCTGGCCAGATATATCGTCGCCCGGACCGCCAGGTGTATGAAGTGGAGCAGGGAACCTGAGACACTGTGGATCTCCGAGGAGTGCTGGGCTTTGAATGGCGTCGGAATCCAGACTATGGTCAAGCGGCTCGGCAAGCGCGCCGGGCTGCAGAACGTGCGCTGTAGCCCTCATACCTTCCGGCATACCTTCGGCACATCGGCGATCCTGAACGGCGCATCGATGCGGGAGGCGCAACTGCTGTTGGGGCACTCGACGGACAAGATGACCCGGGAATATACAGCCACGATAGATAGCATGTTTGCTGCAGAGAGGCACAGGAACTTTAGCCCGGTGGATCGGTTGAGGTAGTGATTAATTTGTGAAGAGTAACGCAGGCACCATTTCTCACAATTATAAGTTAATCATATACTTGTTTCGGCAATTATATACTAGACTAAAGGGGTTGTGCGGGGTGTAAAATAGGTGCATGTCAGTTCTACAATTTTTGTGGCTCGCTCTCCGCCCACTTACTAAATTGGAATCAGCGGTGGGGTGGCGAGACGTGTTCAACCTATTTTTCTATGGTAGTTACATTTCACAGGCAATAGAACCAACGAAATTTATTAACGGATATGAGTATTATTGGTTTGTTGGTATTCCCGCCCTTTTGTTTTTAATTGCGGGAGTTAGGTTACAATATCGACTGAACCAAAAAAGAGCAAAACAGCCTAAACTAGAAACCAAGTTGATACCTTTCCCTCAAAGTGGCACTAGGATTATTCGCGGGGAGGATTATTTTGCTCCACAAAGGGGTTTTGTAAAGGTAGCAGTAACTAATAATGGTGGCATAATTAAATCGTGCATAGGTACTGTCTGCGGTATTTCAATAATCCAAGAGTTAAAAGGAACGATTAAGGTGACACCGTTAATATTTACCGCAAAACAACTAAAATGGGATGATGGCGAGGTAGCAAAAACTATACCAAAAGACGGGGCTGAACGCTATCTTAATCTTGCTTATTTAGATCAAAACAACAATGACAAATGGCAGCTTGCCATAGAAAATGAGGAGGATTATTTTTATGGCTGGTATAAGATAGATGTAGTAGTATCATCGCTAGAAACACAAATGGAGCCAATAAAAATAGAGGTTGCCTTAGGAATTGGCCAACGAGACAAACCGCCAAGTGGACTTAGCCCTTGGCCGTGGAGAAAGTGGTATGAAACTAGGCAGAAGGAGCTTAAACAAGTGCCTGATATTTAAGATTCGGTGAAGCAATGAGTTTTTTCATATTATCCCTGAACAAGTACGGATTGCCCCGATTGTTAAACCGCCATTCCGCTTCTTCAAGGCATACGTCACAAGCTTGACACCAAGCTTATAAAACGAACCGATAATTTTAACCATTCATTGAGTATATAATCCCAATTTTAACGAACTATCGACGCCTTGCAGCCACTGTCATCCACAGCTACAAAGGTTATATTGGTTTCAAATAGTATTTTGTCAGCTTCTTTATCGACACGTGTGCCGAATGCCTTTACACCATATTGAATCGACGTGTTCCCGATACGGTTCAGATTTATATCGAAGCGAATTATTTCCCCCGATTTCACTGCACCCCAAAACACAACGTTGTCCATAGCTTTGGTTAGAAAGGTGTTTCCCGGATACTCGATATTTGCAGTAATGTAGGCAAACTCGTCAATCCATTTGAGCATATACCCGCCAAACAGATTACCGTGGTGATTCAGATGCTCCGGTAATATAAGCTTGTAATGATTCAATTCAGATTAAAGATGAAATAATAACAATAATTGAGCCCCGATAATTCTAAGGAAGCTTAGAAATATAATAACATACAAGCTACAACCGATGCCCTTATATTCTAGCCTTCGAGTAACGACTGGACGAGATTCTTGTTAATCGCAACGAAATCACTTCTCCAGCGTGAATCTGAGTTCATATCGATGATCATAGAATCGGTGCATGGCAGAAAGGTCTTGGTGTCGTCGAACAGTTCGACTAGCGTCCGGTGACCGTTGCAGTATAAATAACCCGACAGGTCGTAACCTTGCAGATGAAGCGTAGCCTTCGTAGGCTTCTTCTCGACATATGGGTACTGCTTGAGGCCTTCGCTGGATCCGATGCCCCTGGTCGATTCGCCCTCTTTAACTGTTATCATTTTGACTGAATGCTTGTTGATATACACCGTCTGAGAATCAGTGCTTTCAGGTTTCAATTTTACATCGGAAAGCATCAGGAAATCCGAACGGTGGCAAGAGTGGCCGTTGATGAAATCTGACAAGCGGGTATTATTAGGCAGTGTGATAATTCCGGACAGGACCTGTTCCTGGGTATAGACGGCCACCTCGATATTTCTGGTGTCCATGCATTTGTCCTTAAAAAGTATTTTGGAACTGAATGAATATACCAGTAAAGTGTGTCGATTTTCAAGATGACTTAAACTGTCTGAAAATCACCACCGGATTTGCTGAAGAAAAATAATGTTTAGTCATCTTGACTTCCATGAATAGCCGGGGAGTACAATGGTACCAGGTGGTAGATGTATGTACAGAGGAAAATGCCCCAACTGCGGTGCTGAATACAGAGGCTGGGCTTTGGGCAATCCCGGTATTCGGTACTGCTCGAAATGCTCAAAGAAGATCGAAGTTTCAAGCGATGAGGCCTATATAACCGCTCTCGAACCGGGGAAAAAACCCAAAAAACAAAATTGAGATATGGCTGGTATTCAAGCCAGCGTATACCTATGTTTTCTGCAGCCTGAACAGCTCGGCTCGTATTTCTCTCTGGCTTATCTGAGATTTTTGAATACAGTCTTCCAGCTTGCCGATTTCACCCATTAGTTTCTTGGTGAGTGGCCAGGGTTCGGGGTCTTTTCCCGCGGCAATATCGTCCGGATTGGGCACTAGGTCATATTTGGCTTTGTAGCATGCCCTCTCAAGCACTATCCACTTCATCAATTCTTTCATCAGGTCAATATATCCTTCCATGCTGTTCCTTTCCTGATAAACTTATTAATGTTCTAACTAATCAATAATAAACGAATATTTGTATATTAAGATAGGTCTTCCTTTAACTGCTCAAATTCCTCCTTTGAAATCTCTCCCTTCGCATACCGCTCCCTAGCGATGTTCAGGGCATTACTTTTCGATTGACTGCCACCGCTATCTGTGTATTTCTTGATGGCCCATACTACTAAAACTATTACTGCAGCCACAAATAGCAGTGAAAAGAGCCCTCCGAATGTCAACCACCAGCCCATGCCTTCGTTCCAGAACCACATATCTGCCTCCTGATAATAAAATTATCGCCTGTATCACATAAAGAATATTATCAGGAAAATTAATAGTCAACACCTGCTTGGGCTGAAATGAACATTCCCACCACTTCTCCCGTATATTAGAATAGGTGGGAAATGAAAGACTCTATCAGACAATGGCAAAAGGGAAACATTAAAGCCTTCGAAGCTCTGTTCCAGCAATATAAAGGCTTGGTTTTCAAAACCGCCGTCCTTATGCTTCAAAACAGCCAGGAAGCCGAAGACTTTCTACAGGAAGTGTTTTTAAGCATGTGGAACTCACGTGCTACCTACGACCCAAAGAAGTCAAATTTGACCACTTGGTTGCACAGTATCACCGTTAATCGCTGTATAGACCGCCAGCGTGCGTCTCATCCCGAACTACCAATTGAAGACGACAAGCTAGATTGTCTGAACCCAAATAATACAGATTCAATTGAAACAAGCATTCTAAACAAGTTGGAAGCTGAGAGAACCATCGAAATTGTCAAACAACTGGATCAAAGGCACGGCATGGTTCTTGTGCTTAGATATTTCAATGACTTCTCTTACGCCGAGATAGCCGAAATTCTTTCGGTTCCGATCGGAACAGTAAAGTCTCGTATTTACAACGCCTTGAAACTGCTGAGGCAAAGGCTGGACGATAATTTCTCAAGTTCATATGCTCAAGGAGCGCACAAGGAGGATGAGGCGAGATGAACTGTAATGAAATTCAACTACTGATACCGGCTTTCCTTGATAAAGAGGTTAGCGAAAACGAACGGAGGATTATTCAGGATCATATATCCTTGTGTAATAGCTGCCGACACGAAATTCAAGCTCTGGCATCACTACAGGAAAAACTGAGAACGGCATTTCAAATCGCGGCTCAGGAGTGTCTTGTTCCAGATGACAGCTGGAGCCGGTTGGCAAGAAAGATATCTTCGCAATCCAGAGCACCTGCCATGGATAAAAACCGGACCGGATTGCTGGGCGGAATCCGGGCCAAAAACCGGTGGAAGGTAGGCCTGGCCGGCACCGCTGCTGCGGTCCTGGTCCTGGCAGCCGTACTGGTCCCTGTGCTTTTGAGACCAAACGAAGAAGTACTTGCCAGAGAGATCGCCCTGAAGGACCCGGAAGTACTGGCGATGCTTGAGCAATACGAAGTAGATCCCGAAAACCTGGGCGATGAATCGGCGTTTTACATCGATGACGCATCCAAACTGGTGATAGAAGCCGAGCCCGGTGTATGGATAGTGGTTGACGTAGATACCGGCCATAAGGAGGTCGCCTCGGTCAAGGTCGAAAGCCTTTCCGGCGTAACCGAGCAGGATATCCTTGAACTTGCATCTACCGATTCAACAATAAAGCAGATTCTCGAGGACGGCGCCCGGGTGGAAGAGATCCACACGAGCTTGTTTTACCCCTCTTCCCTGTACATATATAAGGAATATCCGTTCTCTGGGCTGGATTTCGATCCCCAGGAGATGCTGGGGCTGGTGTCCGGTGTAAGCCTGACTTATCAAGAAGAATACTACACGGTTTTTGTCAATCATACCCTTGGCAAGGTAGCGCTAGTAATCAAGCCCGGTGATATACAGATCACGTATTCGGAGTCCACTACCACTGTAACAAGAACGGTGCCGGGCAGGTAAAATGGAGAATAGATAATTATTTATGGCTGTTTTTGCTGGCTAGGAACGTTCTTTAATCACCGACCAAAGAGAACCGAAATATTTAAGGCCAAATAATCCACCCGGACCCAGCATCTGCCATTGTTCCACCGTCGAACCAGCGTTGACTGCATCCATCTCGGCTTTCAAACAGCCGACCTGCTCTAAATTACCCGCCTTCAACATGGCATTGATGCGTTTTTCAATTGAGAGCGCCTGATCGATTCTCTCGATCTGCCTGTCTGCCATTTGCCGGGGAATCTGGCCGTAGTCTGCCTTGTAGCCGGTCAGGCGGGATATCGCCCGGTAGGTTACGTCCATGATAATATCGCGGGGCATCCAGAGCGTTTCGTAGTTCAGTGTATGTTTCCAGCTGGGCATGGTTAGAGCCTGCCGGTGCTCTTCTAAAGTTTTATACAACAGCCTGTACCCGTGTTTTTCCGGATCTTCATACGCTTCGCTGCCCGGATCCAGGAACGGCCCCAGCGGGCCTATATACAGGGAAAGCCTTTTATCACCTTTGAATTTTTCCATCAGGTACCTGCAGTATTCGACGGTGTCCAATACCGATTTCTCATCCTGGCCCGGCAGGCCTGTCATGTAGAACAGTTCCACTTTGCCGGCTCCCAGTTTCAGCGCATTTTCCACGGTATTTTCCATTTCAATGTTGCTGTAGCTTATGCCGGTGGCCTTGCGCACATCGTAATCGTGTGAATGGGGCGACATGTTAATGATGAAACCCGGCGCGGCCTGAGCGATTTCCGCCATCAGGTTTTCGGGGACCGGGTCGTAGATTTCAAACATCAGACTGTTTTTTACCGGTTCCTGCTGCAGGTATTTAAGCAAACGCAAGGCATTTTCTTCACCCGTATCCCGGATATCGCCCAGTATGGATATGGTGCCTCGGGATATCCGGGCAATGTTATGAATGTCTTTGAAGATGTCTTCGGGCGTACGAAATACCGTCCGGCAGCGTTCTACGGTCGATTTCATGCCTTTGCCCGAACCACCGCAAAATACACAATTACGCCGGCACCCCCGGCCGGTAAACACGGCCGTTACCGGGTATTTGAGCCAGCCCTTGAAGGGCACCACGCTGGCCAGGTCGCGGTACCTGAGGACCTGGCGCACCATGAAGCCGTAGTGGTTG
>Ga0068712_1004310_pt1 | contig 12152 bp, 10 predicted proteins | sample MTBAKSrepl1MetaG_FD_62987 | JGI IMG/M metagenome (GOLD analysis project Ga0068712, IMG submission 62987) | Enrichment culture microbial communities from Arthur Kill intertidal strait, New Jersey, USA, that are MTBE-degrading - MTBE-AKS1... | ecosystem: Environmental > Aquatic > Marine >... | reverse complement strand
ATATCCTGAGCAGCCCTGGAGCCCGAGTTGCGGATCGATTTTACCAGGTCCGCAGCCAGTTTTGCCGGAAAACCGGTGGTAAGGTAGGGAACCAGCCGCGTGATCAGGCGGGGAATTTTCTCCCCCTCCCGGCCTTCCGGGGTGAAAAGCAGTTCAATCACGGACCACAATTCCCGGAGTTGGCTCTCCGGTGCCGGAGCTCTGATGGCCATCTCGTGAATTTGCAGTGCCCTGAAAAGCCTGAAGGATGACTCCTGATCCAGAAATTCGTTGAAAATCGCCGAGGCCGTGTCGTTGATAAAAGCGGAGGACTGCCGGGCATTCTGGTCCGGTCTTTTGAGAATGGCCGGTGCCGGTTTGCCGAAAACCCCCACGTTGGCCTTTTCCGAATCAAAGACCAGGGCGGCGCGGCTCCATTCGAGCTCGGTCCGGTGGATGTGATATTTTGCCAGACAGTCGAGGAGGAGAAGCTTCTCCTCCATGGCGTAGCGGGCACTGAAGCCGTCCAGAGCGGGCACGTCCCGGAACGTCAGGTAGTTCGGCAACTTGAATTTCCGGTCAAGAAAAATGCCGATGTTTTCCGGTTTCTGGGGAAAACGCAAATCGGGCCTGTCGGTAGTGGCGGATACTTTCAGGTGGGGCGGAAGCTCCTGGAGGTGTTTGAAGTCATTTCCGGTTCGAAACACCACCGTCCAGGTCCTGGTTTTCAGGGGGAAGAGCTCCATAAAAGCGTCGAAGGCCGACAGGTCCTCGATTCTTTTCGGGTCCTGGCCTTCAAAAAAATGGTTCTTGTTTTCAAAAAAAATATACTCCGGGGAGTGGCCCCGGTAGATCAGCTCGGTCAGGTAGTTTTTTGTCAGGGCGGCAATGGCTGCCCGGTCGCCGGCCACTATTTTCTCCCGGAGAAGGGTTTGCGTGGTCCGCAAATATCCTTCCGCCAGAAGCCGGTTGAGGGACTGCACGGCATTTTTGAACTGTCCCGATGCGATATCTTCCAGGCGGCTGATAACGGAGCTTTTTTCCCCGCCGAGGAGGCTTTCCAGGACCGGGTCCCGGGCGATTCTGGCCTTCAGCTCCGCACCGATCGGGACCAGGGTCTCCGGCTCCAAAAGCCCTGACTCCACCTGGTTCAGGACTATCAGCAGTTCCTCGGAAAGGGTATGGGTGTTGAGGGTCGGAACTTTGAAATGCTCAAGGGAAAAATTGAACAGCAGTTCCTCGATCAGTTGGGCGAAGAACAGGATGTTTTCGGTTTCCCTGTTCAGGCTCCATTTATTCAGATTCGGAGGAAGCATATCCGTCTTTCCGGGCATTTTAGGAGAAGCGGAAGTATGGCGCGTCAAAGCCCTGGGAGGTTAAGGTGTGCAATTGTAGCCGATATCCGGGCTTTTGAACAGGTTTCTGAGCATATTTCTTTCCCGGAGGAAAAAGAACAACCCGGAGGGGAAGCCCCCCGGGTTGCGGATCGAGCTCCCGGAACGGAGGAACTGTCTCAGGCGAAGAGACCGGCCAGGGTGCGGCCGAAGTCGAGGCTCTCCCGGGTTTTTTCCTCATCCGGTTTCCAGGGGACTTTGAAGGGTTCGGCCACCACCTCAAATCCCGACTCCTGCAACTCCTTGCTGAGGATGCCCGCCGATTCGCCGCTCCAGCCGAAGCACCCGAAGGCGGCAGCTTTTTTGCCGCGGAACTTCATCCCCTTGACCTCCTCGAGGACGGCGGCCACGGCCGTCAGGATACCGTTGTTGACCGTTGGTGAACCGGCGACCAGGGCCTTGGATTTGAAAATTTCGCTGATGACGTCGTTTTTGTCGCTTTTGGCGAGGTTGAAAAGCTTGACGTTGACCTCGTCATCCGCAGCCTTGATCCCTTGGGCAATTCTTTCGGCCACCATGCGGGTGCCGTTCCACATGGTGTCGTAAATGATGGTGATCTGGTTTTCGCGGTACTGGTCCGCCCACGTGAGGTAGTGCTCGACGATCTGGGCCGGATTGTCCCGCCAGATAATGCCGTGACTCGGGCAGATCAGGTCGAGGGGCAGGTTGAGAGCCAGCACCTCCTTGATTTTTTTGGTAACCAACGGGCTGAAAGGGGTCAGGATGTTGGCATAGTATTTCAGGGCTTCGGCGAACAGTTCACTCTGGTCGACCAGGTCGTTGTACATGATTTCGGAAGCGTAGTGCTGGCCGAAGGCGTCATTGCTGAACAGGATATTGTCGCCGGTCAGGTAGCAGAACATGCTGTCCGGCCAGTGGAGCATGGGGGCTTCGACAAAGACCAGTTCCTTGCCGCCCAGGTCGAGGCGGTCGCCGGTCTTGACGACCTGGAAATTCCAATCCTGATGATACTGCCCCTTGAGGGATTTTACGCCGTTGGCGGTGCAGTAGATGGGTGTATCGGGAATGCAGTGCATGAGGAGGGGGAGGGCGCCGCTGTGGTCCACCTCGCCGTGATTGGCAATAACATAGTCGATCTTCTTGAGGTCGATTTTTTTGCTCAGGTTGTGGAGGAATTCCTTGGTAAAGGGCTCCCAGACGGTATCGATGAGAGCCACCTTTTCTTCTTCAATGAGGTAGGAATTGTAGCTGGTTCCGCGATGGGTCGAGAGTTCGTTGCCGTGAAACCTGCGCAGTTCCCAGTCGATTTTTCCCACCCAGGACACATTGTTTTTTATGGAAAATGTCATCTTTATCTCCTTTGCGGATTTTGCCTGAAAGCGGCTGACCTGTTTTGCAATATTAAAGTATAGCAATTGAGCCGGGGAAATTTCCACAGCTAAAAGTTTTGAGCGGAAGAAACAGACCGGTCTTGGTGGACATAGCTGAAAACCCATTCAAGGCAGAGGCAACCCACCAAAATTTTTGGGCTATCCCAGGCAGAAATCAGTTGTCCGGGACAGGCCCGGTTTTTTTGTGAACGGGTTGGAATCAGAAAGCCTCGGCCTCGAAGAGAAACCCGGTTTGTCCTCCAAGGCTGGGGGCGATCTGGTTGCGGCCGCTTTGCTTGGCTTCGTAGAGCCGCCGGTCCGCCTGATTGATGCAGTTAGTGGGATTCCGGTCACCGAGTATCTGGGTGGCAACCCCAAAACTCATGGTAACCGCGATGTCTGTGTCATTGAAAGAGAGAGGGGCCTGTTCTATCTTATGGCGAAGTTTTTCCGCCACCTCCTTGGCTTTATCCAAGGTCGTTTCGGGGAGGAGAAAAAGAAACTCTTCTCCGCCCCAGCGGCAGATTACATCTTCGCTGCGCAGGTTCTTCTGCATCAGCCGGGAGATATGCTGGAGGACCTTGTCCCCACACTCGTGTCCATGCTGGTCATTGACCAGCTTGAAATGGTCCACATCCCCCATGATCAGGGAAAAGGGCCGTTGAAAGCGGGAGGAACGGTTGATCTCCCGTTGCAGAAACTCCTTGAAGAACCCACGATTCATAAGTTTTGTCAGGGGGTCGAACATGGCGAGTTCCTCAATCCGGTTCAACAGGCCCATGGTGGCGCGGATGACCCCGAAAGCAAGGAACAGAAGGATAATGGTTTCAAAAATGCTTTCCACATAGTTGACGGGAGTGGAGATACTGCCGAGAAACCGGTGAGGGATATCGAACAGCTCGTTGACCCACAGGGAAAAGATCATTATTCCGAAGCCGAGATATTCATAAATCAGGATTTTTCTGAATAATTTTCCACTGGGCATGGGTTGTTGAGCCTCTCGGATTAGGTCAGGGATCGGTCCGAGGCGAGGTGCCTACCTCTCGATTATACCCGATCGTTTGAGAATTTTGTGAAATGCCAAAATTTTGCAGCCTGGCCGTCTTGTACCAAATCTAAGCGAAAAATGGGACCGGCCTTGTCAAAAATCAGGACCTGATTCGAAAAGGCCGACAATCTTTTTGGGCAGCATGGGGCGGCCTTTTTCATTCATGGCGGTGGCGATGGTCCGGCCATTCAGGATCAGGCGATTGTCGGGGTAACTGTAAATGTCCTGAATAAAGGCGAAGCGGAGCCGTGATACCTGCTCCATGGCCAATCCCACCCAGAAAGCGTCGCCACTGCGCAGGGGCTGGCGGTAATCGAGTTCAACCCTGACGGCGATGAGATTGACATTGTCAGCGGCCAGGGCTGCGAAATCGATGCCGATGGATTTCAGATACTCGTGACGGCTGTGTTCGAGGTAATTCTGATAAACCGCATTATTGACGATCCCCTGGATATCGCACTCGTAATCCCGAACCTTAAAATCGAGCCTGAAGAGATAGTCGGTCATGGTTGATTCCTGATTTTCAGATAACGCCCCCGGCAAAAATCCCGGTTCCATGTCCCGGCGACCCTTGTGGATCGCCCGTAAAAAAATTCGAAAGTTTATTGATACCCTTTAACGGCTTGCCAGTCAACAAAACCTGTTATTTCCGGAGAATGATTTTTACCATAGAAGACCGTTCAGGGCCAGAATCCGCAGTTGCGGGCAGAGTGGTTCTGAGGGTGTTTCCGGGAGGGATAAAAGTCACCATCCAACCTCCGCTTCCGCAGGAAAACCATGGCTAAGCCAGAAGCGGAGGTTGGACGATGCCAGGTTCAGGCCTGGGCGATTTCGGAGGTGCAGTTGGGGCAGCGCGTGGCTTTGATGGCGATAGGGCTTAAACAGAACGGACAATCCCTGGTGGTCGGCTCTGCTTCAGGCTCCTCTTTTTTCCGGTGGAGGCTGTTGAGGCCCTTGATCAACAGAAAGATAGCCACGGATACAATCAGAAAGCTGATCACGGTATTCAGGAAGGTGCCGTAGTTGACGGTGACGGCACCCGCCGCCTGGGCATTGGCCAGAGAGGCGTAGGGACCGGCCATGGTTCCTTCCTTGAGAACGACAAACAGGTTGGAGAAGTCCACCCCTCCGAGGAGAAGGCCGATAGGGGGCATCAGTACGTCGGCAACCAGGCTTTTAACGATAGTGCCGAAGGCCGCGCCCATGATTATACCGACCGCCATGTCGACCACGTTCCCGCGCATCACAAATTCTTTGAATTCTTTTAACATTTCTTTCCCCCCTTCAGTCCCGATAGTGATCACCAATTTTTACCTGTTAAAATCAATTTTTCTTCGGACTTGAGCCATTTGCGGTCAGGCGAATGGCTTTATGCTTGAGTTGAAATGCCGGGTGCGGTTTTCATATCCGGCATTTCAACGTAAAATTTGGGAATAAATCTCCATGATTTCTAAAAGTGCTTTTGTCAATCAGAATACCGCTCTTTTTGGGTTCGTCAATCGCACCTATGTGGCAGTTGCAGGTGGCAAAAAAATAATTTTTTGGAAACCAGTAGGGTTCTTTCGATAACCGGGGAAAATGACTTTCCAAGAAGAGACCTGACGGCCCGACTTGGGCCGGAAGGGCGGAGTGTATTGCCAACAGGGACAGTGCTGAGCTGATAAGGAAGATGCCGGAAAGGCAGGTGAGTTTATTCCTTGGGGAGGGCTTGATGCATGTCGATATCGCACCGGGTCTGCTCAGCACCTGGAAGTTCTGGCGGGCGATCGACCGGCTTCCGGCCGAACGGGAAAAATAAATTGGCGACGGGGCTGAGCGGACGGAATTTCTACCGGCTTTCTGTCTGGAGATTAAAAGAAACTTTCGCAGTCCTGATTTTTTCCTGTGATTGTTCGTTGATTCCCGGTAAAATTTCAATTTTAAAATTATCTCAAGCAATTTTCTGAAAGGGGGTTTCGCTTGCTGCCGATCAGATTTTTCCTTGCCGGTTGTCTGGCCGTCCTTCTTCTGGTGACCGCCGGTTGCGGTATGGGCAATTTGTCCAGCAACCTGTCAAGTGCCATCATGAATCAGAACGATCCGGAAACCGTCAGGGCTGGCGCTCCGGCCTACCTTCTGCTGGTGGACAGTTTTATCGAGGGGAATCCGGACAACGAAACCATGCTTCGTACCGGAGCGGGGCTCTACGGGGTTTATGCGGCTGTTTTCGTCAGCGACCCGGAGCGGGCCGGACGGCTGGCGAAGCGGGCCCGAAATTACGGAGAAAGGGCGCTGTGCGAACGCCGGAGTTCACTTTGTGGGCTGGGGCAGCGACCCTATGACGAATTCGTCGCCTCTTTGAAGGTTCTCGGCAAAAGGGATGTGCCGACTTTTTACGCCTACACCGTCAGCTGGCTGGTCGCCATCAAGGCCAACAGTTCCGACTGGGCGGCCCTGGCCGACCTTCCGAAAGTCGAGGCGGCCCTTGAGCGTATAGTCGAGCTGGATGAGACCTATGAGCGGGGCAGTGCGCATCTCTACCTCGGTATCCTCGAGACCCTGCGGCCGCCGGCTCTCGGGGGCAAACCCGAGGTGGGCCGGCAACATTTTGAGCGCGCCCTGGCTTTGTCGGGAGGTCATGACCTGAGTGTCAAGGTTGAGTACGCCCGTGGCTATGCCCGCCTGCTTTACGACCGCGAGCTTCATGACCGGCTTCTGCAGGAGGTGCTGGCTGCCGACCCGGAAAGCCCCGGCTTGACCCTGACCAATGTGCTGGCCCAGCAACAGGCGGCAGAGCTTTTGGCCAGCGGGGAAGATTATTTTTGAATTTTGGATACAATTCGTCTAATGGGCTGATGGGCTTCGCAACGGCCGTTCCGAGGGCTGCGTATGAGCACCTCCATGGCTGTTGCCGGTCAATCGGGATGAAGATTTTCTCAGAGCAAACCATTTTCCGGAGATGCCGATGGTTAAAAAAATTGTGATTGCAGCGGCTTCAGCCATCATGTTTCTTTTGTCAGGATTGAACGCCGGGGCGGCGACCCTGAAGCTGGCCTCCATTGCACCGGAGGGTTCTTTCTGGATGACGGAAATGCGCAAGGGCGCCGAAGAGATCAAGAAGCGCACCGAGGGCCGGGTGGTCCTCAAGTTTTACGGCGGCGGCGTCATGGGCAATGAAAAAAGCGTTTTGCGCAAGATCCGCATCGGCCAGTTGCAGGGAGGTGCATTCACGGCCACAGGTCTGTCCGAGGTCTATCCCGACATGCGGCTTTACGGTCTTCCCATGGTCTTCCGTACCGAGGAAGAGGTCGACTTCGTTCGTTCCCGCATGGATAAAAAACTGTTGGAAGGGCTCGAAAAGGCAGGTTTCGTCAGCTTCGGTTTCGGCGAAGGCGGGTTTGCCCTTTTCATGTCCCATTTTCCCGTCCGTTCCCTGGATGATCTCAAAGGGAAGAAGGTGTGGATACCCAGGGATGATCTGATCAGCGAGACCGGCATGAAACATCTCGGCCTTTCCCCCATCAGCCTGCCGATAACCGATGTCCTGACCGGCTTGCAGACCGGTCTTCTCGACAGTGTCGCGACCCCGCCGGTGGGCGCCATCGCGTTTCAATGGCACGTCAAGGTCACGTACCTGACCGATACCCCTCTCGCCTATACCTACGCCACGCTGGTGGTCGACAAGGGGGCTTTCATGCGCCTCAGCCCCGGGGACCAGGGCATCGTGCGGGAAGTTATGGGGGGCATTTACGATCTTTTCAATCGCCGGAACCGCGCGGATAACCGCGAGGCTTATGAGGCCCTGCTCAAGCACGGCCTGGAAGTGGTCAGGCCTGAGGCGAAGGAGGTCGCCCTGTGGCGGAAAAAATCGGAAGAGGTATGCCTGCAATTGCAGAAAGACGGGGCCTTCGATGCCGCTCTCTACAACGAGATGCAGGGCTATCTTGGCGAGCTTCGTAAAAAATCCGGCAGCAGGACCGCGGCTCAATGAAATACCCTGAAGAGTTCATGGGCCGGATGCGCCGCATCGGCACTATGGCCGAGGATCTGATTCTCATCCTTCTTCTGGCGGCCATGATTCTGCTCGCCACCACCCAGATATTTCTTCGAAATGTTCTGGACATGGGCCTGGTCTGGGCGGATGAGCTGGTTCAGGTGCTGGTCCTGTGGCTTGCCCTGCTGGGCGCCATGGCCGCAAGCCGCGATGACAATCATATCAACATCGATCTTCTGACCCGTTTTCTGCCCCCGCGTCTGCAGTTGTATTCCCGGATGCTGTGCGCCGCATTCACGGCCCTGGTCTGCGGCATTATCGCCTGGCATGCCTTCCGCTTTGTCGGCATGGAGCGGGAGTTCGGCACCACCCTCCTGGGGCAATACCCGGCCTGGATTTTCGAGTCCATCATTCCCCTCGGCTTCGGCCTGATCAGCTACCGTTATACTCTTAATTTTTTTAATTATCTGCGCCGCATTCTGACCGGAGAGGTGGAGGAATGATTCTGGTCGCTTCCATCCTGGTTTTAATGGCTCTTTTCGGGGCGCCCCTGTTTGCCGTTATTGCCGCCAGTGCCCTGTGGGGGTTCCATGTCGCGGGTGTCGACCTTTCGGTCATGGCCATCGAAATCTACCGCATCGCCGAAACCCCGGTGCTGCTTGCCATCCCGCTCTTTACCTTTGCCGGTTACCTGCTCAGCGAGAGCCAGGCGCCCCATCGCCTGGTGCGCATGACCAATGCCCTGATCGGCTGGCTCCCCGGCGGGCTGGCCATCGTTTCCCTGGCGGTGTGCGCCGTATTTACCGCTTTCACCGGGGCCTCGGGGGTGACTATCATCGCCTTGGGGGCGCTTCTTTTTCCGGCCCTCAAGGAAGCCGGCTATCCCGACAAATTCAACCTCGGCCTGGTTACCACTTCGGGGAGCCTCGGCCTTCTTTTCGCACCCTCACTGCCCCTCATCCTTTACGGCATTGTCGCCCAGCAGATGAATACCGGCGCGTCAGTTTCCATCGAGGACCTGTTTCTGGCGGGCTTCTTCCCGGGGCTGCTGATGCTGTTGCTGCTCTGTCTCTGGAGTGTCTGGGCCAACCGCACCAACCGGACGCCGATGCGCAGGTTCACCTGGAAGGAAGTCAGGGGGGCCCTGCGGGAGGCCATTTGGGAGATTCCTCTGCCGATTTTCGTCCTGGGCGGCATCTACAGCGGCTACTTCGCGGTTTCCGAGGCCGCGGCCGTGACCGCCCTTTATGTGCTGGTGGTCGAGGTCGTCATCCTGCGGGAGATATCCCTCCGCCACCTGCCGGTGGTGATGCGCAAATCCATGGTTCTGGTCGGGGGGATTCTGATCATCCTCGCCGTTTCCCTGGCTTCGGCCAACTATATGATCGATGCCGGCATTCCCACCAAACTGTTCCAGTACATCAACGCCCATGTTACCAGCCGTCTGACCTTTCTCATTCTCCTTAACTGCTTTCTCCTGGTCCTCGGTGCCATTCTCGATATCTTCTCGGCCCTGGTTCTGGTTGTCCCTCTCATTCTGCCGGTGGCGGTGGGATACGGCATCCATCCCGTTCATCTCGGCATCATCTTTCTGGCCAACATGCAGATCGGCTATCTGACACCGCCCGTGGGACTGAATCTTTTCATCTCCAGCTACCGTTTCAAGAAGTCCATCAGCGAAGTTTATATGTCGACCCTGCCGTTTTTCCTTATTCTTCTGGTCACGGTGCTGGTCATAACCTACTGGCCCACGCTTTCTCTCGGTTTGCTGGGCTGAGAGGGATGAGCGGGCGAAGGCCTGTGTGCTCGACGCCGGGAAATCACTCCGGTGCCGAGTGAAGTTGCCATACCGGCATTGACCGTTCAACGTTTGTGTCCATGGAGCGGGCGGAAGTTGTCAATTTCCGCATCTTTTGTTTCTGTAGCCGGTCCAGATGGCTTTTAACGACCAGGGACAATTTTTCGTATCTTTCGCAAAGATTTGAGCGCTTCGGGGTTTTTCGACAAGGACTTTCCATGATTTCCGGAACTGCCTTATTCCTGGGTTTATTCAACAACCTGGCAATTTTTATTATCCTTATTGCTGCCTATGGTTTCCTGAACAGCTATTTTGAGAAAGCCGGCTCGCCTAAACGCCAAACTGCGGTGGGGCTGTCTTTCGGTCTCTTCGCCATTGCCTGTATGTATGTTCAAATCCCGGTGGCCGAGGGTGTTATCGTGGACCAGAGGAACGCCATCGTCGCCTTGAGCGGTGCTTTTGGCGGACCCTTGTCCGCGCTGCTTTGCGCCCTTATGACTGGCGCGTTCCGAATATACCTGGGCGGAGCGGGAGTCCTTGCGGGGGTTGTTGGGGTCGGTCTGGCCGCTTGTTCGGGGGCCGGTTTATATGCCTTGCGCAGCAAGATTGATACGGCTCCGAAGGCTGCTTTCGCCGCCTTGGCAGCAACAGTTGTCATACTTCCCGGCTTTCTTCTGGTGGGAGATATCCAGACCGGGTGGACATTGATGAAAGCCATGGCCCTGCCTTACGGCTCGGCAATATTCCTCGGCATATTTCTGGTCGGTCTCCTGCTGGCGCACGAGGAATCCCGGCAGGTGGCAGAGGTGGAGCAAAAGCTTTCCGAAAAACGATTCAGAGAATTATTCGAGAGCTTGATCGATGTCAGCTACAGGACCGACAGCAACGGCAATTTTGTCATCATTTCGCCTTCCTCCGAAAAGCTTTTCGGATACCGAACTGAAGAGATTGTAGGGAAGCCAATCGCCGATTTTTACAAAGAACCTTCCAGGCGTGAGGATTTTATGGCCCAGCTTCAGCGCGATGGCCGGGTTGAAAATTTCGAGGCTGAAATCAGGAAAAAAGATGGGACTTTTGTATGGGTCTCCACCAATGCAAAACTGTTAAAGGATGCTACGGGGACCTTTAGCGGGGTGGAGGGGGTGACGCGGGATATTTCCAAGCTTAAAAAAGTTGAACAAGAAAAAATTCAATTGGAAGAAGACCTTCGGCAACGTCAAAAAATGGAGGCTGTCGGCACGCTCGCCGGAGGGATTGCACATGACTTCAATAATATTCTTGGTGCCGTAGTCGGATATACAGAATTGGTGGCGGACCGCCTGCCCGAGGGGAGTCCGGATAAAGAGGATTTAGAGGCGGTGCTTGCCGCGGCGCATCGCGGCAAGGAAATGACCAATCAGATTCTTATGTTCAGCCGGAAGCGAAAACCGGATAAGGAGCTTATCCAGGCACATCTCGTTATTGAAGAGGCTGTCAGGCTCCTCAAGCAGACCATTCCGGCCTCCGTCCAGATCAATTTGGAAATTGACCGTCATACCGGTTTTCTTCTGGCTGATCCGACACAAATTCATCAAATAGTGGTTAATTTGTGTACCAATGCCTATCATTCCCTTGAAAACGAAAAGGGTGAGATCGGCATTCAATTAAGGCCCGTGAAAGCGGATCCTACTATCCTGGCAAAACATCCGAACCTGAGAGGGAAAAACTATGCCCTCCTCACGGTGCGAGATAACGGCCACGGGATTGACAGGGAGACCATGTCGCGTATTTTTGAGCCATTTTTCACCACCAAAGAACAAGGCCGCGGGACCGGGATGGGGTTATCCGTGGTCCATGGCATTGTTCAGGATCACCACGGGGCCATCGATGTTGCAAGCGAGCCTGGGGTGGGGAGCTCCTTTGGGATATTTCTTCCGCTTGCCAGAGAGGAACGCAAGGTTCCCCCAGTGCCGGATTTCAAGCCGCGCTATGGGAAGGAAAATATTCTTCTGATAGATGATGAATCATCTTTGGTCAAACTTGGCAGAATGGTGTTGGAAAAACTTGGATATAAAGTGTTTGCAACAAGTTCAGCCCAGGAGGCCCTCGATAAGTTTCGGGCAGATCCCAGCGCGTTTGACCTTATCTTCACAGATCAGACCATGCCTGAAATGTCTGGAGACCTGCTGGCCAGGGAAGCGATGCGGATTCGTCCGAATATCCCCGTGATAATCTGCACAGGGCACAGCTCAGTTCTGGATGCGGAAAAAGCCCGTGCGATGGGCGTGAAAGCCTTGTTGATGAAACCTTTTGATCAAAGCACCCTGGCGGAAACCCTCAGAAATGTTTTGGATGATCCGGCGAACAGTAACTGAGGGGAACCTAAAATATCAGGCTAAATTTCAAATCTAAAATGCGGATAAATTATTCTAGTTTTTTCCTGTCCGGTGGATGGGATAGGGGCAGCCCCTTCCAAAGGCTGCATAAACCCATCCCTGGGCGCTTAGTAAGGCGAACGTTAATTATTAGTCACACTTTTGTTATGGGGCTGGGCTCCCCATTCAAAGGGCCGCATAAACCCATCCATGGGCGCTTAGCTGCCGCCGTCCGGGCGGCAGATGCCCTTTTCATGGGCAGCCCAACCCCATGG
>Ga0068712_1004283_pt1 | contig 12209 bp, 9 predicted proteins | sample MTBAKSrepl1MetaG_FD_62987 | JGI IMG/M metagenome (GOLD analysis project Ga0068712, IMG submission 62987) | Enrichment culture microbial communities from Arthur Kill intertidal strait, New Jersey, USA, that are MTBE-degrading - MTBE-AKS1... | ecosystem: Environmental > Aquatic > Marine >... | reverse complement strand
CGCGGCTGCAGTAATAGTCGTCGCCCTGATCCCAGGAGCCGTAGACGTACACGCGCCCATCGGGCATGACGTGGGCCTCTGGATCGGCGATGTGCAGGTAGGACGGCAGCACCGGGTTACGGCTGTCTTTGTAGATGTTCACGCCAGGGGACTCCTCTCTGTGACGCTGGTCGGAACGTGCCGGGACCGCTGCGGGAGCGGGGATGGGGCCGGAGGCCGTTCGCGAGCCGTGAGGAACCAGGGTGGCCCCGAGCTGATTTGAGCATACTCGGATCCCGCGCTTTTGTACAGGCGCCCGGCCACCCGGCACCGTCCGGAGAAGCGCCTTTGACAGGTGCGGTGGGCGGGCTATGGTGAATGCATACGATTCGACGCATTTTCGACAAGGAGTAGCGTGTACAGCCATCCATCGATCAACCTGGCCGAGGTCATCGCCTTTCACGGCCACTTTTGTCCCGGCCTGGCCAGCGGCATCCGCCTGTGCGAGGCGGCGCTGGAACGTCTTGGGGGCCGCGCCGAGGATGAGGAACTCGTCGCCATCATTGAGACGGCCAACTGCGCCGCCGACGCGATCCAGTTCATCCTGGGCTGCACCTATGGCAAGGGTAACCTGATTCATCTGGATCGCGGACGCAACGTGTATACCTTCCTGCGACGTTCTGACCGAACTGCTTTGCGGATGACCTGCCTGCCGCAGCCGGACGATATGACCGCGGAGCAAAAAGCGCTGGTGGCGCGCATCCGGGCCGGCCGGGCCAGCGCGAAGGATCAGGCAGCGTACACGGCGCTCTGGGAGGGGCGCGGGTATGCCGTGCTGGAGCTCCCGCTGGAGGCGCTCTTCCGCATCGAGGAGATCGCCGACTATCCCGCACCACAGCATGCCCGGATGGAGCCCTCGGTGGCCTGCGACAACTGCGGCGCGCTGGTGATGGCCTCGCGCCTCAGCGAGGTCGGAGGTCAGCGGCTGTGCGCCGCCTGCGCCCCGGAACGAGACGTTGATGGGCTGACGGTGACCGCCATCGGCGTCGTGCGGAGCGAACTCTCGCCCGATTCGCCTCCGCGGGTGCGCAGCGCGCGCTCGCGGCTAGAGATAGAGCCCGTCTACGCCGACGCGCTGCTCGGCCTCGAGCCGGGGCGCCACATCGATGTGCTTTTCTACTTTGACCGCTCGTCTGACGTAGTGCCGCTGCTGCAGCGGCGCTACGGCGATCCGGCCAACCCGCCCAGCGGTGTGTTCGCGCTGCGGAGCCCGCGCCGCCTGTCACCCATCGGCGTTACGCGGGTGCAGATCCTGGAGGTCGAGCCGTATGCGCTGGTGGTCTCCGGGCTGGACGCCTGGGACGGCAGCCCGGTGATCGACGTCAAGCCGGCGGGATGAGCCGTCGGAACGTCCGAACGTCCGAACGTCGGAACGTCCTAACGTCGGAGCGCTAGAACGTTCCCCGCAAAGACGGCGTGGTGTTGTCTCGGCGCTCGGCACGCGTGCTCCGGACGTTTGGACCTTTGGACCTTCAGACGGTCCGGCACTGGCCTCGCGCCCCGAACCGCGCTACACTCGCGGTGTACTGGACCACACACCACACCGCTGGAGGTCATGATATGGACGAGGAACGACGCGCAGAGTTGGAGAGGATTAAGGCCAGTTACCCTGCCGGCACGCTGCTCGATGAGGCACAGGTGCCCCCTTATACGCTTCTCGACCCGCTAATCTGCGCCGACGGGACGCCGGTGACCGAGGCCGCCACCTGGTGGGACAAGCGCCGTCCGGAGGTCTTTCGACTGTGCGAGGAGCAGTTGTTTGGCCGCTCGCCCGAGCCGCGCGCGGGGATGCGCTTTGAGCTGCGTAGCGTCGATCGCCAGGCGCTGGAGGGGCGCGCCACCCGCAAAGAGGTGCGCATCTACCTCACCGACGGCGACCTGCCCAAGATCGACCTGCTCTTGTACATCCCCAACGACGTGTCTCGGCCGCCCGCCACCTGGGTGGGGTTGAACTATCTGGGGAACCAGTCGATCACCGACGATCCCGGGGTGAGCCTCTTTGATGGCTGGGTGCCGGACATGGGCCGCTTTGGCCGGGGCGACATGGGCATCGTGGATAACCGTGCCACGGAGCGCAGCCGCAACACCTGGCCGGGATCGATGCCCGTGGAGCAGCTCCTGGCCCGCGGCTATGCCGTGGCCAGCGCCTGCTGCGGCGATATCGCACCCGACCGCCCGGACGTGTTCGACCACGGCGTGTTCACCGCCTATCTCAAGCAGGGCGAGACGCCGGCGCCGGACGAGTGGGGCGTGCTGGCCGCCTGGGCCTGGGGGATGTGCCGCATGCTGGACTATTTGGTGACTGACCCGGACATCGATCCCGCGCGGGTGATCGCCCACGGCACGTCACGCCTCGGCAAGGCGGCGTTCTGGGCGGGGGCGCTGGATACGCGCTGGGGGGCGATCAGCCCCAACGAGTCGGGCTGCGGCGGCGCGGCGCTCTCCCGCCGCCGATTCGGGGAGACGGTGGCCCGCATCAACACCACCTTCCCGCACTGGTTCTGCGAGGCGTTCCACGCCTATAACGGGAACGAGGATGCGCTCCCCTTCGACCAGCATATGCTGATCGCACTCTCGGCGCCGCGGCCGATCTATATCGCCAGCGCCGAGGACGACCTCTGGTCCGATCCGCGGGGCGAGTTCCTGGGCGCGCTGGGCGCCGATCCGGTGTACCGTCTGCTTGGCACCGAAGGCCTCGCAGTGAGCGAGATGCCCGCGGTCCACGGGCCGGTGCATAGCCCGCTGGCCTACCATCTGCGCGCCGGCGGCCACGGCGTGAACGACTGGGACTGGGAGCAGTTCATGGATTGGGCGGACGAGCGGGTGGGGTGAACCAGGGAACGAAACAGGGATAGACAGGATAGACAGGATAGACAGGATAAGGACTAATGCGCCCGGGCGCCCGCTGGAGCGAGGGATTTGCCCCGCACCGGAGGCAAGCAAGCATCGATGGACAGGATGGGCGGGATAGAACCAGACAGGCCCTCCGTGCGGTCGTAGGGGCGCACCACCGTGTGCGCCCGGAAACGCTTCTGGCGGACGAGGGCGTCCGCCGGCCAGGCGTGCTACAAGCCCTCCGTCCGGTCGTAGTGGCGCACCACCGTGTGCGCCCAGAAACGCCAGGCCGGCAAGATGCCGGTGGTTCGTGCGGGTAAAGGTCAGCCAGAGGCTGACCCTACGGCTGATACGGCGCCCGGAATGTCGACGTCGCTTCCGGCGGACGAGGGCGTCCGCCGGCCAGGCAGACACCGGCAAAGCCAGTGGTTCGTCCGGCTCAAGGTCAGCCAGAGTCTGACCCTCCGGGAGGGGCGCGCCGCGTGCGCCTCACGGGCTGGACCAGGATTGACGATTGGCCTTAACGTTTGTGAGTGGCGCGGCGCGTTCGTTCTCCTCTGACTGGAGTCGTATTTCATCTTCACGCCTGTGGACTGCTTTTCAGTGCTTTGTTTAGTTGCTGCCTTTCGCTTGCGCCTCGCCGTGCCGCCCTGTAGACTATGGTTACGGATGAACGCGCAGATTGTGTGTGGCGTAGTTCTGCTCCGCTTACACAGGTCCGTATTCATATGCGTGGTTTCCTCAGGCCATATGGCGAGGCACGCCTGAAACAGATGGAGGGATGAGCCGGCGCCGGCGGGCGCTCCAGCGCTAGAGAGGGGGCACAAGCGATGATGACACGTGCACATGTTGGTGTGAGAGCTCCTGCCACAAGGCACCTTCGCAGGCTCGGCGAGGCAGAGCGCTGCGGGACTGACGGCACCCGGCGCAGAGCAGGGATCATCTTCGCCCCTCTGGTTGCGCTGTTCATTTTGCTTCTGCTTACCGGTTGTCGTTCGGGCGGCGATACGTCGCAGCCCGTGATTACCGTTGTCGTGGAACGTGTGGTCGTCGTAACCAGCGAGCCCACGCCGGTGCCCCCGAGCGCGACCGCCAGAACGGTCGCTCCGACCCAGACTCCCAGGCCGACAGCAACAGCGGAGCCTACCCCCACGCCTCGGCCGACACATACCGCAGGGCCTACCCGGACACTGCGGCCCACGCGAACACCGCGGCCTACCCGGACACCGCGGCCTGACCTGCCAGCGATCATCGCCGCCATGTCGGTGGTACCCGAGGGACAGGGAGTGCCCGAAGCGGCCCTGTACGATGCTGCTAGCCCCGGATATCATCCCCTTGTGATATTGGACGCGTCCGGTGCAGGGCATCCCTGGAACACCAGCGAGCTCTTGACCTGGTGGAAGCCCATGACAGTGAGCGACACCGAGTTGGTCGTTGTCGTCGACGAGCATAAGGTGATTCTGGCAAGCCAGGATTACAGAGGGCCGTCAGGGACAGTTGCGGTTGACCGTTGCCGCCGGGATCTGGATGTGCAGGTGCGCAGTGCCCGCACGGGGGAGGTCGTGCGGACGACGACGCTAGCCGGAGCTGACCCACATCCCTTTACACCTACGGTGGCCGTGGGGACCCGGGAGATCCTCGGCAAGCCCGTACCATACCAGGATCTTGAGGACTGGCTGGCCTGTGAAGTCGGGCTGGGAGCGTGCCTGCGCCCGCTCCGCACGCTGGAGGGGCATTCGCACTCTGTTGAGTGCGTGGCGTACTCGCCTGACGGCCAGACGCTGGCATCAGGATCCAAAGACGCTACGGTGCGGCTATGGCGCCTCTCTGACGGCGCGATGCTGCGGACACTGGAGGGGCCAGAGGATGATGTAATCGCTGTGGCGTTCTCGCCCGACGGGCAGACACTGGCGGCGTCATCGCGGGATGGCACCGTGCATCTGTGGAGTGTGTCGGACGGGGCTCTGCTCTACGTACTTGAAGTAGATGCTGCCCCGATTTCCATAAGCCTATCTTTTGCACCAGATGGGCAGACCCTGGCCACGGGTTCGACCGATAATACAGTGCGCTTCTGGCGCGTCTCGGACGGCAACTTGCTGGCCACGCTGGAGGGGCACACGGAATTCGTGAACAGCGTGGCCTTTTCGCCCGATGGTCAGACGCTGGCTTCTGCGTCGTACGACCATACAGTACGCCTCTGGCGTGTGAGGGACGGTGCTCTGCTGAATACGCTGGCGGGACATGATGAGAGCGTGGCGAGTGTGGCCTTTTCGCCCGACGGGCTGATTCTGGCCACAGGGTCGTGGGACGACACGGTGCGCCTGTGGGAAGTTAGCAGCGGGAGCCTGCTGTACACATACAAGGAACATACATACGCCGTTAGGCGTGTGCTGTTTTCGCCCGATGGCCAGACCGTTGCATCGTATGAGGACCCGTATGTTGGCGGTCCGGTTGTCCATCTCTGGCGGCTCGCCGACGGTACGGTGCTCCACAAGCTGGGGTTTGGTGATGCGGTGGAGAGCGCCGAAGACATCGCCTTCTCGCCCGACTGGCAGACGCTGGCCCTGGCGTCACCGGAGTGGGCGGTGCAGATCTGGCAGATCGATGGTTTGCCGTGGGAGTAGCGTGACGGATTCCGAGAGGAGAAACCAAACATGGCGCTCTTTGGGCCACCCGATGTGGAAAAGCTGGCGGAACGCAAGGATGTCAAGCGGCTGATCAGGGCATTGGGCTATGAGAAGGACCCGGGCGTGCGCGAGACCGCCGCCCAGGCGCTGGGCCGTCTCGGTGACGTCCGAGCCGTGGAGCCGCTCATTGGGGCGCTGAGCGACAGTGGCGCTTCGGTCCGGCGCGCAGCGGCTCGTGTGCTGGGCCAACTTGGCGATCAGCGCTCCGTAGATCCGTCAAGGGCTGCACTCCAGGATGCCGACCCTGACGTGTGTCAAATGGCGTCCCAGAGTCTGGAGAGGCTTGGGTGGACGCCCGGCGCGGACGCGGAGGGCGCGGCGGCACTCGTCGCGCGGGGCGACTGGGAGGGCTGTGTGGCGTTGGGCGTGCATGCCGTGGCTCCGCTGGCGGCGGCGCTGCGGCGCCCCTACGAGACGGCGGAGGCAGCACGAGCCCTTCGGCGCATAGGCGATCCGAGTGTCGTTGAACCGCTTGTCGAGGCTCTCAAGGACGTGCCCTCATCGCGCGAAGCGGCCGCCGAGGCACTGGGCCAGGTTGGGGATGTGCGCGCAGTGGCGGCTCTCGCGGCCGCGCTGAAGGACAGCGAGCCGAAAGTGCGGTCAGCCGCAGTTCGGGCATTGGGTGCGATCGGCGGCGAGGGTGTCGCCGAGCCTCTTGTTGCGGCGCTGAAAGACAACAATGTCCGCGAGGCAGCCGTTGAGGCGTTGGGCCGTTTGGGTTCCGCAGCTGTGGAGCCGCTGATCGTTACGCTCTATGACCAGTACGCGTGGGAGGCAGCGGCCCGGGCACTGGGGCAGATCGGTACACCGGCTATAGAGCCGCTCATAGCCGTGCTCAAGTCAACACCGTCGTGGTCCAGTGACCAATCTCACGCCCCGGACGTTCTGGACAGACTTGGCTGGAAGCCCGATCGGGGTGTGGATGGGGCGGTCTACTGGATCGCTAGAGGGGAGTGGGACGCCTGCGTCCAGATCGGCTCGCCGGCCGTAGCACCGCTCATCGGCGTTCTCCAGCGACCTGGTAATAGTGCTAGAGGCGTGGCCGCAGCCCAGGCCCTGGGCCAAATCGGCGACGCCCGCGCCGTGGCGCCGCTCATCGCCGTGCTCGGGCAGTCTGACAACAATAGCAGGAGCGAGCGCCAGGCTGCCGCTGAAGCCCTGGTGAACATGTACCGTCACGAGGTGCTGGATGAACCGTCAAAGAGACGTATTCTCTCGGTGAGAGAGACTATTACCGAAAGTCATCGCGATTCCTCTGATCCCTGTGAAGGCCACTCTGATCGTGGAGTCGGTATAGATTTCACGCTATGAGAGCAAACATCTGCATCGCCCTGACCGGCGGGCCGGGCGGGGGAAAATCCACTCTGATCGACGAACTCTTGAGCGATCTCGCGTGGCAGGGCCGGATCGCGGTGCTGCCGGAGGCGATCTCGCTCATGCAAGAGGTGGGTGTCTCCCCCCGGGAGCAGCTCTTTCAGCGCGTGATGGTGTACCTGCAGATGGCACTGGAGGACGGCTTGCGGTGCGGCCTCGGTTCAGAGGACCGGCGCAGCATCCTGTGCCACCGGGGCACCCTGGACCCGCTGGCATACTGGCTGGATCGCGGCTGGAGCCGTGAGGCGTTCTTCGCATACACGGAGACGAGCCTGCAGGACCATTACGCACGCTATGAGGGCGTGATCCACCTGGTCACCACGGCGGATGGCGCGCCAGAGCACTATGCCCGTTGGCCCAGGGCCGGACGCGGCGAGGCCCTGGAGGAGGCCGCGCGGATCGACCGCCTGCTGGAGCAGGTCTGGAGCGACCATCCGGCGTACTACCGTTTGGACAACCGGGGGCGCGATTGGCAAGCCAAGGCCGCAGCCGCGCGCGACGTGCTGCAGCGGCTGATCTGCCCGCCGGAGCCCGACGACTGAGGAGGTTTATATTGTCCCAGCTGGCGCCTGATACCGGAGGCGCGACCAACCTGATGATTCTGCCCACACTCGCCTGCCCCGCTTCCTGCAGTTACTGCTTTGGGCCCCATGCGGGCGGCGTGACCATGTCGCGTGAGACGTTGGAGGCTGTCGTCCGGTGGCAGCGGCAGGGCTGGAACGGCGGTCCGCTGGAGATCACTTTCCATGGGGGCGAACCGTTGGTCCCGGGAGCGCCCTTTTACCGCGCAGCGCTGCCTCTGCTGCGCGAGGGGCTGGCCCCGCGCCTCGTGCGCTTTTCCGTGCAGAGCAACCTCTGGCTGCTCACCGACGAACTCTGCGAGCTATTCCAGAAACATGAGGTGTCCCTCGGCACCAGCCTCGATGGGCCGGAGGCCATCGATGACGCCCAGCGTGGTGAGGGCTACTATCAGCGGACGATGGCGGGGATCGCGCGCGCCCGCGCGCACGGGCTGGGCGTGGGCTGTATCGCCACCTTTACGGCGCAGTCGGCGCCGCGGGCAGGGGCCGTGTACGATTTCTTCGTCGGGCAAAACCTGGGATTCAGCGTCCATCCTGCGCTGCCGGCGCTCGGCAGACCGGACGGCGACTATGCGCTCTCCCCTGCGGCGTATGGGGAGTTGCTCGCGGATCTGCTCGATCGCTACCTGAGCGACGCCGCACGGATTCGGATCTCCACGCTGGACGCCATGGCGCGCTCCATCTCCGCCGGGAGGGGCGGCGTGTGCACCTTTTCCGATTGCCTCGGTCACTACCTGGCGGTGGACCCGGAGGGTTGGATCTATCCCTGCCAGCGCATGGCAGGCATGGCGCCTTTCCGGCTGGGGAACGTTTACGATTGCCCGTCCTGGGACGATCTGACGCGGGCGCCCATCTGGCAGGCGATGGAGCAGCGCCAGGAGCGGATCGCGGAGGCCTGTGGGGAGTGTGCCCATCTCGCCTACTGCCGCGGCGGGTGCCCCTATAACGTTCTGGTGGCCAACGGGGGACGGCTCGATAGTGAGCGGCCGGATGCTCCGCGCGATCCGTACTGCCCCGCCTACCGGCAGACCTTTGACGCCATCACCGATCGCGCTATGGAGGAGATCTTTAGCGCGCCCAACATCGAGAAGGTGGTCGCAAACGGCGCCAGCGAGCACGGGTTTCTGCGGACAGGGACCCTCCTGCAGATCATGCGCGGGGGACCTCATCCGCAGGATGTGGCCCGGCAGGCGCGCCAGGCCGTGGCCGCGGCGGCCCTGAGCGTCTGCGATTCACCTGAGGGGGCCCTGGCGTGCCTGCAGCAGGCCGGGGTGATCCGCGACCCCTCCGCGGCGCTGGGTAGCCTGCGGATGCTGCGCGACCGGCTGGACTCGCAGTCACAGCAGGGGCTGATCAACCTCTATCTGCATGTCACGGATGCCTGCAATCTGGCCTGCCGGCACTGCTATGCGGCTTTCAAACAGGGTTCCGAGCCCTCGTCCATGGGTGTCGGCGACATCGCCGGAGTTACCCGTCAGGCTGCGGCGGCGGGCTTTGCCAAGGTGGTCATCACCGGCGGTGAGCCGCTCATGCACCCGCAGTGGGAGGCGCTGCTGGATACACTGGCCAGAATACGGCAGGAGATCAAGCCGGCGCGGCTCGCGCTGCGCACCAACCTGTGCTATCGCCTGACGGCCTCGCTGATGGAGGGGCTGCTGTCCGCGGCGGATGAGATCGTGGTGAGCGTGGACGGCGACCGGGCCAGCCATGACGCTCAACGCGGTCAGGGGACCTATGAGCGTACGCTGGCGAATCTGCGCGCCCTGGTCGCCTGCCGCGACAGGCAGGCAACGGCTCTGCGTCCGGGCGGCGAGTCTGCAGCGTTGAGCATCGGCGCCGCGCTCAGACCAGCGCAGATGGCAGGGCCCGAGGGCGACGCTATGCGAGCGCTGGGCCAGGAGCTCGATGTGCGGGTGCGCCTCAAGCCGGTGCTCCCGCTGGGCCGGGGCGCGGACCTCGGGTTGGAGCCCACCTTCTATAGCTCGCTGGACGAGGACTGCGACGTGCTGGCCTACGGCGTGCACCCCGCCGCTACCTGCGGGCTGGGCATGAACCTGTATGTGGGCGCGGACGGGGCCTGCTACCCCTGCTATGCATTGATGGCTGACGGCCATTACCTCGGCAATGTGTTGCCGGATGGCCTGGGACCCGTGCTGGCGGCCAATGACGCCTACCGCAACGTGACCGTGGACAGCAACCGGGGGTGCCGCGCCTGCGCCTTGCGCTATCTCTGCGGTGGATTCTGCCGTGCCTGGGGCGAAGGCGACCCCGACGCACCCCCGCCGGACTGCGCCGCGCTGTACGCCCGCGCTGAACGCATCTTGCGCCTCGCCCTCGAGACGCTCGAGGTGAGCCCGGAGAGGTGGCGCGAGGCGGGGCTGCCCTGATTCGAGAGCAAGATCGGTGCCGATAGTGAGACACGAAAGGATAGTGCTATGGCGCTCTTTGGCCCACCGGATGTCAAAAAGCTGGAGGCAAGAGGAAACGTCAAAGGCCTGATCAAGGCGCTGAGCTACCAGAAGGACTGGCGTGTCCGCAGGGCGGCAGCCGAGGCGCTGGGCCGCCTGAGCGACGCCGGTGCCACAGAAGCTCTGAGCAGAGCGCTGTCGGATGAGGAACTGGATGTGGCCAAAGCGGCTGCCCAGGCCCTCGGGCAGATCGGCGGTGCCGGAGCCGTAGACCATCTGTCGGAGTGGCTTGATAAGGGGGATTGGAGATTGCGCGCGGCCGCAGCAGAGGCCCTGGGCTGTGCCGGGGATGCGCGCGCCGTGCCCTCGCTGGCGGGCGCCCTCAAGGCCACTTCCGACGCCGTGCGGGCCGCGGCAGCCAGGGCGTTGGGCGCGATCGGCGATCCTTCGGCCGCGGAGCCCCTCATCGCCACCCTGGGCGATACGAACGCCAGCGTGCGGCAAGCCGCTGGCACCTCACTGGGCCAGATGGGCGTTGCAGCCATCGATCCGCTTCTTGTGGGTCTTGCGGAGAAGGGGAGCAGCCATCGACGGGCCGACATCGCGGGTGTTTTGGGCCGCATCGGTGGCACGCGCGCGATTGATGCGCTGCGCGAGTTGCTCAGCGAGCCGTCCTGGCCGACCCGCAAGTCCGCGGCGGCATCGCTCGAGGCGCTGGGCTGGCAACCGGGAGCTGACGAGGAAGGGGCGGCCTTTTTTGCTGCGCGAGAGCAGTGGGACGGCTGCGTTCAAATCGGCGCGATGGCCGTACCGGCGCTGATCGCCGAGTTTTGTCACCCGGATGGCGCACACCGGGTGGCGGCGGCGCACGCGCTGGCGGAGATAGGCCCGCCGGCGGTGGAGCCGTTGATCGCCGCTCTTGGCGATGAGTCCATAGGCTGGCGCGAGAAAGGCTACGGGCCGGGGATGGTGCGCTTTCACATTGTCCGGCATGCGGCAGCCCTGGCGCTGGGCGAGATCGGCGACAGTCGCGCAATAGAGCCGTTGATCGCGGCCCTGGACGATAAGGACACTGCCGTGCGGGATGCAATCGCCAGCGCGCTTGGCCAGATTGGGCCGCCTGCGTTCGAGCCGCTCGTGGCGCTGCTCAGGGGGCCGGACCGGAGTCTGCGGAGCCGAGCGGCAACGGCGCTGGGGGAGATCGGTGACCCGCGGGCCATTGACCCCCTTGTTGCCGCCCTTCACGATGCCGAATGGAATACCCAGGCCAGCGCCGTTGCCGCTCTGGCCCGGATAGGGCCCGCCGCGATTGAGGCACTGATGGGTATCCTCAAGGATCCCAGCGACACCGTTCGCCAACGTGCTGCGGAGGCCCTCGGCAAGCTGGGCGAGCCGGCCAGCGCCGAGGCGCTCGCCGCTGCGCACCAGGATGAAGACGCTCAGGTACGCCTGGAGGCGGCCAGGGCGCTGCACAGCATGGGCGATAAACGGGGAGTAGACCACCTCCTGGATGAGGCTGTGGCCGGCAGCTGGGATGCCATGAAGCTGGTGATCAAGAGTGAGGACGAGCGGGCCGTTCCGGCGCTGGCAGCCTTTCTCAAGGACGATCGCTACCGGGTGCGCAAGGCAGCTGCGGAGGAACTGGTGCGGCGGTATCGCTCAGGGAAGCTGAGTGAAGCGCAGAGAAAACGCATCGTTGCGGTGCGCGGCACGATCACCAAGAGTCATTATGACGACGACCATGACAACTGCGCGGGGTCCTACCCGCACACGGACTCTGGGATTGGTGTGAACTTTCCGCTGTGATGTCTATGGTCTGGGGTCGGTTGCTGCCTGAGATGGCGGAATGCCCCCATCGCGGGTACATGCCCGGTCCAGCCGGCCACCATCGTGGCTGTCCGGCTGTTGCGCGTTAGGGATGAACGAGAGGAGTTGAGGATGGCGCTTTTTGGCCCACCGGATGTCAATAAGCTGGAGGCAAGAGGAAACGTCAAGGGCCTGATCAAGGCGCTGAGCTACCGGAAGGACGCCCAAATACGCGCAGAGGCCGCCAGCGCGCTCGGACGAATCGGAGATGTCCGGGCGGTGGCGCCTCTGGTGGATGCGCTGGGGGATACCGAGGTAGTTGTGCGCCGTTCTGCCGCCCTGGCACTGGGCGAGATTGGGGATGAACGGCCGGCCCGGGCGCTGGTCGCACTGCTTTCCGACCAGGACGCGGATGTGCGCGTTGCGGCCCGCCATGCGCTGGCCAAGCTTGGGCCCGCATCCATCGCACCCCTGAGTCA
>Ga0068712_1004279_pt1 | contig 12216 bp, 10 predicted proteins | sample MTBAKSrepl1MetaG_FD_62987 | JGI IMG/M metagenome (GOLD analysis project Ga0068712, IMG submission 62987) | Enrichment culture microbial communities from Arthur Kill intertidal strait, New Jersey, USA, that are MTBE-degrading - MTBE-AKS1... | ecosystem: Environmental > Aquatic > Marine >... | reverse complement strand
AGTAAGTCATTGAAGAGAAGGTGAGAAGATAAGGAAAAAGCATCCTGGCATGGCGTTAAGGAGAATCCATCATGGCAGGATGTGTCATCAATTGGTGGATAAGCGAGGATAAAGAAACACTGTGGCAACAATCTTTGACGAATTGGACCCGATCTTTCATCCCCGATCGGTAGCGCTTCTCGGCGCCTCCGGTAAGCAGGGGAAGATAGGGCGTGTGCTCATGGACCGCTTCCTCGACATGGGATTTCGGGACCTCTACCCTGTGAACCCCGGCGAGCGCGAGATCCTGGGCATCAAGGCATACCCTAGTGTAAAGGACATCCCCGCACCGGTGGATCTTGCCCTCATTGTGACGCCTACCAATGCGGTTCTTCCTGCTGTGAAGGATTGCGCAGAGAAAGGCGTCAGAGCGATTGTGATCACGTCCTCGGGTTTCGGTGAGACCGGGGAAAAAGGGTTGGAACTGGAACGGGAGATGGTCCGGATCGCCCGTCTTGGGGGCTGCCGCATTATCGGCCCCAATTGCGTTGGCATCTACTCCCCGTCCTCCAGGCTGCCCTTCCCGTTGGATGCGGGAAAAGAGAGCGGCAAGGTGGGCGTGGTCTCACAGAGCGGTTTTTTTGCCGACTACCTCACCCTCGCTGCATCGCGAAACGGTATCGGCTTCAGCAAGGCAGTGAGCTGCGGCAATGAGGCAGACCTCGACGCTTCGGACTTCCTGGATTACCTGGGGGAGGACCCTGAGACGGAGCTGATCATTGCCTACATGGAGGGTGTGAGGGACGGAAGACGATTTCACGGACTTGCCGGGGAGATCTCGAGGAGAAAGCCCGTCATCCTGTTAAAAGGCGGCACCACGCAGGAAGGCGCGCAAGCTGCCGCGTCCCATACAGGCTCTCTTGCCGGGTCCGGCGCCATTTGGGAAGGGGTGCTGAGGCAGACGGGCATCGTCAGCGCAAGAAGCTTCGAAGAGGTGCTCGACTGTCTCTATGCCTTCTCCTGTCAGCCCCTTCCAAAAGGGTGCCGGGTGGGCATCGTCAGCGGGCCTGGAGGTATTGGCGTTTGCACCACCGACGCGTGCCTGGGTCTCGGATTGGAGGTGGCTCCCTTCTCGCGTCAGACCCTCGCGCGGCTTCGCCGGGCCATGCCCGTTGTGGGCGGCAGTATCAGAAACCCTCTTGACCTGAGTCTTGCTTCCCTCGTAAACCCCCAGGTCTATGCAGAAGCCATCAGCATCCTGCTCGAAGAAGAAAACATCGACATGCTGCTTGTGATCGCCGTCATAGGAGGCGAGCAGTTGCGAGACATTCTTCTAAAAGGGTTGGGCGATGGAGGCGGGAAAAAGCCTGTTGCGGTCACGATCATGGCGGGAGGCCCGCAATCCGTGGCCGGGGACATTGCGCTGCTTCTGAAGAGCTCCATCGCCGCTTATCCTGACGGCGCCAGGGCGGCGAGGGCACTGGCACGGCTCTCCGAATACGCGGAATTCAAACGGGGATTTCAGGGTAATCAGTAGTCGATGTCTCCAAGTCGGATCTGCGGGGGAATTCATCCGTAAAAACGATGCCCGCCATCAGCTTCAGAAATGGCGGGCATCGTTTTGGGGTATTCTCGAGTTTTCGGCTCTATGCCTTTATTTAGGTATTGGGAAGATCATGTTTGCCGTCTTCTTGATTTCAGGGTGCTGTCGATTGCTCGTGATTTCCAGCTCCCAGGGCCATCTTTTGCCTTTTACCCACTGTCCGCCCACCAATGGAGTTTCCGAGTAGTTCTCTTTGTTGTATTTAATGGGGCCGACGAGAGTGGCCAGAGACGTGGCGGCGATCGCTTCTCGTAGTTTGTTCTTGTCCAGTGTCTGGGCCCGCTTAATGACATCCGCCGCGATTTCATAGGCCGCGTACTTAAAGCCGATGGGCTGAGTCCAGGGTTTGTTTGTCTCTTTTGTCCAGGCGTCGCAGAGGTCTTTTGCAGATTCGCCTGTCAGGGACGACTTGAAAGGATGGTATGGAGTCCACCAGACTTCAGTCGTGATGCCCTCGGGCAGATTGCCGCCCAGGGCGCCCACATCCGCAGGGAAGAGGCATGCTTTTGCAATGGTTGCAATCTTGGGCACGAAACCCTGCTGATGAAATTGTCTCCATGCCGTTATCCAGTCCGGCGGAATGGGGCAACCGCTCACGATCTCCACTTTTTCTTTCTTGAAGAGATTGACAAAAGAAGTGAAGTCTTTGTTGAAGAATGGAAATCGGCCGGGATCGATTACACGGTACCCGCGCTTTTGAAGGATCGGCGTGAAGATCTGTGCGAAGGTCACGCCATCCGGGTCGTTTGGCCACAACACTCCCACTACATGGTTTGTCTTGTCGGAGACTTCGTCCCACATGTCCACAAAGAGATTGGCTACGGTGGTATCGGTCCAGAAAGCATGGAAGGCCCATTTGTAGGGCCCGCCGGTCAGCCAGGCATCGACAGGGGCATCGAGCGAAATGCAGGGCGTCTGATATCGTTCGCACATGGCCGTGACAGGGTTGACCGTATCCGGTGTGTGCATGACCACCATCAGGTCCACCTTGTCGGAGAGAATCAATCTCGAGGTCAATTCCGCGGCCTTGGTGGGATCGCTTTCCGTGTCGACCATCTTCAGCTTGATCGGGACTTTTGTGCCGTACTCCTTGATATAAAGACCTCCCTCCTTGTTGATGGCATCAATAGCCTTGTTATCGGCCCAGGGTGATGCCTCTCCAAACCCGGCAAGAGGGCCGGTAGAGGGGTTGGGGTGGCCGATGAGGATGTGGTCCCGTTTGGCTGCAAAAGCCTTCCCCGCAAGCGACGGTGCAAGGACGAACGCCGCCCCGGCAGTGGTTGTCGTCTTCATGAACTCCCGTCGAGTTATCCCTCTCTTCTCTTTACCCTTCATAATCAACCTCCTTTCGAAGCTTGCAGGGTTAAATGCCGGAACGCCAATCGGTGAGCACTCTCATGTGGCATCCTCATAAACTCAATATTTTTAACAGAAGATTCCAGGAGTAGAACGCGCCAGGTTATGTCCCGCTCTCATCACGCCAGGGGCGGCGGGGGGGGAGGCAACTCACCACGCTCGAGGGCTTCGCGTGCAGCCTTGACGGGTATGCCTGCCTCGCAAGGCACACCCACCTGGCACAACCCGCAGCCGTACCCCTCGAACCTGTAAGTCTCCTTCACATACTCCCTGGAGCGGACCAGGTGCTGTCGGCACTTTTCTTTATCATGACCCGCCTTCGTGATAGCACCGGCAGGGCAACGGTCCATGCATTTTCCGCAGCGCCCCTCCGCAAAAAAGAGGCAATAGGCCCTGTGGTCCGCATAGGGTCGCGGGGTCGGCTGCACGGATATCCTGGCAACCACCGATCCGGCACGAATGGCTTTGCCTTTAGCTGTAATGAGACCGTCGCAAAGACCGAAGGTGCCAAGCCCGGCCGCATGAGCGGCATGGCGCTCAGACCACGCTGAGGCATAGGAAAAACGCTGCGACATGACGATGGTCCAATTGGGGGTCAACATCGGTGCGACGGCTTCATGCCCTGCCTCATTCAGGCTCCGGGCCACGTGCCGGCGCAATGCCGCGTTGAATTCCTCGCCGTAAACTCTGATCCTGGCCCACTCCTCCGACGGGTATTTCCTGGTCCGTCGATTGGCCTTTCGGACCATCTCTCTTTGCGGCAGGACCCACGAGACAACGGTCAGGTCCTCGGGGCATGCCGGCTTCCTCGGAAATCGCTGGCTGTAGATCTCCCAGGGCGTCCAGTGGAATGGCCCGATATACTCCTTGTACTGCTGCCAAATGGGATCTGAACCGGATGCGAAACCCACCAACGCATCGTCCCAGGCTTTATCTCCCGCTTGGTTTCGCATGGTGTTCAGGGGCGAATCGGCAATGAAACCCCGGATCAACTCTTCAATCCATATTCTCGGATCACGCAAAACCATCTGCTTTTTCATTGACAGCTCCAGTTGAACATTTTGTGCCTGTGACGACTCTTTCTATGCTGTGAAGCCCAGGCGGGTTGTTCGGAACAATTTATGATTTTCTTCCGGTTTTGTCCACGATGACAATATCTACATCTCAAGTCACCTTCCGGATCCCCAGGAAAAGGCCCGGTTTCCATACAAGGAACTGAGTCCTCGTATTTTCTCGGTCTCCTTAATGGTCAAAAACCCTTATTGGGGAGGTTTACCTGAAGATTGATTCCCTGATGAATATGATCTATACCCAAGGTCAGTTTTCAAATGCCTGCCGAAATCCTGTCGATCCTGTTATCCAGTCTAAGTTTTTAAGTAGTTTCATGCGAGCAAAAGCAGAACCGGAGAAACTGAGACACTAAACCGAAAACCCCTAAAGGACGGAGAACATGGAAAATGAAGAGTGAACGTTTTGAAAAAGGTTTACAGCTGCGCCGAGAGGTCCTGGGGGCGCAGCACGTCGATGCGAACTTCTCCTCGGCGGATGATTTCCACCGCCCCCTGCAGGATCTGGTAACCGAATACTGCTGGGGGGCGGTGTGGGCCCGGCCCGGTCTCGATCGAAAAACGCGCAGCCTGATCAACCTGGCCATGCTGACTGCATTGAACCGCCCCAAGGAGGTCAAGCTCCACCTCAAAGGGGCATTGAATAACGGCTGCACCAGGGAGCAGATCATGGAGGTCCTCCTGCAGACAGCCGTTTACTGCGGAGTGCCGGCGGCTGTGGACAGCTTCCACATTGCCGGGGAACTCTTCAAGGAAATTGAATCTCAAAAATAGCTGTCGCCGATCGAAGCAAGTCCGTACTCTCGGGATGACCACACCTGCCGCATCGCACCACCGCGGCGGGAGTTGAGAAAGCGGCGAACCTGAAGTATTTTTTCTTGAAATTTTTGCGAATCCCCTTTAAAAGAATATGGATTATCGTTTTCACTCCTGAACCATCCACCTCCGAGATCTCATAATGAACAGAAAGCAAGTAGGCATTCTTCTCTTTGAGAACGTTGAGGTGCTTGATTTCTGCGGACCTTTTGAGGTTTTCTCCGTCGTGAGGTTGGACGAAGGGAAACGCCGCGATGAGCCATCCCCGTTCAACCTCCTTCTCATTGCCGAAACAAAGCAGCCGGTGACCGCCGCCGGCGGAATGAGGGTTTTGCCCGACTTTGATCTGGATGACTGCCCCGCACTGGACCTCCTGGTCGTACCCGGTGGCTGGGGGACAAGAAAGGAAATGAATAACAAGCGTCTACTCAGATGGATTGCAGAACGCTCGGGGGAGGTCGAAATCCTGTCCTCCGTGTGTACCGGCGCCCTTTTGCTCGGGAAGGCAGGGCTTCTCGATGGAAAGCGGGCCACCACACATTACCGTTCTCTTGAGTGGATGCAGGAGTTGTTTCCGGAAGTCATTGTTGAGAAGGGAGTGCATTTTGTTGAAGAAGGTGCGCTTTTCACCTCCGCGGGCATCTCCGCCGGCATTGACATGGCGCTGAAGGTGGTTTCCCGTTGTTTTGGTGAGACCGTTGCGAGGGCTACGGCGAAGCATATGGAATACCCTTTTCCGGAAAGCAATGAGCGCCGGATTACAGTTACCTAGCTTCCGCAACGATTCCTGCTTTCAAGATGATCCCTTAAAGAAAACGTTCATTTCCTTTTGTTTACCGCTTACTCCGCTTATTGGCATGTATCCGACTTCATCTCCAAACGTGCCGAGAATCAGAACTGTCGAAGATCCCGTTTTGGGGGCACCACAGAATTAGATATTGCACCACTCCAGCAAAAAAACGCCGGACCATGGAGCAAGTACCCGTGAGCCCTAACGTTACAGAGAACTTCGCTTCGTCACTCTCCGTCATTCCCGCGAAGGAGACTGCGCTGCAATCATTTTCCCTGTCGACTTTCAATGCAAGCGGAGGGCGCTGTGCGTTTACTCGAGTTTGAGGCCAAATCGGTTTTGAATCGGTACGGAATCCAGACTCCGAAAGGGATAGTGGTCTCGGAAGGTGAGGAGCCATCCCTTGCCATTCCCGGTCCGGTCATGCTCAAGGCCCAGATCCCCATAGGGGGACGGGGTAAGACGGGCGGCGTGCTGGCGGCTGAGACGGGCGCCGGAGTGAGCCTTCAAATCGAAAGGCTGTTCTCTACCAAGGTCCGCGGGTATCGCCCGAAAAAGGTGCTCGTCGAGGAAAAGGTGGATGTGCATCGTGAGTTCTTCATGGCCGTCACCTACGACACCGTTGCCAAGGCGCCGGTGGCTGTTTTTTCGAGTGAAGGCGGCGTGGACATAGAGGAGTTGGCGCGACGTGAGCCTGAAAAGATCTGCAGGGAGCGCTTCACTCTCCGGGACGGCCTGCCTGAGTACAAGGCGCGGCAGATTGTCTTACCATATGGGCGGAATCCCGACCAATGAATTCGGCGAAGTAGAGGACGCGCAGCAGGGAGTGATCGAAGGGCTCTACGCGGTGGGCGAGTGCGCAGCAGCCAGCTTCCACGGGTTCAACCGGCTGGGAACCAATTCGATCCTCGAGCTCATCACCATGGGCAAGACCGTCGGCGATCGGGTGATCGAGCACCTGAAGCGGGAACCCGGCGCACCCCCGGATATGAAGGGAGACCGCTTCCGTGAGAAGTTCGAAGGCTATTTCGCGGCAAATGGCAGGGACAACATCGGCCTGATCCGGAACGTTCGTCGCTACGATCCGGATCAAGGGAGATCCTGGGTGCAGACCTATTCGCTGAAAGCCGGCCGGATCATGCGCTTCGTCGATCTGTTCCGCAGAATCAACGACGAGCAGGACCCGACCCTGGCATGGGGCTCCTCCTGCGAGCACGGGCAGTGCGGAACCTGCTCCATGAAGATCAACGGCAAACCGCTTCTGGCGTGCGAGCTCCTCGTGGAGAACGCGGTCGCTTATTTCGGCACCACTGTTTTCAATGTCGAGCCCCTCGACGTGGCGCCGGTGATACGCGACCTGGTGATCGATACGGAAAAGGCCTACGAGCGAATCAACCGGGTCAAACCCTACATCATCAGTCCGAAGCCGCCGCGCAGCGACGGAAGGGAACAGGTCGTCAGTCCAAAGGCCCTGGAGCGATACGTTTCGGCCACACGATGCATCAACTGCTTCTGCTGCGCCTCGGCATGCATCGGCGGCCATGGAACTTTTCTCGGGCCGAATGCAATGCTGGCCGCCATCGTGCGGGTTATGGATTCGAGGGAACAGGAGAAACAAGAGCGGCTGCGGTGCTTGTACAGCGATGAAGGGATCTATCGATGTCACTCGTCCCGGGCCTGTTCGTTCGTATGCCCGAAAGAGATCGATGTTGCGCATTTCATCGCGCTCGCCAAGGCTGGAGCGCTGGGATCGGAATGAGTCTCCACCCGTAGAGCCCCGCTTCACGGGACAGGCGCGCGGCCTCAGGTAGCCCCCCGAGGGGGCTTATGCGAAGGGATATGAATAAATCATTTGAAAATTCGAATTTGAATTGCTTTGTTTCGAATTTCGATATTCGAGATTCGGATTTTCAGGCCATGATTTCACACCGGATCAATAGAACCATCCGGATGCTCCCCAAAGGGGAAGGGGGTTGGTGGGGTTTTTCAGTGCGTCCTGCATTCAGCAATCCTGTGTGGAAGCTGTTGCAAGGCAGTATTACGGGGCGGCGTGCCGCTGAAACCGGCGTAGTAGAGGGGTTGGAAAGCGGCGCGCCTTTCACTCAACACTAGAAGAAGGAAAAGGAGGAACAGGATGTTAAGGAGAAAATCAGGTTTGGCTTTTTCGGTGTCCGTAGCAGCCCTGGCCGTCGTTTTCGCCCTGTCGGCGATCGACACGGCCCAAGCACAGGAACGCAAGTCGATTCGGTGGGCCACATCCAGCACGGGTTCTTACGGGTACAAGGTCGCGGCTTCCATGGTGAAGATACTGGAGGATGCGCTAGGCGGACAGTACACCGTCACCGTCAACCCCTACCCGTCCACGACCGGCGCCATGAAGGCCACCATGGATGGAAACGCCGAGATCGGCTATACGGCCGATGTGGGCATTACCCCGCTTTATGCCGGAGAAGGCGCCTTCAAAGATTACAAGCCCGGCAAGGGATTGATGGTGCACACCTGGTATGCCTACCCCATGGAGTCGTTTATGGCCGTCGCCGCCTCGAAGGGCGACCAGTTCAAGAGCTGGGGTGACTTCAGCGGCAAACCGGTATTCTTCACCCCTGCAGGCTTCATGAACTGGCTCAATTTCCGGCGCATCTTCAACGCACTCGGATACGAGTTCAAACATGTCCAGATCGGCGAGGCCACCCAGGCCGACGCGCTGCAATCCGGCACTATCGTCGGCGCCGTCGCCTATACGACCGCCGGCAAATCGCTGTCGTCCTACTGGCGGGAGACCGAGTTGCGCACGGATGTCAAGGTAATCAATCCGAGTGAGGATGAAATCAAGAAACTGAAGGCGGCAAACCTCGCCCCGGTGGAAATCGACCCGACCAAGGCATTCAGCAAGGACGTAGGCGTAAAGACGATCCTGGGTGTGCCGCTTCTGTTCGGCTACAATGTGCTTGCAGACATGCCCGAAGACGTCGTCTACAAGATGCTGAGCGCGTTCTACAAGGAGCGCGAAAATCTTGCCAAGGCCGATCCGGGCTTTACGCCCATGGCACGCGACTTCGTAGGCATGCAGGTGAACGGCATCTTGGCCAATCCGCATGTTCCCGTACATGCGGGGCTGGCAAAGTTCTTGAAAGAGCACAAGGGTTGGAACGACAAGTGGAAGATTGCCAAGTAATCGAGCAGACGGATTGCCTGGGGTGAGCAGTCTGCCAGGACGGAGGCTCTCGCCCCTGGACGTTTCCCTGTTTCTGAGTCATCATCAAGCCGGGTGCTTGTCGCGTGGGCCGATGCGACGGCAAAGGGATGGGAGTCCTGCGGAGCGGCTCCCTTCTCATGAGCACTCTTGATCGAAAGGGAGATAGCCATGCTGAGTGACCGGATCAAGCGCTACATCAATCTCAAGAACCTCACCTTTATTCTATCGATCATCATGTTCATCTGGCTGATCTGGTATTTTTACACCGGTTTCGGCGGACCGATGGAACTGGCATGCTATCTTGTGCCGATCGCCCTGCTCGTGCAGATCCTGTTCATGTACCAGGAGGATTATCTTTACAAGCGCTTGCCGCCGATGGGGAATCATATCCTTGTCGCGTGTTATGCCGCCATTTGCGTTTATGCCTTTTATCATTTCTGGATGGAATACGAACAGATCGCGATCTGGCGGCAGGGCTCCTACACCACTGAGGATTTCATTGCCGGTCTGCTCATTTTTCTGCTGGTCATGGAACTGTCGCGCATCGCCCATTCGACCCTGTTCTGGGTGAACCTGGTCCTCGTCGTCTACACGATGTACGGCTATCTGAGCCCGCTTGATTTTTTCTGGCACCCCGGGACTTCATTCTACCGGATAGTTACGTCGAGCACGGTCGAGCTCGCCACAGGCATCTATGGCCTCTACGGTCAACTGGCATTGACGGTGATCGCGGCCTTTCTGATCCTGTCGGCAGCGGCAAACGGTTTTCGGGCCCAGAATGCCATGGTCATGGTCATGCGGAGGCTTGCCGGGCGGTCGCGGCAAACCATCCCGCAAACGGCGGTGCTGGCATCGGCCTCGATCGGCCTGGTGAGCGGCAGCGGTGCAGCCAATGTGGCCGTCACCGGCAGTTTTACCATCCCGCTGATGATCCGCTACGGCGTGCCGCGGGCCTTCGCCGGGGCCGTGGAAGTCAGTGCATCCATGGGCGGACTGATGATGCCGCCGCTGATGGCCGCCGCCGGCTTCCTGATGGCCGAGTTTCTCGGCGTTCCCTATTGGGACGTAGTGGTTCGCGCGTTCTCCCTCGGCTTCGTGTACTATGGCACGCTCGCCCTCTCCATCTATCTTGTAAGCGTCCACGCTTTGCCTGCCGATCCGATCGAGGTTTCGGTGGTCGAGGCCTACGACAAGGTCAAGACCGCCATTTTCTTTCTTTCGATCGCGTTTCTCATCTTCCTGATGGGGGCGCTCAAATACGGAGAACTGCGGGCCGCTCTTTTCACCGGCTGCTTCATGTACGCGCTCCTGATCCTTGCATACTTTTGCTTCAAGTACCTGCGGAAGGACCCGGAAGCGGAAAAGGAGAGTCTGCTTGGGAATTTCCGCCTGACCATCGAGACGCACGCCAACATGACCTCCTATCTCCTGCTGCTGCTGGCGACGCTCGGCATCATGATCGGTCTCTTCACTGTGACCGGCTTCATCAACCGCATGGGCGCCATCCTGCTGGAAATCGGAGCCTGGAGCATCATCGCCACCATCCTGATGGCGTGGATCTTCGGCTGGCTCGCCGGCGCCGGGCTTCCGCCCACCGCCACCTACATTGTCCTCGCCGTCATCGTGGTGGACCCGCTGCGCAAGCTGGGCATCGACCCGTGGGTCGCCCATTTCTTCATCTTCCTGATCGCTGTCTGGGGTGAGTTGTCCCCGCCGACATCGCTCACGGCCGCTGTAGCAGCGCGCATCGCAGATGCCTCCTTCATGCGGACCATGTTCGAGGCGGTGAGGTTGTGCCTCCCGATCACGCTCATGTCGTTCGCCATCTTCGTCCGCACCCATATGGTGGTGACCCCCGGCTGGCTGCAGGTCACGGACACCCTCCTCGTGCTGATCTCCACCTGCGGCGTCTCCACCGCGATGCTTGGCCAACTGATGAGGCAGAAGGGTGCAGACATCGTCGTTCGCGCCGCGCTCGCCATCGCCTCGCTCGTGGTGATGTTCTACCCGGCCGGCACCGTAGTGCTTGTCTTTGGGGCGATTGTGCTGCTGGCAACGGTCTGGGGCGTTTTTCGTCACAGGCTGATCGCACCGCCGAAGAGCGTTCTGCAGTCGCAGCCGGCCCTCCCCTAGCCCCTCCCGCCCGCCTCAGGCGGGAAAGGAGGAGGACAGGTGGGGGTGGCAAGGCTGCATTTTAATGAACTTCTGAGACGCCGTGCCAGGTGAAGGGAACTCATTATGGAAATAGCCGGAAGAGTCGCAAACCTCGCCCTGGAATTGCACCTTGCGGCTCTCGATGAATCGGTGCGGGATCGTATCAAATATCTCCTTCTCGATCATCTGGGGGTCGCCATACGCGGATCGCAGACCGATTCTTCGCATGCGATCCAGCGCTTTCTCTCTTCGAACCATGACACGTCCAGGGGCGTCCCGGTCATCGGCACGCGGATGCGTGCGGAAGCCTCTTTCGCGGCAATGGCCAATGGAACCGGCGCCCATTCCCTGGAACTGGACGACGTGGTCAACGCCGCTTCGCTGCACCCCGCGGTTACAATAATTCCGGCGGCGCTCTCCGCAGGCTGTCTGGCGGGGTGTTCGGGCCGCGAACTGCTGGAGTCCATCATTGCGGGCTACGAACTGAGCATCAAGCTCGGGATTGCCCTGAATCCTGCAGCGCATTATGCGCGGGGTTTCCATCCTACCGCGACCTGCGGCGCCTTTGGCGCCGCGCTCGCCGCGGCCAGGATTCTGAAGCTTGACACCGACAAGATCGCCAGGGCCCTCGGAATCGCCGGGAGTCAAGCCTCCGGGTCCATGGAATTTCTGGCCGACGGCTCCTTTACCAAAAGGTTCCACGCGGGCTGGGCTGCACATGCAGGTTTGATTGCCGCGCTCCTGGCGAGGGAGGGCTTCACCGGCCCAACCAGCATCTTCGAAGGCCGGTTTGGTTTTTTGCATGCATACTCACCGGTGTCTGACCCCGATAAGGTCCTGGCCGGATGGGGGGAGCCTTTTGAGGTCATGAAAACGAGCATCAAACCCCACGCCTGCTGTCGCTACAAACAGGGGCCGATAGATTGCATTCTCCAGATCGTTCGGGAAAATCGACTGACTGAAAACGACATTGAAAAGGTGGTGGTAAGCGTTCTCAAGGCGGGATTCGCGATCGTTTCGGAACCAAGGGAGCATAAACTGAATCCCCGGACCATCGTGGATGCCCAGTTCAGCATGCCGTTCGGTGCGGCCGTGGCCATTATTTACGGCCGCGCGTTCCTCGATCAATACTGCATGGAGAATATCTCATCGCCGAGGGTGCGGGAGATGATGCGCCGCGTGATCTGTGTTGAGAATGAGGAAATCGAAAAGGAATTCCCGGCCAAGTGGCCGGCGCAGGTTGAAATCACTACCC
>Ga0068712_1004274_pt1 | contig 12233 bp, 12 predicted proteins | sample MTBAKSrepl1MetaG_FD_62987 | JGI IMG/M metagenome (GOLD analysis project Ga0068712, IMG submission 62987) | Enrichment culture microbial communities from Arthur Kill intertidal strait, New Jersey, USA, that are MTBE-degrading - MTBE-AKS1... | ecosystem: Environmental > Aquatic > Marine >... | reverse complement strand
TGTAGAAACCCACATTATAGAGGTATGAAGGAGGGATAGATTTTCGAACTATATTGACAAATGGGCTGGCATATCGAATTAAATGGTCTCTTTTTTGGAGGCCATTTTTGTTTGGAAGGGGAGTGAGTTTAGCGAGAACTCACTCCCCGAAACAAAACCGGGACGATACGTCCCAAAAGAATGGATGAATGAATGATACTACCCGTCACAGCGAATCTCAAGGAAATAGAGAAACAGGGGCGCAATTACCCGTGGAAAAAGCCTGATGTCTGTCTCAGGTGCAAAGGGTGTCGGCTTTGGGGTCATGGTTTTGTTGGGGCATTTTTTGATGGCTGTGCCGGGGCGTTGATGCTCCGCCGGTATCGATGCCCTGCCTGTGGATGCGTCATCAAGCTTAAACCCAAAGGTTACTTCAGACGATTTCAGGCGACGATAGAAACGATTCGATTCCATATTGAGCGCCGCCTGGGGACCGGCAGATGGCCTATGGGGTGTAGTTGCCCCCGATGCCGGCACTGGTTGCGGGCGCTTAAAAGGCAAACCCTGGCACGCCTGGGCATGGAGTGGCTCATGCAGCTGCCCCAGGCATTTGACAGGCTGATGGAGATGGGTGTTATCCCTGTATGCCGGGCCATTTAATCTGCAAGGGGGTCCGTTTTTAAAGAACCTACCGAAGCGTTCTCTTATGCGAGGGAGCCAAATCGTATAAAGGGGACGGAAACTCAAAACAGGGAGGTTCTTTATGACGGAAAACGAAAAACAAAAGGTTGGGATCTTTCGCTTCAGCGTGATTCACGAGTTTGTGGGTGGCGCGGCATTGAGCCGCAGGGAAAGGAAGCAGCTGTTAGAGGAGAAGTGTGCCCGAAAATGGGATGTCCCGTGTTCGAGCAAGAGTCGCGTCAGCCGCGGCGCCATTCTTCGATGGATCAAACTTTATACCGATAGCGGCGGTCGTCTGGAATCGCTGTATCCGAAGGGGCGATCCGATAGCGGAAAAAGCCGGGCCATAGACGAGGAGACCGGACTGACCCTGATTCGACTTCGCCAGGAGATGCCGGATGCCACCGTACCTGCTTTGATCCGCATGATGAGGGATAGGGACCTGCCCGGCAAAGAATTAAAACCCACCACGGTGTATCGGTTTTTGCATCATCACCACCTGATGAAGCCCTCAGAAGGTCCGCATCCGGACCGGCGCAAATTTGAGGCCGAACTGCCCAACGACATCTGGCAGTCGGACGTGATGCACGGCCCGATGGTCACGGTGGGAGAGAGGAAAAGAAAAAGCTACCTGATCGCCTTTATCGATGATCACTCCAGACTCATCCCCTACGCACGATTCTACCTGTCCGAAAACCTTGCCTCGTTTCTGGATGCCTTTGAAAAGGCCCTGTTGAAAAGAGGGCTGCCCCGTAAGCTGTATGTGGACAATGGATCGGCTTACCGGTCCAAACACCTGGAGCACATCACCGCATCTTTGGGCATCGCCTTGATTCATGCAAGGCCATATAAACCCCAGGGAAAAGGCAAGATTGAACGGTTTTTCAGGACCGTTCGCATGCAGTTTCTTTCTGAAGCGCGCCACATGAGCCTGGACGAACTCAACGGGGCCTTCGACCTGTGGGTCCGGCAGGTCTATCACCAGAGGACCCACTCCGGAACAGGAAAAACGCCTCTGGATCGGTTCACCTCCAAGATGGAATGTCTTCGGCCCTCTCCCGAGGATCTAAGGGATCATTTTCGCATCATTGCCAGGCGAAGGGTGGCTAAAGACAGGACCCTTACCGTGGATGGACATCTTTTTGAAGCCCCTGTCAACCTCATCGGACAGCGGGTGGATCTCCTTTACCACAAAGACAGTCCCAGGCGCGTTGAAATCCGATGGCAGCAGAAAAGCTATGGGTATCTGACGTCAGTCGATCTGAATGTCAACTGCCGGGTCAAACGGGCTAAAAACAATCAGGCCCTCATCAGTTCCAAGGCGGATACGCCCAAAGGGGGAAAGGTATGGTGAACACAATGAATTACCGAACTTTTTTTGAACTGGAGCGGGAACCGTTCTCTCCCGACATAGAACTTGAACATATCCTTAAGACCCCTGCGCTCAAAGGGGTTGAGGAGCGTATTCTATATGCGCTGGGACTGGGGGCCATGACCCTGGTCACCGGCGAGATCGGCAGCGGAAAATCCACTGCCCTCCGATATGTGACCGGGATGCTTCATCCCTCCCAGCATAAAACGCTGTATATCACCGCATCCACCGGGTCCATACTGGAGCTTTACCGACAGTTGCTCCATGTTTTGGGTATGGAGATGGGCGGCGTTTCACGGGCCGTTATGCTCCGGCGCATCCGCCAAGAGATAGTCGATCTGGTGCAAGGCAAAAAACTTAAAATACTCCTGGTCATTGATGAGGCCTCTCTCCTGCGCCTGGAGGTATTTGCAGAACTCCACACTCTCGCTCAGTTTGAAAAAGACTCCAAACCTATCCTTCCCATTGTCCTGGCAGGACAATCCAATCTGATTGATAACCTGATGTATCGGTCCTCCCTTCCCCTCGCATCCCGTATCGTGGGACGCAGCCATCTTGAAGGCGTAAGCCGTGACCAGATGGAGCAATACCTTGCCCATCATCTCGCCATCGCAGGGGTGAGACACAACATTTTCGATGAAACAGCCGTTACCGCCATCCAGCAAGGGTCCGGAGGCCTCTTCAGAAAAGCCAACCATCTGGCCAGAGGCGCCATCATCGTCGCCGCAAAAAACAAATCCATGACGGTCACCGCCGACCATGTCCGCATGGCTGCCACGGAAATCTTTTAATCCAGCAAAATGAAGGAGAAACGTATGTGTGCCTATGAAGAAGAAATGCTGTACGAAACCAAAATGGATCAAATCTCCGGGGAATTGGAGGAGATGATATTGGATGCCATGATCGCCGCTTTAAAAAAAATTAAAGAACGGAACCTCCACTTCTCAAAATTAACAACTCAGGCCCAGTCCGAACCCTTCCCTTTCTAATCTCGCTACGGGGTCGTTCGCTCAGAACGACCCCAATCCATCTATTGTGGAAATCCATGCCCCAGTTCAAAATAATCAGAAAATACCGTTCCATTTAATGGGGAAGTCTACACCAGGGCTTTGGTTCTTTTCATGTTTTCACCTCTGGGGAGGAGAAGCGTCAATGCGCCTTTCCCCTACATAACGGGAGGGGGAAGGCCTCTTGTTATAAGAAATCAGGAGGATGTACTGGAAAAGGCTATGTCAAAGAGGATGAAGAAAACCTCTTTGTTGCTCTTAAAGACGCAACTTGGAATATGTACATCAAGAAGAAACGTTTTTAATCGCTCAATCCAGATCATTGCGTTTTGCCAGATTTAGCCTCGCTAAACCGATGAACCGGTGCACTCATTCCTGATTTCATTTTTCTGGTTTCACCTTTTGCCATTTCTACCCATATCCTTTCAGTTTCGAGCTGGTTGATGTTTTCGGCAGGTGTTTTAAATTTGTCCACGAGACGGATCAGTTCCTCAAGGGAATTCTTGAAAACACTTGCAAATTGCCAACCATAGGGCTGTTTGACGATCAGCCCAAGCCGGACCATCTTTGCCCTGACTTTGGCCACTGCCGAGGGATGGATGCCGTACTGGGCCGAGATATGGTTAAGGGTATGGATTTTTTGATCTGGTGCATTCTTTATCTCAAAATAGATCGCCAAAAATGCAGCTCGTTTCTGGGCCGCGTTCTTGCTCGGAAAGAAAAGGGAAGCGAATTGGAGGTAATCGGTCACCCGGTATATTTTATAGCGGTTGACCTCGATCTTATCTGAATTCTTTTTCTTTGTGTAATCCGGCCTTTTCATCTCAAATCACCTCTTTCGTGAACCCCTTCTTTTCCATGAAAATGTCCAAAAGTCTCACCGTCCCTTCCGGCCCTCAACCATAAAATATTTCACTTCCGAAAAAAGGGATTTTCCAGGTTTTTCCTTTCATCAAGCCTGATTCGTGGGAAAATGCAATTTCTTTGGTGTACCGTTTAGGGGTTCACGACGGTAGGTAGTCGGGGTCTATCTGTATATATAAAAGGTATGTAAAACTGTAGGGTTATTCAAGCTCAGCCAGGATGGCGGTATAAGGCTTGTGGGCTTCGGAATCTGCTGTTTCAGCCGTTTTGAGTTTTTGGTTGCCATTCATGAGGCATTTTCCAAGCAGGATTCGCATCGGCTCGCTGATAGTCTCGCTGGCCTTGGCAAAGGTCCTCTGTGCTTGCTCGATCCTTTTCAGTGCCCGGATGACAGATTGCCAATAGCTGTTCCAATAGGATTCAAAAAGTCGGGCCATGATCCGGTCTTCCTGGTCTTTCGCTTTCTTGGGGTTGTATTTCTCCCGGATTTCGTCCATCTCTTTCTGCCTCGCTTGATCTTGGAGCCCGGCTGATCGCATGATGTCCGCCTTTATTTTGGTACTCTGACCATAGGGATAGAATGTGAGTTTGGGGATGGTGCCAAAACCTTTGATATTCTGACTCCTCCATGTATAGCTGATATGTCTGATGACCTCGGGTTCGGGATCGTCGATTGCTCTTAGGCACTTAGCGATGGCGGCCAGAAATCGGGTTTGGTTAGTCATTTTATCATGTCCTGCACAGGATCTTATTGTCCTTCAGGTCGGCGATGACCCTTCTCCGTTGGGCATCACTGAGATTATGCCAATTAAATTGATATTCAGTGGCAGATTGGTCAGTGATAACAAACGAGCCTCCCGGTTGGTCGTTTTGGAGATTGCTTTTGTCCACGGCATTTTGTTCGATGGTGATCTCACCGAAGGGTTTCGATTGGCGTAGTGTAACTGTTCCTTCTGATTCCATGAAAAGGAGATGGATCAACTTCGCGGTGATGTCCATTTTTTGGTTTTCAGGGAAATAGATTGGCAGACTGGAAAGCGAACTTGTTAAACTCTGGGATTCTAACCTTTTAAGATCTGCTGCAATGATGAGCTTCCAGGGTAAGATGTCAGCGGCTGACAGAGATTTCGCCCGTATGAATTTCCCATGTGTTTCCGCCTTTTTTTCTCCTGACGGGCTAAATGGTTCCAGGATTGCCCTGAGGTGAGTTGAGTCTGCGGTTAGTGCGTGGTTTTCGGTTTTAGCCATTGTTGTTCTCGGAATGAGGCCTGCGACCTTCTGCCGGAGGGTTCGCATTCTGTGGATTTCCTGCCAATAAGCCCTCATCCTCTCAGCCGAAAGCTGTTTTTGATGCTCATTCCATTCCCGCTGTTTGCGTTTATACTCCGCCCAATTGGGAACATCCTGGTTATAGACCTCAAATCGGATCATCCAGTCCTCGTCAGAAAGCCATCGGCTGATAGGCTCCAGGAGTTCCGTATTGACCTTACGCGACAACCTGAACGCCTGGTCATGGACAATTTGTCCCATGAGCCGGAAGTCTATCTCAGCTTTCTCTAGGTCAGTGATTTCCTCTAATCCTTCTAGTGCTTTTCTATATTCTGTAATGTCTTGGGTCTCTATAACTCTCTGAATTTTCATTTTTATTGGTGGACTGGGGTTAGGCGATCTATGCATATCTATTAGGATAGAACGATATCGAGTGGAATAGGGGTCGAATTTCTTTTGAGCGTGGCTTCATCTCTCATATTGATTATGGGTAATAGGGGAGGGTGGTAGGATTGTAGTCATACCGTTGCAACATAGATATTTCTAAACATCATTATGAATGGTCACTTTGGTAATATCAGAGGAGTAGGTAGCTTAAATATTTTTCGCATAGGAAAAAATAGAAATAGTTTGTCTGAAAATCTATAGATTTAAATAGGCCTTGCACTTTCTGAAAAAGAGGTGTTTACGTTGGGCCGGAATTTAGACGATCTGATCGATGGAGAAAGGAACCCAAGATTCAAATCTGAGGGTGAGTCTCGAATTGCATACTTTTTACGTGAGAATTCAATAAGGTACCAGTACGAGGCAGGGGTTTTGGTCCATTCGGATTACAATAAAGCGCGTATCTGGTACCCTGACTTTTATTTGCCAGAGTTTGGCGCCTATATCGAATATTATGGGCTACGGGGACGCCAAAGTTATGACGAGGGAATTAAGAGGAAAGAAAACACGTACTCAAGAATGGGTCTCGATGTGATACCGGTTTATCCTTGGTCATTTGCTGAGGACTGGCAGGGGTATATTATGAAAGAACTCGAACAGAGGGTATCTCGACGATATAAGACTCTTATGGATAAGCCTTACTGGTCACAGAAGAGTTCTACTGGATACCATAAAGGGTCTACCAGACATTATTGATACACATTGTGGATTTTTTGTTCCGTTTTGATTTCTTGTATCATTTGTAATTTTGTGGAGCAGATTTCGTTGCTCGCTCTCAGGGACGGAAGTGTCCTGAGAGCGAGGAAGAAAGTTATGTTGAGTGTCAAGGTGCCATAGGCGACCCCGAAGGGGTAAAGATTTAAATTGGGGTTTTGCGATTGAGCAATACCCCTTTTAAATCTTTAGCCGTGAAGTGGCACCACTATAAAGAAAGCGTCGTAGCCCAAAGGGGGATATCAATGCGGTCCACGCGCCCCACAAATGGGGCTATCGGCCCCATAATTGTGAGCTGGCAAAGCGGTTAACCGACGCTGGGTCGGAAACCAATACCACAATCGGCGGAGATATTTTTATGACTGGCTTTTGGTGTTTTACAGGGTTTAACAACTTACGGCATGTGCGACAAACTGCGTACCCGGCCCGAACATCTGAATCCAGTAACGCGTCTTTGCAAATGAGACATATGTATTTCATACTTGATTTCTGAGTTATGTTGTTTTTCATATCAATCACCTCGTGGAGTGAGTCTTTCTTACTCTCTCTCAGGACATTTTTTTCCTGAGAGAGAGAAGAAAGCTGTGTTTGATGTCAGTGTGCCATAGGCGACCCCGGAGGGGGAAAGATTTAAATTGGGGTTTTGCGATTGAGCGAAACCCCTTTTAAATCTTTAGCCGTGAAGTGGCACCACTATAAACAAAGCGTCATCTACAATCCGCACAGTAATATTCATCTGGCTGACAAAAAGAAGTGTCACATTTTGTGGGGATCCCATCTCAGGCCGATCCTCGCAGGTAAAAATTTAGGATAGAACGCTTTGGTTACATCCTATCAAACAATTGACGAAAACGAAGGAAGAGACGCGAAGACCTAAATCGGAGGCACCCATAGGTGCGTTTCTCTGCTCCGAAGGGCGCCAACAATACGAGACCTTCTTACCAATAAGAGGAGACTATTAAATTCAAATACTATGGTTTGATGGGACGGTGGATTTCGATACGCGAAACAATAGTTCTGTAATGGGCCTGAATATCTTCCCGATCTGGCAACGGCCCATCACTGGCGACTGACAAGAAACCAATATTTAAACGACTCGCTCAACCCACAGCTCAACGGAAAAAACCGGCACCTGTGAGCGCCTCTTCTTACAAATGGGAAACTGTAAGATATGTCGTTTGCCCCTCCCTATCACTCCGATGTCGCATAGGGCCTTCAAGGGTAATCAATTGATCAATTCCATCTGTTTTTCCTGCTCTATTTTGTTCTGTTAACCCTTTTAGTCGGGATAATTGCCACTTAAGTCTCTTTTCTTATTATATTCGGTTTTCGGTACATGACCTATGTAGCTGTTATTATATGGCTTTTATACATTGGAAGAGTATCATAAATAGGCGTTTTCTCAGGCTTGGGGTGGCATTTATGATACAATTTAGGGGAATAATGATACCTTTTGAACAGAATTACGATACATTTTAGAGCCATTTCCGGTAGCTTTTCAGGATTTATGATACAATTTAACCAGCTGTGCCGGACCATCTTTTCTATAGGGAATGAAATAAATCGGAGGGATCAGTTACGGTTGGGGACGCTGTACGGGGGTTCGGTAGGCATAAGGGCCTAAGATCGATTTTGCATGGGCCTCTTGTTTCCCGCCACGGAACCAGATTTCAGCGGATAGACCATGGGAGAACATTTGTTCAAGACTTGTCAGCCATATAAAGTCTGATGGTGGCATTTCCTGAACCAATCTGGAAAGGACCAATAGCCGACTGTTCGTGTTGGTGAGGAAAAGAAGACGGAATCCCCGGAGGTTGCATTCCCAATATTCTTCATATCGTTTATATCGGGCACTTCGAAAATATTGTTGATAGTTGATAACCTTTTGCCGGATGTCCCGGGGATCTCGTTTCGGGCTGGCAACGGACTCTGTACCCATATCCACCTCAAGAAAAAAAAGGAGCGTGGTCTGCTTTTGCCTGTGGGTTATCGAAAAAACTCCATCGGGGGTGAATCCACCAGAGTTCTTGGACGGATCGTCAGCAGGTAGATGTTCAAAGATGAAGGGGATATCCGCGTTGTTCTCTTTTAAGAAGGGCGAGTTGGGGGAAAGGTATCGGATGGAAAGCTCAGGGATCGTATGCTCAATTTCATTTAGATGTATCCGGAACCAGTTGCTCAAGAGCTGATGGTCCAGGCAGCGGATTTTTTCGGCATTTATTTTGTTAATCGGCAGGTCTCGGAGGGTTGGATATTTGGAGCTCAGCAGGGTGGCGCCCTCTTTGGCGAGAGAGACGATTTTTTCAGGCCTGCCTCGCCCCTGCCCGAACCCTCTGGTGGCTGTGACAATGGTTCCCTTCTGTTCCAATTTATTCAGCCGCCTTCTGACTACCTGCGCACTCTTCCGTTGGATTGCCGTAACCTGGCTTATTGTAAGGACCCGATGCTCGGCGATTTCGGCAAGTAGCTGATGATCATTTTTGTTGAATTTGAATGACATATAGATCCTTTCCTTCTTTTGTGTGGTCCTTTTTATCTCTATCAGGTCTATTTTATGATGTCACCTCATGGTTTTGGCTGTTTGCCCATGCCCGAACCGCCTGAAGCGCTTTTACAGGGACAGGAACAGTACCGTTCAGCCAGGCTTCGCATGTCTTTGGCTTTTTGCGACCTGTTATCTGTACAAGTTGCTTAACGGTGAGGTTATGCTGTTTTTTAAGGGTTATGAGTTCTTCGTTCGGGTGGGCATCTTGTGGCGTCTTTTCTGGCATTGTTTTCTGCGTCATCCATGCTGCGCTCGTTGCCACCGTTAGGCCAATGGAGAGAGGTTCCAGGACAAGAACCAGGACTAAAATCAGCATGGCAATGGCATCTGTTTCATTGATTTTTAGAATTTGAGCGGTTGCAAAAATGGGATTGGAAGCTCCTTGGTCTTGAACCAACCTGGTTTCGAGTTCAGCCTGCTGTGTTGCGATTTCCAGGAGCCTTGACTGTTTCTGTTGGTAGCCGGATAATTTTCGTTCCGTTATTCGCCTTGTTACATGAGACGTTGGAAGTCCGGCCAACGTCGCATCGATGGTGGACAGCTGATCTCGGATGATTGCCGCCTCTTTTTCAAGTCCGTTCAGGGTTGTTTTGACGGCCTTCAGGTTTTGGGTGGCATTGGCATGGCTCTGAGACAGAAATCCGATGATCTCTATGGAGGTCAACAAGACCAGAATTGATATGATGAGCATGTACAGTGTTCGGACTATACACCTGATGTTTGACCAATTACGGTAAAGGTGGGCCACGGTCAGAATCTTGCCAATTTCCATGCCGAGGCCCATACATATGATGACCGGCTCATTGCTGGTAAATACGGCCACCAGCCCGTACACGGACATGTATAACGAACTCCCTGCCACGAGTAGCAGGCTGATTGTCACCAGGATGGGATACATGATTCGTGCCTCCTTATTTTTGGGAGTTCACTGAGTAGGCAAGTCGGGGTCCATTAACTTTTCTGACCTTCCGCTTTGGGTCTGGTCCAGCCAAAGGTTCGAATCGGGTGGACGAGAATCATTTCTGACCAAGACAGCTTTTAGTCAGGTTTGGTCCGGTTTAGGTCAGATTTCATTTGGGTCGGACCGTTTGGGGTCCGATTTCTTTTCGGCCCCTTTCTTGTCTGATCCTATGGGGTCAAGTTTGGTCAGGTTTTGGGGCAGTATTTTTCTGGCCAATCTGTGTACCACCTTTTCATTGCCTAAGACCGTAAAACACATTTCTTGACCCAAGCCGCTGCAATTGCCTGTAGATGGATGAGTTCATCCCTGTCATGACCGGCGCCCATCTGTTCAAAGAAGCTGGGATTCAGAACCCCGTTGTCATCATGGAATCGCTGAAGGGCATAGAGCGGAGCGCCCTCTATGGCCTGCGAGATATCTCGAATCGTTCGCTTATTTACCATCGGTTTCACGCAGGTTGTCCTGAACTCGTGCGGCACCCCTGAGTCCCGGATGATTTCTATACTGGTGAGGATGCTTTGGGGATTGTAATTCCTGGCAATATATCGCGGGTATGCCAGAGGATCCGCCTTGATATCCATGGCAATGTAATCAATGAGCCCGTTCGTGATGAGACGTTTTAGCATCCGGGGTCGGGTACCGTTGGTGTCCAGCTTGACCAGGTAGCCCAGACGCTTGATTCTTACGAGGAAGAGAGGCAGGTGCTCGTTGAGAGTCGGTTCGCCACCGGAAATAACCACACCGTCCAAAAAACCCTTTCGGCTTTCCAAAAACGTATAGATGCCCTCTTCATCAAAGGGGGCCTTGTGAGAAGGATTCCATCTAACGAGGTCCGGGTTGTGGCAGTAGGGACAGGTAAAGTTGCAGCCTGCCAGGAAAATCACACAACTGAATTTCCCTGGATAGTCGATCAATGAGGTTTTCTGGATGCCACCTATAATCATGGGCCGGTTACCGTATTTAAGGGGGGTTCCTCTGGTCGCCTCATATCTTGTATGTTTTTCGCATGTTGAACTCAGCCTGTTTACCTTGATTCCACTGACTGACCGGTCTCATATATCCGACCACCCTGGAATAGACTTCGGTGGGGCTGTCGCAGACCGGGCACCGAGGTTGTTCGCCGTTCAGATATCCGTGGGACGGGCAGACACTGAAGGTGGGGGTGATCGTGAAGTAGGGTATTCGGAAACGGGTTACAATCTTCTTGATCATGGCCTCTAATGCGTCGGTATCGTTGATCCGTTCCCCTAAATAGACATGGAGAACCGCCCCCCCCGTATATTTGGTCTGAAGATCATCTTGAAGCGTCAGTGCCTCAAGAAGGTCGTCTGTGTAGTTTACAGGCAGTTGTGTGGAGTTGGTATAGAAGGGCGCCTCCCCTTTATGATATTGGGTTTCATTGGCACATATGATGTTTGGAAAGCGCTTCTTGTCCAGCATGGCTAGCCGATACGATGTCCCTTCCCCTGGTGTGGCTTCCAGGTTGAACATCTCGCCGGTTTCTTCCTGTATGTCTGAAATGATTGTGCGAAGATAGTCCATGGTTTTCAGAGCGAACACCTGGCCTTTGTCAGTTCCAATGTCACGTCCGAACAGGTTGAGGCACGCCTCGTTCATCCCCATGATACCGATGGTCGAAAAATGGTTCGCCCAATACCTGCCCTTACCTTCCTTGACATGCCTCAGATAGAATCCTGAATAGGGATAAAGGTTTTTGTCGCTGAAATTCTCGAGGACCTTCCTTTTTATGGTGAGACTCTCCGCTGCAAGAAGCACCATTTCTTTGAGCCGTTCGAGAAAATCATGTTCGTTTTCTGCCAGGTACCCAATCCTGGGCAGGTTGATGGTCACAACGCCTATCGATCCCGTGAGCGGGCTTGCCCCGAAAAGGCCACCCCCTCTTTTCATGAGAATTCTGTTGTCCAGACGCAGTCGGCAGCACATGGACCGTACGTCTTCAGGTGACATGTCTGAATTGACGAAATTGGAAAAATAGGGGATGCCGTATTTTCCCGTCATCTTCAAAATCGGCTCCAGTGCCGGGTTGTTCCAGTCAAAATCCTTTGTGATATTGTAGGTTGGTATGGGAAAGGTAAAGACACGTCCTCTTGCGTCGCCCTCCATCATTACCTCGGCAAATGCTCGGTTGATCATGTCCATTTCTATCTGGAAGTCGGAATATCTTTCCTTTTGTTTGACGCCGCCGATTATCACCGGCTGATGCTTCAAAGCCTCTGGCGGCGTAAGATCCAGGGTGATGTTGGTAAAGGGGGACTGAAATCCGACCCGGGTGGGGATGTTGATATTGAAGATGAACTCCTGAAGAGACTGCTTGACCTCTTCGTAATTGAGCTGATCGTAGCGCACAAAAGGGGCCAGGAGCGTGTCGAAGTTGGA
>Ga0068712_1004273_pt1 | contig 12234 bp, 15 predicted proteins | sample MTBAKSrepl1MetaG_FD_62987 | JGI IMG/M metagenome (GOLD analysis project Ga0068712, IMG submission 62987) | Enrichment culture microbial communities from Arthur Kill intertidal strait, New Jersey, USA, that are MTBE-degrading - MTBE-AKS1... | ecosystem: Environmental > Aquatic > Marine >... | reverse complement strand
GTGCTCCTTGTTTTAGTTAGTCTAGTAACAACCATTACAAGGCAGCATCGCCCTTTTATTCAAGCCGAAATCTGCAATTTTATTCCGGTGATTTTCTGCAATTTACCACCGATGATGACATTTGTAGGCGTTGACAAAAGATATCATATGCGATATATTTGACTCATGGCCTTTGCTATTCAGTTATATGAGAAAGAGAATGGAGATTGTCCTGTCCTTGATTTCATTCTGAAGCTCAATCCTAAACAGCAGGCCAAGGTATACCGGGAGATTGATCTACTACAAGAATTCGGTAGTTCTCTCCGCTTTCCTCATGTTAGGAAGATTGCGGGGAAAAAATATTCCGCACTCTGGGAACTGCGAATCAAATTAGCTTCAGATAGTTTTCGAATTTTCTATTTTAGTTTTCAAGAAACTGAATATATCCTTCTTCATGGATTTACCAAAAAGAAAGATAAGACACCTGCAAAGGAACTGGAAACTGCTTTATTCCGGATGGGAGATTACTTAAGGAGGTTTCGGAAATGAATTGGGAAAAAGCGAAGGATATTATAAAAAAGAACCCGGATGTAGATAAAGAGTTGAAGGAAAATGAATCTGAATATGAAATTATTCGTGATATTATCAGAGTACGAAAAGAGAAAAACTTGACACAAAAAGAGTTGGCTGAAATGGTCGGGACAAAACAATCAAATATATCCAGATTGGAAAGTGGAAGTTACAACCCTTCACTTGAGCTGTTAAAACGTATTGCTATAGCCATGGGTAAACATCTTGAAATCAAGATTGTTTAAATTTTTCTAAAGGAGTGCCTCAGAAAGAAAAGGAATGATATCAAACTAACGTCACATAACAGCGAATATGAGATTCCGCCTTCGGCTCCATCCAAAATGCCTCTGGTCGCAAGCTCCCGACGGCAACTTCTCATATTCGCGGAACGTTGTGCGACATGCAGCGATTAGAGTTGTAGATTGAAGGTAATAAACAACTTGATTTATGATAGTGAATACGCTATCATAATTATATGAAAAAGGATTTATTATCAAATCCTAAGAATGTCAAATTTGATGATTTAATAAATATATGCACAAAATATTTTGGGTCCCCAAGAATTAAGGGTAGCCATCACATCTTCAAGACTCCCTGGAAAGGGGATCCAAGGATAAATATACAAAAAGAAGGAAAAATGGCAAAACCATATCAAGTGAAGTTAGTAATAAAAGCACTGAAGAAATTGGAGGTAAATGATGAAAACCTACGAATTGGCTGAAAAATATACATATAGAGTGGAATGGTCTGAAGAAGATAAAACTCATATAGCTAGATGCCTTGAGTTTCCTTCACTCATGGCTCATGGAGATACAATTGAAAATGCATTAAAGGAAATAAAAGAAGTGGTTAAAAATACAATAGAATGGATGAATGAAGAAAATGAGAGAATTCCACAACCATTTGGAATGAAAAAATATAAAGGCAACTTAACCTTAAGAGTGCCTGCAGAAGTGCATAAGAATTTAGTTATTAAATCTGCAGAAGAAGGCGTATCTGTAAATCAGTATATTCTTTCTAAAATTTCATGACTTGGTAAACGTCGCATAACAGCAAGTACCCGGCTCCGGCAATTCGGCCTCCACCCAAATTGGCTCCCGTTGGTCGCCAACTTCTTGTACTCTCGGAACGTTATATGTCATTCGAGCTTTCAGCTTGACACCTGATACGTTACGCGTTACAATGCAATATGATTAAATCTTTCAAGCATAAAGGTCTGGAAACCTTCTTTGTTTCAGGAAATAAAAAAGGAATAAATCCAGAACATGCCAGTAAATTGGCAAGGATTCTAGACCGTCTTGATGCATCATTATCTGTTCAGGATATGGCTTTGCCAGGGTTTACACTACATAAATTAGCCGGGAAAGAAAAAGAGGTTTGGTCTGTTTGGGTTAACGGAAGCTGGAGGGTCACCTTCTACTTCGAAGATGGTGATGCTTATATTGTTGATTATAGCGATTATCATTAGGAGTATGATTATGGTAAGGAAAAGAAAACCTACACATCCTGGATTCCTTTTAAAAGAAGACGTTTTAGTTCCCTTAGGGCTTTCTATAACAAAAGCAGCTAATGACTTAGGTGTTTCCAGGAAAACGCTATCAGAGCTTATAAATGAAAAAGCATCTCTTAGTCCGGATATGGCTATCCGGATAGCAAAAGCGACAAAGACCTCTCCAGAGAGTTGGCTCAATATGCAATCAAAGCTTGATTTATGGAGATCGGAACAGAAGAAAATAGAGGTTATACCTTTTCCGGAGAAAAATGAAGATCTTCATCAGGGAGTTGAAGGATAACTACATAAGCGCTCGAAGGACATCTAACAGGGCGTATATGCTGCGTCGCTGTACTCCTTAGCCTTCGGCACATTCAGCATTCGCCGAACGTTATATACGCCGGGAACGTTATGTGTAATAATTTTATTCGAGATATTAAATATAAAGGAAGTTAACATTGCAAAAGATACAAATAGTGCGTAATAAAGATGATTTTGATGCTGTCGAAGATCTGATCCAAATAATTCTTAAACAGATGAGCGCCATAGGATCTGAAAAGGATTACTATCATATAAAAAATGCTGTAGATAATGCTTTGTCTAAATCTAATCGTTCGGTCTTTTTTCTCTACCAAAAAGATTTCTCAATAGAAGCATTTGCTTATGGAAACATTTGTGCAGGTCTTGAATCAGGCGCGGATTATTTTTGGATAAACGAGTTATTTGTTTCCGAAGATATTAGAAATCAACAGATTGCATCCAATATTTTGTCATTTATAGAGGATTGGGCAAAAACTGAAAACATAAAATATATAGCCTGTATTACAAGTTTAAAAAATAGTCCTGCAAAAAAATTATACCTAAAGAACGGTTTCGAATTGAATGAAACAGTATGGGTAGATAAAACCATTGAATAAAATTACTGCACATAACAGCGAGTACTCAGCTACGCTTCGCTATACCCAAATTGGCCTCCAATGGCCGCCAACTTCGGCTACTCGCGGAACGTTGTGCGAAATTGAGCATTGATACCCCAAAACCTGTATATTATTCACCATTCGACTGTTACTCTTTAAATCTTAACACAGGATCATATAAGATAGAAATACGAAGTCTTGGTAATATGCTTGGATTTTCAAAATCAATAATGATTCCTGTTATAACAGTTCTAGATAATCAGGGAAATATCATTAATACTTCGATTAAAGCGTATGAAGTTAGAAGTAATTCCATGAAATATCCAGTTCATATTTACACATTACAAACATTTGACATCATGGAAGCTCAGACCGTTTATATCATGGTAAATGCTGATATGTCATCTAAGGATCGGGTGGTCTCCTCTGGCTATGGTTTGGCAGGTGTAATTCCCTTTAAACTGACATTACCTTTGAACAGGACTCCATATGCAAAGTATGAACTTACTGTCGAATAGGTAGAAATATTTTTAGAAATGAAAGTTGGTGTAGTTTATAGAATTATTTGCTAACTTTCATTTCGTTTTATTACTTTAACCGTTCGACATCCATGTCTCACTACTTCTTTGAAAGCCGGCGTCTACTGCCTATAATAGTGAATATGAGATTTCGCCTTCGGCTCCATCCAAATCGTCTTCGCTCGCAAGCTCTTGTCGGCCAACTTAGCATAGCCGCGGAACGTTATCTGCAATTCCCATTTTCCCTCGCAATATTGCAAATTATAAGGATATAATCTGAAGTCGGAGGGGTTACGGCAAAATACATCAGAACCGACCGGCTTCAGGATAAAATCTTTCTTACATTGAGATTAAGTAAACAGATAATGAACGGATCCTTAGCTCACACTATCGAATCTCTAATTGAAAAGAATATAAAAAATGATGAAACAGGCAGACAACAATAGATCACGCTGAAAAGACACCCACAACTTAGCATAAGTAAAGGGTTAAGCGAAGATCAAATTACAGTTGGTCGCTCCACCTAATTTTTTGTTCCGCTGCGTTCCGCAAAAGCTTCATGTAGCCTCGAATGTTATGTGCTAATTTCTCTGGACATTGAAGGCAGAAAGATGTATATTAGACGTACGTAAACACGTACGGGGGTGTATTGTGAGTAGTGTAAATGTTACAAATGCAAGAAAAGATTTATATAATCTAGTCCAAAAAGTAAATTTAACCCATGAGCCTGTAGAAATAACCGGAAAAGATTCAAATGCAATTCTTGTAGGGGAAGAAGATTGGAGGAGCATTCAGGAAACATTATATTTAGTCTCAATTCCAGGTATGAGGGAATCAATAATTGAGGGAATGAATACACCCATAGAGGATTTATCTGACGAATTGAGCTGGTGATGTATAAGATTTTATTTACCAAGCAAGCACAAAAAGATGCAATAAAACTATCCTCATCAAATTTAAAGAAAAAAACAGAAGAGCTATTGCATCTATTAAAATCAGATCCATTTTGTGACTATCCACCATATGAAAAATTGATAGGAGATCTTACAGGTACATTTTCTAGAAGAATTAATATTCAACATAGAATAGTCTATCAAGTATTGGAAGAAAAAAAAATCGTGAAGGTCATTAGAATGTGGACACACTATGAATAACAAGACTGGAATGGGTAAGAAATGGAGGAGATTAAACCTATTCTGTACGACCATGAAGAATTCATAATCTTGACGTGACCTACTCAATACTAAGTAATACTAAAACAGACCAAATTGGAACTTTTTAAACTACCGTGCCAAGTCGCTAAAAGCATGATATACAAAAAAAGAAAACAATCTTATAATTCACGTTTATCTAGAAGCCTGGCATCCCGAACGACGGGGAAAAAGTATCAACAGGAGAAATTCAATTGAACAGTGAGGATAAAAAGAAAATCCTTCTGGTGGAAGATGAAATCATTATAGCAATGAAGGAAAAAATGGAGCTGGAGGAATATGGCTATATTGTTCATCACGTAGCCACAGGCGAAAAGGCAGTACAGGCTATTATTCAAGATGCCTTACCTGTTGATTTAATCCTCATGGATATTAACCTCGGCGAAGGAATTGACGGCACAGAGGCTACCAAACAGATACTAAGTTATAAAGATATTCCGGTTGTTTTTTTATCCTCCCATACGGAACCGGAGATTGTTGAAAAGACAGAAAAGATTACATCCTATGGCTATGTAGTAAAAAATACCGGTATTGTTGTTCTTGATGCTTCGATCAAGATGGCAATAAAGTTGTTCATAGCAAAAACAGAAGAAAAACAAGCCAAGCAGACAATAAATTATCAACGAAAAACCTACGAGCAGATTCTTGAGCAGTCCCTTGCCGGTTATTGGGATTGGGATATCCCCACAGGGAATGAATACATGAGCCAGAATTTTAAAAGGATGTTCGGGTATGAGGATCATGAGATCGAAAACAGGGCTGAATCTTGGCAAAAGCTGATATTCCAGGAGGATTTACCCGGGGTATTGGAAAAATTCAAACAGCATATAGGAAGCCGGGGAAAAATACCCTATTACAACGAAGTCCGTTACCACCACAAGAACGGCAAAACAGTATGGGTTATATGTACTGGTAAGGTTATTGAATGGGATGAAAAAGGGAATGCTAAACGAATGATTGGGTGTCATATTGACATCACGGAACGTAAGCAAACTGAAGAGGCTCTGCGAGTAAGCGAAAACCTTTTCCAAAAGGTCTTTGAAATACTGCCCATTGGTTTGTGGATAGCAGATAGAAATGGAAAGCTTATTCAAGGTAATCCGGCGGGAGTAAAAATCTGGGGTAATGAACCCAAAGTTGATCAGAGTAAATATGGAGTCTTCAGGGCCAGGCGGTTGCCTTCCCGGGAGGAAATAGCACCGGACGATTGGGCCTTAGCACACACCGTTAACAAGGGTGTTACCATTGTGGATGAACTCCTGGAAATAGAAGCTTTTGACGGGAAGAAAAAGATAATTCTCAATTATACAGCCCCCATTCTTGACAATACTGGAGAGGTAGAGGGAGCAATTGTTGTTAACCAGGATATCACGGAACAGAAACAATTAGAAAAGGCAAACCAATCCTTGTTAAATATCATTGAGATGAGCAGGGATTTTGTTGGTGTAGCTAACAAAACTAAAGATGTATTTTTTGTGAACCCAGCAGGACTGGCAATGGTTGGACTGGCCAATGACAAAGCGGTTAAGGGAACGATAATCGAGGATTATCTTTTTGAAGAAGATCTGCCCTTTCTCAAGGATACCATTCTTCCCTCTTTGTTTTCAGAGGGAAGATGGAGCGGGGAATTCAGATTGCGCAATTTCAGAACCGGTGAGGCAATCCCGGTGCTTTACGATCTGTTTTTAACAAAAGACCCAGAGACAGAAAAATTTACAAACATCACCACAATCAGCCGCGATATTACTGAGCGAAAGAGGGCGGAAATAGAAATCCAAAAGCAACTCTCTGAAAAAGAGTTACTCCTCCGGGAAGTCCATCACCGATTAAAAAACAATATTGCTAACATTGAAAGTCTATTATCATTGCAAGCCGGTTCAACAACCAATGCCGAAGTAAAAGTTATGCTTCAGGATGCCATCTTCCGTGTTCAAAGCATGCGTGTCTTGTATGATAAGTTATTGTTGGACCAGACCTTCCACGAGGTATCTATAAAAAATTACACAGATGATCTTATTGATTCACTTGTCATGGTATTTGATCCTGAGAAAAAAGTAGTCATTGAAAATCATATTGCCGATTTTAAAGTTCCTGCCAGGAAATCGATTTCTATCGGTATAATTATTAATGAGCTTATGACCAATGTTTACAAATATGCATTCACAAATCCTAGCAAAGCTGTTGTCTCTATATCCATTGAAAAACTAAAAAACAGAGTAACGCTCATTATTCAAGACAATGGTATTGGAATCGATGAAAGTATTTTAGAAAACAAATCCCCAGGATTTGGTCTTACGATTGTTAAAATGCTGGTAGCACAATTGGATGGAACTTTTTCTATAGTAAATGAGAATGGAACTAAGAGTGTTATACAATTTGAATTATAGTTTTTCCAATCCGGTGTCTGCGCGCACCTGTATGCTCCGGTACCCTGGTACAGAAAAGTGCTGTGCTGAATATAACACAGTACATTCGCTTGTTATTCTTTTCCTCGGGCTTCGCCACACTGTGGCTTAAAGACAGACATAACATCTTATGCTCATCGTAGATGCATTAGGGGCAATGCTATATGAAATTATTTCGAATCTGGATAAATTCATATCTCCATCCAATAAGAATATTAGATGAAATTGCAAACAATAAAATATACTTAGTAATCTGCAAGTAATACCCTGGAGGAAGAAGTGAAATTAGGAGCCTTTTCAATCAGTTTAAATGTTAAAGATCTTAATATTTCAAAAGATTTCTACGAAAGTCTTGGTTTTAAGATTTTCGGTGGAGAAATAGAGCATAATTATTTAATTATGAAAAATGGCGATGCTGTAATTGGGCTGTTTCAAGGCATGTTTGACAGGAATATTCTTACCTTTAATCCAGGCTGGGATCAGGAATGTAATAGATTGAAAGTATTTTCTGATGTTCGTGAAATTTATAAAAAAATATCATCCTATGATATCCCTATAGAACAAGTTTCTTTGGATGCTAAAAGTGGTCCCGGCAGTTTTATTATTATAGACCCTGATGGTAATCCAATTCTATTCGACCAGCATATTTAATGTAAGGATCGCTCTGCAAAAGATATTTTTTAATATACTCATAAACAGCAGATAGCACGGCTTTAGAAGGTTTGTCGTAGTTATTCAGGATGATTTATTTAATAAAAGTAAAATTCAAACAGTGATGGTATTAACAATTACAACAAATCCTAATCTTGCTGAAACTCCAGAAAATGTATACTTGGAAAAATATGTATTCTGCCGTAGAGTACAATAGATTTTTATATCGCATGTTTATTTCCGATGACTAAGGATATTTAAATAAAATTGTAAGACTCGTTTAGATAAAGGAAAGGAGGCACAACTTGTCAGAGAAGGAAAGGATCTGGTTCGTTGATTGGCTGCGGATACTTGCAGTTTTTATGCTGATTCCGTTTCACACGGCTATTGCTTATGTTCATGGACCTCTTTGCTATGTAAAGGGCCCTGTGACTTCTGTCTCCATGAAACTGCTCTTCAGTTTTATCAGTATGTGGTTTATGCCTCTGTTATTTTTGATATCCGGGATCAGTGCCTTTTTTTCCTTTAAGGTACGGAATGTAACTGCTTTTATTAATGAGAGGCTTTCAAAACTATTGCTTCCTCTCGGCGTCGGATCAGTTACGATCATACCTGTATTAACCTATTACCAAGCGCTGCAGCATGGATACACCGGTTCGTTTTTCAGTTTCTATCCATTATTTTTTACCAGTGTTGCTCCTAATGGATATTTTAACTGGGGACATTTTTGGTTTTTGGCCTATCTTTTCGTTTATGCATTAATCACCCTTCCCTTGTTTATCCGCTGGAAAAGCAAACCCTCCCCTCTCCTCGATAATTTGATATCTAAAACTAAGGGATGGGCTATATACCTCCCCTTGATATGGTTCATTTTGGTGGAAGCGCTCCTACGCATTAAATGGCCGGGGAACTTAACCCTGATCAACGATTGGGCCAATTTCTTTTATTATCTAGCCCTCTATCTGCTGGGATTTTTATACTCCCAGAATCAAGGTTTTTCCAAGGCTGTTACGGAAAATTTATTAGTGTCCATCCTCCTTGCTGTATCGACCTCGATTATCATTCTCTATATTGATTTAAGCCAGATAGATATTATATGGGATTATAATCCAAGAACTTTGATGATCCTGATACTGCACGGTATCAACACATGGTTTTGGATGTTAGCACTGCTTGGCCTGGGCAGCAGATGGTTAAATTTTAAAAATCGTTTCTTAACCTATGCAAAGGATGCCTGTTTTCCTTATTACATACTCCACTATCTACCGGTTACCATTATCGGGTATCATATTGTCAATAGGAATTTACCAGTCGCCCTAAAGTTCGGCCTTGTTTCCTTGTCATCAATCCTCGTTACAATTATTCTTTATGAAGTATTATTCAGGAGGATAAACATTATCCGCATTCTGTTCGGTTTACAGCCCTTGCCTAGGATGAAAAAATAAAAATAATAAAGTAATTGACAGTTCTGCTACAGAATAAAGTTTGTTTGGGGATCAATAAGATGAGCACATGGAATGAACAATGGGAAGTTGAGCAGCATTCTGAATACTGGAAAACACCCGATGCGGATATCTGCTCCTTTTTGAAAGAGATGCAGGCATCGGGGAAACAAACAATTCTGGATTACGGCTGCGGAATAGGAAGACACAGTATTCTTTTTGCTAAAAACGGATTTAAAGTTACTGCTATTGATCCTTCAGAAAAGGCAATTCAGTATTTACGCAAGTGGGCGGAGAAGGAAAACCTGAATATCGATTGTATCTGCGGTGATATTTCCAATACAGAGACAAGGTTTGATATTATTCTTTGCTTCAATGTGTTATACCACGGAACACGCAGATCGATGCAGAGTCTCCTTAATAAGATTAACCACCGCATGGACAGCGGAAGCATTTTGTACTTTACCTGCCCGACCCATGATGATGGTAAATACGGATACGGAAAAGAACTGGAACCTCACACTTTTCTATCCTCAAAATCGATCCATCCCGGTGACCTTCATTACTTTCTAAACAGAAAGGACTTGCTAAAACTTTTAACACAGTTCAATGTTTTAGAGATTAAGCGGGACGAGCATTTCTGGGATAATGACGGCAGCGAGGAGTTCAGTTCCTATTGGAAAATTAAATGCAACAAAATATCCCCCGATTAGAGAGGCAACAATATGAAGAATAAAAGAAAAGTAACTTTTGCATCGGTTGCTCGACCCTTTCTATTCATCCTTGTTCTTTACCTAGCCTTTCTAGTGTTTTCCGGTTTTAAAAAAACCTTCTACAGTTATACCTATTTTTCAATGCTGTTCCTAAATACCATAATTATTTCTCTGTTAATGAAGCCGGATCTTATCACAGAAAGAGCGCAAATTAAGGAAAATGTTAAAAGGGATGATATCTTCTATGCGTTGATGATAGGCAGAGTTGGCCCTTTGTTGTTGGTAATGATCTGCGGGGTTGATGTCAGATTCGGTTGGACAAACACGCTTTCTGTATCATTAAAGATCACAGCGCTTTTAATCCTGCTTGCAGGTCTTCTATTGTCAGACTGGGCTGTAATCATCAATACTTTTTTTTCTGGAGTGGTAAGAATTCAAAGGGAAAGAGGTCATAAAGTAATTGATAAGGGTCCGTATAGGTATGTAAGGCACCCTGGATACTTGGGATCAATTGTGTATAACCTGGCTACACCCTTGGTACTTAATTCTCTGGTCGGGTTGATACCGGCAATCCTTTTAACTGGTGTTACTGTAATAAGAACAAAAAAAGAGGATGATTACTTAAAAAAAGAATTGGAGGGGTATAAGGAGTATTCTGAAAAGACAAAATTCAAAATAATTCCATATATCTGGTAATGGGGAGTAATTATGGTTAAAGAGATGTACCTGGACATGAGGGGAGTTAACGGAAGGCTCATCCAAAATACCTATTGGACCAATACTGATAATCCCTCAAAGCTTGCTCTTTTCTTTTCCGGCTACCGCTATCCCAGTGAAGCGCCTTTGTTTCATTTTCTCAAGCTGCATTTTCTATCAAAAAATTGGGCTGTATTAACTCTGGATTATAGATATAACGAGGATCAGATATTTCTTAATTTATCCGCGCGCGAACAAAATACTTATATAGATACCGAAGCATTGCTTATAAAAAAGAAATTGGAGGATAATCTTAGTTTTGGACAGTATTGCTTTATGGCTAAATCCCTTGGTACAACCCTTCTATGTAAAATGCTGCAAAATGATTTTATCTATATGAAAGATAACGAAAATCAGTTTGTGTGGCTTACGCTCGGAGAGTCGAACAGAGATATCTCTGATCTTATTCTTAAAAAAGCAATTCCTTCGGTATATGTGGTTGGAGATTGTGACCCCTATTATGAGGAGAAGATCGTTTCAAGACTGAAGGAGAGCCCTTCCTGTCTGTGTAAAGTAATTCCAGGAGCAGGACACATATTTGAGAGTAAGGACAGTATCGATTTAACCCTGGAGAATAATTTTAAAGTCCTAAGGTTTCTGATTAATGAGATAAAGGTTTAGCAAGATATAATTGAATATTTTTACTTTCTAGGATATTTTTATCCAATTCTTGCTTTACTGATAGGGTTTGGAAAAATATTCGGAATGAACATATTAAACAACATCGAAACAGCAGCTAAATATATCCAGGAAGGAAAACTGGTAGCATTCCCCACCGAAACTGTCTACGGATTGGGAGCGAATGCCCTAAATCCCCTGGCTGTGGCAAAAATATTTGAACTCAAGGAACGCCCCTCCTTTGACCCGCTGATTATTCATATTGCCGATATTCAACAATTGGAAAAGCTTGTATTAAAAACCGACGAAAGGGTTTACAGACTGGCGGAGAGATTCTGGCCGGGGCCGTTAACCATGGTTTTACAGAAAAGCAATATGGTTCCCGATATTGTTACCTCAGGATTGCCAACCGTAGGCATCAGAATGCCGGACAATGATATTGCTCTAGAATTGATTCGTAAATCCGACTGCCCCATTGCTGCGCCCAGTGCAAACAAATTTGGTAGGATCAGTCCCACCACTGCGGTTCATGTAAAGAAGCAGCTCCCGAATTTAGATTATATCCTTGATGGCGGAAAAACCTCCGTTGGAATTGAATCCACCATAATCAAGCTGACCGTGTATGGCTTTCAAATCCTCCGCAATGGAATCATCACCCAGGAGGATCTGGAAAAAGTCGTTCCCTTTGACGGGGAATCCAGGATTGATTCCCTTGCAGCTCCTGGAATGCTCAAATCACATTACAGTCCCAAGAAAAAACTGTTAATAGCCGATGGCTCCGTATTGAAGATGGACAGATCCAAAGCAGGCCTTATATCCTTTACCGGAGAATTGGAGCGCGGCTATCGGAAAGTTATAAGGGTATCGGAAAGAAACGATTTAAAGGATTATGCTGTAAACATGTTTGAAGCCCTCCACACCTTGGAAGATGATATTGATATTGAAATAATAATTGCAGAACC
>Ga0068712_1004268_pt1 | contig 12249 bp, 8 predicted proteins | sample MTBAKSrepl1MetaG_FD_62987 | JGI IMG/M metagenome (GOLD analysis project Ga0068712, IMG submission 62987) | Enrichment culture microbial communities from Arthur Kill intertidal strait, New Jersey, USA, that are MTBE-degrading - MTBE-AKS1... | ecosystem: Environmental > Aquatic > Marine >... | reverse complement strand
AGGGGGAACTCCAGTCGCCCTACGGGCTCCTTCCGTTCCCCCTCCGCCACCCTCTCCTCCCCAGGGACTGCATCTAAGAAAGAGAGAAAAATGGTCTTGACAACCCCGTCCACCTCAGTGTTCATTTCAAGCAAAACCGAAGAAAATCCCTACCGGCCAGGGGACAAAGAGCATCTTTGGGGATCAGGGCTATATTGTGAAACTGTAATCAAGACGCAGGAAAAGCTTCTTGTACCTGATGCCTTGTCTAATGAAAAGTGGAAAGCTAATCCTGACATTAAGTTGGGTATGATATCATATCTGGGCTTTCCAATTCTGCTGCCCAACAAGAAACCGTTCGGAACCATTTGTGTTCTGGATGCCAAAAGAAATGAATATTCAAGAACGGTTGAACGACTGATGTCCAGGTTCCGTGAACTAATAGCGTCCCATCTCGAACTGAGTTATATGAACCAACTTCTTGGTGAAAAGAACCAGAAGTTTTCAGACTATTTGATGGAGCTTCAGGCCTTGAGGGGAATGGTTACTATATGCTCCAATTGTAAGAGCATTAAAGACGACCAAAACCATTGGCATCCTATTGAAGACTATCTTATTACCCATCCGCAAGCTGATTTTAGTCACGGAATTTGCCCAAAATGTTTCAAGAAACTGTACCCGGAATATAAACGGGCCTAACCCACATTGACCCAAATTGACAGTTTAGAGCTTCAATCAGAATGGTACCGCCGGCTCTTCTATTTCCTGGCTGAGAAATCAGAAATGGAACTTGTGGCCTTGAACACGCTGAATATGCCTGGCCACCCATGCCAGTTATGCTGATAGCTTAATTGTTTTAATTAAAACAATTGGTTACAGAGACCCTGATTTTCCTCAGATCTAACTCTGCTGCTGTTTCATCCACTTGAAAATCTCATTAAAAATGCTATTTGCGCAGTAAGTTCATATATTTAAATCGACTCGCAACATATGGCAGATATATGTCAAAACCGGTGGTGCTGAATTTGTGATATATCCAGAAGGTAGTTCCTGTGGTGAAAGAAGCTGCCCTATTCTATCACGGTTCTCACCTCCCTTATCATAGAAAGAATCGCTCAATCTGGTCCCATTAATCCTTGAGAATACGGCCCGTTCGAAGAATGCCTTTTTCACGTTATTGGTTCACCTCTGAAAGTCTTGATGTGGTCGGCCGGGAAGATCCGCCTGGTTAGAGAGCAGTGCCCTGGTACGGTAGAGGTTACAGGTTCAACTCTCATGGTGCATTGAAGATTTTCACTGGCCTGTGAATGGTAAGGGAAACATGATCTGTGCGATGTCCATAAAAAGAGATAGCCCACCGGCAGGTTGATGGTTTGGGGCCTTATTCAGTAATACCACGATCGTCGTCCTGTTTTGAAGGGAGTGAAAGGCAGCATTCGTATAGCCGATCGCGTCCCCCGGGTGACCGAGGAATCCGTAGGCGGACATGATCCCCAGGCCGTATTGTATCTTCTTGCCGCCGTAATCATAATCCCCCGCTACAAAAGTGGTTCTTTTTTCCTGAGTTGATTGGCTCAGGAGATCGCCGGTTGCGCAGGCGGTCATCCATGTCTTGAGATCCGCAACATCCGAGATCAAGGCTCCGCTTGCTCCCATCCCCGATGGGTTGAGCTTTTCAGTGACATCTACCAGTTCCCCCTCGGTCTCGCCCGCTACATAGCCGCGGCTGTGAGCGCCCTCAATGCTTGTTCCTTCCGGGTAGTAGGTCTCCTCAAGATTCAGTCTGTCGATGAGCCGCTCCTTGATCTCCTCCCCTACCTCTTTGCCGGTGATCTTGGTGATGATCATGCCCAGGATAACCGTATTTGTATTGGAGTAGTGCCAGCCCATTCCCGGTGGAAAGTAAGGCGCATGAGCAACCGCCAACTCCACCAGTTCTTCCGGCTTCCAGACTTTGTTCGGATTCTCGGTATAAACCTTCAGAAACGTCTCATCGTCGGAATAGTTGAAAAGCCCGCTTGTCATGTTGCAGAGCTGGCGGACGGTAATTCCATTTGAGCCGGGTATTTCCGCCTCTGTAAACCATGTGTCAATATACTGGTCCAGCTCGAGATACGTTTCATCGACCAATTGCAGAATGACCGTAACGGTGAATGTCTTCGTAATACTGGCTATCCGCACCCGGTCAACGGCGTCCATAACTCTCCCGGTTTCGATATCCGCTTTTCCCCTCACGATGATCCGGTCACCGTATTCGGGGCTCCATACCCCAACGATAGCGCCAGGTATGCCGTTTTCGGACATGGTCTTCTCAACTGTATTTTCGATGCGTTGCCAAAGACCGGCCTGATTGGAGGAGTCGCTGCAGGAGATCATTGTCAGCGTACCTACGATTATAAACAAAAATCTAATTGAAAGCTTTATAACATGCTGAATTATTTTGAAGTTCATGGCCTTCCTTTCAGCTCTATCTCAAATGAATCGCACGCTTGCTCAGCCATTCTTGCCGTCAGGAACTGAGCATTTATCTTAGTCAGATGGTTTAAGCATATGAATAAACCATTGCCGCTTGTCAAGAGCAATGTGGGCCATTGAATATGAATGATACGCGATAAAGTTAATTAAAAAAGTGATGATATCAACTTGAATTTATGAGTTATTTCAGATTAAGAAGTCTGAGGTGGATGGCAGATATATGTAATTCTGGGTGGTGTTGAAACCTTGAGATATCCAGATGAATGATTGCGTGGCAGACGAAGCTTGTCCCGCCTCATCACAGGTCCTACGACCGCTGACATATTAACGGTCTCATCATTGTCTTGACACCGTCATCCCGGCGCAGGCAGGAATCCAGTCTGGTTCTGGATGCCGGATCGAGTCCGGCATGACGAAGACGACTGTACTATTTCGAGACAGTTAATATATCAGAAATAGATATCAGCATTAAAATGTGAAACCTTCATCTCCCCGTCTTGACATCTATTGGCTTATCTGAGATCTTACCTTATTGCAGATTCGCTGACCTGCTGCCAGACAAACCGTGAATCCTGCCGGGCCACATATTTGCGGTTGGCGGAAAGCGGGTCAACTGCCACAAAGCCGTCAGCAATTGTGCGTTGCAAGTTATGGCTCAGATTTTCAACTCCCCTATTTAACAGTAAGAAACGTTGGCATTTTATTTTTGATGGAGAGCCCGACAGATTGCGCTCTTGGAATTCCAGACTCAATATGAGTCCAGCGTCTCATTTAATGAAACCACCATACCATCGTGATATACAAGGAGGGATAGGCGTGCAACGAAAACTCTGCTGGATATGTTTTACTCTTGCTCTTTTGGTCAACCTGTTCTTTTTCTGCTCCGGATCTCAAGCGGCGGTGATCAAGGATGATGAGTCTGCCAAGCACGGAGAGGACGCGTCGAAATACCGTGTTGTCGATACCTACGAATTCCCTGGGTTCAAGCTGATTCAGTTCGAATTGCCGACCCTTTCCATCTATTCCTACATGCTCGTCAGCGATGGCAAGGCCCTGGTAGTGGATCCGGTCAGGGATACCTCCGTGTTCCTGAATACGGCCAACGAGGAAGGTTTAAAAATTATTGGCGTATACCTGAGCCACTCCCATGCGGATTTTGTGGCAGGACACATGGAAATGAAAAGGGCGGTTAACTGCCCCATCTATCAGAGCCATAAAAGCGGGGTCAAGTATCCCATGGAGGCCCTCAAAGAGGGATCCGCCATTCGGGTGGGGAAGGCCACGGTCAGGTTCATAGAAACCCCAGGACACACCCCGGACGGCATGTGCGGTCTGGTCTATGGCCCTAACCCGGATGTGCCGGACCTCATGTTCACCGGCGATGTGCTCTTTGTGGGGAGCGTGGGGCGCCCCGATCTCCTCGGCGAAACCGTGTCAGCGGCCTGGTTGGCCGCGGCCTTCTACGATTCCTGGACCGACAAGATGTCGAAGCTGGCCGACACCGTCCGCATTTTTCCGGCCCACGGTGCCGGCTCCCTCTGCGGCGCCCATCTCTCGGACCACCCCTACAGCACCATTGGTGAAGAAAAGCGGTCCAACCCTTATCTTAAGCACAAAAGCCGAAGTGAATTTGTCGCCAGCCTTATCCAGGATCTTCCCGAAGCGCCCCAGTACTTCCAATACAATGCGGCCCTGAACAAGAACGGCCCGCCCCTCATTGACTGGAATAAGGATTTGCCTCCCGAGAAGAAGCCCGATTCTTCCTTGATGGACCCAGAGAAAGCCTATGTGGTCGACGTCCGTGAGCCAGACACCTATGCAGCAGGACATATTCAGAAATCGGTAAATATTCCCCTGAGGGGCCGGTTTGAAACCTGGGTCGGGACGATGGTACCGTGGGACGCAAACTTGATCCTCGTTGGCAGCAAGGAGGAATTAAAAGAGTCCCTCTTCAGACTTCATCGGATCGGTTACATCCCGGAGATCATCACCCTGGGCGCCTGGAAGAAGGCGGGCCAGCCCATGAAGGAGGGCAACCCCATCACCCCGGAGGAGCTGTACCGAATGATGCAGGATGGAAGCGCCCCGCTGATCGTCGACGTGCGTCTTCCATCCGAATGGATGGCGCTCAGGATCGGGACGGTGCTGAACCTTCCCCTCAACCGCCTGGCCGATCTCTCCAAGAAGCTCGACCCCGAAGCACCTGTAGTGGTCGTCTGCAACTCCGCATACCGTTCCAGTATGGCCACAGGCATTTTGGAAAGAAAGGGCTTTAAGATGCCCAGGAATCTCAAAGGGGGTAGCCAGGCCTGGATAGAGGTTGGATTGCCGGTCTATGAAGCATCCGCACCCAAGGCCACAGCAGACGCCGTGGCCCCGGCAAAGGCGGTGCCTACTCGAAAATCGAGCAAACCCCCGGTCAGAGAGGAAGGGTGTTAATCCCGATTCGCTTCATCCCTGATTGAATTCGGGGACATCCATAAAGTGTTTGAAATCCATTTTCTTGATAATACATCCTTCCCTGCATGGAATTATCTGTCCAAGGATGGCTTTCCTGAAATGGCAGATATCCGTGAAATCCGGTGGTGCTGAATTCGTGACATATCCAGATGGTACTTCTCGGGTACACGAAACTTGACCATCTTTACAATGGCTTCCGCCAATCGCTGATATTGCCCAGAAAATGAGGGTGAACCTGGATGCAATTAAACGTTTTGTCCTCAATAAAAAATCCCTTTGAGAATGTAGCCCGTTCCAGTTGCAGGCAGACACCTTTTGCGGTATTTTCGGTATGAAACAGGCCGATGTTTGGGTTACGCCTTTTTCAGGAATAGATTTTCGAATGTTCTTGGGTACAGTCAGAATTTAGGCTGATCTGCACCCAAGACTTATGCACAAAACATGGAATCGAAAGGCCACCCGAGATGAATCGACGGAATGCCACTTTGGCTGCAGCTTTGTTCGTGACTAGTATATGTTGTGCATGTGCTTCGATGATTGACTCTTATACTGGAGAAGACGTTGCCCGAGAGGTTCGGGAAAAAGGTGTCCCCGCCCAAGGAAAAGTCCTTAAAATATGGGAAACAGGCGTCCGGGTAAATGATAACCCGGTCGTTGGATTCCTTCTGGAAATCCACGCGAAAGAGATGGCGCCATATCAAGCTGAAACAAAGGCACTCATTTCGATACTCTGGATTCCTCAGATTCAGCCGGGAGCTGTGCTTCCTGTCAGATACGATCCAAAAGACCCGAATAGGATTGCGTTGGATATTCTCTCAGAATGATTGGAAGGTCCAGAAAGTTGCCGAAGCCGATGGGGAGGTCGATCTCCGCCTCTCAATACCGTTCGATGTCTGCCATTCCGGGTGGTGTTGAATTCGTGAGATATCCAGATAAAACATCTGGTGTGCCGCTCAATATTTTTTCCAGTCCGTTCTGTAGAAGCCTACAATCAGCTCCCGTTAAGCTTGTCTTTAAGAGCCTGGCTAAACTTAGATTCACGAGTCGTCGCTTATCTTCCCGATGTTGGGGTGTTTTATTGATTTCCTTTTTCAAAAACGAAACAGGAATCTGCAAAAGTATATGGATATTCTGGCCTGCGGTCGGCTATGCGGCCAAGTTTTGGTCTTATTTGACCGAATGCTCTATATATTAAAGGATTTGATTGCCCATGGAAATGCATAAGGATATCTTTCCAGGTTCTGGGCTTTTCTCTTATAAAGTCCGTCATCTCCGTAACTATCTCTTTTTCAGTAAGTTTTTTCAGGTTTTCAGGAGGTTCTCCGAAGGAGTCTGTTACCGTTGCAGCTTCAAACGAAAACCTGTCTATGTTTCCTACAAGAGGCAGAGTGCAATCAAAACCCACTTTAGGGAGGTTTACCGGTGGATGATCACATAACGCCAGTGGATCAGGAGGCAGTACATTCATCTCAGGGATAATGATTGTCCCTTTCTGAGGATTGAATCGCCAGGCCATTGCCCACTTTACACGCTCATCATCAAAAATATCAACATCATCATCAAAAACATATGCTATCTTTGGGAACCATTGTCTTGAACAACTCAACATGATGCATAATGCTTGCTTGGCATCTCCACCGCCCTTGGTTTTGAGTCTTGCATATGCTGCATTCATGCATGAGCCTGGTGGCATGTATACATCTAAGACATCAAGGCCAGCGCTTTTTAATGCTTTCATAATATCCGACTCTATGGCAAGATTCATCACAGCCATATCTGACAAACCCGGTCTTAAACCGCCTACTGTTGCAAACTGGTAGATTGCATTTTTCCTGTGAGTGATACAGTCTATTGCCAAACGACAGTTGTGAGGCAGCCCACCGCCATAAGTTCCTGTGGCTTCCCCGTATGGACCTTCGTCATAAATCCATCCTTCAGACGTAATAATCCTTCCTTCAAGTACAATTTCTGCATTTGCAGGCACAGTTAGATCATTCGTTTCACAATTGATAAGCTTAGCCGGTTCATTATAAAATCCTCCAAGAATATCCCAGTCATCGACTCCAGATGCAGAAGTCATGCTTGCTATTTTGTCCAGTGTAGGGCCTCCAATGACAATTGCTACAGGCATGTCGAGATTTCTCTCCTGGTATTGTTTGGCTATAATTCGACAGTGGTGCGAATCATTTCGCATATCAATATTGGTTTCATTTTTAGAACGGTACATTAATCTATACATTCCCCAGTTGATTAAACCTGTTTCAAGATTTCGTGAAATTATGTTTGTATCCTGAATATATGCATTACCATCATAAGGGTGATGCAGAAATAGTGGAAATATTGTCAGGTCAACGTCATCTTTTTTCAATATCACTTCCTTGCATGGCGCTGTATCTATTATTACAGGTTTATGCCTTCTTACTGATACTTCAGCTAATTTCGAAGGAAGCTCTCTTATCTCACACTCCAGGGCATCAGCATATTGCTCTCTAGTAGAATAGGCTCCTGCGAGAAACTGGAAATTATGATCCTTAACCTTTTCAACAAAAAGAGCTTTATTTTTTACTGCGTCCATCATGGATGGTAGTTCATCTACTCTTACAGGGCCTTTTACTCTGTGAAGTTGATTTATTTTATCAAGCCTTTCCACAAATTCACACATTGACTGCTGCTTCATATCTACCTCCCTATTGTTGTTGTTCTGCCGTATAAGAGAATGCCGAGGCGGCTATATTCTTTATGTTTTTGGCCATTACAGAATCGCTTCGAGATAGGGCCGGATAATCTTTGTCACCCTGCAGACGGATGCATAATGCATCAGTTCATCTATCCTGACAGTCCTTCGATCTCTATAGAAGCGAACCGCTTCGACTGCGGTATCCAGACCGATCCTGTTGCGGAATTTGAAACAGTCGGCCAAGGTCTTCTCCGGGTTATAGATGCGAACGCTCACACTATCGATTTCATGGATTTCAATTCCTTCCGTAAATGCCTCTCTGCTGAAACGATAGGTTCTGACCGACGGATGGTCCAGACGGGGTTCCTCTGCACCACGTGGCAGGGCCACATGAACTTCGTGAGGAATCTGGGTGGTGAGTTCATGAAATGACAGCGCTGAGATCAAGCAGACAACTCCCAAGGGGATTCGGCTTGCGACCGTCACCAGGTCAGGATTGCCCAATGGTTCGCTGGCCGCAAGTCGATACACGCCACGGCTGATGATTTCCAGAACCCCATCATCTCTCATAGCGTATAGCGTGCTCGGGTGGATTCCCTCGCGAAGGGCCTGCGCTGTGCGCAGAATTCCGCCATGCTTCTTAAACACAATAACCGCCCTGTCGAAACGGGTGCCCTGGTTGTCATTTCCTGGAGTTGACATGATATGAACACCACCACTTATTTATTAGTGTTGGTATTTTTATCAAATCAAGACGCTTTGTCAACCCAATACCTCTCGCGCATGATCGATTCGGCCCAGCGAGGCTCGCATCGCTCTTTCTATGCCTCAGAGTCTCAGAGAGAAAAACCTCTGTATCCCTGTGAGCTCTGCGAGATATAATCTTCGCTAATAGATCACAAGATTGACCACTTTATCAAGAAAAATAGAAATCTCCTTGCCAAAAAAAATGCATTTTTCTGAAAAAAAGTTCCGAGCTTTTGACCGCATCTGACAAAACCATATGCTAAGGTGCGGCCATGCAGGACAGGAGAACGGTCCCGCTGAAAATATAACCCATCAAAATAATTGACGTTTGGCCGTAGATAGACCCTCAGCGGAAAAATGCGACATGAAGGTGCCATGGATATCGAAAAGACAGATTTCTGACAAGGCGATGTCCCTCATCGAGGACTTTCAGAAAAGAGCCGGTTACCGGATCACGCCCCCGATACCCGTGGATGAGATTGTGGAACGCTCCCTTGGCTTGGCCGTCCGCTACATGGATCTCTCCAAGATCTTCGGGAGCCGCAATGTCTTAGGGGCGACCTATGCCAACTCGCGGCTGGTCCTTATCAATGAGAGATTGTTCGAGCACAGTTCGGAGGGGAGACTCGTCTTTACATGTGCCCATGAGGCCGGCCACTGGGTCCTCCACCGGCCATATGTCCAACATCAGAATGGAGATGGATCACGAAATGAGGGCATGGTCTGCACCACTGACAATGCCAGGGAACCCATAGAATGGCAGGCCGACTATTTCGCATCGTGCCTGCTGATGCCGGAAACGGAGATGAAGGAGGCGTTTCAACGGGTCTGCTGTCCAGACCCCCTCGTGATCCGGCATGCGAAGAGGTTGACACAGGCGGGATGTCCCTGCGAGGAGCCTTTTTTGGAACAATGGCCCTATATCGCTGCTGCCATGTGCGAGGCCGGCGGTTTCTCCAACGTCTCAAGGCAGGCCATGATCATCCGGCTTCAGGATCTTGGCCTGGTGGTCAATAAAACCGGGCTCAAAATGGACTGGGAGGCACTGTGCTCGGCATAGGTCAGATGGGTGGGGAGATGCCATGAAGATGGCCGCGTGAGGCACGTACCCGAATAAAGCTCTGAGGCCCCTTTTCGTTGACTTTTGAAATGGTTAGATGTAAAAACGTTTACCAAAAGCTGGGAATCGCCTTCTTTCATTAATGTATAGACAGAGAAAAAGGATATGCAATGACCAATCGTAATCCAGAAACCCCGTTGCTTCAACTAAATGGAGAGCGGGGTTTTGTGTTTTGTGATTCCGACGGAAGGATCAATCAAATGATCGGTGTCAAGTAGGACAGTCAACAAAGGCAAGTCTGTGCCGGAAGCCCCCAAACCGAAAAGCCCCAGCCGGTCTCGTTCCAAGCTTCCCAATACAGACTCTATTGTAAAGTGATTTCAATTTGTAGCTGGTTTGAGATGATGCAAGTAAGGTTGAGAGTGAAAATTCGATAGAATGGGCTTAAAAGATGAGTGTCGCTGATCCGGATAACACGAAATACGAAATCGCTAATCGATAGATAAGCTATTCAAATTCTTTTGGTTAACGAGATAATGGAACGATTTACAGGGGCGTCTTATAATGACAGAAAAAACCAACTCCGCATTTTATGCGGATACATCTTATTATTATAGTTCGAATGCCGCCAGAGGCCGCAATTTTGAAAAACTGAGGTGAATACTAATGAAGAAAATAACTCTAGCTCTATGCCTGATCTCATCAATCGCTTTTGCAAAAGACTTTCCTGTGGATTTTGATTCGCTTGGGATGACCTCCGATGAGTATCGTTTTTATGAAACCGCAATTAATTTCAACCATTATGCGAACACACTAGGGGATGGCGTAAATAAATTTACTCACATGACATCCACTGTGACGGTTGAAAATCAGATTGTTGTACGATCGAATAATGACACTCTTTATTCACCAGCTGTAGTAGATACCCGAAAAGGCGCAAGCTTCACACTGCCGGATACAGGAAATCGATATATTAGTGCCATTATTTTCGATGAATATCACTATCCTTATGGCATGATACATAAGCCCGGGACTCACGAAATTAACGTCGATACTGACTATGCTTTTATCCTTATTAGGACAGCTTTTGATGGTTCTGCTGAAGATGCCAGATATGTGGTAGAGAATATCCAACCTAAAATGAAAATATCCGCAGGCTCCTCAAATCCCTATAAAATGCCGGAAGATTTAGATGAAAAAAAGCCCATTTTAGATAAAATCAACCGTGAATTACGCGCAATTGGATCAAAACTGGAAGACTTTTCCAGCCTATATCATGAAAAAGCCGAATGTAAAGCGAATCCCAAAGCCGAGTGGGAAGGGCTTCTCGCAACTGCTGTTGCCTGGGGAATTATTCCTGCTACAGAATCTACTTTTATTATGGATGATCCAGGGTTGGGAACTGATCGCTGTTATTCAGCAACCTACAAAGTACCTCCGTATGGTGCTTTCTGGTCAATCACCATTTACGATGAGAACGGATTTCTTTTTTCAAATACCAACTCAATAGTTAATGATCACAATGTCGTTATGAATAAAGATGGTAGTTTTACCGTTCAGTATGGCAGTGCCGAGCAGTGTGGCGACGTGCCAAATCGTCTAGACACAACAAGAGGATGGAACATTATAATGCGTGTTTATCAGGCTAACATGGAAAAATTGGCGACTTATTCACTACCTAAAATAAAATGAAGCTACCGAATCAGATAAATATTGAGGAGCCAAAAACCTATAATCGGGTAAGCGGGGGTCTTTCTCCCACAGCACCCAGCGTGTGGTTCTGAGCGGGGCGGATTCTTATCAAAGCTATCTCAGCTTTGTCTTCTCCTGAACCTAGGGTTTCGTTATGTTGTGATAAATCACCGTTCCGTTGGACACAGTGCAGAGTAGGTAATGCGGAATGTTTACAATGATTATCCTGTAGTTAACCCGTTATCGCAGAAGAAAAATTGTGCATACCGAGTCTAAACATGAGCGACGATACATCCATCCCTTGATAGCAAGGGTGCCACTCATGAAACAGAATAGGATATCAGCTTTTGGAATAGGCCGTCTGGCTCATGACGGGTGGCCCTATTCGATGTAGAGAAACAAGAATGACCACTCTGAAATCACCAGAAACCAAGGACTCCCCTTGGGCACGAAAAGCAGAGCTTTACATCGCAAGCGGTCAGAAAGCGCGGGCTCTGCGTCTTCTCGAACGGGTAATTGAGTACAGTATGCCGCTGTTCCCGAATGCACCCGAATTACAGGAAGATCGCCGATTGGCGTGGCTTTACAGAATAGACCTGCTCAGGGAGTGGTGGAGGCTGTCAGAGGCCTTGGCCTGGACATGTCTGGAATGCGAACTTAACCCACAAAATGTGACCGCCCAGGTGCTTAAAGAGAATCTGAAAGAGGCTCTCAACCTCCATGCCCAGCAGAGCCAAGGCCTGGGGAAAATGACAGTTATGTTGCGCTTTGGGTGGTGCTGAATCCGTGGCATATCCAGATGAAAGCTCCTGTGAAACATGAAGTTTCGCCGACCTTATCAATACTCCCCCAATCTTTCGCACTGATAAAAAATGCCATTTGCATAGCCCCACTCAGATGGGTCGCCCAAAGTTTTAAGCTGGTTGCCTTCGATCAGGTTTAGCAGACAGCAAGCCTTTGATGGGAAAGAGAAAAAATCGAGCATTGGCATGATGCAACAATTCCTCTAATATGGGTAACAAATGATATCGGCAAGCAACGAGCCTCCAAGGCCTTCCGGGAAGTTCACGGATGGATCGACGATCCGGCGAATAGAGATGAATGCCATAACGTCACCCGCATTCTCGAATTCAGCCGCATGTTCGAAGAGAAGTACGGC
>Ga0068712_1004267_pt1 | contig 12249 bp, 10 predicted proteins | sample MTBAKSrepl1MetaG_FD_62987 | JGI IMG/M metagenome (GOLD analysis project Ga0068712, IMG submission 62987) | Enrichment culture microbial communities from Arthur Kill intertidal strait, New Jersey, USA, that are MTBE-degrading - MTBE-AKS1... | ecosystem: Environmental > Aquatic > Marine >... | reverse complement strand
GAGGCATTGGATGAAACGGGGGGAACCCTCATCGTCACGGCGGACCATGGAAACTGCGAACAGATGATCGAATCGGACAAAAAGACGGGAAAACCGATTACGGGATCGGGGGGCACGTTCAAGCCCATGACAAGTCACACGCTGAATCCCGTTCCTTTCATCATTCACGGCCCCGATACGGGCCGGTACCGCCTCAATGAAGCGGTGAAAGATCCGGGACTCGGTAACGTGGCGGCGACGATTCTCCTTCTTTTAGGATTTGAAAAACCGGGGGATTATCTCGATCCGCTCATCATAATTGAGGATTCCCGAGTCATCCGGGAAGGGGCGATTCGAACGTAACCAGGAAGGAAAAGAGAAGGCCGATATTTACGGTATTTGACGGATCCATCGGGATGGCAAAGGCTGATTTCCGCGGGGCTGAAGCCCCGGCCTGCATCCCATAGTCATTCATCAATCGCCAATCATCAATCCAAAGGCCCTTCAGGGTCGTCTGGTTCAGAAGATGCCTGCGTCAATCCCCGCGGCAAGAATCTTCCCCAGTTCTTCGCATTTCTCCAGGTCCTCTTCCTTGACCTCCCCCCGGGCGATGACCGGCGCGGAAACGAGCCGGAGCGGATAGCCCCGGGCGATCCGCTCGATGCTGTTCAGGGCCCCGGTCCCGTCGTTTCCGGCGCTGATGAAAACCACGAAAGGCTTCTTGAACACCCGGCCCTGAGCGGGATAGAATGTCCGGTCGAAGAAATCCTTCATCCCCCCGGACATGTACCCGAAGTTCTCCGGTGTCCCGACAGCGACGCCGTCACACCCCACGAGGTCCTCCACCCCGGCGTCGAAGGCCTTTTTCAGAGTCACCTCCGTGTCCTCCATGCCGGCCGCGCCCCGGGCCACTCTCCTCGCCATCTTCTCCGTGTTCCCCGTCTGGGTGTGGTAGACCACCAGGATTTTCGCCATGATCCCTTACCGGGCCTCAAGTTTGCGGCAGAAATCGCCCAGGATCTCATTGAAGGCCACGGCCTTTTCCACCATGACGAAGTGGCCCGCCCCGGGAACGAGGGCAAGCTCCGCTCCGTCAATGCCGTCTTTCAGGAACCGGGAAAATTCCGGCGGGGTCATCTTGTCCTCATCGCCGCAGACGAGAAGGGTCGGGATGGATATTCGGCCGATATCCCCGGTCAGATCCAGACGGCTGCAGGAGAGAAAATCCCCGCGTATGAGGCCGGGATCCACTTTCAGGAGTTCCTCCGAGAGCCGGGCCCCATAGATCTCCCGATTCGCCCGGGCAAAAGAGAACTTGGCGATGAACCCGAGCGTGGCGGCACGGTTTGTTTTAATGCCTTCGATGATCTGGGGGTTCACGGGCATGGTCGCACCGCCCCCGACAGGGACGATGGCCAGAAGCTTCTCACCGTATCGGACGGCAAAGGTCAGGCTGATGGCCGCGCCGAGGGAGTGGCCGATCAGAATGGGCTTTCTCAGGCCCGTGGTATCGAGAACCTTCCCGACCCATGAGACATAGGCATCGACCGATTCCTCTCCCGGCCCGCCGGAGCCCCCGTGGCCGGGAAGATCGATCCCCGCAATATTGAACTCCTCTTCCAGGCAGCCGTACTGGTGATCCCAGAGATGGTGATCGCATCCGGACCCATGGATGAAAATAAGGGTTTTCCGCCCTTCCCTCCACCCGCCGCCGTTGACCCGAAGGGCGATCCTGCGGCCGTCGATCGCGAGGGTTTGAATCACGGGCATCTCCTTTCCTCAGTTTTTCTTTCTTTTGGCCAGTTCTTCCGACCTCAGCTCCTTGCGGAGGATCTTTCCCACCGTCGATTTAGGAAGCTCGTTTCGGAACTCGATTTCCGAAGGCAGCTTGTATGTCGCCAGCTTGGATCTGGCAAAAGTCATGAATTCCTCCGCCGTTCCCTCCTCCCCTTCCTTCAGGACGATAAAAACTTTGACGTTCTCGCCCCGCTTGGGGTCGGGGATGCCGATGGAGCAGGCCTCCTGAACCTTGGGATGCTCGTAGAAGATCTCATCGATTTCCCGGGGATAGATGTTGAATCCTCCGGAGATGATCATGTCCTTCTTCCGGTCGACGATATAAAAGTACCCGTCGTCGTCCATGGTGGCGATGTCCCCGGTGTAGCACCAGCCGTCCCGAAGCGTGTCGGCCGTCTCCGACGGCTTGTTCAGGTACCCTTTCATCACCTGAGGCCCCTTGACGATGAGTTCGCCGCTCTGGCCGGAAGGCATGTCCTTCGTACCCGTCTCCAGGTCCACGATCCGGCAGAGGGTGTCCGAAATGGGAAGCCCGACGCTTCCCACCTTGCGGGCCCCGCCGGCAAAGGGATTCACATGGGTCACCGGGGTCGTTTCCGTCATCCCGAATCCTTCCACGATGACGGCGCCGGTCATTTTTTCAAACTCGTGGATCACCTCGACGGGGAGAGGCGCGCTCCCGGAAAAGGCCCCCTTGATGCAGCTCATGTCCGTTTTTTTCAGATCGGGATGATTGAGCATCCCCACGTACATGGTGGGGACGAGGGGGGCGAAGGTGGGCCGGAACTTCCGGATGGCCTCGAGAAGGGGTTCCGGCTGGGGTCTCGGAATAAGGACCTGGCTCCACCCCATATGGACGGAGAAGTTCATGGAGACGGACATGCCGAAGACATGGAAGTAAGGCAGCGCCCCCAGCATGATTTGTGTTTCCCTGTGAAAGCTGGGAAACCACGCCTCGGCCTGCTGGACCTGGCAACTCAGGTTGGCATGGGTGAGCATGACCCCCTTGGAAACGCCCGTGGTCCCGCCGGTGTACTGGTACATGGCCACGTCCTGAAATCCCACCTTGACTTTCGGCGGATTCGGCGGGTACTTTTCGAGGCACTCCTTCCACCGGTAAACGTCTGGGGCCGGTTTCACCTCCGCCGCGAGCTTCTTTTTCTTTGCGACGAGGGGGAAAAGAAGACTCTTGGGAAAGGGGAGATAGTCCCCGATGGAGGTATAAACGATCTGCCTGATCTTCGTCTTCGGTCTTAAATTGACCATCCGGTTCCCGAGGAGATCGAGGGTCACCAGAACCTTCGAACCCGAGTCGTTGAACTGGTGTTCCAGTTCCCGGTCGGCGTACATGGGGTTATTCATCACCGTGACCGCGCCAATCTTCAGGACGGCATAATAGGCGATGACGCAGGGAATGAGGTTGGGGAGCAAAATGGCCACGGCATCCCCCTGCCGGACGCCGAAATCGGCCAGGCAGGCGGCAAACCGGTCCACCATCTCCTTCATCTTCCGGTAATTGACCCGGTATCCCTGGAAAACCAGGGCCTCCCGGTCCGGATAGCGGCCGGCGGTCCTGTCCAGGATATCCGGCATGGCGATTTCCTCGTAGTCGATTCGTTCCGGAACGCCTTTTTCATAGGACTTGAGCCAGGGTCTTCCTTGATAAACCGATTCCTCTGCCATGGTTTCACCCCTTCCTTTCATATCATATCATGATATCATATCTACATACACGGATGTCTCTCCACCCGCTGAAGCCCGTTCCGCGACAAATAAACAACGATTGAACTCGACGTGGATATAATACATGAATGATAAAACGGAAAGCAATAAATCGTTTTCCTGCTGAAAAGGCGCCCGGGATTTCTCCCGGGCGCCTTTCCCGTTCATTGTGGTGCGGCTTTGCCGCTTTCCGGATTTAGAACTTGTAATTCAGCGTAAGCCCCCAGGCCCACATGTAGCCGTCCGCACTGAGGGTGACCGTCGGATCGGTCCCGCCGATGGAATAGGTGTCGTTCAGGTTTTCGCTCTCGCCGCCGATGACTCTCTTGTTTTCCACGATGAGATACTGGACGACGCCGTCGATGGAGAAATTACCGAAGTTGAGTCCCATACCGAAAGCCAGGGTGTGCTTGTCCGCATCGGGCCACTGGAGGTCCATGGTCTCATCGGGAATGGGGGACGGGTCATAGAAGTATGAACCGCGAAGAGTGATCGTGTCGTTCACCTGCCACTCGGCGCCGAACCGGAACTGGGTCGTGTTGTTCCAGTTCCTGGCGAAGTATTCCGAGGTTCTGCCCGGGTTGGAGGAGCCGAGGAGGGGGGCGTTCAGGAAGGGCTTGTCGAACTCGACGGTGTACCCGTCGATGATGGCCCAGTGGGTCCACACCACATCGGCTTCGAGAGACAGCTGCTTCAAGGGCAGGAAGCGCACGCCGAGCTGAACCTGCTCGGGATGATCCAGTTCCGTCTTGGAATTCACTTTCGTGTTCTCAAGGGGAACGGTCACGGGCCCGCCGCCCGTCATGACAGTGATGGTGCTCGCGGGATTGAGAAGTTCCGTCGTTCCCTCGAAGCTTGTCTTGGTCCGTCCCCGGTAGGTCACACCGAAGGACAGGTTGTCCAGAGGTTTGTAAAGGAAGCCCACGTTGGCGGAAACGTTCATGTCGTCTTCCAGGTCCGTCTTCACGTTCTGGTTGTACAGGCTCGTTCCCGGAGCGAAGGCCAGACGGTCCACGCCGCTCTTGGATTTGCCTATGGACACGCCCACGCCAACAGACATGCACTCGGAGATCTTGTAGGACAGGGTCGGGGTGACCACTTCCCGGAGATACCAGGAATGGTAGGAATTGTAGGCCCCCGGGTTATTCGATCCCGGATCGGCGCTCCACTTGATATCGAGCCCGTAGGGAACATACGCGGCGATACCGGCGGAGAATCGGTCGGAAATGGGCATGGCAAAGCCGACATGGGGCACGACCAGGGTCGAGGAGTTGTCGTTGAAATCGACGGGCCCCAGATTACCGATGGCGGTGTCCTTCACCGTGTAACCGTAGACCCTCAGTTTCGGCTTGATGAACGAGGCGCCGACGGAGAAGGTGGCCCTGTCCAGCTGGGTCAACCCCGCCGGGTTGTAATAAATGGCAAAAGGATCATCGGCATAGGCGGCGAAGGCCCCGCCGAGGGCCGTCGCCTTGGCCCCGATACCGAAGGTGTCCACATTGCCCGCCACGGCCGGCCCGGAAAACCCCAGGGCCAGAACAGCAACTGCCACTGACAATACAGCAAATCTCTTCCACATAAACCTCTCATCCCCCTTTCAAAATTTAGAATACCGTTATTATTCCGGTCTCCTATCCGGCAGGATCTCCTCTTCCCGCCGTCGGAAACGGCTACGCCTCCTGTCGTTTTTTACAGTGGATCCCCCCTTTGCGGATGAGCGGAACGATCCTCAAAGTGGTTTGAGAATACCGGGAATTTTTGAATTTTTCAAGTAATATTTCCCCGGTGAAGGATGTCCCCTCCATGGCCCCATCCTTTCCACCGAGAGCGTTCGGATCCGGCTCACATTTACCCATGGGGGTTCAGGAAGGATCCCACCTTACACCGGATAAAGCTTCTCGGCCTCATTGAAGAGCGATTGCCTGAATTTCGGATGGGCGATGGCGATGAGCAGCGCGGGCGGTTCGGCGATGGTGAGTCCGTGGACGATGGTGTCGCCGTTCCTGATCCGGCTGACGGCTTTCCGAGGTGTCGTCCGCTTCCTGCCATAGACATCGGCATGGGTGCTCATGTCGCCCGCCCTGGCAGGCAGAAATCGACTGCCGGTGCGGATCTTCCGGGCGCCCCCCGGGTTCCCTGCATCGGCTTTCCGAGGTGTCGTCCTATGTCATATTTCGCGGCCGGCGTCCAGTCCGGGATGAGAGAGAGGGATTTGAAAAAAAACCCCCGGAGGGCATGAAACCGTCCGGGGGCTCATATTGAAACTTCGGGCGAGAGAGGTTAAGCAGGGAAGGGGCTCACGCCTCCGCGGCTTTCTCCTCTTCCCTGGGGGGGGTTTCCATACCCATGGCTTCCCAGACGATTTCCGCGATGTCCCGGGCTTCCATGGATTCTTCCTTGTTGTGGTCCTTGATCCCATCGGCCATCATGGTGAGGCAGAAGGGGCAGCCGACGGCGATGTTTTCCGCACCGGCGTCGATGGCCTGCTTGGCCCGGGCGTCATTGATACGGTCGCCGTGCTCTTCCATCCACATCCGCGCTCCGCCGGCGCCGCAGCAGAAACTCTTCTCGAGCTTCCGCTCCATTTCAACGAGCCGGAGGCCGGGAACGGCCGAAAGGGCCTTCCTGGGCTGGTCGTAGACGTTGTTGTACCGGCCGAGGAAGCAGGAATCGTGGTACGTGAAGGTCCCGGGAACGGCCTTCTTCAGCTGGATCCGGCCCTGGGAAATGAGCTGGGCCAGGATTTCAGTATGATGAAAGACTTCGTAGTTCCCGCCGAAATGGGGGTAGTCCTTCTTCAGGGCATTGTACCCATGGGGGCAGGTGCAGATGACCTTCTTCACGCCGTAGGTGTTCATCACTTCGATGTTCGCCTGCGCCATGGCCTGGTAGAGATACTCGTTTCCACCCCTCATGGCCGAATCGCCGCAGCAGCTTTCCTCCGTCCCGAGGATCCCGAAGGTCACACCCGCCGCCTGGAGAATTTTCGCGAAGGCCACGGAGACTTTCTTGCCCCGGTCGTCGAAGGATCCGGCACAGCCCACATAGAAGAGATATTCCACATTCGGGTCTTCCGCCAGAGTCTTGATGCCGAGTTCTTTCGCCCAGTCGCCTCTCAGGTGGGCGCCGATCCCCCAGGGGTTGGAGTTGTTTTCCATGTTCCGGAAGGTCAGCTGGAGTTCGGGGGCGAAGTCCGCCTCCATGAGAGTCTTGTACTGCCGCATGCCGACGATCTTCGGCACGTGTTCGATGGCCGCCGGGCAGTTCTCCATGCAGTACATGCAGTTCGTGCAGGCCCACAGTTCGTCGAGATCGATGACCTCGCCCACGAGGGCCTTTTCCGGCTCGGGGATTTCCGCCTCCTGGCCGGATTTCTTCGCCGCCTGCTTGGCCGCGGCGACGATGGGGGCTCTTTCGAGCCAGTGGGTCTTGATATCCTGGATCAGTTTCTTCGGGGACAGGGGCTTGCCCGTCAGATAGGCCGGGCAGCCGTCCTGGCATCGCCCGCAGCGGGTGCAGGCATCGGAGTCGAAGATCTGCTTCCAGGTAAAGTCTTCCAATTTCGCCACGCCGAAGGATTCCGCCGTCTCGAAGTCCCGGATGGGCTCGAGGGTCCCCGTGGGTTTCAGGGTCTGCATGTAAAGGTTCGCCGGGGTCGTGAGGATGTGGAGCAGCCGCGAGTAAGGAATATAGGCGATGAACCCCAGGGCGAGAGCCGCGTGGCCCCACCAGAAGAGCTTGTGCAGGGTCCGCGTCGTGTCATACCCGACGCCCGTCAGGGTTTTGGAGAGAAGGTATCCGGCGAAAGACCAGGTTTCCCAGGTGAATCCGTCCACGTTGTAATTCACGTGGATCCGGAGGGCCTCGACGATGAAACCGGTGATGATGATGCCGCCGATGAGGACCAGCACGATGGCGTCATCGGGGGTATTGTCCGGCGTCCCCTTGTAGCCGAGGCGGTCGGGCTTCTCGATATACCGTCGGATGAGCGCCATGACGACGCCGGTCAGCACGGCAAGCCCGAAGACTTCCATGGTCAGGGAGAACCAGAGATAGAACTTCCCGTGAAAGAAGGGAAGACCGATATGAAACTGGGTTGCGTCCACGGCCGCCCCGAAGATCAGGACAAAGAAACCGAAGAAAATCAAGCCATGCAAAATGCCGGGATAGGTGTCCCTGAAGGTCTTGATCTGGAGGAGACCGTTCAGAAGGAGAAGCTTGACCCGCTCTCCTGCATTGTCGTTCCTGTTTTCCGGCCTGCCGATGGCCGTCCACATCTGCCAGCGTCTGTAAAGACCATAGGCAAATATGGCCAGGGCAACGGCTGTGAAGGCAAACAGGATCAGTTCATAGGGGGCATTCCAGAAGACTTCCCTTCCTTCATTGCCCACCGCGTATGCATGTTCAGCACCGTGCGCCATAATGCCTCCAATTCATATAACAAAATGGATTTTTCCAAAAGACTCTCAAAAAAGCGGGGGTGGAAACATCCACCCCCGAATTTCCGTCTGTTTTCAGCCGAGGATTTTCTTCGCTTCTTTCGTCACCTCGGGCACAACCTTGAAGAGGTCATCCACGATGCCGTAATCCGCTTTCTGGAAAATGGGGGCATCGGGATCCTTGTTGATCGCTACGATATACTTGGAAGAGCTCATCCCCGCCAGATGCTGGATGGCTCCCGAAATACCGCAGGCGATGTAAAGGTTGGGGGAAACGACTTTGCCGGTCTGTCCCACCTGGTCCGACTGGGGCCGCCAGCCGGCGTCCACGGCCGCTCTGGAAGCGCCCACCGTGGCCCCGAGGACCGCGGCCAGTTCTTCCAGGATACCGTAGTTTTCCGGACCCTTCATTCCCCGTCCGCCGGAAACGATGATCTCGGCCTCGGTGAGGTCCACCTTGCCGCTCGCATCCTTCTGGACTTCCACGACCTTCGCTTTGACGTCGGCATCGGAGACACCGGCATCGAACTTCTCGACCGCCGCACTTTTTGGATTCTCCGCCACGGCGAACACATTCGGCCTCAGGGCCGCCATCTGAGGATCGGTGGAGATGACCACGTCACCGAAGCACTTCCCGGCATACAGGGGGCGCTTCGCCACCAGCCGGCCGTTCTCGATCTTCAGTTCCACACAGTCCGAGGCCATTCCCGTGGCCAGTTTCCCGACCAGCCGGGTGGAAAGGTCCTTCCCGATGACCGACCAGGACAGCAGGAGGATCGCCGGTGATTTCTCTTTGACGATCTTCGCCACCGCGTTGGCATAGGAATCGGTCTGGTACTGGGCGAAGACCGGGGCATCGGCCACGTACACCTTGTCGACGCCGTACTTCCCGAGTTCGGCCGCCACACCTTCCACACCGGAACCCAGAAGGACCGCGCATACTTCATCGCCCAGGGCGTCGGCAAGCTTCCTCGCCGCGCTGGCACACTCGAAGCTGACCTTCCGAAGGGCTCCGTCTCTCTGTTCCGCTACAAACCATACACCTTTCGCCATGATTATCCTCCTCCCTTCCTTAGATTACCTTCGCTTCTTCGCGAAGCAGCTTGACGAGCTCCGCGGCTTTCACCGCGGGGTCATCCCCCTGGAGAATCTTTCCAGGAGGTCTCGAGGGAGGCGGCATCATCTTGGCCACTTTCGCCTTGAAATCGGTGCTGACACCGAGATCGGCCGCTTTCTTCATATCCACGGGTTTTTTCTTGGCTTTCATGATACCCGGAAGAGAGGCGTACCGGGGTTCATTCAGGCCCTTCTGGGCGGTGACGACGCAGGGCATGGCCGCTTCGATGACGAGCTGGGCGCCTTCGATGGGCTTCACGGCCTTGATCTTCCCATCCGCCACTTCTAATTTCGTAACGATGGTCACCTGGGGAATTCCGAGAAGCTCCGCCAGGATGGAGCCCACCTGACCGGAGTCGTCGTCGATGGCCCTCTGGCCGCAGAAAATGATGTCGAAGGGAACGCCCTTGATGGCTGCCGCCAGGGCGGCCGCCGTCGCGTAGGCATCGGCATTGTCCAGGTCGGAAATATGAATCCCCTTTTCCGCGCCCATGGCCAGAGCCGTCCGAACGGTCTCCATGACTCTTGCCGGACCGACGGAGACGATGGTCACGTCGCCGCCCTGCTTTTCCTTCAGCCGGAGGGCTTCCTCTACACCGAACTCGTCATAGGGATTCATGACCCACTTGATTCCGCCTTCTTCGATCCCCGATCCGTCCCCTTTTACCTTGATCTGGGCTTCCGTGTCAGGTACCTGCTTCACACATGCGATTAAATTCACAGTAACCTCCTTTCCCAGGGGAACCCCGGCACGGTCTTCCGAAAGACCGCGCCGGGAACTCCGCCCTTTTAATTGTCAATTTTATTTCAATGCGAAATGACTTACACCCGGTTCTTCACGATGTCGTCGACCACCGAAGGATCGGCCAGGGTCGAGGTGTCGCCGAGATCGCCGATCTCATTGGCGGCCACTTTCTTGAGGATCCGCCGCATGATCTTGCCGCTTCTCGTCTTGGGAAGCCCGTCGGCCCACTGGATCTTCTCGGGCGTCGCGATGGGGCCGATTTCCTTTCTCACGTGGGTGACCAGTTCCTTCTTCAGGGCGTCGGACTTCTCCACACCCGACTTCAGGGTCACATAGGCGTAAATGGACTGGCCCTTCAGTTCATGAGGATAGCCGACCACGGCCGCCTCGGCGACTTTCGGGTGGGCCACGAGGGCGCTTTCCACTTCCGCCGTCCCCATGCGGTGACCGGACACGTTGATGACGTCGTCGATCCGGCCCGTGATCTGGTAGTAGCCGTCCTTGTCCCTTCTCGCGCCGTCACCGGCCACGTAGTAACCGGGGAACTGCTCGAAGTAGGTCTCCTGGAACCGCTTGGGATCGCCGTAGACGCCCCTCATGATGCCGGGCCAGGGTTTCTTCATGACGAGGGCGCCGGAGGCCACCGTCTCGGGAATTTCCTTCCCTTCGTCGTTGAGCAGGGCCGGCCACACGCCCATGAAGGGCACCGTCGCCATGCCGGGCTTCACGGGAACCGCACCGGGCAGGGGGGTGATGAGGATGCCGCCCGTCTCCGTCTGCCACCACGTGTCCACGATGGGGCATTCGCCGCGGCCGATCCTCGTGTGGTACCAGTTCCAGGCCTCGGGGTTGATGGGCTCGCCCACGGTTCCGAGAACCTTGAGGGAGGAGATGTCCGCCTTCTTCACCCAGTCGTCCCCTTCCTTCATGATGGCCCGGATGGCCGTGGGAGCGGTATAGAAGATGTCGACCTTGTATTTTTCCACGATTTTCCAGAAGCGGCTGATGTCGGGGTAGTTGGGCACGCCTTCGAACATGACCGACGTGGCGCCGTTGCACAGCGGGCCGTAGACGATGTAGGAATGCCCGGTGACCCAGCCGATGTCGGCGGTGCACCAGTAGACGTCGCCTTCATGGTAGTCGAAGATCATCTTGTGGGTGTAGGCCACGTAGGTGATATAGCCGCCCGTGGTGTGCATGACGCCCTTGGGCTTCCCGGTGGAGCCGGAGGTGTAGAGGGTGAAGAGGGGGTCTTCAGAATCCATCTGCTCGGGCTCGCATTTATCGGAGGCCTTCGCCATTTCTTCGTCCCACCAGAGGTCCCGGCCTTCTTTCCAGGAGCATTTGACCTTGTCGCCCACGCGCTTCACGACGATCTGTTTTTCCACGGAGGGGCACTGGGCCAGGGCGGCATCGGCATTGTCCTTCTGGGGAATGGCCTTGGCGCCGCGGAAGGTGCCGTCGCAGGTCACCAGGACCTTGGACGTGCTGTCCTGGATCCGGTCCCGGAGAGCGTCGGAGCTGAAACCGCCGAAGACGATGCTGTGGATGGCGCCGATCCTCGTGCAGGCCAGCATGGCGATGGCGAGCTCGGGGATCATGGGCAGATACAGGCAGACCCGGTCGCCCTTCTTCACGCCGACTGATTTGAGGACATTGGCGAACTTGCACACCGCCGTGTAAAGTTCCTTGTAGGTGTACGCCTTCTGTTCCGTGGGTTCGTTGCCTTCCCACTGGATGGCCACCTGGTCGCCCCTCTTCGCAAGGTGACGGTCCAGACAGTTATAGGAAACATTCAGCTTGGCGCCCAGGTAATATTTTACGTAGATGGGGCCCTTTCTCAAATCGAAGTTGTAATCCTCGACCTTGTCCCATTTCTTGAACCAGGTCACATACTCATCGGCGATTTCCGCCCAGAATTTCTCCGGTTCCTCCACGGACCGTTTCCAGAGCGCCTTGTACTGCTCCATGCTGTTGATATAGGCCCTTTTCTTCATGGATTCCGGTACGGGATAAACCTCTTTCAGCTGAACTTGTTCTGCCATTGTTTTTTACCACCTCCGTTTTTGCTTTATCCATACTTCAGACAGGAAGACGGCGGTATCGCCCCTTCCTTATTATATAAGAAGAAACCTGCTTCAGGACTCACCTTGAATCACCGGACCCGCACGGCCCGCCGGAGCCCCGTGGAACACTGCGACGGCACGACCGCGTCATACCGCATTGAAACGCTGCGCGATTGAAAGATCCAGGATGAAAGGATGTTTTTAAAATTCGAGGGAGTATAAATTGTCATCCCTGCGATGTCAAGGGAAAATTTACCCCGTAACGGTTAAAAAAGTCTTGACAATCCCATTCCCCGGTGTTAGCTTTTTTCCCATGCCACAGGGGGAGGTATATCCCCAGACTGTTCTTGAAGGGGGGTGATCGGGCCAGGAGAGAGGATCCTCG
>Ga0068712_1004244_pt1 | contig 12300 bp, 5 predicted proteins | sample MTBAKSrepl1MetaG_FD_62987 | JGI IMG/M metagenome (GOLD analysis project Ga0068712, IMG submission 62987) | Enrichment culture microbial communities from Arthur Kill intertidal strait, New Jersey, USA, that are MTBE-degrading - MTBE-AKS1... | ecosystem: Environmental > Aquatic > Marine >... | reverse complement strand
GCTGAAGAAATCATGTTTCAGGATGTTTCCACCGGGGCCCACAACGATCTGGCCCGGGCCACGGATATCGCCACCAGCATGGTCAAGCAATACGGCATGAGTTCCAAGATCGGCCAGGTCTATATTGCCCGCGACAAACGCGCCCAGTTTTTGGATGTCATGCCGGAGGGGTGCATGAATGTCAGCGAGGCCACGGCTGAATTAATCGACAGTGAAATCAAGGACATTATCAGCACCCAATACCAGGTGGCCCTTGAAATCCTGAAAAGCCGTAAGACCCTTCTGCAAAAAGGCGCCGAACTGCTCCTGGAAAAAGAAAAAATCGAGGGGAGTGAATTAAAAGCGCTGATGGAGAAAGGAATTAAAATAAAAGAAAGGTCTCAAATTTTACAGAATGAGTAAAAATATCGGTTTTGTCTCAACGCGCTTTGCCGGGACCGACGGTGTAACCATGGAGTCCAGCAAATGGGCGGCTGTGTTACGCCGGAACGGACACAAGTGTTTCTGGTTTGCCGGACAACTAGACCGTATCCCGGAAAACAGTTTTCTTGTTCCGGAAGCATACTTCAAGCACGAGGGCAATGAGTGGCTGAACAATCAGATCTTCGGCAAGAAGTCCCGCAATTCGGCTGTAACCGATTCGATTCATGGACTTAAGACGTTCTTGAAACTGAAACTGAATGAATTTATTGATAAGTTTAAAATCGACCTGCTCATTGCCGAAAACGCCCTGACCATTCCCATGCATGTCCCTCTGGGAATTGCCATTACCGAAACGGTTGCGGAAACCCTCATTCCGACCATCGCCCATCATCATGATTTTTACTGGGAACGGGTCCGGTTTTCCATCAACGCCGTGGGGGATTATCTCCGTATGGCCTTTCCCCCCCGACTGTACAACCTCGAACATGTCGTCATCAACTCCGCAGCCCAGGAGGAGCTGGCCCTTCGATCCGGCATATCGTCCGTCATCATTCCCAATGTATTGGACTTTGAATGTCCGCCCCAGGTCGACAACCATCGCACCCAACGGTTTAGGGACTCCCTCGGCCTGACGCCCGGCGATGTCATCATTTTGCAGCCCACCCGGATCGTGCAGCGCAAAGGGATCGAACATGCCATTGACCTGGTCCGGGAGCTCAAAAGCAGCCGCTACAAGCTGGTCATCTCCCATGAAGCCGGGGACGAGGGGTATGAATATGCCAAATGGGTGAAATCCGAGGCCGGCAGCCACGGAGTGGATCTTCGCATCGTCAAGGCCCGGATTGCCGACCCCTTGAACGACCGTGAGAGCTGCAACCGGGGGCTGACGCTCTGGGATGTCTATCCCCACGCCGATTTCATTACATATCCCAGTCTGTACGAAGGCTTCGGCAATGCTTTTCTGGAGGCGGTTTACTTTAAAAAACCGCTGCTGATCAATCGCTACGGCACTTTTGTCAGGGATATTGAGCCGCAGGGGTTTGATCTGGCGGTCATGGACGGATATTTGACAAAAAAAACCGTTAAAAAAGTAAAAGAAGTGCTGAAATCCCCCGTGCGCCGTCGGGAAATGGTCGACCATAATTATGAGATTGCCAGGCGCTACTACTCCTATACCGTCCTCGAACAACGCCTGGCCGCCATACTCGTCAATTTCTTTGGAACGAACAACAATTGATCCGGCCCGAAACGGAAGCTCCCGGCACTACCGCCAAGCCGGGACGGGGAATGCGCTCGCTATTTCATCTTGTGAATATGGCTGATTTCGTCCAAACCGGTGGTACACACTCCCAGATCCCTTAAGATCCCATCCTCGATCCCGTATATCCAGCCATGCACCGCCAGTTCCCGGCCAAGCCGCCAGGCATTTTGAACGATGGTGGTATGACAGACATTGGCTACCTGCTCAATGACATTGAGTTCACACAGCATGTCGACTTTTTGGGTGGCATCGTTGATGGCGTTGAGTTTTTCCTCATGGTAGCGGTAGACATCCTTGATATGGCGCAGCCAGTTATCAATCAAACCGTGTTGTTTATTCTCCAGGGCTGCCTTAATCCCGCCGCAGCCATAATGGCCGCAAACAATGATATGCCTGATCATCAGGACATCAACAGCGTACTGCAGCACGGACAGGCAGCTTAAGTCCGTATGAATCACGACATTGGCAATATTGCGGTGGACAAAAAGATCCCCCGGCGGCAGGCCGGTGATGATATTGGCGGGAACGCGGCTGTCGGAACAGCCGATCCATAAATATTGCGGCTTTTGCTGTTTTGAAAGTTTTGAGAAAAAACCGGGGTCGGATCTGTTTACACTTTCCGCCCATTTCCTGTTTTCATCAAAAATACTTTTTAAAACCCGCATAAATTGTCTCCTTATTCAGCATTCAGGCGCAATTCCCGTTTTGAACGTGTATGCCTTAACCCCGATAAACGGGATAAGTACCTTCACGAAATAATTTTCTGCCAAAAAAATGCAGAAAATTATTTCTAAGGTACTAAAGAGGCTTGAGGACAAGCGCCGTCCGGTTCGGCAGATAGAGGCTAAGAAAATACCCCGGAGAATCGTTTTTATGTACATCCATTGTAAAATGAAACTGGTCCTCTGCTACCCGTGCGTGCCCGCCATAAATGGCGGCGTCGCTGTCCAGCACAATCCCGTATTTGCCCGGCGGCGCTTCGATAAAGTAATCCGGCCGGGAGTCGGTGGGATGAAAGTTGAACACGAACAGCAGGCCGGCCCTGGCAAAGGCCAGTATTTTATTGTCGCTATGCTCATGGAGCAGTTTTATCTCCGGCGCCTCCAGCAGTCCGGTCTCTTTAGCCAGTGCGATCATGTCGCGGTCAAAATACATGAGGAACCGATACTTCAGGTTCGGATCATCCGCCAAGTTCCACTGGCGCCGGGCATAATGATAAGACCAGTTGTTTCCCTGGCGCGGGAAATCGATCCATTCGGGGTGTCCGAATTCATTTCCCATAAAATTCAGATACCCGTTGCCGGCCAGGGCCATGGTGACCAAGCGGATGAGTTTGATCAGCGCCATGCCCCGGTCAACCCCCATATGCGGATCCTGCACCTGCATATGATCGTACATGTCATTGCCGATCAACCTGAATATCAACGTCTGGTCGCCTACCAGGGCCTGGTCATGGGATTCGGCATAGCTGATGGTGCGTTCCTCCCCCCGTCGGTTGGTCAGCTCATGCCATAGACTCCCCATAGGCCAGTCCTCATCCCGAAACTCCTTGGTCAGTTTGATCCAGTAGTCGGGAACTCCCATGCTAAAACGATAGTCAAATCCAAAACCACCGTCCGCCGGCGGCAGAACAAGACCGGGCATGCCGCTGACATCTTCCGCAATGGCAACTGCATCCGGCCGCACCGCGTGAATCACCCGGTTGGCCAGCGCCAGATAGGTCAGGGCATCTTCGTCCACATCGTCCCCGAAATAATCGTCGTAGGACGTAAACGCTTTTCCCAGGCCGTGATGCAGATACAGCATGCTGGTAATGCCGTCAAACCGAAAACCGTCCACCCGGTATTCATCCAGCCAGTAGCGGCAGTTGGACAGCAGGAAATGGAGCACCTGGTATTTACTGTAGTCAAAGAGGCGGGAATCCCAGGCAGCGTGAATGCCCCGCTGCCCTTCATGGAAAAACTGATAAGGGGTTCCGTCAAAGCGGCTGAGGCCTTCCACTTCGTTGGAGGCCGCATGGGAATGGATCAGGTCCATGATGACCCGCAGTCCGAACAGATGGGCCGTATCGATCAGCTCTTTGAGCGCCTCGGGTGTTCCGAACCGGGAAGAAGGGGCAAAGAAATTGGAAACATGATATCCAAACGATGCATAGTAGGGGTGTTCCGGAATGGCCATCAGCTGCAGGGTGTTGTATCCGGCCGAAACGATGCGAGGCAGAATTTTTTCGGTAAACTCCCGATAAGTGCCGACCCGGCCCTCCTTCTGCGCCATGCCGACATGGGCTTCATAGATGAAGAGCGCACCGCCGGGAGGTTGAAAGTTCCGGCATTGCCAGGCATATGCTTCGGGCGGCCGCCATACCTGGGCATTAAAAATCAAGGTCGCGGGGTCCTGCACCACCCGCCGGACATAGGCCGGAATCCGGTCCCCGCAGCCGTCGGCCCAATGGACCCGCAGTCGGTATAAATTGCCATGCCCCAGCCGCTCCGGCGGCAGCCGGATTTCCCAAACCCCATCAGCGGTCATGCGCTTTAGGGACAGCGCCGGGTCTTCCCGCCAGTTGCTGAAATCGCCCACCAGAAAAACGGCGGCGGCATTGGGCGCCCATTCACGAAAAATCCATTCGTCCGGATGCCGGTGCAGCCCAAAATATTCGTGGCCGGATGCAAAATCAGCCAGCGTTATGTTACCGCCGGTCAATCTCTTTTCAGCGGCATCGATTTTTTCCAGACGGCGCTCTATAACGGCGCTATACGGCTTGAGCGTCGGATCGAACGCCAGTAATTTTTGGGACTGAAGGTTATTCATGGGTTAAGTAAAAATCCGGGATGGAGGAGCCGGTTATAGTCTGCGCCCCGAGGGCATGATTTGCGAAAATGCCATTGGTAAAATTCGAAACCAGAATATCGAAATATGAAACAAATTCTAATATCAAATTCCCTGATGAAAAAAACAAAATTATTTTCGCGATGTCAGATAAGCTTATTGTTTGGACCATTTGAATTTTGGTCATTCGGTCTTGTTTCGATTTTCGGGATTCGTGCTTCGTATTTAATTTTATGAGAGCTACGGCCTCGGAACTGACCCCTGCTTTATCTATGTTCCATACGGGGTCGTCTCCAGCAGCGGGCGCTGAAGCATTTTTTCATAAAGCGCGATATATTGCTGGGCCGTAACCGCATGGGTAAAGGTTTGGGCGCTTTCCTTCATGACCCGGGCAACCTGTTTCTGCCTGAGCTTTGCCGGCAGATTGTAAAAGCCCATGGCCTGATCGATGGCCCACATCAGACCACCGGAATCATAGGTCTTAAATAAAAATCCGTTGCCGCTGTCATTTTCAGTATCCAGGTGGGCAATCGTATCATGAATACCGCCGGTATCGTGCGCAACCGGCAGCGTTCCATATATCGGCGCGATCATCTGGGGAAGCCCGCAGGGCTCAAAGCGCGACGGCATCAAAATAAAATCCGCGGCGGCATAGGCCTGATGCTCCAGCCCTTCATTAAAATCACACACGGCCACCCGGTTGTGAAACCCATGAAGAATGACGATATCTCTGAAAATCCGCTGATAATCCCCATTGGCGACAAAAACGATCTGCAGGTTCAAATCCCAGTAGCCTGAAATAACCCGGTAGAGTATTTCGGCCAGCAGCTGACATCCCTTTTGAACGGGATCCAGGCGCGACGGCCAGAAAAAGATCGGCGCGTTTTTATCTTCGATCAATCCCAGGTTTTTTTGCAGCAGCAGCTTGTTTTTTCTTTTGCCGGCCATATGATCGTCGCACCCATAGCGATAGGCAATATGAATATCGCTTTCCGGATTGAAAACCGGATCGGGTGCATTTAAAATGCCGACGGCGCATCCGGCATAAAACTTGTTGGCGAGTTCGCGGCGCAGCGGTTCGGAGATAAAATCAAACTTGCCGTCGACGATCTCCTGGAGAAACGTCGGGCTAACGGTATTCACAAAGTGAGCCGCAAAAACGCCGCTGCTCAGAAAATCGACCGGAACGGTTTGTCGGGCGCTTTCATAATCATGAATCATTTGCTCATAAAACAGATGGTACCAGAAATAGGCCGCATCGATGCCGCGGTCTTCGATATACGCCAGGGTGCTTCGGACCGTGTGGATGTTATGAATGGTGAAAAGACAGGGAATCCCGAGACGGCGCGACATCGCCGGTATCAGGGCGGTCATCCAGTCGTTGCAGTGAATCAGGTCCGGCTGAACCCGGGGAATAATATTGTTAATGACCTCCCGCTGAAATGCAATGGCCAGCTTCGTGTTCTCTTCGCCGTAATCGGAATACACCCGGTTCAGGTAAAAGAAGGCCCTGTCTTCGGCCAGATGAATCCGGTCATCCGGCATGACTTTGCGGATATCGTTCTGTTCTTTTTTTAAAAAAGGGGCCAGCCGGTCCGCAAAGATGGATCGGTAATCCGGCATGGCCACATGGACATCCGCGCCCTGGTCAAAAAGGGCCTTGATCAGGGCGGCAGACACATCCGCCAGCCCCCCGGCCTTGGCGGTCAGAAAAGCGGCATGGCTCGCCATCCGGTCGGGCAGATAGGTGACTTCCGGCGTCACCACCAGAACACGCGGGGTTTTTTGAAAATTTGCGCTCACCATAATTCCTTTTGGCATCAGGCCCAGGTAATCAATCCGGGCGAAAACTTGGTCAAGCTGTCGCCCCGCGGCGTAACCCGCGCGGTAAATCCAAACCGCCCGGAAGCGTTGCAGGTAACGATACAGCTATACAGGTAATCGCCGCCGCCGCGCGCCTCGGTCACGAACATCGGCTCCCGTGCACCGTCCTTGAGAATCTCCAGCGATTTCAGGTGCCCGTAATAAAGCTCCATGTCCACATCATCCGGAACTAATTCCCCCAGATGAACGACGGCGGTTACCTTTAACTTTTCACCGACCCGAAAGGGGCCTTCGCTCTCTTTAACCGGCAGATAAACTTTTAACCTGCTCCAATGCGTCTTAAGGCGCTGCCGGTGGTCCCGCAATCGTTTGGCTTCGGCAGCCCCGCTTTGAGTCAGGGCACGAAAACGTTTTGCGGCAGGCAGATAAAACCGCCGGGCATACTCATCCACCATTTTGTGGCTGCAAAAATCAGAAATGGCCATTTTTATGGAAGCTTTCATCATTCGCATCCATCGCCTCGGCACATCGCCGTTTTTACGTTCGTAAAAACAGGGGATCACATCGTTTTCCAGGATGTTGTACAGCGCCTGGCTTTCCACCGCATCCTGATAGGCGGTATCGCCATATTCCTCACCGCTTCCGATCTTCCAGCCGCGGTCTTCCGAATACCCCTCGCACCACCAGCCGTCCAGCACGCTCAGGTTCAGCACCCCGTTTAAGGCCGCCTTCATTCCCGACGTGCCGCAGGCCTCATAGGGCCGGCGGGGCGTATTCAGCCACACATCCGCGCCCTGAACCAAATGCCGGGCAATATTGGGGTCATAGTCCTCCAGGAAGATAAAGCGGTGACGAACCGAGACCTTGCGGCCGAATTGAACCAGAAGTTTGATTAAATCCTTGCCCTCCTGGTCCTTGGGATGAGCCTTGCCTGCAAAAATAAACTGGACCGGGTGGGTACGGGAAGTTATCAACGCTTCCAGGCGATCGACATCCATCAGCAGCAGATACGACCGTTTATAGGTCGCAAACCGGCGTGCAAATCCGATCGTCAGGATATCCTGGTCCAGGACCGATTCAGCGTCCTGCATCATGGACTTGGGTGCATTGCGCCGGCCGTACTGCTGAACCATTCGCTCACGGCAAAAACGGATCAGACGGGTGCGGTTCATTTCATGGGCGCGCCAAAGCTCTTCTTCATAGATTTCATGAATGCGCTTGCTGATATCTACGTTTTCAGTGCGCTGGTCCCAGTCCGGTCCCAGGTAGCGCGTAAACAGCAACGCCAGTTCGTAAGAAATCCAGGAGGGAACATGCATCCCGTTGGTAATATGGCTGATGGGAACTTCATCTTCCGGTACGCCGGGCCAGACATGCGCCCACATTTTGCGGGCCACCTGGCCATGCAGCCGGCTCACGCCATTGCAGTCCTGGGACAGACGCAGACCCAGTACGAACATCGACAGCGGTCCGTTCGGACCGGCGCCGGGAGCCTGTCCCCAGGAGAGAATCTCGTCTTTTGATACTCCCAGCCGCGTCTGCAGCGGTTCCAGATACGGGCTGACCAGATGGGCCGGAAATTCATCCTGCCCGGCCAATACCGGTGTGTGGGTTGTAAACACATTGGTTCGCGAAACAATCTCCCAGGCCGTTTTTAAATCCACGCCATAGGTGGACACCACGTGCGTCACCCGCTCCAGGCCGGCAAAGGCGCAATGCCCCTCGTTCATATGACAAACCGCCGGATCGAACCCCATGGCCAGCAGCGCCCGCATACCCCCTATCCCCAAGACCATCTCCTGGGCCAGTCGCGTTTTGGCATCGCTGGCATAGAGTATCGACGTGATGTTGCGGAAATCGGGTGAATTTTCAGGCACATTGGTATCCAGCAGAAACAGGGGCACGCAGCCGACTTGGGCTTTCCAGACGGCCGCGTGGATGTCGCCATCCGGCCCCTGAACGGAAACCACCAGCTCCTTGTCCTGCTGATCCGTTGCCCGTTTGATGGGGAGATGGAAAAAGTCCGTTTCCGGGAATTCCTCCTGCTGCGTCCCCTCCTGGTTGAGATATTGAGAAAAATACCCGTGGCGGTACAGAAGTCCCACTGCCGCCATGGGCAGCGCCCGATCCGAAGCGGCCTTCAAATGATCACCCGCCAGTATCCCCAGACCGCCGGCATAAAGCGGCAGGCTTTCATGGATTCCGAATTCCATTGAAAAATAGGCAACTTTTCCTTTATCCCCCAGAATCGCCCGGAAGCGCTCCTGAGAAACACAATTCATTCTTTCAAAATGCGCTTTAACCCGCTGCTGATAGGCTAAAAAACTGTTGTCCCCGGCCAACTCCTCAAACCGTTTGGGGTTTACCAGGGTCAAAAAAAGCATGGGATTTCGGCGGGCTTCGCCTTTCCACAGGCGCGGATCTATACGCCGGAAAAGTTCTCTGGCATCATACTGCCAGCTCCACCACATGTTGCGAGACAACTCTTCTAGAAATGAAAGGGGTTCCGGAATACATGGAAACACCTGAAAGGTCTGCAAACGACTCATGGATTCAACACCTCGTTGGTATGATAATTTATTTTCTTAAATACCACAGTTTCTTTTTGTGCGAAACAACCATAATGAAAAGGGTTCAATGGGGTCCAGGGGCTGAATCATTTTTCCTCACCCGATCCCTTACCCCCTTGAACCGCTGAATCCTTGCATTTTATTTTCAGCCACACCCGCACCCATTCGCTGGCTCCCCAAGCCTGGGCATCACAACCCGGCAGGGTGTGGGGAAAATCGCCGTCTCTGATCTCCGGCAGGTGACCGATACAGCCCTGGCGCAGCAGCTCAGCACTGCTGGAAAGCCATGCCAGCGCCGTGTTTTTTGCTTTATCGCCATATACCTTTACCCAGGCTTCGCAGAAGCTGGGAAAGAGCCAGGTCCAGGCGGTTCCGTTGTGATAGGCCGGTTTGCGCTGCGTATCCTCATCGCCCCTGTATTTTCCCTGATAGGGCCGGTTGGGATCATTGATGACGCGGCCGTGATGAACAATCGGCAGGGGAAACTTCAGGGGCCGGTCCGCCAGACTGCGGATCGTGCCGGGAATTAGCAGTTCTTCGCAGGCGGACAGGATGTTGCGGCCAAGGGTTTCGTCGCCGACCGCCCCCAGGGTCAAGGCCAGAAGCTGGTTGGGCCGCAGGGCGTCATCCGCTTCGGCCTTGCAGGCGGACGTGCCGGGGGCGGCATGCAGGCAATCCGACAGGTACCCCTCCTCCCGCAGCGGAAAAAGCTCAAGGAGTGATGCGCGGGCCTTGTCGCTCATTTTTTGCCAATCGAGCTGCCGATCAGCCGCATCGATCTGGCCCAGAAACGAAAGTGCTGCTATCCATAATGCCTGGATTTCAATCGGATACCCTTCCCGGGGCGTGCCGGCGGGGTGATTGGTATCCATCCAGGTAAAATGGGCGGGGCTGAAAAGAAGCCCCGAATCGGGGTCCATGCGGATGCCGTTGGGCGTCCCTGCCGTCAGCGCTCGGGCCAGAGATATCAGGACCCGGTGAACGCTGCGCCCGCCGCAGGATTCATCCAGAAACGATGGATCGCCTTCTGTCCGGATCAGATCGGCGCAAACCGTAAAAAACCAGAGCGCCGCATCGGATGTATCGCGATTGCCGGTATCGATGCCCCGGATCATATTGGGCAGGGTGCCGCTTTCTTCATATTGACCGAAAAGTTTGATAACGGCACGGGCATCGGCAGCTCTGCCGGCCGCGATCAACCCGCGCGTAAAAATCAGCGCGTCGCGACCCCAGTCCAGAAACCAGGGATACCCGGCAATTACGGTCTTCAGATCCCCGCGTTTGACCACATAACGGTCCAGTGCCGCCTTGAGATCGTCAACCGGTTGAAAACAAACGGCTTCTTTTTCAAAACAGGTCTGAGAGGGAGATGGGCCGATATTTTTTAGATGCCCCGCGGTTTGTTGCGGCAGATCCAGCGCCTGGGCCGTCAGTTCCATCTGCTCGCCCCCTTTGAGTTCAGCCTGAAAATAACCCGGGCTGAACAGATCCGAATCCGGATCGAGGCCGCGCTCGGCATCCGCCGGTCGGTATACCATGTAATGCCACTCCGGTTCCCGGACAAATTTGCCCCGGGAAGTCCGAATCACCAGGGGATACTCCGGCCGAGCTGAAAATACAAAGTGATCGGCATGCGCTGTGGTCGCTTGGGGCCAGGATGTTTCCGGTCCTTTATACGCTTTGGTCGGTTCGTGAAAATTGCGACTTTCGATATCCGGCCGGACGATCAGCCGGACAGGCTTATCATCCGCAAGCCTGGCCGAAGCATCGCCGGCAGGATGCCGGTTTAAAAACATTCTGACCATGTTCTTTCCCGGCGACATCTGGAGCCGTATGGTCAGCTGCGTATATTGTCCCTGGCCGGCCGGCACGTGAAACCGCCAGCACCCGCTTGAATCGGCATACCGGTAAAACGAATCAAAACAACTGAACTTGAGTTCCTGTGAATAGCCCTGGTACACCTGCCAGATCCGATAGCGCGCCAGCAGGTTCCAGCGGTCTTCAGGATAATTCGGGTTCAGGTTGGCAGACAAGAGGGCATCATAGCGGCTGCGCAGCTCGCCCCACCGGATCGGGGCCCGCAGCATGGCGCCGCGTCCATTGGTTTGCAGCAGCAGCGCCGGCAGACTCAACAGATCCGACCGCTTAAGACAATTTTCTATGAATACGCTGTCAGCCCGGGACAGCAGCAGCAACGGGGCCTCGACATGTTCACACCCTCCGGTGGCATACAGCGATAGTTTCAAGTTGAGACGGCTATGCGTTTCAACTTCCATAAATGGCGTCAGCAGGATAAAAAACGTTTCATCTGCTCGCACCATACTCTCTTCGCTGCGTAAAACCCGCTCCTTTGCCAGCGCCTGCACCCGGAAGGGAATCGCCGCCTGGATCAGCAGAAAATGACCCGGCGGAACCATGACTTCCCGTCTGGCGTCCTGCGGCCACTGCCAGCGAATGACCCGGGGTTCCCGGCTATCGGGATTCAGGCTGCGGCAAAATTCAAATGGATCCTGCGCCAGCCGGCCGGCAGCCTCATCCGGATCAAATTCTGCCAGGTCCCGGAGCCCCTGATAGAGGCTGAACACATCAAAAACTTTTGCCCGCAGACGCTGACTGCGGATAAACGCCGGCAGCGCAAAAGACTCCCTTCCGACCTGGGATAACAGCGCCAGATCGCTCTTTTCACCTGACAGGCAGATCACCTGACCCGGTCTCAGGTTGCAGTGGGCCAGCCCCTCTTTGCGGTTTATCTGCACAGTCTCGCCCGTCATCAGGTCCCAGCAGGCGCCTTCCGCCATTTTCGCCCGGGAGGGATCCCAATACACCCGGCCGCGCCCGTCCACATCCAGGTTGGCCAGGATGAGCAGCCGCCGGCCGGTAGGCCGATGATGGCGCAGCAGCGCCAGAGTGTTTCCGTCTCCCGTTTGAATCAGCTCCAGCCGGGTTCCGTTGAAAAAAGCCGGATGAACTTTCAGCAGGGTCGTCAGCCGCTGAATCAGCTCAATCTGATTGGACTGCGCGCCCCAGTTGAGCGAAGCATTGCCATGAACGTCGATTTTCTCTGTTGCGAACCATTCCACCCCATTGGCAATTCCAAAGGCGCCCTGATGTGAAAAAAGTGCGCTCAGGGCCGTCCGCATGCGTGCATAGCGGTAAGACCGCGCGGCCAATCGCGGGTTGTCGTGGGTTTCGGCAAAGTGGACCATCACGCCATCGCTTTCGGAAATCTCGATGGCGCCCGGCAAATACCCCTCTATCTGGCTCCGGTCATAGTTTTGAAACAGCTCCGAATACGCCCAGTTGAAATTGGCCGTATTGAGCAGATCGCGTGTTACCGATATCTTGCCGCCGAGACCCTCCAGCAGAAACACCGTATCGGGAAACTGCTCCCGT
>Ga0068712_1004240_pt1 | contig 12314 bp, 17 predicted proteins | sample MTBAKSrepl1MetaG_FD_62987 | JGI IMG/M metagenome (GOLD analysis project Ga0068712, IMG submission 62987) | Enrichment culture microbial communities from Arthur Kill intertidal strait, New Jersey, USA, that are MTBE-degrading - MTBE-AKS1... | ecosystem: Environmental > Aquatic > Marine >... | reverse complement strand
CTTGTTCATGACCTTGAAGAACACGAAGTGGTAGCTGAAGGGAGCGAAGGTAACATGCCGCACATAGGCACCCAGACCGAAGCCCTTGGGCGTGTCACTGGGGCAGAGGATGCCGTCGATCAGCTTGGCCTCAAACCGCTCGAGCGCCACACTCATGGGGGCAAACAACGTTTTTGCGCCCAAAGCCTCAACACACGCCACTGATGCAGGGTTGGCCGCTCGGATGGTCTTATCTGAAAAGTCAGCCAGGGTTCGAACCTCTTTACCTGGCGTCATGAGGAAGTAGCCCGGTCCAGTGGACCAGAAATGCATCAGCTTCATTTGGGTGGGGGCGAATTGCGCCTGCAGCTCGGGCATCTGCTCATGAAGCGCCTGTATGGTCAACGACATCGTGTAAGCGTTCCTTCTGTAAGCTTCCCCTGGGTACTCGGGACCTGCCCATAAGGGAAATACGCCGGGACTATATCCCGGACCGCTTGTCCCGACATCGTAAGTTCCGGCCTCAATACCGTCCAATAGCTTCGCTGGATGCACGCCATAGAACTCAGTCCACACGATCTCATAGTCAGTCTCGGCCTTAACACGGTCCGCTATGGTCTTCATCCAGGTCTTATGCCCGATTGCGGCCTGGAAGTCGCCAGCCGGCCAGAAAGTTGCAAAATCGAGCTGAATCCTCGTGCTAGCACTAGCGGGGCCAGACCAGCCCGGAACAACCATGCTCACAGCCAGCGCAACTGCTAACACGATCAGGGATACTTTCTTCATTTTAACCTCCTCTTTTATGGTTTAGAGCTGTCTGAAATTGCCTCCACCAGAGCCCGTCCCGGTGACAAATTCTTCGTTTTCACCCCCTTTCAGACACCGGAGCGTTTTGTGTATTTGCTGATACGAGCACCCTTTGATACAAGCTGGAGTAACATGCTTCAGACTTGCTGTCAATCCCTCCAAATCAATAGCTTGTCAATTGCTTGAGCTTCTCATCCCAGAATTTCTTATGATCTTCTCTCCAATTCGGACCTCTAAAACTTATTCTTTCTTCAAAAAAAGGGCCCAGTCTATCGAACCACCTGACCCACGGGTTCTTCTTTTTCTCTCTGGCCTCAATAACGTCTGCGACAAACACATCAATTTGTACTATTTCTTCCTTCGGAACATAGTAGGAAGCTCCCTCTTCTGCGGATTTCTTCAGGGTATCTTCGTTCAAGGCATGGGCGGTGAGCATTAGGGCCGGAATGTCTTTTTCTTTTGCAATCCGGAGAAGTTCGAACCCGTTAACGCCCATAATGTCCAGAACCACAACGTCGTAGCTATAGGTTTCAAGAAGCGCTTTTGCTTCCTCGAATGTAGATGCGCGATCAATCATGCAGATGCTCAGAAGCTCAGTTAAAGAATCAAGAATGTCAGGTTCGTCATCAACTATCAATACCTTTTTCCCTTGAAGTAGCTTTTCCGTTTCCATTTCCCAGCCCTCCCTTGAAGCATTCCCTCTTGGATTGGGACTACATTGAAGATTTGATATGCTTTGATATTTGAATTGACAAGAATTCCCTTTTGGAAAGGGACTGTAACGAAAATTTATGGTTGTGTGCGGAACTCAGGTAAACCGCAACATCTGTAAGCCTATCGGTTGCGGTACCTGTCAAAACACAGATACCAAAAATGCGCCACGTTGTCAATCACAGTTTTCACACAATCATAGGATTCTGGCAGTCTGCAGCGGATGGGGTAGTGGAATGCATAAATGAATTAGGATGATGATACCGCCGGCAATATCCGCATCGCGGCGCAACTCCACTTCCGGGTCGGCGGCGGTGCCTTAATACCGGTCGCCGGTCCAATATCCCTGGGGGTCAAAACGCCTGAGGTGCTTCAACTCTGCACCGGTGGGTGCGGCAGTCTGTTTCAGGTCGGGGGCAACCTTCAGAGGCCAGCCCGTGTTGGCCTGCACCTCGGCAAGCGCCACGCCCGGGTGCAGTGCCGTCAGCACCATTTCACGCGTTTCGGCATCAAAAGACAGAACCCCGCAGGTGGTGATTACCCGGCTCGGCCCGCCTCCGGGGAGTCCCGCCTCCCGGCGCCAGTCGCCGCCGTCGCCGTACCCGGGGGAGGTGATATAGTCCACCCGGGGAACAAAGCGACGCTTTTCATGGGCCATCAGAATCACATGCCGGTTTGCCAGGCTCGCCAGGTCGCAGGCCCCGCCGCTGCCCGGCAAACGGGTGCGGACCCCATCCGGTCCGCCGATATAGCTGGTGTTCAAATTGCCGAATCGGTCTATCTGGGCGCCGCCGATGAAACCGACGTCCACAAAACCGTGTTGAAGCAGCCCCATCACATCGGCGCTATCGGCAAGCCACTGGGCCCGGTAGAGATTGGGCAGATCCCCCATGGTTAAAATCGGCTCCGGCGCAAGTGAATCCCGCACAACCCCTAACTCATACACCCCTACTGCATCCGGCGCATGGGTGCTCTTGGCAAGAAGAAAACCGAGCAGCGGCAGCCGCATTCCGACAAAGACCACCTCACCATTTCCGATTTCACGGGCAGCGGCTGCAACCATGAGCTGCGCCGAAGTATAATTGAAGTTTTCAGTAACCATAATCAACCGGCTCCGACGGGGCATGATGCGTTATAGCAAGTGTTTCCAGGCGTGCACTCCCCAATAGCTTTATATAGTCCGCCTGGCTGCGGACGGCGTCAACCCAGCAGGACTTCCATGTTCTAAAGCGCCGGGGTGTCCGGCTGGCGTCGCGATAGTCGATAAATGCCTGATGATCCCGATTATAATACCCCGGCACCGGCGAGGGATGAGCGCCCCAGGACGCATGGACCACCGCTTGGACCCGAAAGCCGGGAATCAGCACACGATTGGGATCGCTGCTGATTTTTTCGGGGTCCACAATCTCCTCGGCCGTTAGAATGATCTTTTGACTGGCCATGGCAGCTTCCCGGGCGATTCCCAGATTGCCCCATATGTGTGCGTTGCCAAAATGGTCCGCCCGCTGAACATGGACAATGGCGACATCCGGATGGATGGCCTTGACCGCTAGCAGTTTTTCCCCGCTGAAGGGACATGTTGCCGGCATGATGGATGCATTGGTTTTGAACAAATCGCTGCCCAGCCCGGTGCGCGTGGGCATAAACGCAACCCCCATGGCGCCGGCCTGCAGGGCCGTCAGCAGGGTTAAATTGGAATGATCTTCCATCTCGACAGCGCCGGATTCAACCGCCCGTCGAAAATTATAACCGGAACCGGTGATGACGTTCCCCACCCATGCGGCGCGGATACCGCGAACACAGCCCGCGCCGATCATCTGATCAAAGAGGATGTCGGAAATCGGGCCGATCAACGTCAAATCGCTTCGCCGCTGCCGCATGATTTCATGCCCGGCGGCAAAAGGTATCAAAGTCTCCTGCGAAACGCCCAGCGCAACCTCGCTGCCGTCCGTGACAAAGCGGGCGATAGCATCTGAAAGGCGGTAAAGCTTGGTTTCCGGCATTTTTGTCAGAACCCCGCTAAAGCGTTTGATTTTTGAGAGACAATCGTCACGGTGAAATGCAAAAACTTGTAAAGTCAAAAAAGCCCTGCTGGTCCGTCAGGGCTTTTTTGACTTTACACAAAAGTAGTTGTTAAAACGGGAAGGACGGCTCAGTCCTTCTTTGGAGAATCATCCGGGGTGTCTGCTGCCTCAGAAGATTTTTCTTTTTCGGGCGTTACGTCCGGCGCCGCCGAAGCCGTTTCTTTCTTCTCGGCTTGAACGCTGCCGTCTTTTCTGGTTTTGGCTCTGGTTGCTTTGGCGCCCTTTTTCTTCTTCTCTTTTTTATCTTTGGTTTTGCTTTTATCCGCCGCGATCAGTTCGATCACAGAAACCGGTGCCGCGTCCCCGGGACGCGCGCCAAGCTTGACAATACGGGTATAACCGCCCGCCCTGGATCCGAAGCGCTCGGCGGCCTCGGCAAAAAGTTTGTTAACCACGTCTTTTTCCATTACAACCGCTAAGGCCTGGCGCCTGGCGTGCAGATCTCCGCGCTTGGCAAGCGTGATAATATTGTCCGCCCAGCGTTTTAATTCTTTGGCCTTGGTATCGGTCGTCTGGATGCGTTCATATTTTAAAAGCGACGTCACCATGTTCCGGAACATGGCGGTCCGATGGCTGCTGGTTCGACCTAATTTTAAACCCGCTTTTCGATGTCTCATTGAATGGTTGCCTCTCCTTCCTCGATTTCTTCTTCAGGGGCATTGAAGCCGTCCAGCTTCATTCCCAGCGAAAGCCCCATTTCGCTTAAAACTTCTTTGATTTCGTTGAGGGACTTACGGCCGAAATTTTTGGTCTTGAGCATCTCGGCTTCGGTTTTGTTCACCAGTTGATAAATTTTGAGGATATTCGCATTTTTCAGACAATTGGCACTGCGAACGGACAGCTCAAGCTCTTCCACATTGCGATATAGATTTTCATTGAATTTGGGCTTACGGGTTTTGTCCTGCTTTTTGTCGGGTTCAGGTTCAAGCAATTCATCAAAATTTATGAAGATCGTCAAATGTTCTTTCAGAATTTTGGCCGCATAGGCCACAGCGTCTTCCGGCCGGATGCTCCCATCCGTCCATACCTCCAGCGTCAGTTTGTCGTAATCGGTTCGCTGTCCCACCCGGGCGTTGCCCACAACATAGTTCACGCGTTTGATCGGCGAAAAAACCGCGTCAATCGGCATCGTCCCAACCGGGGCATCCTCATCTTTATTGGATTCGGCCAAGGCATACCCTTTGCCGACTTTAACGGTCATGGTCATCTTCAGGTCGGCATCATCATTAAGTGTTGCAATATGCTGGTCAGGATTGAGCACCTCGCACTTTCCATCATCGCTGATAATATCACCGGCGGTAACCACCCCTTTTCCCTTGGCCTGAATACGGACGGTTCGAGGTCTTGCATCGGAGAGTCTTAAACGCACTTCCTTGAGGTTGAGAATCAGCTCGGTCACATCTTCGAGAACCCCCTGAATCACGCTAAACTCATGCATGACGGTATCAAGCTTCAGTGACACGATGGCCGCACCATACAAGGATGACAATATGATGCGTCTTAACGAATTGCCGATGGTGACGCCAAACCCTCTTTCCAGAGGTTCGCAGACAAACTTAGCGTAGTTCGATTTGCTGGTCACGTCGACTTTTTCCGGCTGAATAATTTCTTGCCAGTTCATATACATAATTTCATTCGATGACATTTTATGTCTCCCGATTGTATTTTTTAAATAAAAGGGCGTCTGTGTGGAGGAAGCGTTTTTGGTAATGAAATTTTAAGGTAGCCTGAATCCAATTTCAGCATACGACACGCCCGCTTACTTGGAATAGAGTTCCACAACCAGCTGCTCCTGAATCGGCATTGTAAGATCTTCACGAACCGGCAGGGCCTTGACGACCCCCTTTAAGTTATCTTTTTCCAATTCCAGCCACTGCGGCACCCCCCGCCGCACGGAGGCATCAAGGGACTCAGCAATCGCATTCAGGTTTTTGCTTTTCTCTTTAACCTCGACAACGTCACCGATTTTAATAAGAAAGGACGGAATATTCACCTTTTTTCCATTTACCGTAAAGTGATTATGCTTCGCAAGTTGTCTGCCCTGTGCACGTGAATTCACAAATCCGAGCCGGTAAACCACATTGTCCATCCGGCGTTCAAGCAGTACCAGAAGGTTGATTCCGGTGACCCCCTTTTGTCGTTCAGCCCTTTCAAAGAACAAATGGAACTGTTTCTCAGAAAGGCCATACATTCGTTTTAATTTCTGTTTTTCACGAAGCTGTATGCCGTAATTCGAAAATTTGCCTCTGCGGTTTTGTCCATGCTGACCCGGGGGATAGCTGCGCCGGTCAAATGCGCATTTATCCGAATAACAGCGGTCCCCTTTTAAAAACAGTTTTAAGTTTTCGCGGCGGCATAGCCGGCAAACAGAACCTGTATATCGTGCCAAGTTTCCTCCTTATAAACCCTATTGCTGCAAAACGATCAAAAATGATAAATAAATCTCTAGACTCTTCGTCTTTTTGGCGGTCGACACCCGTTATGGGGAATCGGCGTAACGTCCTTTATCATCACCACATTAAACCCTGCGGCCTGAAGCGACCGCAAGGCCGATTCGCGTCCGGCTCCGGGGCCTTTGACATATACCTCCACATTTTTCATGCCGTGTTCCATGGCTTTTTTAACCGCATCATCGGCCGCAAGCTGTGCGGCAAAGGGGGTGCTCTTACGGGAACCTTTAAAGCCCTGAACACCGGAACTCGACCAGGCAATGACGTTTCCCACCGGATCGGTGATGGTAATGATGGTATTATTGAATGTGGATTGGATATGGACCACACCGTTTGAAATATTTTTCTTTTCTTTTTTTTTGGTTCGGGTTCTCTTCGCCATGAATGTTGTCCTCTTATTCTCGTTCCATTTCAGTACAAAATCGATGCTGTTATTCCGACATGTTGCCGGTTTTTAATTTTCACGCTGTCGCCGAATGGGTTGCCGGAAGCGAATTATGTCCAAAAAGCGATGTGCGATCAAATGTGTTATTACTTTTTAGCGGCACCCTTCTTCTTTATCGCAGATCGCCGGGGCCCTTTGCGAGTCCGTGCATTGGTTTTGGTCCGTTGTCCTCGCACGGGAAGCGCCTTGCGATGACGCAGGCCACGATAGGCGCCCAAATCCATCAATCGCTTGATGTTCATCGAAATATCCGTGCGAAGTTCACCTTCCACTTTGGTTTCACTGTCGATAATTTTTCGGATGTTGTTGATCTCCGTTTCTGACAGTTGATCCGTTTTGGTGCCGGGATCAATATTTAATTTTGAAAGTATCCGCTGTGAAGTTGTCTTGCCGATACCGTAAATATATGTCAGTCCGACCTCTATCCGCTTACCTCTCGGTAAATCGACCCCCGCAATTCTAGCCAAGGCAGATCCTCCTCTTTTATCCCTGTCTCTGTTTATGCCGCTTGTTTACGCAAATGACCCTTACCACCCCTTTTCTTCGGACGATTTTACATTTGCTGCACATTTTTTTTGTTGAAGCCCTTACTTTCATTTGATTCTCTCCGTCTGGCTGATGTTGTTTCCATCCGCCAGTGATGCGTGTTGTCCAGATGGACAGCGAAGTCCTCTCTATTTCGATCGATAGGTGATCCTACCGCGGGTCAGATCATAGGGTGAAAGTTCAACCGTTACCGTATCACCGGGCAATATCTTTATAAAATGCATCCGCATTTTACCGGATATATGCGCCAGAATCTTGTGTTTATTTTCCAGCTCGACCCGAAACATGGCGTTGGGCAATGTCTCGATCACTTTGCCCTCAACGGTAATGGGTTCTTCCTTTGGCATATGGGACCCTTTCTCGCTTAATAAAACCTGCACATAATAATTTAATCGATCGCTAAGATTCCGCCGATGCCGGTAATCCGAGCGCTACGATCGGCCTTTTATCCGGGCGCCGCCCTTTTTCAAAAATCCCTCGTAATGACGCGTCAGCATGTGAGATTCAATCTGTGAAATCGTATCGATCGCCACACCGACCACGATCAGCAGTGCGGTCCCGCCGAAATAAAAAGGCACATTAAACTTGGATATTAAAATTGATGGCAGCACGCATACCGCCGACACATAGATGGCGCCGCCGAGGGTGATGCGTGTCAAGACCCTGTCAATATAATCGGCCGTGCGTTTTCCCGGCCGTATACCGGGAATATAGCCGCCGTGTTTTTTCATGTTGTCGGCGACATCCACCGGGTTAAAGGTAACAGCGGTATAAAAATAACAGAAAAAGAAAATGAATCCGACATACAGTAGCTCATAAACCAGATTCCCGGGCGTAATCGCCGACGCGATCCGCTGCATCCAGGGGATCGTAATAAAGCTGGCCAATGTAGCCGGAAACATAATGATGGACGAGGCAAAAATAGGCGGTATCACCCCCGATGTATTAATCTTTAAGGGCAGATGCGTGCTCTGTCCCCCGTACATCTTTCGGCCCACGATTCGCTTGGCATATTGAACCGGAATCCGGCGTTGACCCTGTTCGACAAAAATTATAAAAGCGACAACCAGAACCATCAAGACTACCAGAATCAAGACGGGGAATATCCCCATTTCGCCGGTGGACAAAAGCCGAAAGGTATTTCCCATGGCGGTCGGCATGCGTGCAACAATTCCTGCAAAAATAATCAGGGAGATGCCGTTGCCGATGCCCCGTTCGGTGATCTGTTCGCCCAGCCACATGATAAAAGCAGTTCCCGCCGTCAGCGTAATGACCGTCATCAACCGAAATCCCCATCCCGGCATAATGACAACAGGGGCGCCGCCGGGCGCCGTCATATTTTCAAGCCCGACACTGATCCCGAAGCCCTGGATGATGCTGAGGATGACCGTTCCGTAGCGGGTATACTGGGTTATCTTTTTACGCCCCTGCTCCCCTTCTTTTGACAGTCGCTCCAGGTGGGGGATAACCACCGTCAACAACTGAAGAATAATCGAGGCGCTGATATACGGCATGATGCCCAAAGCAAAAACCGACAGTCGCTCCAGCGCGCCACCTGAAAACATATCAAAAAGGCCCAGCAGGGTTCCCTTGGCTCTGGCAAAAAAAGAGGCCAGCGCAACGCTGTCGATTCCCGGTGTGGGCACATGTACTCCCATCCGATAGACTGAAAGGAGTGCAAATGAATACAGAATTCTCTTTTTCAGCTCAGGTATCTTAAATATATTTTGAAACCCGCTGCCAATCATCAGATGACCTCTATATTTCCGCCGGCGGCTTCTATCTTTGCACGGGCATTTTTACTGACCCTGTTCACCTTTATCGAAAGCGGATAGGCGATCTCGCCTTTTCCCAGAAGTTTGACGCCGTCTCTTTTCCCACTGATCAGACCCGAGCGAACCAGGGCCGGCGCATCCACCAGACTGCCGCTCTCAAACCGTGCCAGATCCCGCAGATTGATTTCGGCGAACTGCTTTTTAAAAATATTGGTAAAGCCGCGTTTCGGCAGACGGCGTTGGAGCGGCATCTGGCCGCCTTCGAATCCCGGTCGAACACCGCCGCCGGCACGTGCATTTTGCCCTTTAGATCCTCTTGCGGCGGTTTTTCCGCTGCCTGAGCCCACCCCGCGTCCCAGACGCTTGCGGTTTTTGCGTGCCCCTTTCGGCGGGGACAATTCATTTAGCTTCATCGGTCTTCTCCTCGGCTCTCACCAGATGCGATACAGCGTTGACCATTCCCCGGATAGACGGCGTGTCATTCAACAAGACGCTTTTATTCAGTTTTGTCAGTCCCATGCCCCGCAATACGTTACGGTGTTTTTCCGGTCTGCCGGCCATGCTTTTTATAAGTGTAATTTTCAGTTTTGCGCTCATCAATCCAACCTCTCCTGCCTAAAGTTCGGCAATCGCAATCCCGCGTCGAGCAGCCACATCTTCGCGGCTCTGTAAAAGTTGCAGGCCTTTGAATGTTGCCTTAACGACATTGTGGGGATTGTGCGTCCCCATACATTTCGTTAGAATATTCTGAACGCCGACAGCCTCAAGCACAGCCCGGACCGCTCCACCGGCGATCACACCGGTTCCCGCAGAAGCCGGTTTCAGCAACACCCGTCCGGCACTGAATTTCCCCGTAACTTCATATGGAATCGTTTCATTGACCAGCGGCACTTTAATCATGTTTTTCTTTGCTTTTTCGACGCCTTTACGAATCGCTTCCGGGACCTCGCCGGCTTTCCCCAGACCGTAGCCGACGCTGCCGCGACCGTCGCCGACAACAACAATCGCGCTGAAGCTGAAGCGACGCCCGCCTTTAACAACTTTTGCCACCCGGTTGATATGCACCACTTTGTCAATTAATTGATTTTCGTCCGTTTCCTGTTTGAACAAGACCCCGCCTCCTTTGTTATGCTAAAAAGACTAAAAATCCAAACCCTTTTTGCGTGCGCCTTCAGAAACAGCCTTCACCCGGCCATGATATAAAAACCCATTGCGGTCAAACACAACCTGCTTAATCCCTTTTTCAATGGCGCGCTGCCCGATGAGTTCGCCTATAAAAATTGCCTGCTCGATTTTACTCTTGAATGCACCGCGATCCTTAACGGTTTTTTCGGTACTGGCGGCAGCCGCAACCGTTTGCCCGCTGACGTCATCGATGACTTGGGCATAGATATGCAACGCACTCCGAAACACGCACAACCTGGGCCGCTGCTGGGTTCCAGCCAACCGCTTGCGGATACTTCTTTTTCGCTTTAAACGCGCTGTTTTCTTTTGATTCGTCGATCCCATCCTATAACATCCTTATAGTAGAAAAGAAAAACTTCTGTCACTGTTCGCCAGCTTTCACCTTTCGATTATTTCGTTCCGGTCTTACCTGCCTTTTTCCGTATAATTTCTTCAGCATACTTGATCCCCTTGCCCTTATAGGGCTCCGGGGGCCTTAACTGACGTATGGCGGCGGCTGTATGGCCCAGCAGTTCCTTGTCGATTCCGGCAAGCTTGAGGAGCGTATTTTTTTCCAGGTTGACGGAAACACCCTCCGGAAGCCTGAAGTTGATCGGGTGCGAGTACCCCAAACTGAAAACAATGCTGTTGCCCTTAATTTCAGCCCGGTAACCGATGCCGTTGATTTCCAGAGTTCTTTCAAACCCTTTGTTGACGCCTGTGATCATATTGGCCACCAGACTGCGGGTAAGGCCCTGAAAGGCCTTGCTGCTGCGGTCCTCCTTGACCAAGGTTATATTCAAAACCCCGTTTTCGATTTCCAGATCGACCGCCGGATGAATCGACCGGGTCAGTGAACCTTTTGCGCCTTTTACAGTCAGCAGCCGATCCTTATACGTAATATCGGTTTTATCCGGAATTTGAATCGGTTTTTTACCTACTCGAGACATGCTTGACTCCCCTTATGATTACCATATTGTACAGAGGACTTCGCCCCCGATGTTTTCTTTTCTGGCCTGGCGATCCGTCATCATTCCCCGCGAGGTGGACAGGATCGCGATGCCCAATCCATTATAAACAGGTTTGATGTCCTTGCTTTTGACATACGCCCGCCTGCTGGGCTTGCTGACACGCTTCAGGCTGTAGATGGAACTGATCTGATTCTGATCATATTTCAGATAGACTCTTAAGATCCCCTGTTTTTCATCTTTCAGAAACTTGTAGTTCCTGATGTAGCCCTCATCTTTCAATATCTTTGCCAATTCAACTTTCAGCTTTGAACCCGGAATGTCCAAACTATTGAATTTGGCCTTGCCTGCATTTCTAATGCGGGTCAACATGTCTGCAATGGGATCGCTCATCGCCATCATTTTCTCCGTTTACTGTTGCAATTTAAATGATTAAAAATAGTTATATCCGAACATTACCAGCTGGATTTACATACGCCGGGAAGCTTGCCCTTGGAAGCCAAGTCCCGAAAGCAAATACGACAAATACCAAATTTTCTCAGGAAAGCCCTGGGCCGGCCGCACATCGGACACCGGTTATAGGTCCGCACCTTGAATTTTGGCTTTCTGACTGCCTTTATCTGAAGCGACTTCTTTGCCAAACTATCCTCCTTATGAACTTCCGGACAGAAAATGAACCTTGTGGTTACTGTTTTTGATTTTATGAATACTGCGGAGCTGAAATCCGCCCGTTAATTTCTAAACGGCATCCCCATCAGCTTCAGAAGCTCTCTTCCTTCCGCATCCGTCTTCGCTGTTGTAACAATCGATATGTTCAGGCCTTTAATATTGTCAATTTTATCATAATCTACTTCCGGAAAGATAATATGCTCTTTGATACCCAGGGTATAATTGCCGCGACCGTCCATCGCTTTAGGCGACACCCCTCTAAAATCCCTTACGCGCGGCAGGGCTACATTCACGAGTTTGTTAAAAAAATCATACATGCGCTTGTGCCTCAGCGTCACCATGCAGCCGATGGGCATTCCCTCTCTTAATTTAAAAGCGGCGATGGATTTTTTTGCCCGTGTGATGACCGGCTGCTGTCCCGCAATCAGCTTCATCTCTTCAAGCGCCGCGTCCAGCAGCTTCATGTTGTGGATCGCCTCGCCCAAACCCATGTTCAATACGATCTTTTCAAACTTCGGAACCTGCATCCTGTTTTTATACTGAAAGGTTTCAGTCAGTTTGGGTACCGCTTCTTTCTGGTAAAAATCTTCTATCTGTGACATCGACAGCCTCCGACACTTGATCCTGGATATGGGATACTCAAGCGTCTATTAATTCGTTACATTTTCGGCAAACCCGTTTTTTCTTGCCGTCTTCCAAACGCTGCAGCTTGATGC
>Ga0068712_1004239_pt1 | contig 12317 bp, 12 predicted proteins | sample MTBAKSrepl1MetaG_FD_62987 | JGI IMG/M metagenome (GOLD analysis project Ga0068712, IMG submission 62987) | Enrichment culture microbial communities from Arthur Kill intertidal strait, New Jersey, USA, that are MTBE-degrading - MTBE-AKS1... | ecosystem: Environmental > Aquatic > Marine >... | reverse complement strand
CTCGGTCAGTCGCTGCCCGTTTGGCTGAAAATGAACGGGCCTGCGTGCGCAGGCCCGTGGAGAGAATATTGGGGTGGGTAATGGGATTTGAACCCACGACACCTGGAGCCACAATCCAGTTGACAGGTTTTTCAGCTTCCGCTAGCGAATGAAAGAACTACGGCTTAATATCCTTAATAATCAAATATATAGAGCACTTTCTTCTCTATCCCTATTGACCCTGTTTAACCCCGCCATATCATCCTAAAACATACTGAATTGGAGAAAAAATGGAGAAATTTTCGGTCGTAAACTCTTATTTATGAAAAAAACGCCGGGATGGAGATTCCCGGCGCAGGAACAACGAGCTGACACTTCTGACGTTGTTCTCAGGGGAAATCATTGATCTGCCGGCTTTTCATTCTTTCACCAGGAGATGAACAAGCCCACATTGGGGTAATATGCCTTCGTCCTGCCATCATCTTCACTTCCCCGCCACTCAGATACCATCAGCCGACAGATCGTGCGTCCTGAACCAAGCGGCAGTTTTTGGATGCGTGTAGATATTCCTCGAACAGCGTTTTTCCATCAGGGCACAGTTCGACAACCTCATCGTTCTCGACGGAGCAGAACATACAACCCTGGACGTGCGCCCGATACGTCGCCGCTCTCTCTTCTTTCAGCTCTTCCAGTTGGGGAACCATTTTTTCCTTATACTCCTCCCCCTCTTTTTTATCCTTATCCGCTACATGATAATTATTAAAGGAGTTAGCCTCATTTTTCTGCCGCCACAGATCCGCTACAGTAGCGGATAAATCCGCTACGGAAGTCATTTGTTGTGAATCGTGTAGCGGATGTAGCGGATCAATATTTGCTTTTCGCGATTTTTCGAGGTACCGCTCGAAAGCATCTTGAAAATCCGCCTTCATATACCCTTTGGGTGACCTCCCTCCCTCGATTCGGATATTCCGGCTTTCAATATCAAAATTTTTCAGCAGTTTCGCAAGCAACCGAGGGGTGATCGGTTTCCCATGATCGTAAGTCGCCCATGGGTGCTCTTGAATCTCTTTCAGTTTTTCGATCAAAAGAGCCGTTGAGATTCGGTCTAAACATTGTTCCGTCAAAATCTCGTGGATGTCTGCCAGGAGCAGCACACGCGTTGAATCCTCTTCGTCTATCTCAACCACACCGGAGACAGCCAGTGCCGCAGAGCGAGCCCGGGTAGGCCAACCTCCGCCAGCCAAATCCGCAATCGCAAGCAACGGTTCCCAATTATCCTCTTGGCGATCATTCAATCCCGGTGGCATCTCCGGCTCGACCCCGCTCAGCATCTCCAGCGAATCCTCCGCCCATCGCACACATTGGCGTGTTAATTTTTGAAAACCCAACACATCTGTTCGCTCTCTCAGTTTTGAGACTTGCTCTTCCTCACGCCGCCGTCTAATTTTTATGTTGATGCCCCGGTCGTGAATGGTCTCCGCCTGACGGTCGATGCTGGCAATCGCTTTCGGACACCATGTCGAGAACCGACGCAACTCATGTTTTTCGCCCTCCACCCGAAGCACCCAAGCGGCTCCTCGGGTATGTCCGGAGTTGACGACTCCTCTCAATTCTTCTTTGCCGTCACCTTTTGAGTTTTTCATGAAACATTCTGCTTCATCTATCAGAAGCGTCGGCTGCCACGCTTGCACACTTCGAAAGAGAGCTGCCGCTGTGATGTTTGATACCCGCATCGGTTTAGCTGCCAATCTACCGAGGAGATTGATCACCGTCGTTTTACCGCAGCGTTTCGTCGGACTCGTTATCAACAGCAGCGGCGAACAATCAGCAGCCTCAAAAGCGTGGGTATGTAGCACCCAGAGAGCCAACGCTTCAGCCGCATGATCGGGAAGAACGACATAGCGACGGAACCGCTCCGCGAGCGCGTTCAAAAGATCCGATCCGTTCACCGATTCCGGCCAGGGAACCACGCCTTGAGGTTCCGCAGAGGAGCCCCCGATGTTCCCCTTTTGTGCATGCTGCCGGACCGCGCGGACATCCGCATCCAAGGCGGTCACGTTGACCCCTAACCGCTCTGCTTCGGATTTCCTGACACGATCATATTCGACGTGGGACAGAGCAGCCAAGCGAGTGATCGTCTGATGAAGACTCTCGCCAGAACAGGGATCCGTTGAAGCAGTGATTGTTTCCGCCGGGATCGGATCCTCCGCCGGATACCGCCCGATGGACCGCGCGATCGTCCGGACCTCCTCCTCCGGGAGCGGGGGAACGCACCGGAGCCGATTCGTCTCCAGCAGCGCCGCCAGGATCTCTGTCTCCTGGAGACCCTTCCGCCGGAGCGTTCCCGCCACCCGCGCCAGGAAGTCATTCCGCCCGCCTTCTACGATCTGCTCGGGCATCGTCTGAGTTCTTTTCTCGGTCGTGGTTATTGTTCTCAGCCTCATGAGGAGTGCGGAAGGCAGGAGGGCTAAGGGAACACCGCCCTCATGATGGGTGAGCAGGGGTCGTTGATCCCATGCATAATCCCTCCGGCCTTCCGCCCATTGTATCTGCGATGGAGGAGCCACTACATAAGCACCTTCCGCCTGAAAATCCACTCCCTGTCCCAAGCAGCCATCATGCCTTGTTTGCAACTCTTCTTTTGTTGGCAGTTTGAAATACACGTGGAGACCACCGGAGGGTGTGCAGGCAATTGGTGTCTCGAAATTACCAAAGTCAGAACGGAAATTGTGATAGTCTCCACCGTTTTTCGGATCGATATCGACTACCACGAGACCGGAGCGCTGTCCAGTCACGATGCCAATGTTCGCCTCGGGAAATTTCCTCCACCACGAACAAATCTGTTTGGGATCCATCGTGGCTTTTTCGCGCCACGCTTTGATCTGTGGCGTCTTCTCTAGTGGTCGAACAGGAAACACGGGCCAGCCGAGGCTTGCGTAGGCCAGGGCCGCCCTCGCCAGTCGTACTTCCACCATCGTTCATCACCCCTGAGAACAGAACGATCTGTCAACGTCCGTCTCCAACGGACGAGGTTCCGGTTCCTGCAGTCTCCTCTTCAGTCGCCGCTTGATAGACCATCATGAATCGCATCGGCTTCCAGTCTGCCGGGATTCGTCCCCCTGGAATTCTTGAATTCGCGGCTGTTGGATAGAAGACTCTGGAAAACTCCACCGGGATCTGACAGCGCAAGTTTCCCAGTTGGTTTGCAATCTCGCGGAGCTGAACCAGAATCTCCGCATACGCGAATTCAGCCGCCCGGGCACAGCGCACCAACTCCTCATACTTCACATCATCGAGCTCCTCAGCGGAAAGCTGCATTCTTTGCGCACAAGCTCGTTCAAACCACTCTTCCATACAAGACCTCCTGAAATAGAATTTCAGACTTCATTCGATCGATTGACTCTCAGCCGAGAAGAGCAGCTGCACGACAGGAAATCCCGGCTGAGACTGGTTGTCGATTCTGATGTCGAACGGCGTCCACTCCGGCGGCACCTGAGCCGGGCCGTTGGTGATTCCAGCAGCCGAATAGAGGACGCTCTGAATCGTGATTATGTCGGTCCGGATGTTGAGCGCCTGAAGCTGGGCCCGGGCGCTGTTCAGGATCTTCGCCAACTTTTGAAATTGTTCGCGGTCCCGAGAGCTTTGATTAAACTGTGTGATCGTCATCCTCCTTCTCCTTGTGAGTAGAATGTATCGGATCGAGCGGATACCCATTCAAAAATCCTTGCCCGTTGACAATAAATCGCCCTGGAAAAATCATCCGGAAATGAGAGCATCCCGGAGAATCGTAAGGTGGGATCGGATCACCACGGAGAAAGAGAACCGGGATGCTCTCCAATGCTGATCGATCCCATCCTCCCCCTCGCACACTGGTATCGCACCCGCCTTGAAAGTGTGATTCCAAGAGTCGCCCCCTTCTGGTGTAAATCTCAGCCACCACCGGAGCCAATTCGCCAGCTAAGCGGTTGTACTCCGCCACAGCCTCTTTCAGCCGCTCAAACTCCTCTTGATCGATGGCTTCGCGCAGCCCTGCTTCCGCCGCTTCACGCTCCTGATGCAACCGCGCCAACTTCAAGCCAAGCCCTCTCACCGTGTCCTCGCTCAGCTCGAGGTCGTCTTTGAGCTTTTTGATCGTTCGCGTGATGGATCCTAAATCCAAATTCCGTGCGATCGCCTCTCCGCGCTGCTCCCGCGCCTCTTCGATCGCAGCTCGAATACGCTCCGGCTCCGCCTCCGCCCGGGTGCATTCCTCCTGGGTCTCCTGAATCTGCCGTTCCAGTACCAGCAGCGCCTCCCGCTTCGCCGCGATCGACTGATCGCTAATCTTCGCCATGATCGTTCTCCCGACCTTCCAGCACCCAGCGCTCGAACGCATCGACATCCAGCAGGATTCGGCGGCCGAATCGCACCAGGCAGTGACGGATATTCCGGCGGTTTTGGAAGATGAACCGGCGTAAAGTTCCCATCCTGAACTGAGGGTTTTCCCGGCAGAAGTCATCCAGTGGGACCAGGCGGGAAACCAGTTGAGCCCTACTCATTTCATTCATACCCCCTTTGAATAGTGTCTGTTCACTAAATACCATACGAATATATCCCCGTCAAGCAAACATTACACCTTTATTTGGGGTAATATTAGATCTTCCAAAGCGTTTTTTCATCTCTGAATCTTGTGTTCAGAGATCACTCTATGGCAGAATAGAACCGTGGATCCTTTCGACTTTCGTTCGATTTTTCTGGAAGCTTCTGAGTTCCGCGACCGCTACCGGATGGGCAATAACCGGGATCGCCCCATGTCGCGGCGGGTATGTCTCGCCCTCGCCGGCATCCTGGAGAAAGAGGAAAACACTCGGCTCCTTGGGCTCGTCAGCGACGAGCACTATGAGCAGCGTCTCGCCGCCCTTGGTCAGACATGGGGAAATCAGCTTCGGCACTTGACCAACGAGCTTCTGAGCTTTCTCGAAACGCTTCAACAATCGAGCACGTTGCCTGAACGTCAGGTCAGGCGATGGTTGCAAATCGGATTTTTAAAGGGAGACTATCAAGGGGATCAAACGGGGATCGAAGCAGCCGATTATGAGAAGTACTTCGATCGATCGATAGCGAATCTCAAACCGATTATAAAACGCCTGAATCAGGCGACCAAATTTGAATTGACCGTCTCACGCATCGCAGAAGATATCAGGAGCTCAGATGGATCTGTTTCAACCGAAAGAACAGAAGCCGTATCCTTGCTTTCTGATCCCCTACTCTGTATTGCCTATAAGCAGCTTTATTTCCTTCGCAGATCTCCTACATTATCGCGCGAGCTGACAGGCTTCCTGGAGGATGTTTTTACTCTGTGCGGAATTCAAATACCCACTCCTCTATTGCTGGAAGCCTCTATCAAGTTCTGTCAAAAAATGAGGCCGAAAAAGCACCGAAAAAAAGAAGATCGTTTGTAAGATTTGATTTTGTGAACATATCTGAAAAGGAAAAAAACATCCGATTATGGAGGACGCATTATGATAATTCCATTTCCTCGGAACAGGCAAGATGATATCCCTGATAAATGGTATTACTCGCTTGAAAGATTTGATGGTGCGTTCTGTGTGTTAGTAACAGGTAACGAACCTCTAAAAAGCAGAATATATTCTGCGTACCTGATATTCCATCCTGTCCGTCCTGAGAATTTTCCTGATCAAATTTCCCTCGAAATGTATGAAGAAATCATGAAGGGACTGACAAAGTTCACGGCGACGGGAAAAGAGGGAGACATCCACGCTACCCTAGAGAAGATCTCAGATCATGATGCTGGAGAGATCGCTCTGAAAATCATTCAACTTCAACAATATCTAGAACGCAAAATATATTTAAATCAAAATTGTCAGGCACTTCATGATGATCAAGAACTCAAATAGGTAACGGAACAATGGATATTGATCAGTTACGAAGATTCACAAATTGGGTTGAAAACCACATCAGGGGAGATGAAAAGGGTGAGGCTCAGATCTTTCTCGATCATTTTTTCCAAGCCTTTGGCCATCCCGGATGTTTGGATGTCGGTGGTCAGACAGAATGTCGAGTGCGTAAAGCGGCAGATGACGGAGGCGGGATAGCCTTTGCAGATTACATCTGGAAACCAATCGTCTTGATTGAAATGAAGAAGCGGGGGGTTGAGCTTCACAAGCACTTTCGTCAAGCTTTTGATTACTGGGTCCGGTCAGTTCCCAACCGTCCGCGATATGTGATCCTGTGCAATTTTGATGAGTTTCAGATCTTTGATTTTGAAACTCAGATGGATTCTCCAGTCGATACAATTCGTCTTGAAAACTTGCCTGAGCAATACGAAGCGCTACAATTCATCGCCCCGAATCACCCTGAGCCAATTTTTAATAACAACCGCGTCGCCGTGACAAGACAGGCAGCCGACTGTCTAGCGGACTGCTTCAATCATCTAGTCGATCGCAAGATTGATCGAGGAATCGCTCAGCGTTTCATCTTGCAGATGCTCTTATCACTCTTCGCGGAAGACATTGGTCTTCTTCCTAAATATCTAGTCACTCAATTGCTCGACGATTGTCAGAAACCAGAGGATTCTTATGATCTGATTGGGGGATTGTTCCGGGCGATGAACACCAATCCTCCGGTAACAGGGGGTCGATATAAAGGAGTCCAATTCTTTAATGGCGGGCTGTTCGCAAACCCCGCCAGTCTCGAACTGACCCAGGAAGAAATTCAATTTCTTCGGTTAGCCAGCCAAGAAGATTGGTCTAAAGTTCAGCCAGAGATATTCGGCACGCTCTTTCAGCATTCGTTGGACGCCAAGCACAGGCATGCTTTCGGAGCACACTTCACGCACCCGGTCGACATCATGAAAATCGTCGGGCCAACAATCGTGGAGCCCTGGCGAGAGCAAGTCGAAGAAGCAAAAACAAGGCGGCGCCTGAACGAGCTTCTGGATCGCCTCCAGAATTACCGTGTCCTAGATCCTGCATGCGGTTCTGGGAATTTTCTTTACGTTGCGTACCGAGAGCTCAAGCGAATTGAAGCACGACTCTTTGAGCGCCTTGATGAATTTAAAAGTGAGGCTAAATTAGGACCACGCCTCAGCTATTTCAGCGTTCAAAACTTCTATGGCTTGGATATCATCCCTTTCGCCATTGAAATCGCGAAAGTCACCATGATGATCGCCCGCCAACTGGCAGTTAATGAAATTCACTTCAATGAGAACACGCTTCCCCTGGACAATTTGGACTCTCACTTTCTTTCGACTGACGCTCTAATTACCCACGAAGGAGCTCCTACCCCATGGCCACTTGTTGATGTGATTATCGGAAACCCTCCCTTCCTGAGCGCTAAAAAATTGAAACCCGAACACGGCCCTGATTATGTGAATCGCTTACGCAAAGCTTATCCCCACGTTCCCGGCATGGCAGATTACTGTGTCTACTGGCTCCGCAAAACACACGACCACCTTCCGCCCTGCACACCCGAGGATCCCATTGCTGGTCGCGCTGGTTTGGTAGGAACTCAAAACATCCGGAACAATCAGTCCCGGGTAGGTGGTCTGGATCACATCGTAAAGTCGGGAACCATCGTTGAGGCTGTCGAGAATCAGCCTTGGTCTGGTGAAGCCAACGTCCACGTGTCTATCGTGAATTGGGTGAAAACACAAAATAGCACGATATCCCCCGCTACTCGCCGGCTCTGGTTCAAAGTGGAACCTTCAGGTGGTGTAAAAAATATGCGGATGAAGAGTTCAGGCCCTGCTCACAAGGAATATGAGCTTTCATTCCGTGAATGCAGTTTTATCAATTCTGCGCTTTCAGATCAAATAGACGTTTCTCGGGCTTCAATTTTACGGTGCAACACAATCCCTCAACGTGTTTTCCAGGGCCAGGTGCCCGGCCACAGTGCGTTTGTTTTGTCATCCAAACAGGCGCGGGAATTTATTCAGACTGATCCCAGGAATTCCGAGATCATCCACCCGTTTTTAATTGGCCGTGATCTGGTCACTGGAGATGGAAGACCGACACGCTGGGTAATCGATTTCCACGGAAAAGATCAAATAGAAGCCTCATCATTCTCTGGTCCGTTCCAGTGGATCCAGAAAAATGTGCTCCCTGATCGCCTGCAAAAAGCCAATGAGGGCACGTCAGAAGAAGGGGAACTTCGCCCGCATCATCAACAATTTCTCCGCTACTGGTGGCGGCAATCGTATGATCGGCCGAAGATGATCAGCGTGATAAAGTCTCTCCCCCGATATATCGCCTGTTCTGGAGTCACCAAACGGCCTATTTTTAACTTCATCAGTTCCGCTATCCGACCGGATCATTCTCTTTTTGTTTTTACATTCCCGGATGACTACAGCTTCGGTATTCTTCAATCTTCCATCCATTGGTTGTGGTTCATCACAAAATGTTCGAAGCAGACCGTACGGCCCAGATACACTCCGCCCTCTGTATTTAATACTTTTCCTTGGCCTCAAGCACCGACCAATGCACAGGTAATTGATGTCGCCGAAGCAGGAAGAGAGATTAGAAGATTCCGAAAAGAAAAGCTCTGTCGAATTAAAGGTGGATTACGCGCTCTCTATCGGACTCTCGAATCACCCGGAGAAAATCCATTGAAGGATGTCCACGCTGATTTAGATAAAGCGGTTCTCGTAGCATACGGTTTCTCATCTAAGAAAGATCTCTTGGCTCAAGTATTGGATCTCAATCAAGAAGTGAGCACACGGTTACAGAGAGGCGAAACAGCCACGCCTCCTGGAATTCCCAATTCTTTCAATAATATAGCAACTGTTTTTTCAGATGACTGTATTCAATCTCAAGGAGATATTCAAAAACTATCTCAGTGATGCTATTCTCTTCATTGGCCACTGATTCTCTTTTAAATTTTTGAATCCTTGCCACTAATAAAAGACTTTCTCCCAACCACTGATTATCGAGAAAGCCGATCCTACAAGATTCACCACATTAAATAATGATCCGATAATATTCACCAAGAGACTATTCTCTAAACTGGAAAATTGCTTATCAGAAATTAGATTCATTTTTTGGATTATTGAGATGGGTGATGTGATGAGCTTTTTTGCACCTCGCCCAAACCAGAGCCATGGTCTTGTCAAGGTTTTCCTTAACAATTGTGATTGATGCGACAACTCACCACTAACCAATAACAGTGCTTCGTCTGCTCGATGGAACAACACATCATCAACTCCAAATTCCGTAAAGCGTGGAATGATATTTGGTAGAAGCTGAAAATTTGGGATGGGATCTTGATAGGGAGGTTTAAAGTAAGCCAATACTCCATACGGCCCTAACTCCGAATGAGCCCTTATCTGATTTTTTATCAGCCAATCATGCAGCGTGTCTCTCGAATCAGCGCTCAGTTTCTCCCAACAGTATCTTCGAAATTTATTCCTGTAATCTTCTAAGAATGCTAATTTTTCTTCAATATCTTTTTTTTCTGTAAATAGTGAGATGAAGCCAACAATACCTGCAAGTAGAAAAAGTACAATGAATATCATTGAGATTCTCTCATTGAAAGGTGTCTCTATAATTTACTTCTCAAATTTAACCTCAGTTACTTCAGCGCGAACTTCTCCCTTCCAGTCGGAAGGGGCATTGTCCGCTTTCACGCCGAACTTACGGCTATACCCTGGTTTTAACGGTTTGTTGGTATCTGGATTAAATGAATATTCTGACACCCAAACTGGTATGAAATCCTCTTCGTGAATAGGCTGGCCGGCTACATTTAAGAAGTAGATCTTGATCCGTACTTCATTCAACGTCCGTTGACCACCATTGTGCACTTCACCAAAGACTCCCTTCCCCTGAAATATCGTTGGAGCCACCTTCAGATCCTTAATGGTCACCTGAGAACGATATTGTTCTTCTTCTGTCGGTGCAGGAGTAGCCGATCCTTCTTCAATCCGAGCCGAACCGACCGGTGCTTTTTCTCCAGTTCCAGGCTTCATCGATTCCATGCTGATCACACCTATCACGGACAGAACAGCAACTCCCACTCCAATCACCAGCAATGCAGGAAGATAGATCTTGTATGCGAGGTTCTTTTTCTTCGTGCCGTACTCAATCAACGCACACACCGGTGCTAGCACGCCGGCTGCGCCTGTCACTACCATCACCACCATGAGCGCCGAGGCCAGAACCAAGATGGTCGAACCTCCAGCACCGGACATGCCCGCACCGACCGCAACAAACATGTACAGAAAAATTTCTGCGACCAGAGCAACCATCGACAGAAAGAAAATGATGATCGAAGTTGAAATTTTCATGCTTCCCTCCTGTACTGAAACCTGTTGCGTTTGAATGAATAGACGCAAGGACAACAAGTCCGCTGATCTTGTCTCCGCTCAACGGACTTGTCGATATTATGATCCCGAAAAACCTGAAGATTATTTCCGAAATGGAGATGATTCATCGCACCCCTTGTCGATGAAGAGTCTCCCTGTTCATTCCAGATAATCGAGTCGACTAATTATACCTTAAAACCGCGTTTTCCTAGTTCTTATTGAAACTGAAAAAAAACGCGCTGCTGCCTTTTCAATATATACCTTCAGTTAATCACATCCCGATAAGTCAGTGACCTCTTTAGCTCTTCATCTTGGATCCGATTCAAGAATTTCCGGGCGCGGCGCGCGTCGCCGCGGAGCGTGAAAAGATCCCAAAGATCAACAAGGATCGCGTCAGCGTCGGTGGTGACGGCGAGGTAATCGTCGCGCGTCAGGTCGGGATCCCCGACGACTTCGTCCAGCTCGGAGGCGGTCGGCGCATGATCGAAGATCGTCTCTCCCGTTAAGGTTCCACCCATTGTTCCATCAGAGTTCCGTTTTGTCATCACTCGTTCCTCATCATGTTCCCTAACTTCAAAAGACATGGAAATCCCAACGAATCTGCCCGCCGATCCGCCACACCGCTACATGATAGAATTTAAAAGTTTTACATTCATTTTTAGCCGCTACATGACGGATTGTGTAGCGGATCGATTTTCGAGTTATTTCCTTTATAATCAATCGAGTAGCGGATAAGACCCTAAAACCCAGGGGAGGATAAAAGAGGGTCTATCTACCCGCAAGAAAAGCTCCGCTCATTTTCTCCAAATCGCCCCGGACGTGATCCGCGCTCAGATGCGCGTACCGCTTGGTTTGCTGCAGTGTCTTGTGACCGAGGATTTCGGCGATCGTCAACAGAGCGGCTCCGCTCATGGCCAGATAGGAAGCACACGTATGCCTCATGTCGTGCCATTTGAAATCCTTGATCTTGGCCGCCTGCAACGCCTCATGCCAGGGGCGGTTCAGATAGATTCCCTTCTTCCCGCTCGCCCCAGGAAACACGAGGCTGGTGTCGATGCGACGGATCTTCTTGAACTCCCGGAGAACCTGGATTGCCTCTTTGGTCAGCGGGACTCCGCGGTCCGTCTTGTTCTTGGTATTGAGGAGCGTGATGTGACCGCGCTCCAAATCCACCTGATCCCAAGTGAGCGACAGGAGTTCGCCCCGCCGTACGCCGGTACAGAGGCTCAAATACACGGCGGGCGCCAGCATGGGATTTCGGGACTGGTTCACCGCTTTCAATAGCCTGGCGTACTCCTCTTTGGTGAGATAGCGAAGGCGTCCCTTCGGCTCCTTGGGAAGCCGTACCTCTCGTGCCGGATTCGTATTGATCCACTTCCATTCTCGGGCCGTCTGGAGCACCGCTGAGAGTACGGCGACGTGCCGGCGGATGGACGTGGGACCATTCCCCCGCCCGCTGGCAGCGATTTTGGGAAGGGTTTCCTGGATTATTTCCGGCGTCAGATACTTCATCACGACATGGCCGAGATTCGCCCGCCACCACGCCAGACGCCCCCGATCGGACTCCTGGGTAGACTTCGCCTTGCTGGGAAGGATCTCACGCTCGTACCGATCGATCAGATCCGCCAGGGTGTACCGCCCGCTCGAAGGCTGGGGAAGATATCTCCCTTGGCGAATTTCGCTCTCTGTCTTCGCCTCAAACTCTTTGGCATGCGTCTTGGTGTCGAACACCGCGCTAATGGTGGGACAGCCTTTCATCCGGATCGTGACATACCATCGCTTGCGACCCGATCGGGAGAGCTTACATTGAATTCTGGCCATGATTCACCTCGCAATCACCGCCACTTTTTGATTGAATCATACCACGATTTTCTGAATGAACTGGAGAAAATGTGGAGAAAACAGGAGAAAAGAAAAAGGGTCTACTCGCGTAGACCCTTGATAATATTGGGGTGGGTAATGGGATTTGAACCCACGACACCTGGAGCCACAATCCAGTGCTCTGCCAACTGAGCTATACCCACCGTGGATGGTCAATCGG